>Ga0134097_1000032_pt1 | contig 165292 bp, 168 predicted proteins | sample 8_3taG_FD_94450 | JGI IMG/M metagenome (GOLD analysis project Ga0134097, IMG submission 94450) | Switchgrass degrading microbial communities from high solid loading bioreactors in New Hampshire, USA - 8_30_10_142_A2 metaG | ecosystem: Engineered > Bioreactor > Semi-continuous > Anaerobic >... | reverse complement strand
CTCGGCTTCCTCCAGACAACACTGTTACCAGTGTCGCCCTTGCCTGCTGGTTGTCTTCCCGCTGGTTAGGCGACAGGGCTTCTTTCAGCCCATCGGCGCAGTAAGCATGCCAGGCACACATAATAAAACCTTCTTCGCTGATATCAGTGAAGAAGGTTTCGCTTTAGCTGGCATAAGCTAAAGCATCAGCACTATATGCAGAGTTGCTAGCAATTCCTGCCTCATAAATCATCCATTCAATAAAACCACCATAGCCTAACTTTGGGTCATTGACAAATACATGGGTTACAACACCTACTAATTTTCCGTTTTGCACAATTGGACTCCCACTCATTCCCTGAACAATTCCACCTGTTCTTTGCAGTAATTCTGGATCAACTACTCGAATTATCATCCCTTTGTCATCAGGTTTCGATTGATAATAAACACGGGTTATTTCTACATCAAACTCTTTGATCACATCATCTTCCAAAACTGTGTAGATCTTAGCAGGGCCAACTTTTACTTCATGATTCATGGCAATAGGGATGGGTTCGGGAAAATAGGGATTCTCCAAATTTCTGGTCAATTGACCGAAAATACCAAACTGAGTGTTCTTGTCGATTGTTCCTAAGACTTTTTGATCCAAAAATACACCCAGCTTTTCACCAGGAAAACCTTTCACACCATGCTTGATACTCTCAATACTAACTCCAACAATACTACCATCAGTTATCTCAACTCCTCGACCTAGTCCATCAGTGATAGTATGCCCTAAAGCACCATATCTTCCGCTGCTGCGGTCGAAGAAGCTTAAAGTACCTACACCGCTGGCTGGATCCTCAAGATAGATGCCAAGCAAGTAAACCTGGCGTGGTTGACCATTTAAATCATCCTGGATGGACAAAACCGGCGTTACTGTAAGGTTATAAGTTACACCGTTACGCTGAATCGTTATGGGAATAGTTCGAGATTGAGCCGCCAGTTCATTTACGAACTGTCCCACTTGTTCGGGACGAGACACTTTTTTGCCGCCCACTGCAACAATCAAATCACCAGGCTGAATTCCCGCTTCCGCAGCTGGATAGTGTTCCTGTCCATCCACGCCTTTCACAGGTACTACCCGGCTGACAACCAAACCGACAGGATTGATAATCACACCAATCGAATGCCCGCCTGGAATGACCTGGATCTCTGGTACAACATCCACTACCATATCCCGGACAGGAATAAAACCAAAAAGTTTTACTTGAAAGCGATGTTTGCCAACTTCTTCAGCTTTAAGTGAAAACTGTCCTTGCGGACCAGTAACATCCAAACCATTCCCATCAATTAAACGAAATGGCAGCTGAATTGATAATGAGTATTCACTACCTGGAAATAAGCGTATCTCGCCTGGAATTCCTGCCCACGAAGCTAATACAGGTGACACCAGCAAGATAATAATGACAAATCCAGGTATCAGCAACAACCAATAGAGCCAATTCTTCACTCCCGGATACTCCCCTCGCATCAATGTCTGCTTGTATCGTACCCGGGTTTAACTAGTTATATATTAGGAACTAGCTGGTAGTCGCCTGTTTCAACAGCTCGCGCGCGTGTGCTTCAGTAATTGCTTCGTCAGCCTTGCCACCAAGCATCCGCACTAATTCTTGAATACGGCCTTGATAATCAAGCTGGGTTATTGACACGACAGTTCTACCATTCTCTTCATGCTTTTCTACATAATAATGATATTGGGCATAACTAGCGACAACTGGCAAATGAGTGACCACAAACACCTGGAATTTATCACTCAAGTTTCTCAGCTTTTGCGCAATCTTTGTTGCGGTGCGTCCACCAATACCAGTATCGACTTCATCGAAAACCAGTGTTGGAATATGCTCCGCTTCAACCAAACTGTTTTTCAATGCCAGCATAATTCTGGACATCTCACCACCAGAAGCTATCTTCGCTAATGGTTTCAACTCCTCACCTTTGTTTGGTGCAATTAAAAATTCTACAGCATCACAACCAGTGGCACTTAAAGACGCTGGCTTAATATCTATTACAAAGCGCGTACCTTCCATGTTCAGCTCAGCCAATTGCGCTTCGATCCGCTGTTGGACAGTCTGAGCACAAGCGCACCGTTTAATTGTAAGCTTGTCCGTCAACGACTTTAAAACAGCCTGTATTTCTTGCTCTTCCCGTTCCAACTGTTCAAGCCTGGTCTCACTATTCAATAGCTGTTCATATTCCTGCTTAATCTGTTCAAGATAATCAAGAATAGCTTGCTCATCTTTACCATACTTGCGTTTAAGCGTTCTCAGCTGAGTTAATCGCGTCTCTATCTGTTCTAACGCATGAGGATCCCGTTCATCAAATGCATCAATGTAGCGCCTTAAATCCCGCGAACCTTCTTCTAGCTGTACCAAAGCTTGATTAAACAGCTCAATTATTGGCATAATCTGCTCATCATAACGCATGATTGATTGAAGATCATTGACTGCAGATGCAAGTTGATCGTATATAGGAGGCATCTCTGAGTGTTCTTGCAATATCTGATAGACATTTTCCGCAGTATTGGTGATCCGCTCAATATTCGCCAAGCGATCCCGCTTTTTCAACAGTTCATCTTCTTCACCAACTTGCAGGTTGGCCTGGGTTATTTCTTGAATCTGAAACTGCAGCAGATCAATCCGAGACAAGCGCTCACGTTCCTGATTTTGCAGTCGCAGCCGTTCACTGCGAACTTGCTCATATCGGTTAAACTGTTCTCTTACCTTCTCCATTAACTTTTGATGCTCTTGATCCGCAAAGGTGTCTAGAATCTGTAAATGTCGTGTTACATGTAGTAGGCTCTGCTGATCATGCTGTCCGAGGATATCAACTAAAAGTGAGCCAAGCTGCCCTAATTGATTAACTGTTGCCAAATGTCCGTTAATTCTACAGCGATTGCGCCCATTCCGATAAATCTCCCGCGCAATAATCAAATCTTCATCACAATCCATACCCCAACTGTGCAATAGTTCCTGTGCTGCAGGAACTGGTATAAACGCACCCTCGATGACAGCACGTTCACATCCGGTACGAATCATCTCCACCGAGGCTCTAGCTCCTAGTAAAAGACTGAGAGCATCAATAATAATAGATTTTCCAGCACCAGTCTCGCCTGTTAATACATTCAAGCCTGGGTTAAATGATAACTGTACCCTGTCAATTAAGGCAAAGTCACTAATCTGTAGTTCTTTCAGCAATTTTATTTCACCTCATTGCCTACCTAACAACTCTTCCAACTGGCGGTATAATTTTCCAACTAATCCCCTGGGCTGTTCTTGGTCCATCTCGTCCTCGCGGCGCACAATGAGCAAAATGACATCATCACCAGCTAAGGAAGCAACTACACCCTCCCATTCAAGTTCATCCAATATCGCGGCAACAGCGTGCGCTCCGCCAGGATAAGTCTTAATGATGAGTAAGTTGCCGCTGTAGTCGATGTCGCGGACGTAATCTTCGAAAATCCGGCGAGCACGCCGCAGCAAATCACCCTTCATTGTACCTTGAGGTAGGGCATACTTGTACCCTCCCTTTCCATCAGCAACTTTAGCAAGCCTTAATTCCTTGATATCACGGGAAATTGTCGCCTGGGTTACATTAAAACCAGCTTCATGCAGGTATTTCATTAGTTCTTCCTGAGTTTCAATATCCTTTTCTTTTATCAGTTGTAGTAAATACTCCTGACGCTTACTTTTCACTGATCGAATTCCTTTCTTCCATGAATTGATTTAAATCGATTGTTTAAAATAGAGAAGAAATCGCGGCCTTGCAGCTTTACAAATTTAGCTTTAACATTAGCTTGTGAAGTTTCTATGCAATCGCCGCTCTGGAGTGGAAAACCAACCTGTCCATCAATGGTTAACATCATGTCTCTGTGGTTAGCTGCCACCTTCACTTTCACCTGAGAATCATGTCGTACTATTACCGAACGTGCTGCTAGGGTATGGGGACAGATTGGTGTAATAATTAAGCAATCAAGCTGTGGCACAACGATTGGACCACCCGCAGAAAGCGAATAGGCAGTTGATCCTGTAGGTGTGGCAATAATGATACCATCAGCTTGATACTCAACAACAGGTTGATCGTCAACATAAGTTGCTAGTTGGATAATCCGGGCAAAAGTTCCTCTCGTAATCACCACATCGTTAAGCGCACGGTATTCAGCTACGACACAATTATTACGTACTACCTTACACGCTATAAACATTCTCTCTTCTAATGAATATTCCTTGCGTACCAGTGCATCCAAAGCTGATTCTAGTTGATTTGCTTCCAATTCTGTCAAAAAACCCAGATGGCCTGCGTTGACACCTAGAATGGGAATGCCATACATAACTGCCCGCCGCGCCGCGCTCAACAATGTGCCATCTCCACCAAAAACCAGCAGTACATCAATATCTTCCAACCGTACAGAAGTGGTTAGATCCATCCGGTCAAGGAGTTCTGCTGCTTTTTCATCTAACCAGACTATTGCTCCGCGCTCTTCCAAACTTTTGATAGTTCTTTGTGTCAATTCTAAAGCAGCTTTTTTGCCCGGATGGGGTAAAATCCCTATTGTAGTCAGACTTACCACCTCCAACTCCCTATAAGTTTGGATCACTTTGTGCCGCTTGCACCACTCGATAAGCTATATCCTGACAATCAATTATCGGATAGCCTTTAATAAAATGAGCTAGGTATTCGACATTGCCTTCTGGGCCACGGATCGGCGAATAATCTAAGTTTACCAAACCAGCGCCAAAACTCTGCAATTGCGGTACCAATGTTTTGAGCAATTCAAGGTGTATATTAAAGTCGCGCACGACTCCCTTTTTGCCTACTAATTCACGGCCAACTTCAAACTGCGGTTTGATTAAAGCCACAACCTGTCCTTCATCAGTGAGTAGTTGCAGCAAACTGGCAAAAAACTTGGTTAAAGAAATGAAAGCCACATCGATTGTGGCTATATCTGCTAATTCTCCTATATCTGCGGTGGTAACATAACGAATGTTTGTCCGTTCCATAACGACAACTCGGGGATCATTACGCAGTTTCCAATCTAATTGACCGTAACCCACATCGACTGCATAGACTTTCTTGGCTCCATGCTGCAACAAGCAATCAGTAAAGCCTCCTGTGGAAGCACCAACATCGATAGCTGTCAAGCCTGTGACATCAATTTGAAAAGCTGTCAATGCTTTAGCTAACTTTAAACCGCCACGGCTGACATATGGGTGTAGTTCGCCTTTGATTTCAACTGTTGCCTCGAGATCAACATTTGTACCTGGTTTGTCTACTCTTTGCTGGTTGACATAAACCAACCCAGCCATGATCGATCGTCTTGCTTGCTCTCGTGAGGTAAATAGCCCACGTTCCACTAACAATTGATCAATGCGCTTCTTTGATTTACCCATTAACATCTTCCTTCGCTCTTCTTGCTGCAAGATTCATGCTGTTCCTAATGGTATTGGCAATTCCTTCTGCAGACAAGCCATACAGACTGTGCAACTCATCTATTCGTCCTTGAGGAATAAACTCATCAGGATAACCCATAAGGACAAAGCATTTATCATTTTCGCCAGCATATAATTCCAAAACGGAACTACCAAATCCTCCCATGACCACGTTATCCTCAACTGTAAAGATCATTGTGGTTCCAGATAAAACCTGATCCAGTTCTTGACGTCGCAGTGGCTTAACTCTTCTGATATTTACAACCCGACATTCAATCTCTGGAGCAAGCATCTGCGCAGCTGCCACAGCACAATCCACCATGTTCCCCACGGCTAAGATGGTACAATCGCGGCCGTCAAGCACCACTTCATGTCCAATCTGCTGATCCGCTGGAAAAGATACTGTACCATCTAGCGTTGTGCTACCCTTAGGGTAACGAATCGCAATCGGTACAGCTTGCTGCAGTGCCCACTGGAGCATGCCTTTCAGCTCAGCTCCATTCTTGGGAGCAAGAATTTGCAGATTCGGAATATGACGTAAATAGCTAATATCGAAGACACCTTGATGGGTGGGCCCATCTTCACCAACAACACCAGCATGGTCAATGGCCATTACCACTGGCAACTTTTGCAAGCAGACGTCATGAAGAACTTGATCATACGCCCTCTGGAGGAAAGTGGAGTAAACGGCTACAACCGGACGTAAACCTTGTACCGCTAGACCAGCAGCAAAGGTTAATGCATGCTGTTCTGCAATCCCTACATCAAAAAAGCGTTGAGGGTAAGTAACCGCAAAACGTGACAAACCTGTACCTTCTTGCATGGCTGCGGTAATCGCCACGATCCTCGGATCAGCTGCTGCCAGCTCAACCAGACTATCACCAAATACTTTACTAAAGCTGACCTGTTCAGAAGCAATACCATTACGGCAATAGCTTGGCCCCAGCCCATGATAGCGGGTAGGATTCTCCTCTGCTGGTGTGAAACCTCTCCCTTTTTTGGTAATGACATGGATCAGCACTGGTCCACCGCGAGCAATCGCATCACGCAGAGCATTCTGCAGTTGGCGAATATTGTGCCCATCAAAAGGGCCAAAATAACTAAAGCCTAACTCTTCAAATAACTGTCCTGGCAGTAGACTTTTAATCGCGTCCTTTAAGGACGAGCCAATCCGGCTTACTGGGTCACCAATAGCAGGAATGCGTTTAATAAAGTTTTCCATTTCAAACCGCGCCTTAGATAAAGTAGGATCTAAACGCAACTTTGTCAGATAGTTGCTTAAGGCACCAACATTCTTATCAATGGACATAGCATTATCGTTCAGGATCACAACTAAATCCGTGCCGAGCTGTCCAGCGTGGTTTAAAGCCTCAAAAGCTAGTCCACCAGTCATAGCTCCATCACCAATTACGGCAACAACATTAAAATTTTGATTTTGTAAATCCCTAGCGATAGCTATACCCAAAGCAGCTGATATCGAAGTGGAGCTGTGTCCTACGCCAAAAATATCATGAGGGCTTTCACATGGCCTTGGAAAACCGGAAATGCCATCTAATTGGCGCAATGTCTCAAAACCATGATATCTGTTAGTCAATAACTTGTGCGGATAACATTGATGTCCAACGTCCCAAATAATTTTGTCATGAGGGCTATTGAGTACAGAATGAAGTGCAAGAGTTAATTCCACTACTCCCAGATTGGCACCTAGATGGCCACCCGTGTTTACCACTGTGCTAATGATTTTACTGCGAATTTCATGAGCGAGGGTCTGCAATTCTGCTATGCTCAAGTTCCGAAGATCTTGAGGAGATTGAATCGATTCAAGCAAGTAGCGGAATCTCCTTTCATAATGTTATTTTCGCTTTTTAGCTTTATCTGTTTTATGTCTTTTTAATCGTATTTTTTCAAAAGCATACAAGATTCTCCCAGCTAAATAAAGGATATCCGTTGAATGATTCATAGCAAAGCTTTTAGCAAAAGCTTTGCCACCAACAGTTAAAGCTGCTACGAAAGCAATCAATAGCGTATTCAGGATAGCTTCATTTAGGCTAGGTTGCAGTAAGACAAGTTTGAAGACTATCGCTGCTGCAGTAGCTCCACTGATTGTCCCTGCAATATCGCCGACAATATCGTTACAGAATGATGCAACCCTATCAGCATTACGAACCAGCCAGATACTTTGTTTTGCCCCAGGTACTCGATCTGAAGCCATGGCATGAAATGGTATCTCATCGCCTGCAGCAGCTGCTGTTCCCAAGACATCAAACAATATACCAATGAAGACAATAAAAAAAAGCAGCACAAAGCTTGCTGATAATGGCGAAACCGCTAATACAGCGTTACTGCTTACATTGATGGTTACAGAGATAATGAAAGTGATAAGCCCTGTCCGAAGACTACGCTTAGTGTTACTTTTCATATAAATCCTTTCCCAGGTATGCTTAATAAGCTCATTATGACTAGTATGTAAACGAGATGAATGACAGTGGACTGAGTAAAGATTGTGGCTTAGGTCTAGTAGGTTTTCCCAGAGATCTTCCGACCCGTCGCCGCAGTCGGCGGTTTCCCCTTTCCGATCTCTTCGTTATGTCGCCAATAACGAGGCTAGATTACCACTTAGTCCACACCGTAATCCTCAATCCACTTTCGTTGCCGAAACAGTCTAGGAGTTTTCCTCAACATCAACGGCTCATCTCTAGCCTCTTTTGCAGCGTAGGTTTCAAGCCATAAGTACCCTGGCCTAGGGTCCTTATGTGTTTAGTGCTATCCCTCCTACTCTGCTCAAGGCAGGCTACGCTATACCCAGCACTAAGTACAAATAGGCTATGGTCATGTACCGAGTATAGGTTCATCTCAAGCCATAGATGTACAGTCTCCCATACACCCACGCACTTGAGTCTCCGTGATGGAAGGGTCAACGCCTACATGCCATTGTAGATCGCCCTTCCATCTTAACCCCCAGTAGCAACCCCCAACTGGGCGTAGGAGGCCACCACCAGAGACTTCATCGATGTGCCCTTAAACGGATTTTTAGGCCCGTCTTCGAGATGACGTTGATGACTAGAATACTGCGTCATTCATCCATCTTTGTCATCAATTATAACATAATGTTAAATCCACCGCAATAGGCTCAGCTTTCACGTCCTAGCACGTAATCGGCTATTTCACCTAAACAGTGTTCGTGTACAGACAATGCCGCTGCATAGCTTTTACATTTGCTGATACACTCTTGAGCCATACGTCGTGCTTCATCTAACCCAAATATACTCACGTATGTTGATTTGGCCTGACGTTGGTCAGAACCAGTTACCTTGCCTAGCTTAGCAGCATTGCCAACCACATCAAGGATATCATCGGTAATCTGAAAAGCCAACCCAAAGTTTTCACCATATGCGGTAATCAATGCTAACTGTTGTTCATCTGCACCGCCAATTAGTGCACCACCTCTCAGGGCTGCCATAAACAACTTGCCAGTTTTATTACGGTGGATAAATTCAAGGGTGCTTAAGTCTACAGCTTTTCCTTCTGATTCAAGATCTACAACTTGTCCACCAATCAGCCCTTGAGACCCACAAGCACTGCTTACTTCCTGAACTAAGCGCAGTACCAGTTCACTGTTTAAATGCTGCATCTTCGCCAATACTTCAAATGCATAAGTCAACAAAGCATCACCAGTTAAAATCGCAATACCCTCACCGAACACTTTATGATTTGCTAACTTGCCCCGCCGATAGTCATCATTATCCATCGCCGGTAAATCGTCATGGACGAGGGAATAAGCATGAATCATTTCGATAGCACAAGCAAAGTCAATAACATCCTCAGGGCGTCCGCCGACTGCACGACAGGCTTCCATAGCCAAAACTGCCCGTAAACGTTTACCACCACCAAGGCACGAATAACGCATTGCATGGTGAATGGTACCTGGAGCTACCGTCACATCAGGCAATAGCTGCTGCAATGCATTCTCAATAAGCGCTGCCTTGGTTTTGAGCTGTTCCATACAGTTCATACTTCTTCAGGCTCCTTCTGTTCAAAGGGTTCCACCACAGATTGTCCCTCTTTTTCTAATAGTATATCAATTTTCGCCTCGTACTGCTCCAATTTAGTACGACATATCCGTGCATATTTTACCCCTTGCTCAAATAAGCGGAGTGAATCATCTAAGCTGACGTTACCCTCCTCGAGCTGTCTGACAATACTTTCCAGTTCTTGGATGGCTGCTTCAAAGGATATATCTTGTTTTTTAGCCATTTTGATATTTCTCCCCTTTCTCTACTTCACACCAGAGCTGACCTGTCTGCACACGCACAATGATCTGCTCCCCTTTGGTCACCTGGTCTGGATCTGTGATTATCTGTGCGTTAGTTTTTTGGCACACAGCATATCCTCTGGCCAGAACTGCCAACGGACTTAAACTTTCCAACTTGGCAGACAGGGTTTGCAAATACTGTTTCGTTAAAGTTACTTGATGAGTGGTTAATGTCGATAGTTTGCTTAGGAGTTCATCGATACGCTGTTGTTCCTGATTAACACGATCCTTTGGACGTAAAAACACTCTGCGCTCAGTCAAATAAGCCAAGGTTTGCCGCTTTTGAGCTGCTAATCTTACCACAGCAGAACGCAGGCGGTATTCGTATTGGTTAACTAAATCACACAACTGATAGTAATCAGGCACAGCCATCTCTGCTGCAGCAGAAGGTGTCGGTGCCCGTCTGTCTGCCACAAAATCAGCGATAGTAAAATCTGTTTCATGGCCAACTCCACTAATCACAGGCAATGGACAATCAGCTATGGCTCGAGCCACAGATTCATCATTGAATGTCCAAAGTTCTTCAATAGAACCACCACCGCGGGCCAAAATCACTAAATCTAAATCCAAGTCTTCGGCTTTCTTTAAAGCTGCTACTACACTTGGCGGTCCATCCTCTCCCTGGACAATAGCGGGAATAATCAGTAAATCCATCACCGGAAAACGTCTACGGATTACACTGATACAATCACGTACTGCTGCACCAGTTGGTGAAGTAATAATACCAATTTTACGCGGCAAAAAAGGAAGTGGCTTTTTCCGTGCAGCATCAAACAACCCTTCAGCGGCAAGTTTTTGCTTAAGTTCTTCAAAACGGATATGTAAAACCCCTACTCCCTTAGGGAACATTTGCTCTACATAAATTTGATACTCTCCATTTGGTTCATATACTCCCAATGAACCAATAACCACTACAGTCGCGCCATTCTGTGGCTGAAAATCCATTTTCCAGTTACGGCTGCGGAACATCACCGCCTTGATGCGGCTATATTCATCTTTTAGAGTAAAGTACATATGTCCGGATGTATGGTGTTTAAAGTTGCTGATCTCTCCTTCAACAGCAATTGCACTAAACTCTGGTTGCTCCAGCCGGTTTTTAATTCTTTTTGTAAGTTCACTGACACTGAGAATTTCTGGCTGAATCATTTAATCCCTCCTCCTTTTACAGTTCTCTTTTATCTTGTGAAAACCTGCCTGTATTCTGAAGCAAAAAGAAAGCCGGGAAATACCCGGCATTGTCATTGCTGTTCTTTGGTTGATTGAGATCGCTTTTGCAGCAAGACATCTAATAATGCACCAACGATGATGCCAATGAGTACCCATACTGCGTAGCCTGGCTCTACCCAGTGGCCAACAATTAAGCCTGCTACTGCTCCAATTAATATCTTGAGCCACATGGCCATCCCCCCTTGCTGCTAAAGCTTATGCGCTCCTAAGGGAAAACATGACTATAAAATGCTGTCTGCCCATAAGATAAACCAGCAAAGATCGCTGCGCCAAGGGCATTGTCCACAGAAAAACGCGGATCAGCAAAATATAACTGGAGTTGATCCAATCGTGCGGTTAATTCAGCGCGAATCAACTGATTCGCACACACCCCACCAACTAGTACTACTTTAGTAATTCCTGTTTTCTGCGCTGCCCACCGAATCATTTTAGCGATGGTCCTAGCAATGTTCATCAGCACAGCCCTAGCCACATCAGCTTTATTATGCTGTTGGAGTAAGCGTAATGCAGCTGTTTCCTGTCCCGCAAAACTGATTTGCCCTTCGCGATGGTAGGAAGGAATCACTAGATCCTGCTGACTGGATGAAGCTAACCGTTCGAGATGTGGGCCAGCAGGAAAAGGTAGACCTATAGCTACTCCAACTCTGTCGATAAACTGGCCAGCATGCAGATCCATACTTCCACCTATAATGGCAACCTGCAAATGGTAATCCCCAGTCATTCGCACATGCAGCAGTTCAGTCGTACCACCGGACAAATGAAGTGCCAAAAACTCGTTCAACTTGGGCCTTCCAGCAGTGAACAACCCTGCCCAAAGATGGTTTTCCTGATGGGACAATGAAAAACAGGGAACCTGCAAGATTGAAGCTAGACCTTCGGCAAAACTTGTACCTGCTAAAAATACCGGCATATAAGAGTCAAGGACCGGACGTGGACTCGTGGTGACAGCAATAGCACGCAAATGGCTATGAAGATCAGGAACTTGCATGGTTAAACGTTGAACCACGTCTGGCAAATTTTTAATATGCCAAAAAAGGGCCTCCGACTGACGAAGACCCTTTTCACCGGCTTCTACCGGCAGTAATTGTCGGCTATCGGCTGAAATCTGACCATTGGCATCAATTACCGCCAATGATGTAGTGTAATTACTGGTATCTATTCCTAAAAAATAACTTTTACTCATTTTTCGCACCCTAAATAATCAACTATTGCACCCAAGATTCCATTGATGAATCTAGCAGCTTGTTCATCGCTAAACACTTTAGCCAGTTCAACTGCCTCATTCACACTTACTTTGATAGGAATATCTGTATGATATTTCAGCTCGTAAACAGCCATGCGGAGAATATTGCGATCAACACAGGACATACGTTCAATGGACCAATCTTTGGCAAACCGAGCAATTAATTGATCAATGTCCGCTTTATTATCAAGCACACCAGTGATCAAGGAGTGAGCAAACTGCCGATCTGCAGACTGTAAGCTTGCTTGGTCGGTTAGCAGTTGCCATGAATGATCGATAGGACCTGGCGCAAGATCAACTTGATATAAAAGCTGCAATGCGATTTGCCGAGCAACTCGTCTGCTCAAAAGTTTCTCACCCCACTTATTGCAGAATCCCTATCAACTTACTGGACACGACGCTGTTGTGTTTGCAAACCTGTAACGATAACATTAACCGCCTCAGGTTGAACACCAATAGTGTTTCGCAAATAATCGCTCAACTGCATCTGGATCGATTCGGTTATCTGTGGAACGTGTAAATTTGGAGCAATCTTTACATGCAAATCTATCTTCAGCGGATCAACCTCTGTAACCGTAACCGTCACATCCTTGATTCCGTCCACAGTGCTGAGATTCTCAGCAACCAAATCAATAATTGTATTTACACTAATCCTTAATTCACCTAAAGCAGCTTGGCGTGTTAGCGAACACTGATCTGTCTTCGCTTCACCAAGCAATAATAATATAAGATAAATCACGAGTAACAGTAAGATTACAACTAAAAGCAACCCGTCAATTCGAGTGGACTGTACCATGTTTAACCAGTCAATCAAGATATCCGAGCCAAATGCAGTTAACGCTACTACAACACTGAACCCAGCCAACAAAATTATCACAACGATGAGAATTATTTTATCCAACACAGACATCTATTTCACCCGCGGTTGAGGCGGTTCAGGTTGAGGTTCCTCAACAGTCTGTTGTGGGAAGTTCACTCCTAAGACATGCACATTGACTTCTACCACATCAAGACCGGTCATACCTTCAATCGCCTGTTTGACATTCTTTTGAATATTAGATGCCACCTCAGGGATAGATACACCATAGTTCACAATTATATATAAATCAACTGCTGCTTCGTGTTCACCAACTTCGACTTTAACCCCTTTAGAAAGGTTTTTGCGCCCCAGCATCTCAGCGATACCTCCAGCAAGCCCGCCGCTCATGCCAGCCACGCCTTCAACTTCAGTAGCAGCTAAACCAGCGATTATGCCAACCACTTCATTAGCAATCTTCAGTTCACCTAGACTTGTTCTTTGTTCTTCAGCCATTCTGGCACCTCCTCAGTATCTTATTATAGCAAAGCAGGTAATGTTTGACAATTCATTCGCCTGCAACTAACTGAACAATCAACTTGGTAGAGTATTCACCAGCACGGAACTGGGGATTTTGTAAGACTCGCTGATGAAACTTAATGTTATGTTCTATTCCTTCAACCCGCATTTCCTCTAAAGCCGAAATCATACGTTCGATTGCTTCATCCCGATCTTGACCCCAGGTAATCAGCTTACCAATAAGGGAATCATAATACGGTGTAATGATATATCCTTGATAAACATGACTATCCCAGCGTACACCATTTCCTCCAGGGACATGCAGTTTAGTGATCACACCTGGCGATGGCTGAAAGTTCCTATCAGGATCTTCTGCATTCAAACGGCATTCTATTGCATGGGCTGTTGGAGTGATATCAGGCTGATTATACTCCAGTTCCGCTCCAGCGGCAATCTGAATTTGGGCTTTCACGAGGTCAATACCGTAAACCATTTCAGTCACAGGGTGTTCAACTTGGATACGCGTGTTCATCTCCATAAAGTAAAATTGACCATCACTATCAAGTAAAAACTCTAATGTTCCTGCGTTGATGTAGTTAACCGCACGCGCTCCATTAATCGCAGCAGCTCCTAACTTAGCCCGCAGTGCATCGTCTACTGCTGGAGAAGGTGACTCTTCTAAGATTTTTTGGTGACGGCGCTGTAAAGAACATTCCCGTTCCCCAAAATGAACAACATTGCCATAGCGATCTCCTAGAACCTGGACTTCAATATGCCTAGGCTGAGAAAGGTACTTTTCTACATACACCTGATCGCTGCCAAAGGCCGCATATGCTTCTGAACGCGCTAAGCGATAGTTCTTTATTAGTTCATCCTTATTATGTACCAAACGCATGCCTTTACCTCCGCCGCCAGCCGAAGCTTTAATTATTAGCGGATAACCAATTCTCTGTGCGATCTGGTAAAGCTCATCTTCACTGTTTACTGTACCATCACTTCCAGGCAACACAGGTACACCAGCAGCAGCCATTGTCTTTTTTGCATGCGCCTTATCACCCATCTGAGCAATTTGAGCAGGCGAAGGACCGATGAATATCAGTCCGCAATCTTCGCAAATTTGAGCAAAATCAGCTCTCTCACTCAAGTAGCCATAGCCTGGATGAACAGCATCTACTTTACTTAACAGAGCAGCAGAAATGATATTGGGAATGTTTAAATAACTAGCGTATGATGGCGCTGGCCCAACACAGATCGCTTCATCAGCATACTGAACATGTAAAGAATCACGGTCAGCTTCTGAATAAATCGCTACAGTCTTAATGCCTAATTCGCGGCAAGCTCTAATCACTCGCAGAGCTATCTCACCACGATTTGCTACTAATACCTTGTGAAACATGGCCCTCACCTTACTCTGTCACTTCGATCAAAAACAATGGTTGACCATATTCTACTGGCTGTCCGTTTTCCACCAATACTTGCAGCACTCTGCCTGAATACTCACTTTCAATTTCGTTCATGATTTTCATCGCTTCAATAATACAGAGTACTTGCCCTTTTTCGACGATTGATCCCACTACGACAAAGGGCTCACTGTCAGGTGCAGGTGCCCGATAAAACGTACCGACCATGGGAGATAGGATCTCCCGAATATTGGCCCTAGCATGCACCTGGACTTGCTGGGGAGAAACAAAAGTAGTCTGTTCCAAAGGTACTGATACCTCTTTAACTGGTGCTGCCGGAAATGCTTTCACTAACCGGAGCTTAACACTGCGATTCTCTAATTCTAACTCTGCTATATTACTTGTACTGAAAAGAGCTATCAATTCCTTAATCTCATTAAGTTCCATAGTAGCCCTCCTAAGACTAGTTTTAACAGCTACAGGAAATAAATACTATTTTCGACATCACCAGTTAATGTCCTTTTAGTGAAAAAACCAAGGTAGCGCACCTTGGTTCCATTCATTATCCTCTTGATAGCTCATCAATGATTGTAATTCGATCCAACCGGACATTGGTAATACGATGTACCAGCTCACCTATTATTTCTGCTTCTTGTACGGTCAAGGTCACCGGAACCACAACCGTCACTGAGTTGTTTTCAATGAGTACCACTGCATCAAGGTAGCCATTTGCTTTTAAGAGGTTTTCCAAATCTGTTTCTTTAGCAATATTATCCAGTAAAACTAACAGTTCTTTCTGCAGTTCATAACGTTGTTGATCGGATAATGATTGCGTTTCCAACATCTTTTCCAAATATTCGAGCTGCTGACTCCGCTGCTTCTCTCGTTCGATACGATACTCCACAAATTTAGTAGGAGCAGGAGTAACTGAGACGACAACATTATTTTCTAGTTCACTAACAATACGCGGAGCTTGAGCAATCGCTGGTATTATATCCTCATCATGATCAGCCTGTGTATTCTGCGACAAGTCCATAGTATCAGGCATACTAACCTGTTTATGGTCACCAAAGAATCCAAACCAAAATGTGAGACCAATAAGCACTAACACCACCATCAACATCACAGTTTTACGAGCATAAATCACGTAGTACATTTTACCTCCCACCTTTTGCATTAGATTTTGTCAGCACTTCAATTTTGTACATCGGCAGCTGGAGGACAGTCTGCGCAGCCTGCATTATCTCCCACCTTATAGATGGGTCACTTGCACCTTCAGCGATGATCAATGCACCACGCAATTGTGGTTCATATTCTTCTAAAATAATGGGTATCTCTTGCTCTCCACCATCAGCACGCACGGTCACGGGAGTCCTGGTTACACGGGTTTCTCCTTCGCGCATTTCACTGGTGATCGATTCAGCGATAATAATCTTCTCGCTGCGTTCGAGTGTAAGCATTACCTCAACAGCCCCTACACCACTGATTTGGGATAGGACTTCCTCAAGCCGCTTCTCAAGTTTATCAGTGTAACTGTTGTGGTTTACCTCAGAAGGCCGCGTCAACTGAGCAGTTGAATACTCCTGGATTGGTTCCCGTTTAGGTGGCTGAATTAACATGAACCCGATCCCGACAATAACCAAAAATGCTAGCCAATTGAGGATTTTTCGCTGAGATACCGATAACTTTTCTAACACGGTTACTTCCCCCTCATACCCAAATCAAGTGATATTTACGAAGATCAACCTCTCGGAAATCTGCAGATAATCAGCTATGATTTTTATCACATCTTCCTGCAGATTTTGCCATTCTGATGGTGATAAATCAGCAGCGAAAAATGGAACGATCTCAGCATGGACACCAATGACTTCACCAGTGTCAGCAATGGAAACAGCAACACGAGCATCCTTGATTAAGCTGTGCCTGCGAAGTAGTTGTTCAATTTGCTGGTTAGCATTGCTGCTTACCACGCGTTTCATCGGTTGAAACCCTGCAGTAAATACTGCATTTCCTGCTGCTTGCCAATCTACATCAATCTCGGGAACGGTTGGCAATATTGTCCCCCATAAAGTCTCCCAATCCCCGTAAATGATGGCCAATAGCGGCTGCAATAGTGCGAGCATTATTACCAATCCCAAAACATGCTTAGCTAGTTTTTTCAAATCATGTTCAGGTAACAGCATGTCAAATAGGCTAATAACCATGACCAGCCCCACCAACAAACGCAGCCATTGCTGCCAATAACCCATCATGCTCACCTCATCAGTGCAGCTAAGTTGCCAAAGCCTACTAAGATTGTGATGGACAGAAAGAACATCAAAGCCACTGTTGCCAGAGACACCATAATCAAGGTCAAAGCGCCGGCTAGACTGGATACAGCATTCCCAATACGCGGATCACAAAGTGGTTCAATCAGCGCAGCCACAATTCGGTAGATTAAAACAATGGCCCATATCTTAACTATCGGTAAACCTACAAGAAAGAAGATGAGAATCATCCCGAACACACCTATAGTGTTTTTAATCAGTAATGAACCACCCACCACCACCTCCACAGCATTGGCAAACATCGAACCAATAACCGGAACGATATTGCTGGTAAGAAACTTGGCAGCACGCAATGCAACTCCATCAGCTACAGGTGCAATTGCCCCTCTCACCGCTAAAACCCCTAAGAAAATGGTAAAAACGAATGACAGCAGCATGGTAGAAAGATGTTTGAGTAAGCCGCTGAGCTTAGAAAGTGGGAAATCAGCTGACAAATGAGAAACTAAACCTACTACAGCATTAATGTTCAATAACGGAAACAAAACGGTGCGAATTAAAAAGGCTATCCCACTGACAACTGCCATCAAAATTGGGTGAAAAATTGCTGCTGAACTAATGCCGCCCACTGATGCCAGCAACGTCGCCATTATAGGTAAGAGAGTATACATAAAAGAAACCATGTCATCAAGACTAGCATAAGCAATAGCTATAGCTGACCGAAAACTTTGCAGGCCTACGAACACTACAACCAAAAAGCAAACCATAAATGCAATGTTAATTAGACCTTTTGTTTCTATGGCGATATCCAGCTGGCGAAAAAACGCTGAAAGCAAGGCAATGACTAATAACTGGCGCATGAGTTTTGCATTAACTATAACTTCTTTAAACAATCTGACAACAAATGATTGTAACAGCGTGAGAATGTTGAATTTGCCCTGCTGTTGACCAACGATAGTCTGCCAGTTTAATTCTGGAATATATTCCCTGTAATCAGGATCAACTCGTTCCACAAAATCAGTTAGTTGATCAAGATCAAGTGCGATCAGCTGTTCGCGGATAGTACTTTGCAAAATGTCCATATCATTAGAAGTAGCCAGCACCAGCTTGTGACAGCTGAATAACATCACGAAAACCAGTATAATAGTTCGCACTTGATACCTCACGATGACCAATCCCACCTATTTAATCCAGAATTCCTAACACACTAGTGAGAATCGCTTGCATAATAGGAAGTGCCACTATCAGAATCACAATTTTTCCTGCTAATTCTACCGCCATGGCCATTGCGTCTTCATCAGCATCTCGACAGATCTCAGATCCAAACGTGGTGATATAAACAACACCTAATGTTTTTAGAATTGGCACTATATACTGGTAATTCACACCAGCCAGCGCGGACAAATCTCGAATGGTGCTAATAATTTGAGCTAGCTGCGGTAGTAAAACTAGGATAACAACCACAGTGAAAGAAACTGAACTAAGAGCTGCCCACGACTTGTTGATATTGCGCAGTTCAGCTGTAATTATCACAAACACAATGGCCAAACATGTAATCAGGGGAACCCAGAGCACAATTACCACTCCTATTACCAGCGGAACACTGCTTCAACACTCTCAAACAAACGGGACACCATCTGAACCAACCAGAGCAGAACGATAACTACACCTGCCAAACTGAGCATTTGTGCCTGTTCTTGTCTTCCGGCTTGATGTAAAAAAATATTGAGTACTGCCACCAATATACCAAGCCCTGCAATCCGATAAATCGGTGTTAAATCACCCATAGCTAACCCCCTCTTAAATCAGCATCAAGACTACCAAGGCGCCTACGCAAAAGCCGAGGTAGTTCCACAATCGGACCATCTTATCACGTTCTTGTTCTGCCTGCCGGCTAGTGCTTTCTAGCCTGTTTTGCAGCAGTGCAATGTGCTTCAGCTGATCCTCGGCATCACTGCGGCCTAACACATTGCCAAACTGACTGAGATTTTCCACATCTTGTTTAAGAAAACCAGCATCAACAAGTACCTGCAATGCCTGACTCCATGCCTCTGTAGCTGTTAGATTACGCTCAAGCAGTTGCGTTGCAAAAACATTGAAAAATTGCGCTACTGGCCCAGTCAACTGATTGGAAATGCTCAGGCAGGCATCCGGTAGAGATGTACGTGTATAATTGATCTCTGTAGCTAAAAGCTGGACTGCAGTTACTAGGTCTTGAAGGTACTTAGGGCGCAATGTGTAACTTCTCGCCATTATCACTCCTGCCATACCACATGCTAGGATAATGATACATGCACCAATCCACCGCAGCATCTCCCTTCACTCCTTGTGGTACCTATACTTATGCATGCTAATCCAATTTCAGAACCTGTTCAACTGTACCGGGTCCATTCCGGCGAGATAAGATGATTACCTGACTAAATGCAGTGTCACCTTGACTCGCCCATTTTCGCTTACGCACACTGTCCCAGTCATGGCCATGACATGAGGCAATTACCTGCACACCAGCGCGGATCACATCTTGTAAAGCCAGTCCATCCTCAGGATGACCAATTTCATCAGTAACAATCACTTGAGGTGCCAGCCCCCTTAGGGCCATGCTGATCCCTGCTGCTTTCGGACAACCATCAATAACATAGGTGCGTATCCCAACATCTAATTGCGGTATGCCTTTGTAACAGGCAGCAATTTCAGATCGTTCATCAATAACCACAATATCAACTCCCCGCAGTGACAACTGCCGACAGATATCACGCAAAAGAGTTGTTTTTCCACAACCTGGCGGTGAAATGATCAATGTGGAAACCACTCGGTTATTATGATAGATATACGGCATAATACGATCAGCAGCACCTATTACTTCTCGTGCCAAACGGATGTTTAAGCCGTTAATGTGTTTAAGTGTTTTTACCTTTCCCTGATCCATTACCGCTTTGCCACTAAGGCCAACACGATGACCACCGGCAAGAGTAAGGTAGCCTGCGCGAATCTCTTCTTCCAATGCATACCAAGAATTGGCAGTCATTATTTCCAGTGTGCGTGATATATCCTCTTTGGTTACACGATAGCTGTCATCGATTGGACAAATCCCTTTAAGACAAATGCCATATTCCTGTGCTCTTTCTTTGATCACTACCGGTTGATTGGCCCTCAAGCGGATTTCTTCAATCTGATCCCACTTAGAAACCAAACTAAGCAGAGACCTTAAATTGGGGGCTAGCTGCTGCAGCAAGCTTTTTGTCATAGACCATTTCTCCTTGTTCGTTTTACTGCCAATATATGCTTGATCAGGACAAGTTATGACAAAAATAAAAAACCTTCTCTACCATGTAGAGAAGGTTGATCGCAATTAGGACTTCTTACTCAGACTCGATGGATTCCTCATCATCTTCCAAATCTTGACTATCATAGACAATCTCGCCACAATCTGGACAAGTAATGGTCACGTCATCATCGTAAAGAAAATCTTCCTCAAAAGCTACAGTGTTATGACAACGAGGACATTCCATTTCTACCATTTCCAAATCATGATCATGGCAATCACATTCCTCATCATCATAATCTTCAGCTGCTTCTTCAAGGTCGGCCAAATCTGCATCGATAGCTTCCAAGTACTCTTCTAATTCTTCCTGACCATAATAGAGATCATCAACATCATCAGCCAGGTCATTCAGGATATCGACCATTTGCAGCAAGACGGTTTTCAGCTGTTCAGTGCCGGCAATTTCCTTTGATGAATCCAACATTCCCCGTAAATACGCAATTTTCTCTTTAACTGTGTCCAACAACCACTACACCTCCTAAAATATAGTATAACCTTAAGCTCTTGACAGATATTCCCCGGTCCTTGTATCGATCTTTACCACATCACCCTGGTTGACAAACAAAGGTACTTGAACTGTAATTCCTGTCTCCAACACAGCTGGTTTTGTGGCACCAGTAGCGGTATCACCCTTAAATCCTGGTTCAGTCTGCACAACTTTGAGGTTAACGGTTGTTGGCAGGTCTACACCAATCGGGGATCCTTCAAAAAATTGAATACCAATAACCATATTTTCCAAGAGATAATTTGGGGCATCGCCCAGTGCATCCTTGGACAGACTAATCTGTTCGTAATCATTAGTGTCCATGAAATAGTACTCATCGCCAGAACTGTACATGAACTGCATCTGTTTGGTTTCCACAATAGCTCGCTCAACTTTTTCGCCAGCTCTGAAAGTCATTTCTCTTACTGCTCCGGTTTTTACATTCTTCAGTTTGGTACGGACAAAAGCTGCACCTTTACCTGGTTTTACATGTAAAAACTCGACCACACTATAAACTTCGCCGTCTATTTGAATAGTTAAACCTGTACGTAAATCGTTGACTGAAATCATAACATCTTCCTTCCTTTCAATCTCTATTCAATAATATATAAATCTTTAGGTGTAGCAGTTAGGATTCTACATCCATTTTCGGTCACCACAACTAAGTCTTCAATCCGTACTCCGCCCCAGCCCGGTAAATACACCCCTGGCTCTACAGTAACAATCATGCCAGGAACTAAAATGTCTTCACCAAACTGGCTTAAGCGCGGATCTTCGTGAATTTCTAAGCCTACACCGTGCCCTAATCCATGACCGAAACATTCACCATAACCGGCACCAGCAATGATATCACGTGCGATTTGGTCAACCTGTTTGCCAGTTACTCCTGGCTTAACTGCAGCTAAAGCCTTGAGCTGTGCTTCCAGTACCAAGTTATAGATTTCTAAATGCTTTTCTGTAGGTTGACCCATAAGCAGGGTACGTGTCATGTCAGAACAGTATCCTTCGTAGACACAACCAAAATCAAGTACAATAAAATCTCCATACTGAAACTCCCGGTCACCAGGGACAGCATGGGGTAATGCACCCTGTGGTCCCGAACCAACGATCGGATCAAAAGAAACACCTTCTGCACCAAGCCGGCGCATAGTAAATTCTAACTCGAAAGCTAATTCTTTTTCTTTCATTCCTGGTTTAATTCTAGGTAATAACTCTGCCAAAGCTTGATCAGCGATAGATGCTGCTTTTGCAATCTTAGCAATTTCATCCTCGGTTTTGATCATACGCAGCTGTAAAACCCAATTCTTGGTTGGAACAAACTCTACAGGCAGTTTTTCTTGCCACTGGGTGAGTTGATCCACAGTAACATGATCACTTTCATAAGCGATGCGTTTGACCTGATGCTGATCAACCAATCTTTGCATCGTCTCAATTAATGTAGGTTCCTGTTGGATTATCTGCCAATCCGGACTTTGCTGTTGAGCCTGCTCAGTATAACGAAAATCAGTTATCAGGATATTATCTGTTGCGCTAATCCAAACTAAACCAGCACTACCTGTAAATTTTGTAAGATAGCGGCGATTGACCCGATTGTTTGTGATGAATACATCACAATTGTTTTCCTGCAGCTTCTGACGAATCTGTTCTAACACTATATTTCTCCTCTCTGCCTAAATAATCTATTAACCCCTGAAGAGCCAGTAAATAACCAAAGGCACCAAAACCACTAATCTGCCCAATACATACTGGAGCAATCACAGAATGATGCCGGAAAGGCTCACGTTGATATATTCTCGACAAGTGTATCTCCACCGCAGGTATTTTTACCGCCTGGATACAGTCGCGAATGGCATAAGAATAATGAGTATATGCTCCAGGATTGATGATCAATCCTGCTGCTGTACGGTGATTTTGAATGAAATCGATGATTTGGCCTTCTCCGTTGGCCTGAAAGCAGCGAACTTGGAAACCTTGACGTTGAGCAGCTATGGTTACCTGCTGTTCAATCTCAGCGAGAGCAACCACTCCATAAACATCTGGTTCACGGTCGCCCAACAAATTGAGATTTGGTCCATTTACGAGCAAGATTTCTTTCACTACCATTCACCACTCTTCCAGAATCGGTCAATCGACTGCACCACAGTGTTTACTGATTGTTCAGATGTATCAACAACATAATCGGCAAGTGCAGCGTATAACTGATGTCTTGCCTGCATCAGGCGTATAATCTCTGCTAATGGATCTGGGACTTGTAATAACGGCCTAGTAGGTGTGCAGGCAACACGCTGGTAAATCACCTCTGGCCGAGCAGTGAGCCATATGATTGTCACACCTGATTCTTTACTCTCCTGCAGCATGCGATACGATTCAAGATCAGTGACAATTCCTCCACCAGTAGCTAACACTTGATGAGATTGCGGCAATAATTGAGCGAGAACATTCCGTTCGCATTCGCGAAAATAATGCTCACCATACTGATGGAAGATCGCTGGAATCGTTAAACCGCTGGAACGTTCTACTTCCCAATCCGTGTCAGCAAAGCTCCATCCCAACTGCCGAGCTAATTGGCGACCAATTATAGTCTTTCCCGTACCCATAAATCCAATCAGGACAATCCTGTTGTGCATAATCACCGTACCTATCTGCTTTGAATCCAGTTATAAGATTTTCTCTATCATCTGAGGAAATTCCTGCCAAAAAAAACAACTCCCGAATTAGGAGTTGCTTAATTTATGAAGCATTTTTGGTGCAAAATAGAGTGTAATGTTGACACCTCTGCGCGTCTTTTTCATCCCTATATCAGCCAGTTGATAGGCTGCCAGTTTCGGATCAGTTTGACGAAGTTGGGTAATTTTATGTCGAACCAGTGCTACAATACTGTTTATGTCTGTATAGGGAATATTCAACTGATATTGAAACGATTCCATGATTATCCCTCCTGCCAACAGTATAAGCAGAAGGGAGTCAACCTATTCCGATTTTTTGCCAATTAGATTTGGCCGCGTACAATAATGAACATCAGCGGGAATCGTCAATTCTAATTTAACTTGATGTTTACGCACTGACACCCATCCTAAACCATAAATATAAAGATCATTATTAGGATCAACAGTAACAATGAGCTGATTCCACTCAGTAAACCGGCATTGACCACAACCGCGCTTGAGCCAATCCTTAATTTTAGTTGCATTTGCTCGCTGCCAACTAACTTTTGCTGCGGTAAAACCAATAAGCAGAGCTTCTTCTGTATCCAAATCCAATGGGCGTACAGCTGCCAAGCCAGGTATAACCAACGCGCCATTTTTATGAAGATGGTGCAAATCAACTTGCAATCGATGGGAGGGAATAAGGGCTTGGACACAGTCTTCGCAGACAAAATCACTTAGTCTCCCTTCAGGAATAAAGCCAGGTGAATCACTGAGTACATAATCACCGAACTGCCAACGAGTGCATGCCAGAGTAGTTCCCGGAAAACGCGCAACTGTGGGCATTACACGTACATCAGCATTATGAACTTTTAGCAACTGGTTGATTAAAGAAGACTTGCCAACATTCGTAGCACCCATGACCAACCAACGCTGAACGTGTACCTGATTTAGGCGGGTAATGAGTTGATCAACACCATAACCTGTAACGCCGCTCACACCGACAACATCAGCCGCTATCTTCAAATACCGTAAGCGTTTGGCTGCCCAAGTCACAGCTTCATCAACCGGCGTACGGGACGGCAATAAATCAGTCTTGTTGACGGCCACAATCACCTTTTTACCCCTAGTCATTGAAGCAAAATCAAGAGGAATGCTTGCTTCAAAGTCCATTAAGTCGACGACTAGGATAATTCCTTGTGCCCACATCAAACCGCTGACAATTGCCTGATCAGTAGCAACTGTCTGTGCAAATTTCACATTCTGCCCATAATGTTTAATTCGATAACAACGTTGACAGATTAAGGCGTCATCATCTTGCTCAAGCAAGTGTTCTGGTAAGTATCCTGCTGCGTGCGGATCATCTGACTGCAAATACGCACCGCAACCTAAGCACTGCTTCTGATGTTTCATTTTGTCCCTCCATTGCGCGTACTTATGATTTCTGGATTTAATAAACCCTTATTTACAAACCGGCGCAACATTCTCTGCTCTAGTCTGCGCATAAACTTGGTTGTCCTGAGTTCATTTTTCCCCAGGGGACTGATCAAAATGGTGTATATGCCCAGCCGATTAGCTCCTAAAACATCGGTAAATAATTGGTCACCAATCATCGCAACTTGTTTGCGATCAAGCTTGAGCAGTTCAAGAGCGCGCCTAAACGGTGTGCGTTTTGGTTTAAATGCCTTGATCACAGCTGGAATATTGAACAGCTGTGCGAAACGCTGAACACGCTGTGGTTTGCCATTGGAAACAAGACAAAGTTTGAAACCTAGTGCTTTTACCTGCTCAATCCAAACCATAAACTCCGGATCCATCTCCTCACTGTCCCACTTGACGAGAGTATTGTCTAGATCCAGTAATAGCCCGGTAATTCCTAATTGTCTAAGCTCGGTAAGATTGATATCGGTAACCTTATTGTATACCTTATTAGGTAACAGTAGCCTCATGAACAGACTCCTTACTGACACTTTTTTCTTATTCTACTACATATTAGCCTAAACTAAAAAAGGGGGCAACCCCCTTTTAATCCAAACACATCTTATCTTGTAACTTCGACAACGCTCTTTTTTCAATTCTCGATACATAAGAACGGGATATTCCCATTTTCTTGCTGATTTCCCGTTGAGTTTGGCGCTCATGGGATCCTAAGCCATAGCGCAGCTCCAGTACTTGTTTTTCCCGCTTACTGAGAAGTTTCAGTTTGTCTTTTAGTTTAGCTTGATCCACTTCTAGCTCGACCTGGTCAAATACATCATCAACATCCGTTCCAAAGATGTCCATTAAACTCAACTCATTACCTTCCCGGTCAGATCCAATTGGATCGAACAACATTACTTCTCGCCTTTGCTTCTTTGTTGAGCGTAAATGCATCAGTACTTCATTTTCAATACAGCGGGCAGCATAAGTAGCTAATCTGGTTTGCTTACTGGGATCATAGGTATTAATAGCTTTGATTAGTCCAATAGTGCCAATTGATATTAGGTCCTCCATTTCCTCCCCTTTTTTGTCAAACTTTTTGACAATGTGAGCCACTAGGCGTAGATTTCTCTCTATCAATGTATTGCGTGCTTCCTCGTCACCAGACTGCATGCGTTCTAATAGATCCTGTTCTTCACTGACAGATAATGGCTTCGGAAACACGTTATTGCTTGCTAAGTATGATACTAAGAAACTAATTCCCTCAAACATCCAACCAAATGCCTGAGTTGACCATGAGGAAAACATCCTGTCACCCCCCGTCACAGCCTTGGTAAGCTTTCGACTATTCATTGTATGTATCGCCCGCCTGTTTCGTGCCTGTCTCGGGGGGAAGAATCTTCCGCAATTACCAAATCTATGAAGAAAGGTCGTAAATCACCGTAAGCACAACATATAGTATAATTTTTCTTGTGATAACGCAATATATAAGTTTTGACATTTTGGTTCAAGCCGTTTATAGTGTAAAATGAGAGGTATGGCGAGGAGGAGTTTTGTGTGAGTATACCATTGATTGTACAACAAACTCAGATTCAGGAAATTATCAAACGTGATGGCCGAACAGTTCCCTATGATCCGACAAAGATTCGTGATGCAATTGCTAAAGCAGCTGTACATATAGGACAAGATCCAAAGATTGCTGATGAAGTCACCCAGTTGGTTGAAACTCAACTAGCGGAGAAATTCCATGATATTAAACCACATGTAGAAAACATCCAAGATATTGTCATCATGTGCCTACGACAATCTGGTTATCACGAACTTGCTGATGCTTATGTGAAATACCGGCAAGAACGCAGTCGTGTGCGTCGTGCAACTTCTGGACTACATAAAAAGTTAGAAGACATTGTTTGGAACCTCAACCGCGGAATCGAAGCTAATGCCAACGTAGGTTCCAATTTTTCTGCCAAGCTTCTGCTTGGTGCCAGCGAGGCCTTTAAAGAATACTATTTGGATGCAGTTATACCAGAAAAAATCGCTGATGCACACCGTAGTGGTTATTTGCACATTCATGACCTAGACAGTTATGGTACGACTATCAACTGTTTACAGATTCCATTTAGAAAAATCTGGGAACGCGAGGGTTTTAGCACTGGTTATGGCTGGCTACGACGTCCTAAGCGTATAAGTTCAGCCTTGGCTCAGGAAGCAATTATTTTACAGTCAAATCAAAATGATATGTTTGGTGGTCAATCTGATCCACGCTTTGAAGATGCTGCACGGTTTATCTCAGAAGAATATGAAATACTGGCCGCTGTCCCTGATGATGAATTGAGCTCTGAACAACGTGAAGCTAAATATCGTATGGAGCAAGAAACCTACCAAGCTTGTGAAGCGCTGGTCCACAATCTTAACACGATGCATTCTCGCGCAGGTTCACAAGTACCTTTCTCTACACTCAACCTGGGGTGTCCCCGCAATCATCGGGAAAAAATGCTTGACACCCAATTCCTTTTAGCATTTAATGCTGGCCTTGGCCGTGGTGAAACACCGATTTTTCCGAATGTTGTCTTTAGGCTTAAATCTGGGGTTAACTTCCATCCGGAAGATCCGCATTATGATCTATATCAACTAGCGTTAAAAGTAGCTGGACGCCGGATGAATCCAACTTTTTCATTCATGGACTCATCTTTTAATGCTCCTTACGGTGATGCTGTGGCTTACATGGGCTGTCGTTCGCGTGTGATTGCCAATCGGCACGGACAAGCTATTTCTGAAGGTCGCGGCAATCTTGCTCCGGTTAGTATAAATCTGGTGCGCATAGCGATCGAATCTGAGGGCAGTCTGTATCACAAAAATCTCAGGAGTTTTTGGGACAAACTTGACCAAATCCTTCACCTAGCTGAAGAACAACTTATCCATCGCTTCAATATCCTTTGCAAACTCAAGGTCAAGGATCTGCCTTTTACTATGGGTCAAAAGTTGTATATGGGCTCAGAAAACTTGAATGAAAACGATAGCATTGCCGAAGCAATCAAGCATGGAACGTTATCAATTGGTTATATTGGTCTAGCAGAGTGCCTTACTGTTCTAACAGGCAAACATCACGGTGAGAATTCAAATGCTTATCAATTAGGAATAGCTATCGTCACACGTTTGAGGGAATACTGTGAAGACATGGGTAATCGCTATAACCTTAATGTTACATGCTATGCTACTCCTGCCGAAGGTCTTTCCGGAAGATTTGTGAATTTAGATCGCCAACGTTATGGTATCATTGCTGGAGTAACTGATCGCGACTTCTATACCAACTCGTTCCATGTTCCAGTCTACTTCCCAATCTCTATTCGGGAAAAAATTGAACTGGAAGGGCCATTTCATAAATATCATGACGCTGGTCATATTTCATATATTGAGGTTGATGCTCCACTCCATCACAATCCACAAGCTCTGGAACAGATTCACCGGTGGATGGCGCAAGCAGATATGGGATATGCTGGAGTCAATTTCCCGATTGATGAATGTGAAAACTGCGCTTTCAGCGGTATCATAGGAGAAAATTGCCCTGTTTGCGGCAGTCCCTATATCAACCGTGTTAGACGTGTCACAGGGTATTTGTCATATTTGCATCGCTTCGCAGCAGGAAAAAAATCAGAATACGCTGAGCGAATCTATCATAATAAATAAAGTAAAACAAGAGCTGCTGATGGCAATCAACTGCCTACAGCAGCTCTTTCTTTAAATAAAGCGTCACATTCATGTTTTATCCAATCACCAATGTCTGTGCACAACCGGTAATAGCACCATGTTCCTACTACCCGCCGTTTAATCAATCCTGCTTCGAGCATAATCTTCAAGTGATATGATACCTTTGGCTGGCTTAAGTTCAATGCTTGGCAGATATCATTGACACAGTACTCCTGCTGCTGTAATAAACAGAGGATTTGCAGCCTAATGGGATCTGCCAATAATTGAAACCTTCTTGCGCTAGCTTCTAATTTCATTATCAGAAACTCCCTTTACATTGTGAATTTGTGCACAATCATGCGCTAAAATGAAGACGCTTAATAGCGCTTCACTTTAAAGCGAATAGTCGTCCAACTTTTGGTTCTTCTGATTTAGCTTTTTAATGTAATAGATTGCGCCGATCTGATCAGCTAACTCAGCAACTTGCTGATAACAGAAGTTGGCAGTTTCGTGCTTCCCTTTGGCTGAAAAGTAATCACCTAGTCTGATGAACAATTTGATCTTTTTCTTAGGTAATTGGGGAAATCGCCAGAGCACACGCAACAACCACGTGCCAGAATCCATATAAGTCCATCACTCCATTTAAATAAATAATGTTTTGTGGTTATTGTTATATAATACGATAGCATAGAAATGCTTTTTTCGCAATATCCTCTGAAACCAAAAAAGGAGAAGATTTCCTTTGACTTCCCTGTTTAGCTCATGTTATCCTCATTTATGCCCGCAAAACTAATATTTGTGAATGCGAGGAGGTAAAAATATGAAGCACAGTAGATTATCACACTATATAATCCTGCTAACACTCTGTATCTTTGGCTTCACATCAATTACCTATGCGGCTCAGGTGAACAGTCTCACCTTAAATATATCTTTTTCTCAGGATGGCTGTTCTGTCAGTGGTATTGTCACAGCAGCTGAATCTGGTCTACCATTAACTCAAGGAACAATATCGATTGCGGGTATCACTGCACCCATCAATAATGGGAAGTATAGTATAAGCAATGTCTCTCCAGGAGTACAAACAGTTATAATCGAAGGCCCATATCGCCAGCCATTCACTGCTGCTGTTTGTATTGAAAATGGGTTCAATCGTTTTAATTTTACAGTTGATCCAATTTTTGCTCAACAAGAAATTGATGTATTAGCTAAAATAACTCGTGCAGAAGCCGAAGGTGAATCAGAGGTGGGCAAAATAGCAGTTGCTGCGACTATTCTCAATCGAGTTAAAAGCCCACGATACCCAGAGACTATTTCTGGAGTAGTTTATCAGCGAATCAGTGGTAGATATCAATACTCACCAGTTGCTGATGGTCGTATCAAGCTTGCTCCACGTGTCCAAGATTACCAGGCAGCTTATCGCGCTTTAGCTGGTGAAGATCCCAGCAATGGTGCAACAGGTTTTTACAATCCTACGAAGACACGCGATAAATGGGTACGTTCACATCCAATCACAGCTATAATTGACGGGCATACTTTCTTCAAATACTAAAAAGAAAGCTGTTTGCCAGTTTGGCAAACAGCTTTTTTATATCTTATTCGCCACCCATTCCGGATGTTCCCATTGTCTCCACAATCTTGCTTTGATTGAACACAAACACGATAATCGGTACCATCATCATAATCAAAGTAATTGCGGCAGATACACCAGCACGAGCAATACCACCAGAAGCAATTTGGCTCAACGCGTAAGGCAATGTCTTTAATTGCTCTGCGTAAATAAACATGCTTCCAGTTTCTCTCCATAAGTTTTGGAACACCAGAATGATCAGTGTCAACCATGCAGGTTTAACCATCGGCATGACAATTTGGGCATAAATACGCAATTCGCTCGCACCGTCAATGCGCGCTGCTTCCAACAGCGAATCATGTACCATCGCTGTGATAAAGTTCCTCATCAGATACAAACCCAATGTCCATTGCCATTGCGGTATAACAACTGCCCAATAAGTGTTCACCCATCCTAACCATGAAATTGTCAAATAGTTAGGAATAGATGTTACCGCAGGAGTAAACATCAGTGACAACACAATAATCTCATTGATGATATCTCTGCCTGGGAACTTGTGTTTAGATAGAGCATAGGCTGCTAACGAACCGGTAATTACGTTACCCAACATACCAAAGATAACAATAAATAGAGAGTTAAACAAATATCTGGTAATTGGTACCCATGATTTGCCCATCAACACGAACAAATCATTAAAGTTAGCCAAAGTAGGATTTCTTACCCAAAATTGTGGTGGGAACAACCACAATTCATTAAGAGGTTTAAAAGCTTGGCTGATAGTATAAACCATCGGCAGAGCCATAAAAGCTGCACCTAATGCTAAGAAGAAGAATATTACTATATCGCCGCCAGTCGACCGTGACAACCTTTTCTTTCTGATTCTGAAAGCCACTGGAACTCCCTCCTAATTTCCAACCCGGCTCAGCGCACGCTGAACTAGTTTTTGCGATCCAACCATTACCACAAACAAGAACACTGAGATAGCTGAAGCATATCCCATTTCATACCGGGTGTTTCCATAGTCAAGTAAGTGCTGCATGACAGTCCAAGTCGCCCAGTCTGTAGGAGTAGGCCCAGTTAAAGCTTGAATCTGTCCAGCTGCAGCGAACGAGCTGGTAATACTCATAATCGCACCAAACATTAAATAATTGCGCATGGCTGGAATCGTCAAGTACCACAGTTCCTGCCACCTGTTCTTAATTCCATCAATAGCGCCAGCTTCATACAAGGATGCGCTGATACCTTGTAAACCAGCAATAAATACCAAGAATGTTGTACCCAAGCTCATCCACAGAGATACAACAATAACAATTGGCATCATCCAGGTCGGGTCAACCAACCATTGAATTGGCCTGTCAATAATGCCAAGGTTTAACAGCTGCGCATTGATGTAACCATAAGTATCTCCACTAAACAACATTTGCCAAATAACATAAACGTTACCTGAAATCGATGGAGCATAAAACAGCAATGTTAGAAACGCCCGTACTTTTGGCTGCAGTTCATTAATGAGCCATGCAAAGAGGAAACACATCAAGTAGCTTACAGGTCCAGTGATAACCGCAAACAATAGTGTATTCTTTACGGCAATCAGGAACACCTTATCGCCTAAAAACAAGCGAATATAGTTGCTCCAACCCATCCACTTTGGCCATTCCAGCATATTAAAATAGGTGAAACTTAAAATAATGGACAATAGAACAGGAACTACGGTAAACACTAAAAAAAGTATCATAAATGGTGCAACAAATGCATATGAAACCCAAGATTTTTTCATGCGAGTCCATAAGCTTTCTTTCTTAACTTGAGGCATAGGACCGACCATTTGTCTACGTGGTGATACTACAGAACTCACTCGAGTCCCTCCAATCATGGAAATTTTTTAGGTGATTCTACTGCACGCAATGTGCAGTAGAATCACAGCATACCGGCAGTTAGTTTAGTAATCTAATCTGTATAAGTGAGTGAAATGGCTCCAGTATAGATCCTTCAACTCTTGGTCCAATTTGTTGTAGTCAGTCTCGAGGCCAAACTCTTGACGTTTACGAGTAATCTCCTCATTTATCTCCCGGTTATACTCGAGGATTGATTCGCGTATCGGCTCGTTATTGATAACTACTGCTCTAAACAACCAGTCAAACTGCCGACCTACATAATATCCACCAAGGACAGCTGGCACGCCTTCGACCCATTGCCATTGCTCTAACAGCACTTCGCGGTCCTCAACGTTCCATGGCAACTGTTTGAAAGCTTCAATATTTGCGGTAGCATAACGAGCAGCAGCACCCATCAAACTTTCCATCTCACGGCCGAATCTCGCTTGTGTCTCTGTTGATGTCCACCATTTGAGGAATTCCCAAGCCAGATCCTTCTTCTTGGAGGACTCTAGAATTACCGCACCTGAGGTACCTGCTGGTACAGCTACTGCACCTGGTGCAACCGATGTTCCTGCTACAGGTACTGTACGATTGATTGTCCCATCTTCCATCACTGTACCAGGAACTAAGGTCATACCCCATTCACCACGCAGTTCAGGGGCAAACACTGACAGGGTGTTATACAAACCATAGTTAGCGATTAACAAGGGCATCTCACCAGTACGGAACCGGTTAGCATCATTGTAATCCAACAGTAGATTATGCAATGTATACAACTGGGTGAGCTCATTGAATACATCTACTGCAGCTTCAGCATCTAAGTTAGTGGAAATTACATCTTCTTTGTACAGCGGGATTCCCCGTTGGTACAAGAACATCTGATAGGTTTCCATATTCGGTCTTAAGCCGAAGTCCATGTTTTCTTTCTGCAGCTCAGGAATAATTGCATAAACGTCTTCCCAAGTCTGCGGCACTTCTAAGCCCAATTCTGCCAAGATATCTTTCCGATAGAACAGCATTGGGAAACCTTGTGATTCAGGCAAAGCATAGATTTTATCTCTAAAGGTAAACGGTACGAAGGCACTCTTCATAAACCGTTTCGATACTTCTTCGAAATCATCAAATTGAGTCAGATCAGCCAACGCATTACGGAATGCTAAATCCATATTTGAGGCACCAAGAGCCACATCAGGCGCAGTTCCAGCAATGATCGAAGGAATCAACAAGGCATCCATGCTCATAATCAATTCAAGATCAACAGGAATACCAGTCTCCGGAGTGAAGGTATCTTCGATCATCTGCTTAATTACCAAAGCTTGGTCGCGTCCAGAACCAATCCATACCCGCAGCACCTTATCTTCATCTTTAAACTGCCCTTTGTCACCAATGCGTGTGTAGTCATAGGTAAATGAAGAAATAAACGCTGTGATCTCATGTTTCAGTGATTGCCAGAATGTTGGTTTAGCATTAGGCAGCTTTTGGTCAGGAGAAGCAATGACAATAAAGTCGATCTGCAGTGGCTGCTCCATGGTCTGATTCATCCATGTACCTAATGAACCAATATTATCACGGTACTCACTCAACAAGCTTGGTATCTTGTAAGGCTTATCTGCCATCTCTTCCAATAGACGTGAAAATGTTGTCAGTAAAGCGTTATGTCCGCCTTTTTGACCAGTAGAGGCCTCAAACTCAGCCGATATATCTTTCAGAACCTGCGCTTGTTCCCGCAGAGCATCTACCAAACCAGGAATTCTCTGATCTAATTGATAACTACGTAGTGGGTCTGGTTGCCCTGAAGTAATCATGATGATTCGCCGGTAAATTGTATTCAAATCGTAAAGCGCATTCTCTGTCTTGCGAATAATCTTCGCAATATCTCCCAAGACTGCTTCCAGAGTCAATTCATGGGTGCCAGCTTCTAAATAAACTAGCGCGACCTCACCATCTTCTGTTGTCGGGAGAATCATATTATAGCGGTCATCAAAAGGGAAACGAATTGCATCTGCTTCCAGGAATGGCACTTTGCCATCAATCAATAAACGCCGTGACGAATATACACCGCGTAACTGATCTTGTTTACCTTTAATCGCTATCATGTAAAGGCCACTTTCTGGAACAGTGAACTCCCATCTTGCCCAATCACCAACAGTTTTCCACCGGGTTCCACCGATAGAGTTCATTCTAATTTCCGCTGGGTGGTACGGTTCAACTGTCGGATCACCGACATCGTTTTCCGGAATAATTGTCGGGCTGGAACGGTATGTTGAGTCTTCGCCCTGTACTTTAATCATAATACCAGAAGTTGGTTTGTAACCTAGTCTATCGTATTCTGCTTTTACCTCAGCATAAGGACGAGGATCATCATGTTGGAACAATCTTAATGAATTGATGATCATGCCTTCAGCCACAGATTCCAAACGAATAGTATTGATACCTTTCTTAAAGTAAAATAAAAACGGAGAACTTTCATATCCCGAAGGATCTTTGACAGCTACTGACTGCCAAATGGGCTTTTCTATTTGTCTAGGTCTTAAATGGTTTCCGTAAATGTCGGTTTCCACAGGGCCTGCATCACCCCAGGTCCGTGGGAAAGTAATATACTTGGCTTCTGCAAATGGTTGTGCTCCATTAATCAGAACTGCTCTTTGAATAGAAGAACTACGTCCTACTACAGGGTAGTAGGTGATTTCGAGATTATAGAAACCGCTTTCTTCAACCTCAACTTGCCACTCAATATAACCGCGTTCGCCGGTTTTAACAGAAGTTCCACTCATACCAGCATAGTCAGTCAAAAATTCAATCTCTGTTGTGGCGTCAGAGTAACTGTCGGCCGGGATGATTATTTCCTTATTTGGCCTTCTGATTTCTACAAACTGAGCTAAGAATTCTGGATAAGTAATTGCCCGCTTATAAGCAGTTAACTGTGATGTTGCAGACTCTACATCAGTGTTGATTATTAGATCGATTTCATCAGATTCTGCATCTTCATTGAATTCCTCTACTACTTCCACTTCAGATTCACTCACGGCTTCAGCCAACTCAGCTGCATCAGTTGATTCTGCACTTTCTGCAACTGGTTCAATAATAACTTCAGTTTGACTTTCGGAAACTGCATTAGTATCCTCCTGCGCCATAACAAATGAGCGTACAGTCATGATACCAAATACTAAAACGGAAGCAAGAAGGATAACAACAAAAATTGCAGTTTTTCTGTTTCTGTTTCCCCTCATTTTCGAGATAGTCTCCTTTCTCATCCCAATAACAGAAGCTCTCTAGTTTGCTTAAGTAATAGTTAAACGTTTAAGCAAACATCTCCTTTTTTAATAACCCTTTGCTATATGTTTCCTTACCTCCTTTACTCTCGTATTTCGCCACGTTCCCAGATTAATATCCATGTAATATAAATTAACCGTATATCTGAATTTCCCTTCCCGAAAATACAACTTTTTTACCGTAATGCAAAATTCTGCAGATGATTAACAGCACACCCCCCGGCTCTTGTCAAATATTACATCCATTTTGTATAATAATCCTACCTACAATAATGAAGGTGATGAGCCATGCTTACATTAAACATTGGTGGTATAATTCCTGAATCAGTAGTTGACGGCCCGGGAATACGCTTTGTCATTTTTGCTCAAGGCTGCCACCATCACTGTCCTGGATGTTTCAATCAGGAACTACAGTCATTCACCGCCAATAAACTCATGAATGTTGAACAGATCCTGGACATGATCGACCACTACCACGCTCAGGGAGTTACTTTCTCTGGTGGTGATCCCTTTGAACAAGTGCCTGGTTTTACTCAGTTAGCTAAAGCCTGCCGCAACCGTGGATTATCTGTTTGGTGCTATACTGGATATACATATGAGGAGCTTATTTCCAGCCCAGACAAAATCCCCCTGCTGCAGCAGATAGACGTGTTAGTTGATGGGCGATTTATGCTGCAATATAAAGATGTTTCACTTGCTTTTCGTGGATCAAGCAATCAACGCATCATTGCTGTTCAGGACTCGTTAGAACAAGGCAAAATCATTCTGGTTAATTACTAAGTAACATCTATACATCTATTTTAGTATTCTTTAAAAACGATTCATTTCCTTTAAAAAATACCACAAAAATCGTCCTTTTAAGTGGACGATTTTGTGGTATTTATAGTATTCTTCTGCAGCTTTTCCCGTGCAGCCCGGTTTAAAACCGCTTTCCGCAACCGAAATGTCTTTGGTGTAACTTCGAGGTACTCATCAGCAGCTAAGTACGCTAAAGCTGCTTCCAAGCTTAACTTTCGTGGAGGACTAAGTTTAATCAAATCATCAGAACCTGCTGCCCGCATGTTTGTTACATGCTTTTTCTTGGCCACATTCACTACTAAATCATCTGGACGGTTTCTTTCACCAACAATCATGCCTTCATACACGGGTGTACCTGGTTCGATGAACAATGTACCCCTTTCCTCGACGGTTTGCAGGGCATATGCTGTGGCGATACCTGTTTCCCAAGCAACCAGGCTGCCGTTGATCCGCTCAGGAATTCCTTCAACTAAAGGACCATAATGAGAGAACGAATGGTACATGATCCCATATCCTTTGGTGTCAGTGAGGAAGATCGAACGAAATCCAATAATCCCCCGGGCAGGGATCAAGAACTCTACTCTGATGCTTTGGGTGCCCATTTGAACCATACTTTGCAGTTCACCCTTACGCTGCCCAACTAGTTCCATCACAGAACCTAAATAGTCCACCGGAACATCAATTATCAGCTGCTCGTAAGGTTCAAGCACTTGCCCAGCTTCCATGCGCAAAATTGGTTTTGGTTTTGACACGCAAAACTCATAACCTTCTCTGCGCATAGTTTCAATTAAAATACTCAGGTGCAGTTCACCTCTGCCAGAAACCTGAAAAGCATCTGGAGAATCTGTTTCGCTTACCCTTAAAGCAACATCTCGTTGTGCTGCGCGCCAAAGCCGTTCACGTAGATGCCGCGAAGTTAGGAATTGTCCATCCTGGCCAGCAAACGGCCCATCATTCACGCGAAAAGTCATGGTAATCGTTGGCTCATCCACTTGGATAGCTGGCAGCGGTAATGCATATTCAATTTCATTTACCGTTTCACCAATAGCAATATCATCAATTCCGCTAAACGCCACAATGTCCCCAGCACTCGCAACTGCAGTTGCCACACGGTTAAGGCCTGAAAAAGTGTAAACCTGGCTGATTTTAGCCCGTTTGATTTCCGATTTTTGGCTGTGAGTAATCCACACTTCTTGCCCATGCCGAATGGTGCCATTTTTAATCCTGCCCAGCCCTATTCTTCCTACATAGTCGTCATAATCAATGTTTGATACCAGCAGCTGCAAAGGCTTTTGAGCATCACCAGCTGGTTCAGGGACATAACGGATAATCCCATCTAAAATTGAAGTGATTCCCCGCGCTTGTGAATACTCAGCCATACTGGGGGCTGCGACTCCAGCTAATGCAGAAGCGTAATAAACGGGAAAATCCAGTTGTGATTCATCAGCACCAAGAGCAATGAATAAGTCAAGTACCTGGTCAACCACACGCTCTGGTTCAGCAGCAGGACGGTCGACTTTGTTCACCACTAGTATCGGTGTCAATCCTGCTAACAGGGCTTTCTGCAAGACAAAACGGGTTTGGGGCATTGGCCCTTCTACAGCATCTACTACCAATAAAGCTCCCTCTACCATTCCCAGAATTCTCTCAACTTCCCCACCAAAATCGGCATGACCTGGTGTATCAACTATATTGATTTTATAACCTAGATAATCAATGGCAACGTTTTTCGCTAAAATAGTAATTCCGCGTTCTCTTTCCAGAGCATTGGAGTCAAGGACACGCTCCTGAACGTTCTGGTTGGCGCGAAAAATCCCGCTCTGTTTTAAAAATGCGTCTACTAATGTGGTTTTACCATGATCCACGTGTGCTATGATTGCTACATTCCTAATATTCAAGTTCTCTCCTCCCAATATTTACGCAATACACTCGCAAGTTGATCACCTGCAGCGACTGCGGCAGCATATCCCAAATCGACAAACTTATCTACAGCTTTAAAATTAAACGGGCTAAGATGGCCAATCTGTGGCTGCACCAAAACATCGACATATTGGATTTGAACTAGCTCATGCTGCCTTTGCAGAATGTTCATGGCATGGATTAGTGACAAAATGACTGTACGCGGGACTCTCTGGTTAATCCAATCTCCATGCAGATCCACACCAATGACTATCTCAGCACCAAGACTGCGACAGACTTGAGCTGGCAAGTTTTGCACCAGTCCACCATCAACTAACAGCTGTTGCCCGTACTTGACTGGTTGATAAATACTCGGCAGATTACAGCTGATACGAACCGCTGCAGCGACACTACCCTCACTCAAAACCACTAACTGGCCTGTGTTAAAATCGGTAGCTGTGGCTGCAAACTTGCACTCCAAGTCCTTAAATTCTTTATTATCCAAAATCCGATTGAGCCAAGCTTCAATACCTGCTGAGTTCAGCAACCCACTTTTAAAGCCTGCTGGTTTGGCTAGAAACAGCCAGTCAGTGTTTTTAGCAATGTGGTACATTTCATCGCTGGAGAATCCGCTCGACCACAATGCCCCTACCACTGATCCAGCTGATGTCCCTACCACGATGTCCACTGGTAAGCCGATTTCCTCTAAAAAACGCAAGACACCAACATGGGCAATACCATATGCAATACCACCTGACAAAGCGAGGCCAATGCGTGGCCGCGGAGGTGGCTTAATTTGATTGACTAAATGTATTAAAGCTGCTTTTCCCTGCATTCTGCTCAACTCCCGCAGAAAATTTCTCTGATAGTATATCAAATTGTAGGCTAATCAACAATCTTGACTCCTCACATTGTTAAAATATGCTATAATGAAAAAGACTAGTGGCTAAAGGGGGGAACTGCATTTGGAAGCCAAAGATCTGATTTGGCGCCTGTTAGATCGGCTGGCAGAAGAAAAACGGGTTTTTGCCGAATCATACTCACTAGTCGATCCCAAAATACATAAGGATTTACAGCAAGCTATTCTTGAGTGCGAGCAGCTAATCAACACCCAGCAGAACATTCTCAGACGCATACAGAGAAAATATGATCCTTAAGCCAGTTAATTAGGATAAAGGAGTGAGATCAAGATGGATATAAAGAAGATTTTAATTAATCTATCGGAAGCATCAGGTGTTTCAGGATACGAACACAACGTCGCTGATTACCTTGAACAGAATTGTCCCTGGGCTGATGAAATCCGCCGCGACAAACTTGGTAATTTAATTATGTTAAAGAAAGCCACCCGTAATACAGGAGCAGTCAATCCCAAAGTCATGCTAGCTGCCCATATGGATGAAATTGGTTTGATCGTAACCAAAATTGAAAAGGAAGGCTTTTTACGTTTCAGCACCATTGGTGGGATTGACCAGAGAGTCTTATTAGCTCAAGAAGTAGTTGTACACGGCAAACAAAATCTGCTTGGAGTCATTGGCGCTGAACCACCTCACAGCCAGACAGCAGATGCACAAAGCAGAGCTGTAAAAATGGAAGATTTATATATAGATATTGGCTTTGACAATGCTGAACAAGTGCAGGAATTAGTGTCTGTTGGCGACTTAGTGACAATCAATCAATCGGTAGTGCAGCTCCAGGGTTCCATGTTAGCGGGTAAAGCTATGGATGATCGCGCTTGTGTAGCCATTATGTTGGAATGCTTTAAAGAACTGCAAAACCTCACTCACGCGGTTGATGTTTATGCTGTAGCCACAGTACAAGAAGAAGTTGGCGTTCGTGGCGCAACCACTAGTACATATGGTATCACCCCTGATATCGGTATAGCAATCGACGTAGGCCATGGCGATATGCCGGGAGTTCCTGAGTATCAAACGATCAAAATTGGCAATGGACCAGGTATTGCTTTAGGGCCACATGTACATCCCAAAATCTATGAACGTTTTGTCAGCACTGCCAAGGAGTGGAATATCAGTTATAGTTTAGAGCCGGCAACACGTCCTGGGGGTACAGATGCTTTTGCCATTCAGATTACACAAGATGGAATCCCCACCGCCCTGCTCTCACTACCATTAAGATACATGCACACTCCAGTAGAGACATTGGACTATCAGGATATTCAGAAAACAGCTCGTTTACTTGCTAAATTTATTTCTGAGATCGATCAGGAATTTGTGGAGGGATTAATGTGCTTTTAAAAAGACTATCTGAAGCTTGTGGCGGTCCTGGTCAAGAAGATGAAGTACGCAACCTCATCCGAGATGAAGTTACACCTTTAGTCGACGAAATCTCAACGGATGCCCTCGGAAACCTCATCACTTTGAGGCGCGGTAATCAAGAAGGACCACGTGTAATGATCGCTGCCCACATGGATGAAGTAGCGCTGATGATTATGGCCATTGAGAGTTCAGGGTTGTTGAAATTCAACCCCATTGGCGGTATAGATCCCCGTGTTCTTGTCGCTAAAACGGTAGTAATTGGCAAAAACCGTGTTCCTGGTGTAATCGGTTCGAAACCTATCCATCTACAACGACCGGAAGAGCGGGAAAAAGCTATCAGTATTAACGAGATGTTTATAGACATTGGAGTTTCGATTAAGAGTGAAGCAGAGAAATTAGTTAAAATCGGAGACTTAGCTTATTTCTCTACCAAATTTGCTGAGATTGGCAATGATAAGTTCAAAGGCAAAGCCTTTGATGACCGCGTTGGTTGTTCGCTGCTCATTGATTTGCTGCATGATCGTTATGATTTCCCTCTCTATGGAGTGTTTACTGTCCAGGAAGAAGTAGGCTTACGCGGAGCTGGGGTAGCTGCGCATCGGATACAACCAGACATAGCTTTAGTTTTGGAAGGCACCACTGCATCAGATGTGCCAGAAACACCAGAACATAAGCATGCAACTTCGGTTGGTAAGGGACCATGTATTACCATTATGGACAGTTCGGTAATTCCCGATCCCCGTTTAGTAGCCACGCTGCTGCAAATCGCCTCTGAAAACGAGATACCTGTGCAGATTCGTCGCAATACCGCTGGGGGAACCGATGCAGGCAAAATTCAATCCAGCCGTTCTGGAGTGCGAGTTGCCACAATTTCCATTCCCTGCCGGTACATCCACTCCCCAGTTGCGGTGATGAGTAAAGCAGACTACGATAATGCATTGAAACTGGTTAAGGCATTCTTACATTGTGTGGAAAAAGGAGAGATCTAACATGAAGAACCTCATCAAGGAATTGGTAGAAAGCTTTGGTCCGACTGGTTTTGAATCCGAGGTAACCAACAAGATCGCTGATCTAGTTAGAGATAAAGTTGACGAATGTTATGTGGATACCTTGGGTAACCTCATTGCCCACAAAAAAGGTAACGGTAAGAAAATAATGTTTTCTGCACATGCCGATGAGATTGGTGTTGTGGTTATCCATATTGATGAAAACGGATTTCTGCGTTTCAGCAGTGTGGGAGGGCTTAACCCATTAACCATGTTGGGTAATCGCGTACGTTTTGCCAACGGCACCATTGGCGTTATTGGCAAAGAAAAAGGTGAACTGAAAGATTTGTCCATTGAAAAGATGTATATTGACATCGGAGCTACATCGAAAGATGAAGCGCAAAAACTTGTTTCAGTAGGTGATTTCGGTATCTTCCACCGCGAGTTCGCAGATCTTGGCAAACGCATTGTCGCAAAAAGCATGGACGACCGCATTGGTTGTGCAGTCCTCATCGAAGCTATCAACAAACTGGAAAAGTCTGATCATGATCTCTACTTCGTATTCAGCACCCAAGAAGAAGTTGGGTTGCGTGGTGCGCGTACAGCCGCCTACCACATCGACCCTGATTTGGGTATCGCCATTGATGTGACACTTACTGGTGATACACCGAAGGCACCCAGAATGGATGTCAGTTTAGGTAAAGGTGCAGCAATCAAGGTTAAAGATTCAGCAATAATCACTCATCCAAAAGTAAAAGACCTCCTCGTCAGATTGGCGACCCAGCATAATATTCCGTATCAATTGGAAATCTTGGAGTCCGGTGGTACCGATGCCGGAGCAATTCACCTAACAAAAGCTGGTGTACCATCTGGTACTATCTCTGTTCCCTGTCGTTATGTCCATTCACCGTCTGAAATGGTTGATATGGATGATGTACAGAATTGTGTCGACTTAGTTGTGGCTGTGTGCCAGGATCCATTAAGCGAGTTTTAGTGCAAAAACGTAAAAAAGGGCTTTTCGCAAGCCCTTTTTTGTTTTTCTAATTTTATTTAATCATCCGGCGTCTGATGTTAAACCCGATGACAAAAACCACTAAACCAATTCCTCCCCACAATGCCCACTTTGCTAGTGTACGTTCAATGGACCTGGAAGGAAGTGGCGCAATTTCAGATGCATCCGAATAACCACGCTGACTGCGGGTTAAATCTTGAGCATTCACTATGGTAGCGGTAAGAACAAGGAAGAGGGGTAATACTGCACAAATTACCACTACGTGGCCTTTAAACATGAACCATAGACCTCCTCTTCCATAGCTTACCCTACCTTGGAGGAGTTATGCCTGCTGGCGCTGCTGGAAAAAGCGCTTTGCTACTTCCGGGAACAACACATAACTTAAAACATCTTCGTCACTGCGCGCCAAATCCTGGATCTCAGCCCGAGCTGCTTCCATACCAGGAGAAAGAAGGTCTGCTGGACGCACTGTAATTGGTTCTTCATCGATAAGCATCCTTCTAATTTCCTCACTAATTGGAACAGGCGGTCTGCCATACAGCCCCTTGACATAATCCTTTATTTCTTTGGTTTTCATTTTATAGCGTTCACCAGTAATGACATTGAGTACTGCTTGTGTGCCCACAATTTGACTCATGGGTGTGACTAATGGTGGATAACCCAGATCTTGACGCACACGTGGTACTTCTTCCAAAATCTGATCAAACTTGTGGCTCAATTTTTGCTGTTCTAGTTGCGCCCGTAAATTGGAGAGCATTCCACCTGGTATCTGACTAACTAAAACGTCTGTATCCACCTGCACTGGTGGCCGCTTGTAGTTTTCTAACAAACTTGACATCTTATGAGTAATCTGCGCTAATAGATTCAGATCCAAACCTGTATCATAATCTGTACCTTCCAGAGCTTTGACAATCGACTCAGTTGGCGGCTGCGAAGTTCCTAACGCCAAAGGCGATAAGGCCGTATCGACCACATCGGCTCCTGCTTGGATAGCCACCCAATAAGTCATTGCTGCTAAACCCGAGGTGTAGTGAGAATGAACATGAATCGGCACATTCACTGCCTGCTTTAGTTTGGATACCAACTCAAACGCCACAGCTGGAGTTAGGATTCCAGCCATATCTTTAATACAGATGGTATCAGCACCCATTTCCACTAACTCTTTAGCTGTACGCACGTATCCGGGGATATCATGGACTGGGCTGACTGTATATACCACTGCTCCTTCAGCAATAGCACCAGCCTTTTTAGTAGCCCGAATTGCCCGTTCTAAATTGCGTGTGTCGTTTAACGCATCGAAAATCCGGATAATATCAATACCATTCTCCACTGATTTGGCAATAAAAGCATCAACCACATCATCAGGATATTGCCGATAACCTAGAAGATTCTGCCCTCGCAGCAGCATCTGCAACTTGGTTTTTGGCATCTTTTTGCGCAGTATGCGCAGTCGCTCCCAAGGATCTTCATTTAAGTAACGTAAGCAACTGTCAAAAGTAGCTCCTCCCCATACCTCCAAGGAGTAAAACCCTACTTCATCAATCAACTCCGCAACAGGCAACATATCTGCAAGTTTTAACCGTGTTGCTAGTAAAGATTGATGTGCATCGCGAAAGAGTGTTTCGGTAATTCCCACCCGATGTTTCACAATATACCTCCTAACCTAAGTAAGCCAACAAGAGACCGGCAGCTATAGCTGAACCTATAACTCCAGCAACATTTGGCCCCATGGCATGCATCAGTAAGAAGTTCGATGGATCTGACTGCTGTCCTACAACTTGCACTACCCGCGCACTCATCGGTACAGCAGAGACACCAGCGGCACCAATGAGAGGGTTGATTTTATCTTTAAATATCAGGTTCATCAATTTGGCAATTAATATCCCACAAGCCGTAGCTAGAATAAAGGATACAGCACCGAGCAGCATAATGGTAATTGTCGATGCGCTAAGAAATGTTTCAGCCTTAGCTGAAGCACCTACGGTCAAACCGACGAAAATGGTGACGATATTCATCAACTCATTTTGTGCTGCATGTGATAAACGCTTAGTTACTCCACATTCACGCAGCAGATTGCCAAACATCAATGTACCAATTAAAGGAAGTGAACTTGGTACCAACAAGCCAGAAAACAAAGTAACAACTATTGGAAAGATGATTTTCTCTACCTGACTAACCTTGCGCAATTGGGTCATGCGAATCTTTCGTTCATCTTTAGTTGTCAGGAGTAACATCACTTTCGGTTGTAAAATTGGCACTAATGCCATATAAGAATAAGCAGCAACAGCAATAGGAGCTAACAGCTCCGGTGCCAGCTTAGAGGTTAAAAAGATTGCAGTTGGACCATCAGCGCCCGCGATAATACCAATAGAAGCAGCTTGTTCCAAAGAATAACTTAAGTTTAGTGCTGGAAGATTGATCTTTGATGCAATGACAAAGGTGAGAAAAATGCCACCTTGAGCAGCAGCACCAAGCAGCAAACTGCGAGGATTGGCAATAAGTGGGCCAAAATCGGTCATTGCTCCAATACCCAAGAATATTAAAGGCGGATAAATTCCCAGCTTGATACCTTGATACAAAATACCAAGCAATCCATCTTCGCTCATAATCCCTGTTGCTGGGAAGTTAGCTAAAAAAATACCAAAAGAAATCGGTACAAGCAATAAAGGTTCATATTTTTTATAAATTGCCAGATATAAAAGATAAAATGCGATGGCAAACATCACTATTTCCCGCCAAGTGATCAGGCTTAATCCAGTGCTCTCCCATAATTCAGCTAACATTCTTTTGCCTCCCTAACGTATGATGGCCAGAACTTGATCAGTTTCTACAGAGTCGCCTGGATTAACAATTTGCACCACCGTACCTGATACTGGGGCAGTAATCTCGTTTTCAAGTTTTAAAGCTTCTAATGTGAGGATCACATCTCCTTGTTTCACACGGTCTCCAACCTTGGCCATGACCGCAACAATAGTGCCAGTTAAAGGAGATTTTACCTCAGTACCACTCGCATTTCCACTTGCACTTTTGCTTTGATTAGCTTCTTTTGTCACTGGCTTTGACTGCCTAGCTGCAGTTTCACCAATTTCTTCTACTTCAACTTCATAAATCCGGTCATCAATTTTGACACGATACTTGGTCATCATTAATCCTCCAGTCATTTGATTGTTCGAATGGTTAGATTTCCCGTGTGTCCTTTTAATTTCATAATAGCTGTTATGATCGCGATATCCTGCTGCAATTGTTTTTGATCCTTTTCTTGATCATGTCCATCCTGGTTTACTGTATCAGGTTGAGGTGATGGCATGAACCGCTGCAACAAGATACCAATCCATTTGATCACAACTTCAAGTAAAACAAGGATCACAAATACTACAAGTATACCGATCCAACTGATGGTCAATGCGCTAATCTCTATCACCTCCCGTATGTGTTGGTAAAAGCGGGCTTATTTTCGTTGAAAATAAGCCTCACTTGAACGGTCGATCACTGTCAGAATCCGTCCACCTAACACTAGGTAGATCACAAAATTACCTAGAGCATGAGCTAAATCAAAGGGTAATCCCGCTAGATAGTATGCAATGATATTTTTAGTAAACATTAGACCATTTAATGATACAACCATGCCATAGATAAGCCCAGCAAAGCCTGCAAAGACTGCTGAAACCCAGACGTTTCTCCGCCAACGTGTTTTTCCATAAAAATAGCTAACCACTGCCACGGTCCACCAACCAGCAATTTGAAAGATAGACCACAACCCGTGCCCCTGAAACAGGTTCGAGAGCAGCACAGAGAGTAGTGCTGTCAATAAACCATATCTTAGGCGTAGCGCCATTGTAGTGACTATCACTATTACAGTCGTTGGCTGAATATTAGGTAAAGGCTCCAAAATAATTCGTCCAGCCACACTAGCTGCAGATAACATGGCGATTAAGGCAATGTCTTTTACATAACTATTCTTTACCATTTCCGCAGATCCCAGTGAATTACATCACCATCTTTGATTTTATAATCTTTGGCACCAACCATAGCCATCTCACCATTAATCGTATAAAGCCAGGCGGTTTTTGAAGTAACAGTTTTCCCTTGAATGGATGTAATGTATCCATTTTGATGCTCAATGACAAAATAATGCTGCATCAGGTCAAACAGTGTGAAGTTGGCCTTCTTTGGCACTTTAAAGTAATAGACAATGGGGTTTACTCCATTGTTCTCACTCAAAATCACTTTGATGTCTATGGTTTCACCATCGGCAACCTCAGGATCTGTAATCTCAAAAGCCGAAACCATGATCCCCATGACCAATGTAATTATGACTGCTAATAAGCAGATTCTGGTGATTTTCAACATTACCACTCCTCCTCAGCATACCTCTATAAATATGCATTCTAGCTTTTACTTCGAGGGTGAAATGTAAATTCCTGCTATAGTGCTATAAGTGACCAAGAGTACTAACACTTGACATTTAAATAGAGAATTTATATAATCAATCATCATTGAGGGGGAATTGCCAATGGTCATAGTCTTAAAACAGAGTACTCCGCCGGATGAGCTAGAACAGTTGATGTACAAGTTGCGTTCTCTCGGTTTTGATATAAACCTGTCTCAAGGAGAAAACTATACTGTTCTTGGTCTGATTGGCGACACCACAAGGATTAATGAAAATCAAATTAAAGCTAATCCGTATGTTGATCGAGTGCTCCGAGTGCAGCATCCATTTAAACGTGTCAGCAGAATGTTTCATCCAGAAGATACGATTATTGACATTAACGGTCATAAAATTGGCGGCGGACATCTGCTCATGATCGCCGGCCCCTGTGCAGTAGAAAGCCGTGATCAGCTGTTGACTATCGCTGAGGCAGTCAAACAAGCTGGTGCCCACCTGCTGCGTGGTGGTGCCTTTAAGCCTAGAACCTCACCCTACAGCTTCCAAGGCTTGGGAAAAAAAGGCTTGCAGCTGCTTCAAGAAGTGAAGGAAATTACAGGCATGCCTATTGTCACAGAATGCGTTTCTGACGAAACTGTCGATCTAGTCGCTGAATATGCTGATATTATCCAAATTGGCGCTCGCAACATGCAAAATTTTTCTTTGCTGAAAAAAGTAGGACAAACCAATAAGGTCATTCTGCTCAAACGCGGGCTTTCAGCAACAATTGAAGAATTCTTAATGGCTGCGGAATACATTCTGGCAGAAGGCAATGATCGAGTTATTCTATGTGAACGCGGTATCCGTACTTATGAAACTTATACACGTAATACTCTAGACATCAGTGCCATTGTCGCAATTAAAGAGCTTTCTCACCTACCTATTATCTGTGATCCAAGCCATGCTGCCGGCAAATGGGAGATGGTTATTCCATTAGCCAAGGCCGCTGTTGCTGCTGGTGCAGATGGCTTAATTGTCGAGGTACATCATCAGCCAGAATTGGCACTATCTGACGGAGCTCAGTCACTGAAACCAGATAAGTATCGTCAATTAGTTGAAGCGGTGAAACAGATCGCAGCTATAAGTAGTGTTACAATTTAAATAGGGCTGTATATACAGCCCTATATTATTTGTATGCACCTGCCTGTTTATTGGCTTGATTAGGTGTAGGAACCGCAAAGTACAACAGCTCCATTCCTCCATCGGGAAGACGACCGAATGAAACATTACGTGGGATCTGCACTGCCGGAAGAAAGTCAATCAGTACACCATCCGGATCTGACAGTAAAAGTGGTTCTCCTTCGGCTTTAAGACTGAAGTTAGTGTGCAACTCTCCGTTACCACTATAGTCTTTGCCTGAAGCAAAAACCAATAAATAACTTTTGGCTTTGATAACGGTTCCTGGTGGAAAAGCCCAGCGAGTTACATCCGCTTCATCATCGCTAAGATAGTAGCCGGATATATCCAGGTCGTTATTCGCAGGATTGTATAGTTCAATCCAATCAGGACTGTCACCAGCGCGATCCCGCAGTACCCCTCCATTAGAGGTCATTACTTCGTTAATATATACTGTTTGATTCGCTACTAAAGGTAACACTACTGGCTCCCTAAGAGAAATCTTTTCCCAGTATGGACGTACTGGCGCATAGGCGTCGTTGTTTACATCTGCTGGCAGTGGATTATCGCGAATATCGACTTCCGCTTCAATACCAAGAGCTAGAACATCTTGCAACGCGCCTTGCTTCATCAGTTCTCCCAAAATAGTTAGATCAGTTACACCAGTATTACGGATATTCAAACGCTGCAGCTTGGTCAAGTTGCGCAACACCGTGATTTGATCGCCAATATATACATTACGCATAATCAAGGTTTCCAGGTTCTGTAAACTGCCAATAACACTAATATCCTCAACTGGTGCAGAATGGATGTTCAAATAACGCAGTTCCTTTAAGGTGGCTAAAGGTGATAAATCTGATACAGCTGTCTCGCGCAGGTTTAGACTTCTAAGTTTTACAAGACCTTGAAGTGGAGTAAGATCATAAACAGGATTGCCACGCAAATCAAGTGACTCTAAATTCTTCAACTGTTCGATTCCTTCTAATGAAGATATTCCTAGATCTCTCAGGTTTAGGCTGGTGATCTGCAGTACATTGTTACCTGCATTAAGCCGCATTAACTCTAACTGGACCGCTGCCTCAAGCAAAGGATCGGTAAATGCAGCTGCATTAGCTACTACAGCTATACTAGCAATCACCGATAAGTATAACAGTACGGAGATACAGACTCTCTTGTACATTTGACACACCTCCAGCATTAATCGATTTACTAGATTTCATTCAATAAGGCAACGCTGGTTTTTGACCAACGCGGACTTGAGATTGATTATAGGATTGACCAATTCTTAGACCTATTTGGTTAGCATAACGTGGTGTTAACTCTGGACGAGCTAGGCGCAGGCTCTGAACATATTTGCTATTGGAATTCCATTTTAACTGATGTTTTTGAATGCAATAGCTTAACCACTGAGGATAAGTGTCTGTATATTTCACTTCTAATACACAATCCTTGTCAAAATGCTTATGCAGCATCGGATATTTGGGAAAAAGGTCATCAGCATAGGCACAGCGGATATTGCGATCGAAGGTGATGCGTAGATTGGCGGCACTTTTGGCACGTAACCCTTCGCGTTGATATTCAATAATCATTTTCGGTTTTAACATCCAGAGATGCACTAAACGTTCAAACTCGTTCAAAACCGGATCATCATTGCTAGGAAAATGCCGCGTAGCCATAAACTCTTGATACCAGTCATAGGAAATAAACGTACTGTACTTGATCGAATAGCTTCCCCACTTGGTTTTTAATTCGACCGAAAGCCGATCATTAGGGGAATCAGCATAAGAGCGAATCCGCAGTTTTACTCTACCCCACAATCCTCCCATATTATCCTGGCAAATGCGATAATCCTCTGTGTCAAAGTACAGACTCCTTACCACATACCCTGTATCTCGGGAATACTCATCCAGCTCCATATCTAACCCCAAGATTTCATTCCGTACCTGATAAATCTGTGCTAACTGCAGATGATACTTGTATTCATGTCTTTTCGTGATGCGCATAACCTCACGCTCCTGCTGCAGTTCATCCTACACCGGCAAGGCTAATTGCGGAGCAAGCACTGATACCTGTTCAACACCAGCAATTTGAGTTAATGCTTTAACCAAGACATCAATTAATTCAGGATCTTTCTTAGCCATCCTTAACTCTATCACCCTCTCCCAATAATCTCCTTTGACCTCATGTGAACGAATGTAAGCTTCAATCTGGTTGACTGCAAAAATATTACTGATTTCTGCACCAGGATACTCTGCCTGTCCACGAATGATCAGCACATACTCTGCATTTACTGGTATGCCATACCGGATAAGATGCATCAGTAAAAACACTGCAGCAATAATGATGCTGGCAATAATCACTATTCCTAAGTTATCAGTCCCTGCTCCTAATCCAGTAGCGATCGACCAAAAAAGAAAAACCATGTCTCTAGCATCTTTAATTGGTGTACGAAAGCGGATAATAGATAGCGAACCTACCAGACCCAAAGACAACACCAGGTTTCCCTGGATAAAAAACATGATGCAGGCAACAATTGGTGCCAAAACCACTAACGTGGACATAAACGATGGTTCATAGCTTAAACCTCGGTGTGTATACTTATATACCAAACCAATGCCAAAACTGATAAAAATGCACATCAGCATAGCTATGAAATACTTAACTAAAAAGCTCGGATTAAGTACAAATAGTTCTATTAGCATCTGCAACATTGTCCCACTACCACCCTAGTAACCTATTTTTAATATGTAAGTTCACTATTCAAATTGGAAAATCCTTGTAAAAAAATAAGCTCTGTCATCAGCACAGAGCTAAATAGTTACCAGTTATGCCCGTGGATCGCGTATTTCGATATCAAGTGCACTGGTGAAAAAATATTCGGCCAGTACCAGCGTAAAGGCAAGAGCGATCAAGGTCGCAAATGTGGCTCGAAATCCTTCCAGGATTACTGCCATCAGCCAAGCAATCACCATAGCGCTGATCCCCTGGATAGCCAGACCTGGTATTTTGTCGGTTTTGATAAACAGTCTAGTCGCTATGAAGTAATTGACTAATGTTGTAATCGCTGCATAGACAATCACCAAAGTCACTGGATTAGTATCAAAAAGAGTCAAGGTTGCCAAAGCAATTACTACTGTTATACAAAACTTCACTAACAAATAAGTTAGGTTGTTCATTCCTATCACCTCGACTCTAGTATATCCAAATGTCACAACAAAACCCGTAAGTCAGTGACCAGACAGTTAAACCGATGAATATTGAGAATGGCTTGCGCTACTCCTGGGCCGAAGCAAATGCGATCACTTACTTCATGAATGATCGTCAGCGTTTCGCCAAAACCACCAAACTTTACCTGTTGACTAACATGTTGGCCAGGAATACGAAAACTATAAATTGGTACAGGTTTAGTTTTATAATTATCAAACTGAGCGAGAAACTCACTGAGCTGTTGAGACGTGCCTGAGGGAACCTCTCGCTTTTGATCTGAGTAATAATCAATCACAACAGCATGATTAAAAACTTCCGCTGCCAATGCCAAAGCTTGCTGCATAATCGCTATGCCTAAAGCGAAATTGGCGATCAATGCACCCCCAAGCTCATTGACGCGGCACATATCGGCAATGAACTGTTTATCACTAGCAGTAAAACCAGTTGTACCTATGATAGGGTGAATTCGATGATCGATACAAAGCAAAAAATGCCGCATAGCTGTTTCTGGAGTTGTAAAATCAACTAAAACAGTTGGCTTTACAACTCCCACTGCTCTTTCGGCACGATCAAAAACTGGGATCTCATACGGAATTTCTGGTATAAGTTCGCTCATGTTCCTCCCAGCATAAGTTCTACTAACTACGCCTACCACTTGCAGATCACTGCGCTGTGTTAAATAACGAACCACTGCTTTTCCAGTACGCCCTGTTCCACCAGCGACTAACACCCGATGCATTTCCATCACCACCGACTGACAGATTTGTTTGTCTAATTATATTCTTTGGGAAAGAACAAAAGAACCTGTATCCTTTTGGGATACAGGTCATGCTCCTTGCACCTTGGCGACATACTGACGGGCAGCCACCACTCGTTCCCAGACATCTGGTGCCAGTGGTTGGTCAAAACTTCGGAAACCAGCTAATTTAAAGCCGTGATTTTGGGCATAAACTTTTAACTCATTCATAAAATCAATATTTAAATCTGCACCGATACTAGCATTTTCGTAGAGATGCTCCAACGCAAGCATAATTGTTTCTGACATGCAGGCATATGCCAACCCTTGATCAAAGCCAAAGTTCCAGCCTAAATCTGGCCTTCCTGGCAGCTCAATTACACCACCATCGATCACGAGTACGTCTTCACGTCGCTCAAGTACATCCTTGGCCACATTACCTGGACGTGACATATCACAAATAATTGCACCAGGACTAAGTATATCCGCTGTAATTAAAGCTTCTGTACTGCTTGTAGCTGATAGTATCAAGTCCGCTTCAGGCAGGTATCGCCTTAAATCCACTGTAACCATAACAGGGCAGCGCCCAAGTTCGTTTTCCCGCTGAACAACTTCCATCCAAGCTTCCAAACCAGCCTCTGGATGTGGCAAATTGGTTAAACTGCTGACATAAGCACCAAAACTGCCTTCTGTAAACTTCTTACCCTGCTGCCCAAGTCGAGCGATATAGCGATACATTTCAGCGATAATTCTCCGCATACGAGCATAGCTTTTTTCTGGCCGGTCAGGGTTGCCAATCAGAATTAAACGGGATACATGCTCAGAAAGCAACAATGCTGAAGCTTTACCAATCGCTCCACCCGCACCTACTACTGCAGCAGTTGCTTGATGCATATCTATACCCAACTTAGAACCAGCAATCAACAATGCCTCTACTCCAGATAACACTGTGTAACTATTACCGGTTGTTATAGGTACTGAGACAGAGCGCAAGAGTGAACGCCCACCAGCGGTGACGACAGAAGTATAAGCTCCTAATCCAACAATTCTGGCACCACGACTCTGAGCTAATTCAATTGCAGCTATGATTTTCTTTTCTGCTGTCTCTTTTGGCATCTGCTGTAACTCTTTAGCAGTGTACGGTACCACTATAAAATCACCGTATGCAATTTTTCCTGTATTACTGACAATCCGACTGGTAGCAATCACGTATGGTTCGAGCATGTCAGACCAACGTGATGTCAGATCGCACAACTGCTCCTCTGTGAATACAGCTAAACTCTGGTCATACTCTGCATAATTGCGTACACTCAAAGGGTGCACAAGGAAAGCGAACCTTCCTGCATCTTTTTCGGGACCTAGTTGCTGAACCTGACTGCTTGTTCTTTTCGATTGATACTGCTTATCAACGGACACGTTAATCAAATGTCCCAAAAATGCAGCAGTATTACCGTTAGCCAACTCTCGAACAGTATTTTCAATCGCTGTAAGGGCAAACGCAATTTGTTGATCACTAATAACCAGTGGTGGTTCAATCCTTACTACACTAGCACCGTTCAAGGTCGGAGCAACCCTCACTCCACCCACGTTGAGCAGATGGCTGGCAATCATAGGAGTCAATAGCTTTTGTTCGGCTAAAATACCTAACATACTGTTTGGATAAGGAGCTCTAGAGTTCCCAAAATCTATACCCAACATCAATCCTCTGCCACGTATTGCTTTAATAACTTGCGGATATTTCGCTTGAATAGCCAGCAGACCTTGTTTAAGCAGTTCTCCTTTACGCGCAGCTTCCCGTACTAAAAAATTATTATCACTTGTAAGTTTCTTGATGGCAGCTAATGCCACACGACAAGCTATCGTATTTCCAGCAAAAGTTGAAGAATGCTTCATGGCGAATTCAGCATTATACACAGCGTCAGTGCAGATTACAGCACCGATGGGAACCAATCCCCCACCAAGAGCCTTGGCAACAGTCATGATGTCAGGAGTTACTTGTTCTGATTCGCAAGCAAACATTGTTCCCGTTCTGCCTAAACCTGTTTGGATTTCATCGAGGATGAGTAATACATCATACTCCGTACATAAATCCCTCACTGCGCGTAAATACCCTTCTGGTGGCTCAACAATACCACCTTCACCCTGGATTGGCTCAAGAATAACTGCGGCAATATCCGAAGCTTCCGACATTAACACTTGGCGAAGTGCATCAATATCTCCATAAGGCACGAACCTAAATCCAGCAACTGGAGCGCCAAAAGCTTGCTGGTAACCGTTGTTGCCAGTAGCAGATAGCGCACCAAGAGTTTTTCCATGGAAACTGTTGTGCGCAGCGACAATTCCACGCTTGCCAGTTTTCGACCGAGCTAATTTAATCGCAGCTTCAACAGCTTCCGCACCACTATTAGCAAATGTAACTTTACCCATCCCTTGCGGTGCGATTGCTAGCAGTGCACGCGCTAATTCTCCAGCAGGTGTCAACAAAGATGGCTGGACAAAACTTGGCTCACCTGTTGCTTCTACCTGATGAATTGCTTCCCAGATTTCTGGAGGGTTAAAACCAAATGGTAAAGCACCATATGCGGCTATCATGTCCAGATAGGTTTTACCATCTTCATCATATAAATAGCAACCATCACCGCGCACGTATCGTTTATCTAAGCCTATGTTTGTCAATAACTCACCAAGTTCAGGATTAACATATTCAATAAACGGGTGCATAATTAACCTCCTTGTAATATGTACACAACTTTGTGCACATCCTTATTATACCAATCCTTCGCCAAAAAAACAACAAGATTGGCAAAATTATTCACATGAAGCAAATAGGAGGAGTGGGAATAAACTTCCAGATATGTTATAATGAATCAGAGGAGGTTGAAACGTGTCACCACGGAATTGCTTAATGATTATGATTGTTACTACTGGCATAATGCTTCTGTATTTATCAGCACCCACGATAGCTGCACAGAACACGGCGGAGCTTTTCCTTATTCCAGATCAAGGGTTTGTACGGGTCAACGCTTATATCCATATTCCAGGCAGTACCGCAAGTATCGAGTTTGCTTTGTTCCCTGGTGCACAGATCACTGCGCTGTGGACAGATAACCTAATCAACTACTATACGCACAGCGTCAGCTCTGCTACAGTTGTCTCAATCGAGTTAAACCCTTTAGAAGAAGAGCAAACGCTAGAACTTAGTTATGAAGGTTTTCTTCCCAATTACTACTTGGACCCTCAGGCAGTTCTTGATCAACAGCTAGCCTGGTTTCCTATTTTCAACAAAGCGCAAGCCCATGATTATCTAATCAAGATTACTCTTCCCAGAGATTATTACCCAAAGATGCAGGGTGAACTATTGGAAATGCGCGAGTCAGCGTTTGCGACCTTTAAATGGCAGGTATCCAACAGTCTCTACCCAATCATCTGGTTTGGCGACAATGTCCCAGATCAAATTCCAGAGCAAGAACCATCAGAAGAATTGGTAGAATCCGTGATCACTTTACCTGAATCATCAGTACCTGAACACGATGAGACTGAAATGGAAGAGGAACCGGATATCAACGCCGATGATGAAAACAAAACGGATCAAGCGGATCCAACAATAGAGGGAATTATACATGAAGAGCCTGTTGAGCCTGTTGCGGCTGAGATCCCTCTAACAGATATTCTTACTAGATTCGATCAGGCAGTTTCCATGCGTGATCCTATTGCTATCCGTCAGCTTATTCATCCTCGGTATGCTGAACGACAGGAACTGGTGGATTATTTGATTAACCGCCCTGGAAATTTGAACATCATACAAAGTCAAGTTATTGATTATTATGCTGATTCGCCAGCAATAACGATTAACAGCATTATGTTGAACAATGGTGAACCTGAGTTTAGGTACTGCGCCAGTTGGCTACATGAAAATGGCACCTGGTGGCTGACAGCCTTTACTCAAATCCCTTATGACTATCAGTTTGCATCAGAAATTAATGATACTGCATTCCAACAATGGGCTTTTGAACTCCAAAGAGCTATACTTGATTTTGATTTACAATGGTTGGATTATCATTTCAGTTTTCATAAGCTCGCAGCTGTTCAATTCTTGAAGGCGGTTTATGAGCAAGCTAATATCACAACAACTGCAGTTAATCTCGAGTATAACCAGCTGGTCCTGCTTCTACAAACCCAACTTTCAAAGTTCAAATTAACACTTACTTATCGGCGTAATGGGGCAACATGGATTATTACTAGTTTTAATGTGGAACCTCTGCTTTAAGTTTAGGCACTGTTTCTTGCAGGAGACAGTGCCCTTTTGTTGCTAAGCTTACAATAAGCAAAAAGCACTGTTTCGCGCATGAAACAGTGCTTATATTGCAGCATATAAAGTTGGTATTAAAAATGAATGCCGACTCCTACATAGAAACCACTGATACGATAACCATCTGCCTGCTCGAACTTTAAGGTTTCTGTCCGGTAACCCGCTCTGGCTAAAACAACCGGTATCTGGTACTCAATCTTCACATCAAAACCTTGGAGGACAGCATTATTTTCCTCACCAACCAGGTTTTTCATTTTCGGTACATATTGATATGTCCCTGTAAGCGTTAAACCTGGTGCAATTTCCACTCCTAAACCACCACTGTAAGCAATACCACCAAACAATCTGCTAGTGATCTGAGGCACTTCATTTTCTGTCATCTTGGCAATGTTGCCAGAAACAGTGTAACCGATGGAACTAATCAGCGACAAGCCTCTGTATACAGGCCAGTCCACCCTTGCCTTTCCATCCAGTGCACCTAACAGATAGAAATCTTCAAGCTTGGCAATCTCATCTTCTTTAAAGTCATGACGAATCAGATTAATGAATTCATCCAGTTTGGTCATCTCACCAGCATATTGAGCGCTACCCATTAAACGCACTGGTCCAACTTCTATCAAAGTCAATTCCCCACGGTACATATTATCGATTCTTTCCTGAGGAATAAGTTCTTGTCCAGAAAGGGACCACAGCTCACCAGTAAGTTCAAATGCAGCTGCAGGCAGAGACACGACTAATGTAAAGAGCAATACGAGTGCAACAACTGTTCTTTTCATGTTTACCCTCCTAATATTACTTTCTATAACTAGTTCGCAGTTAAAACTGCATTTCCTGTTCCAGCCATAAAATGCTAATATACATAATCGACCTAATTATTGTAATTGTTGGCGAATAATGGACAACATATCTGGAGGTAGCGGCGCGTGAAGTATCAAAGGCAAGCCAGTACGTGGATGTTCAAACTCCACTTTCCAAGAATGCAAAGCTTGGCGGGGTATCAACCGAGAATCTGCATTACCATACAACTGATCACCTAGAATTGGATAGCCTAACCATGATAAATGCACCCGAATCTGATGCGTACGGCCGGTAACTAAACGTAACGCCAACAGTGATACATCACGATATTGCTGTAAAACTCGATAATAAGTCACTGCTGATTTGCCATTCGGGGTAACCATCCGTTTTACTGCAGGCGCTTGATTACTATCTGCACGCCCAATTGGTTGATCAATTACACCAGTTACCTCAGGAAGCCTGCCTTTGACAAGTGCCAGATAAGTACGGGTAAATCTGCCATCATGCAACTGCTGTACTAACTGGTGATAAGCATAGGGTTCTTTGGCAGCTATAATCACCCCGGATGTTTCACGGTCTAACCGATGGATTAATCTTATTTTGCGATCCAGTCCCTGCTGCATCCACCGATGGGCCAGAGCATTGGCTAAGGTGGCTTCAGGGTGAGCATGCGTAGGGTAAACAGCCATCTCTGGTGATTTATTAATCACAATGATACTGTCATCCTCATAGAGAATTGCTAAATCCAATTCTTGCGCAGCAACTGTGGTTGGAGTATCCGCAAAGTAAATTGAGATCCGATCACGAGCCTGAACCCGCTGAGTGATGTATGCAGGCACGCCATTTAAGCAAACCCTGCCCCCTTTTTTCATCCGGCGCAGCAAACCACGGCTCAATCCTAAACGGCCATAAATAATCTCTTTGATCATCAACCCATGTTCGTGGGGCAACACTTCTACCTCTAAATCTGGCTTCACCGCTGCACTGCCCCTTTCGCCAACTGCACCAGCCTAAGCCTGCGTTGTATCTGACGTATACCCAGTGAAACTGCAAACTCACCTGTAGCTGTCACCACTATGGTTGCACCAGGTGGGACAGCAAAGTAGTAAGAGATATACAGGCCAATCCAGGTAGCTGCCAAGCCAAATCCAGCCGCAAGGAGCATCATCTTGCCCAATTTCTTGGTAAAGATGCCTGCAGTTGCCGCTGGAGTGATAAGCAATGCCATAACAAGGATTACGCCCACCGTCTGGATAGATACGACCACCGATGCACTCAGCATTAGCATCAACAAAAGCTGGAGCCAAACAACTGGCAATCCTGCTGCTTCTGCACCAACTGGGTCAAATGCTACAAATACCAAACGATGAAAGTTAAACCACAACAGAACCGCAATGACAATCACTGCCGCTATGATCATGTACAGCTCCTGTGTACGAATTGCTAAGACTGAACCTAATAGCAATGCAGACAGATCACCAGCATAACTAGGCATGCTGGACATAATGATTACTCCAGCAGCAAATGCTCCCGTAAATAGAATGGCCAGTGCTGTATCATGACGAACTTTGGCAGTTCTATGTAAAAAGGTAATCCCAACTGCAGTAATAAACGCTAACAAGAATGCGCCAATATAGAGATTCCACCCCAATAGCAGTGATATCGCTAATCCAGTAAAAGAAGTGTGGGCTACCGCATCACCAATGAAAGCTAACCCTTTCAAAACAATAAAGACACCAATCATGGCAGCTAGCGCAGCAATTAAAGAGGTGCCGATGAAGGCCCTGGTCATGAATCCATACATAAATGGCTCATATAACCACTCAACGATCATGTAACGACACCTCTCCTTTCGGTCCAATCTTGGGAAAATGCTTAGCGAACAGCTGAGTCAAAGTAGCACCATCTAAGACTTGAGCAGGTGGACCAAAGAGTACAACCTTGTGATTTAAGCCTAAGACAGTATCAAAATGTTCAGCTAAGCAATTCAAATCGTGTGTGGTGATCACAATTGTATGTCCGAGCTTTTGCAGATGACAGAACAGATCCAGCAATCGATGCTGAGCATCAGCATCTAGTCCCGTACCAGGCTCATCCATGATAATCAGTTCGGCCTGTTGGGCTAACGCTCGGGCAATAAAAACCCGTTGCTTCTGTCCACCAGACAAATTGCCAATAGGTTGATGCGCATAAGCACTCATATCAACCATTTGCAGACATTCCAACGCTCTCTGCCTGTCGTGTTTAGTTGGCTGCCGCCACCACTGTTTATGAATCAAACAACCTTGAAGCACTACTTCCAAGCAACTAATTGGGAAACCCCAATCCACTTCTTCTGCTTGTGGCAGATACGCCACCTGACGCCTAGCTTGTTTTGGCTCTTGCCCCAGGATGCGAATGCGGCCTGAAACCATGGGAAGCAGACCCACCAAGCTTTTAAGCAGTGTGGATTTGCCACCTCCGTTCGGGCCAATTACTGCTGCTAATGAAGCAGACTTTACCCGCCAGCTTACCTCTTCGAGAACAATTCGGTTTTCATAAGCTACCGTCAATGCTTCAACATCAATGGCGTAACTCACTTGAGAGCCTCCAATAGCGTCTGGCCATTGTGCCGCATCATATCAACGTAGGTTGGTGCAGCTTTGTCCAGACTCCCAGTATATAAAACATACAGCTTGCCTTTTACTTCACTGACAGCAGCTTCAGCATACCGGTTGGCTGTACTGACCTGTGGTTCGGTGAACATTACCCGTTTAGGGTGAGATGCCAATGCATTGACCAACTGCTTCATAGCCTTGGAATTAGGTTCTCGGTCAGGATTGACCACTAAATAAGCTTCTACTGTTAAGCCATAACGCTTAGCAAAATAGGCAAACGCATTATGATAGGTAATGATCTTCCGGTTGTTGGCTGGAATTTGCGCTATCACAGTCATCAACCATTCGTCCAATGCTTCTAGTTCCTGCAGGTAATGATCACAACGTTGGCGATAATAATCAGCATTATTTGGATCTAGTTGAATATAAGTCTCGCAGATTTTTTGCACATATGCTTGCGCATTCTTTACATCCAACCACATATGCGGATCAAAACTGCCATGATCGTGATCATGATGGTCATGGTTATTATCTTCAGCAATCGGCAGTGCTGTTAAGCCCGAAGATAAGACAATCAATGGTACGAGTGGGTTTGCAGCATTGGCCAATAACTTTTCAATCCACACTTCCAACCCCAAACCATTAATAAAAATCACATCAGCATTGGCCACAGTTCTTGCTTCTTTGGGCGATGGTTCCCAATTATGCGGATCACCACCAAAAGGGACAAGCGAAACTACATCAACCAATTCACCTCCAACTTGAGAGGCAAAATCAGCCAAGATAGAAAATGAAGTGACCACTTGTAAACGCGCAGCTGCTCCCTCTGGCATCAACATGAGCAAGATAAGCGCTGTCATCATTAAAATGCGTTTCATCATTTCCTCCTCATTTCATTCTGGCTCGTAAAGTCTTGAGCTGCTCTTCATAACCGGGTTTACCCAACAAAGCAAACATATTTTGCTTATATGCTTCCACTCCCGGTTGATCAAACGGATTAACACCTAAGAGATAGCCGCTCATACCGCAAGCCTTTTCAAAGAAATAAACCAATGCCCCGAAATATGCGGGAGACATCTCAGGTACCTGCACAATCAGATTAGGTACTTGCCCGTCAATATGAGCCAACACTGTACCTTGATAAGCCTGTTTATTGACAAAGTCAAATGTCTTGCCAGTTAAAAAGTTCAAACCATCTACATTATCAGGATCCTCAGGAATCGCCATATCCAGCTGTGGTTGTTCTACTACCAGCACAGTTTCAAAAAGATTGCGCAGTCCTTGCTGAATATACTGCCCTAAAGAATGTAAGTCTGTGGAAAAATCAACTGCTGCAGGGAAGATACCTTTGTAATCTTTACCTTCGCTTTCCCCGAACAACTGCTTCCACCACTCAGCAAAATAATGCATTTTAGGTTCATAGTTTACTAAGATTTCTAAGGTTTTTCCTTTGCGGTAGAGAATATTGCGCAAAGCTGCGTATTGATATGCACAGTTTTGCTCTAACTCTGGGACATTATACCATTGTTGAGCTTCATACGCACCAGCAAGCATGGCATCTGTATCAATACCAGCCACAGCAATTGGTAACAAGCCTACAGCGGTAAGCACAGAATACCGCCCACCTACATCATCAGGAATTACAAATGTTTCATAGCCTTTGCGATCAGCCAGCTGTTTCAAAGCGCCCCGCTGTTTATCTGTGGTGACGTAAATACGTTCAGCTGCTGCATCCCCATAACGTTTTTCCATATAAGTACGCAACACTCTAAAAGCTAAAGCTGGTTCTGTTGTAGTCCCTGATTTGGAGATAACATTGATAGAGATATCTTTATCCTCTATCACCTGCAGTAATTCCTGAAGATATGTGCCGCTAATATTGTGCCCTACATAGAAAATTTGTGGGCCTTGCCGCCTTGCTTGCGGCAGCAGATTAGAAAAGCTGTGTGTTAACATCTCAATGGCTGCCCTAGCACCTAAATATGAACCACCAATACCGATTACTATAAACACATCAGAGTTTTCCCGGATTCGCGCAGCAGCAGTTTTAATTCGTGCATATTCTTCCTGATCATAAGCGCTGGGTAACTCTACCCAACCGAGAAAATCACTGCCCGCACCGCTTTTTTCATGGATTCGTTTATGAATCAATGCAACTTCTTCACGTAATTGCTGAAGTTCATGCTGATTCACAAAAGCAAGAGCATTTTTGTAGTCAAATACTATTGGTTTCAAAATTACCACTCCTTGCACTTTAGTTATTGAACTGGGATCATTTAATCTGATACACTAAATACAAGTTTTAAATAGGGAGCTGATAATATGCCTATCGGAATCATCGGGGCGATGGCAGCTGAAGTTGAAGGACTCATCAGTCTCTTAGATCAACCGCAAATCACTAGTATTGCTGGCTTGAACTTCTATTGCGGCAAGCTTGTCAACCATCAAGTCGTAGTTGTCCAATGCGGCGTTGGCAAAGTTAACGCTGCCATGTGCGCCCAACTGCTCATTGATCATTTCCACGTCAGCGCCATCATCAACACAGGAGTTGCTGGTGGAGTTGATCCACAGGTCGCTATCGGGGATGTAGTTATTTCGCAAACCGCGATTCATCACGATTTTGACACTACTAACTTTGGCTATCCACCAGGAACAGTTCCTGGACTTGCAACCAGTCATTTTCCAGCAGATCCACAATTACAGAAAGCAGCATTGCAAGCTGCTTATAGCGTGGTCGGCCAAGTCCGTACTCACATTGGCACCATTGTCAGTGGAGATCAGTTCATTGCCAGTGAAGAACGTAAAGACTATCTTTACCATACATTTAGAGGAATGTGCGCAGAAATGGAAGGAGCGGCCATTGCACATGTTGCTTATCTCAATCAAATTCCGTTTGTTATTATCCGTATTATCTCGGACCAAGCGGACACTACTGCTCCTGCTGATTTCAACACATTCTTACAGCAGATCATCCCTGATCTGAATCAGATAGTCTGTCACACTATTGAGAATTACTCCGACTGTTCGAGCCGGTAAAGTGCGTAGAATCTACGTACTCCCTCACCAATGGCTTCAGCCATGACCTGGCGAAACTGGGGATCCACCAATTTGCGCAAATCATCCGGATTTGATAGGAACCCAACCTCCACTAACAGTACTGGAGGGCGAGCTTTTAGCAGCAATAAGTTGCTGCGGGGGATCGGATCCGGATGATTGAGCACCTGAACTTTCTCAATTTGTTCCAGCACAGTCTTAGCATACAACTGATCAATATACGAATTGCGCATGTAAAAGACGATGGCACCCTGCTCTTTGGTATCCTTAGTCACATTAGCATGAATGCTGATTCCCAGCAACCCTTCATGCATAGCCATAAATCGGCCATCTAGATCTCGTTGATGCCTGGTACCTTTTTTAGTGGCAAGATGTGTCACATCATGATCACCACTGCGGGTTAATCCTACTTTAAGGCCATACTGCTCCAGATAATCTTTCATCCGAAGGGCTATATCCAAAACTATATCTTTTTCATTCACATCTCCGTTACCAATACCGCCAGAATCTATGCCCCCATGTCCTGGATCGATGACAATATCATACTTTACTGGTGTAGCAATGACTGCCGTTGATAATACCGCTAAGTGATAGCTTTCAGGTAGAGTGAACAAGTACATGAGCAATAAGAAGATCCCAAATGCTATGATATACCGTTTTGATAAAGTAATCCAGATAAATTTACGGGACATCAAGCATCGCTCCTTTTACTCGATATCCCAAGTATATTCAGCTCAGAGCTTGATTCATTCCCACATTGCGCGCTAAAGCAGGAAAACGTGCAAATATTGCTAATTATCTCTTATGGGAGTGATAGCAATTGAGATCTATCGGTGAAGCACGGGCTAAACTACCGCAACCGTTCATCGACAAGCTCTATGAGTATTTTTCACCCCTACTCGCAGACAAGATACTTCAAGGTTACACTGGTATACGTTATCCATCACTTAGAGCTAACACTCTTAAAACTGATGTACGAACGGTTATGCGTGAACTCGCCCAATATAACATTAAGTATCAACGAGTAACATGGTATCATGATGCCTTGGTGATTACCTCCTGTACAGAACGGGAACTAATGCAGTTGCCATGTTATGAAAAAGGGGATATTTACTTACAGACTTTATCAAGCATGCTGCCACCCTTAATTTTACAGCCGCAACCAGGAGAGAAAATACTAGACCTGACTGCAGCCCCAGGTAGTAAAACGACTCAAATGGCTGCAATAATGGGTAACCAAGGTCAAATTATCGCTGTTGAAATCGATTATATCCGCTACCAGCGTTTACAGTACAATATTATCAAACAAGGAGCTAGTATTGTCCAGCCTGTCCACGATAACGGTGTGATTTTCGGCAAAAAAGAAGCTAATGCCTTTGATAAGGTTCTTCTCGACGCTCCCTGCAGCGGTGAAGGTTTGTTTTTAGTCAATACTCCTGGTACCTACCGCTCTTGGAAACAGAAACTGGTGGATCATTGTCGACATTTACAGCGCAAACTGTTAGATACAGCTATTTACGCCGTTAAACCCAAAGGTTATATTTTATACTCCACGTGCACAATCAATCCACTAGAGAACGAATTAATTATTAATGATGCATTGAAACAGTATGGCGATCAACTACGAGTAGTTGCCATAAACATACAGCTCCCTAACAAGATGGCAGGCTTAACACAGATCGACAATCTCACGTTGAATCCAAGCCTAGCCAACAGCATAAGGATTATCCCTGATAAGTATTGGGAAGGGTTTTACTGTTGTCTTCTGCAAAAGCAGTACTAATCCTGCTATTTCAGTTCAAGGTTTATAGAGGAGGTATAAAGTGTCCGAACCGATCATTGTTAACAAACCCAAGAAACGTAGAAAGTTCAAAGGATCCAGAAACCTGGGGCTGCTGCTTTTTACTGCAATAACCATGACAGTAATTGTATGGGTAGCTTATCTCTTCTTTTTCCCACATCCAGAAGAGATTATCATCGACTTCTACACATATGCGGAAGTAGGAACTATGGACTTTCTAGACAGCTTAACCGTCTCAGGAACCATTACACCAGAGACAGTCATTGAGCTTAAATCCAAAGAAAAGGCTTTGGTTGTGCAGGTTTTTGTCCGCGAGGGTAATGATGTAACCGCTGGTGATCCTTTAATTCAGCTGTACTCCCAAGAACTAGAAGAGGCGAAGTCCAAAGCCTTAGCTGATTTAGAGAAAGCCCAAGCAGCTTTAGCTCAATTACAAGAAGACCATGCATACGAACTGATCACCCACCAAAACAAAGTTGAAAAAGCGGAGCAAGATGTTGCCGCAAAGCAAGTAAACTATGAGCTGTATGAGAAACTGTACTCTTTCGGTGCCGTTGCCAAAGCAGATTTGGAGCGTACCCAGCGCGAGCTGCAAGAAGCCCAGCAAGCCTTAAAAGCTGCTGAACTGGAGTTAGCCAAGACACTGCGTACTCAGCAGAACGCACTTAAGCAGGCACAAGCCACGCTGTCTCAAGCAGAAGAAACACTAGCAGCAGTTGAAGATAAACTTGCAGGTTTGCTTTTAACTGCACCAATTAGTGGCCGGGTCCTTTCACTGAAAGCTCAACCAGGCAAGGAAACTGCTGGCGAAGTGCTTGTCACTCTGGCTGACTTGACAACCCAATATGCCAAACTCAATATCAGTGCAGCTCAGGCTGAAAAATTCACAGTTGGTACGCCTGCCGAGATAGCAATTGGTCAGAATCGCTACCCTGCTCAAGTCAGTTATATTGCTCCTCAGGCTCAGCAAACCCAGGAAGGTTCAATGGTGGAAGTTCACCTGCAGATAGATGGCTCTGTACGACTGCGGCCTTACAGTACTGTCACCGCCAGCATCCATCTTGGCATCTATCGGGATAGTCTCTGCTTACCGCGTGGATTGTACTTGAGCAGCGGCCAGCAATTGTTTGTTTATGTGCTTGAACAAGATCAGGCTGTTCGCCGCGATGTACAGTTTGGGATCATACAAGGTAACTACATCCAAATACTTAATGGCCTTGAACTTGGCGAGAAAGTAATCACAAGTTCATATGATCAATTCCGGCATCTAGAACGAGTACAAATACTACCTGAAGGAGGACGTAAACTGTGATTAAACTTCAAGGAATTTATAAGCAGTACACCATGGGCGAAACTACAATCAATGCATTGGACAATATTAACTTAACAATCACCCGTGGTGAATTTATCTCTATAATGGGACCGTCTGGTTCAGGAAAATCCACATTATTAAATATTCTGGGTGTGCTTGATCAACCAACCTCTGGCAATTATTTGTTGGAAGATGTTGATATTACCGACCTGAACGACCGCGAACTGGCGCGGATCCGCAACCGCCATTTTGGATTTATTTTTCAAAGCTATAATCTCTTTCCCGAGCTAAATGCTCTCGAAAATGTGATGGTGCCCATGATGTACGCGAAAAAAGGTAAAAAAGAACGGGAACAGAGAGCAAAAGAATTGCTTGAACTAGTATCTATGTCCCATCGCCTGCGTCACTTCCCTCACCAACTATCAGGAGGAGAACAACAGCGGGTAGCCATAGCACGGGCACTGGCCAATAATCCTACGCTACTTTTAGCCGACGAGCCTACCGGTAACTTAGCTTCTGATCAGGGACAAGAGATCCTACAGCTGCTGCGTCAGCTAAACAATCAAGGGACGACTATTGTCATGGTTACCCACGATCCTAATATCGGCTCGTATGGCAAACGCTTAGTCAGGCTCCAAGATGGAAAAATCATTTCGGATACACCTACTGAACAAGGATTGTTATCAGACAGGAGGTTAGGCTGATGAGCAAAAGAGTTTGTTTATTTGTACTGTGTTTGCTGTTAGTCACCTCATTGGTCTGCAGTGCCCAAAGCGCACACCGTGTTGAACTCAGCTTGGAACAAGCAATCGATACGGCTCTAACGCACAACCTCGACCTGCAGCTTGCTCTCATTGATTTAGAACAAGCACAAGCAGCCCTTGCGCGCGCCCAATTTATTAATGATGAAGAAATGATCAAGACTGCTGCAGAGCAACTGGAAAAACAACAACAAACGTACGATAATACCAGGCAAAAACTCATTTCCTCTGTTAGAACAGCTTATTTTGAATTGCTGCAGCAAGAAGAAACCGTCGCCAACCAAGCCAAAGCTCTGGAACGTTCCAAAAATCAGCTAAACATCGATCAGGCTAAGTTTGAAGCTGGGGTAATTTCTACGTTAGATCTGCAGCGCAGCCAGAATAGTGTATCAAATGCGGAAATTGCTTATGCAAATGCGATAATTGCCTTAGAAACAAAATATTACGAGTTTAATCGCACATTGGGTCTAGATCTTACAACCCAAGTGGTCCTCACAGATGTAATTAATGTGGACTTTGTTCCTTTCACTCTCGAACTTGAGCAAGCCTATCAGATGGCTCTTGCTCATAATCAAACTATAGCTGCTGCAAAACAAGCCTTAGCCGATGCTATTGAAGCAGTCAAGGCAGCCGACAATCCTTATACCCCACTGGTTGATTTGGAAAAAGCTAAGGTGGAACAGCAAAAGGCAGAAATTAGACTCAAACAAGCTGAAATCAATTTATATCTGCAAATCCGCAATAGCTATTATCAAGTAAAAAACGCTGCGGAAAATGTACAGACCAAAGAAAAAGAATTGATCCTGGAACAACAGCTGCTTTTAGCTGAAGAAACAAAGTATAAAGCTGGAATGATCAGCAATCAGGCGATCGTTGCACAGCAAGAAAAGCTAGCTCAAGCTGAGAATGCCTATACACAAGCTCTGTGGAATTATGGACAGCTGCGCTACCAGTTCCTCTTGGATATTGGGCTCGACCCAGAAGCTTAGGTGGTGAGTTAGATGCAGCAGAATTACCGTAAACTTTTTATGACACTATCTGTTTTGCTCATGTACAGTTTAGCGAGTATCGTCTGTCTAGCGGCTGAGCGAGAATATCAAGAAATTTCTTTGTCTGAAGCTCTTAACTTAGCTTTTCTTCAAAATACTAATTACCAATTAGCGCTCTGGGAGCACGATTTGCAATTACAAGAGCAAGCACTAACGCAAAAACGCTTACCTACAATCAACCTGGCGACTAAACCGATTAGTATCAGCAATGGTGACATGCAACCAGCCACTAGCAGTATTGATGTAAATATGCCACTTAGTGATCATATGACGCTCTCTGGCAAACTCCAATTGGCACTAAGTGAGCAGGCAGTTAAATTTGACCGCAATGTGACAATTGCTTTTGACTATAGTCTTTTTGCTCCACCACAAGCTACATCTGTACAGGATGCAGATAGTCTACTGATAATCAATAATAGTCTGGTACTCGAAGTGGTGCAAAAATTAATTTCTTTACGCAAACAGCATGATGACTTAGCGATTGAACTGTACCGCTTGGAATACCTGAAGCAAGCGTACTTAGCAGCTCAAGTCAAGGACAACTCGATTCAAGCTCAACAGATTCTCCAACAAGTACATACCACAAACAGCAAAATCACTGAGCTTAATTTAACAATCAATCAGTTCAATTATGAACTAGCATCGTTGATTAACCAAAATGGTTATTACCTGCCTATTATTCCAAACCTCGAGTGCTCGATTGAGTTCAGTACGGAAGAATTAATTAACCACGCCTTGGCTGCTAGTCAGGAATGGAAACAAGCTCTGCATAACTTAGAACTAGCACAACAGCAGTTAAAGGCCAGCAAACAATCAGCTGGCTGGCAGGTCAATGCTAACGCTAGTGTTTCTTGGGATATGGATTTAACCCATGATCCCAATTGGTCAGTTGCTCTGACAGCAAGTAAGTCTCTCTATCCCCCATCTTTGCAGCAAGAAAAGTACGAGCTGCAGCTCGCCAAGGCTCAACTGCGAGCAGCTGAGATAGAAAACAGTATTCGCAAGCAAGTCCAGCAGCAATTACAGAGGTTGGAGCTTTTGGCAGAACAATACATCCAGCTCCAGGCTGATCTAACTGAAGAGCAAAATAATATGAAGATCAGCCAAAAACACTTGCAAGCAGGCTTAGTTACTGAATTGAAGTTAATGGAACATCAGCTCAATCTTTATGTGTTAGAAAAGCAATGCCAGCACAACCGCTATGATTACTTATCTGCCTGGCTGCAACTGATGCATCAATGTGGTTTTGATCTACAAGAAACAATCTTTGATTCTTTTGCAAGGGTAGGTGTCAATCCATGAGCTTTGTTGATTATCTGCGCTGGTCAATACGTCACTGCCGCAAACGGCTGTTTGAATCAATTTTGATCGTCCTTGCCATTGGCCTGGGAATTGCAGTTATTGTGGCCATTGTCACCCTGTTTACAGGTACGAGTGTACAAAGTGATACAGAATGGATGCGGCAGTTTAGTATTTACAGCGCTGCGTACTATGGCACAAGACAGACAGCGATTTTGGAAAGATATGTTGAAAAGCCCAGAGAACCACTAAAGGTAACCTGGGAGGAACTTTTAGATCTTCAGAAGTCACTTCCAGATTACATGCATGTTTTCGTAGAAGATTACTGTAGTGCTCCTACCCCATTGTTACCAATCCAAGTAGAAGATTCTACAGAGTCAATGATGCCCAGATATGAGTCTTTTGTTGCAGTTGTACCGGAAGCTGTAGTAATCGAAGAAGATTCTCAAATTACATTTGACAACGATCTGGATGTCTCAATGTACGCGCCTTCACCTTATCCTAATCCAGTTATGAATCAATATGAAGATCTACTGCTGATTGGCACAAACCCAGAGTATTTCATTTTCAAGAACTATCAGATTGCTCAGGGAACCCTTTTTGTCGATGCTGACATAGCGGATGCCCGACCAGTGATCATCCTAACAGATAAGTTAGCAAAGCGCTTGTTTGGCGATGATGATCCTATAGGCAAAGTAGTTCCCATAGATTTTTACTGGACTAGTGGTGTGCAGGAGTTTACTGTCATTGGCGTACTTGCTCCCTTTACCCAAGAACAACAAGAACAAGAAGATGCTATCTGGAACAGCGAATCACGTGCTTATATCCCATTTACGATTCAACCATACACGTTAAAAGTAGATAATCAAAGTGTTACAGTAAACTCGTTCTCGATTGGTGTAGATGAAGGTACAAACTTGGCGCATGCTGGTGAAATTGTTGAGTCAGAAATCAGAAGCCGATTTGGTGAATTAGCGGTAGTTAACAAGCACTATGAACACCTGACATCATTACAAGATGATCAGTTTGTCCTCTACCTTATCATTGGAATCTTTACTGTAATGGGTTTGGTGATAGCAGTAATCAACATCCTCAACTTAATGCTAGCGAGAGTGCTGAAACGGACTAAAACCATTGGTTTATCTAAAGCTATCGGCGCCAGTAAACTCATGGTTTTTATCCAGTTTATATTTGAATCCCTCTTTCTTGGCTGCTGTGGGGCCCTTGTTGGAGTGGCCTTGGCCTTTGGCGTGATTCAACTGCTGAATAGTCAACTGATGCTCAATGTCAGTTTTGGCTGGGAAGGAGTACTCACTGCTTGTGGATTGGGCATTCTGGTTAGTCTCCTGTATGGCGTTTATCCAGCATACCAAGGAGCAACTATTGACCCCATTGATGCCCTGCGCTCTGAATGACATTAGGGAGGTACAGAAAAATGGCAACGCTCGTGTTTACTGCCAGATTAATCAAGAAACGCCCATTACGATCGTTTTTGACTGTAGTACAAATAGCTCTTGGTGTTTGGCTGATGGTTACGATTTTAACTATGAACTTCACAGCCAATGAACAAGTTAATCAGGTCTTTGGCAAATTAGGTGATGATATAGCACGAATCAGCATGCAAAAAGAAACTATCCATAATGGACAGCATTTATATGAGGTACGCTCATTTACGCAACAAGAGCTGTCAAGCCTTAAGGAAGACAGTCAATACATTGAGGTAGTTTTTTCATACAGCGAAACATGGGAGAGTTATTTACGATATGCTGGAACTATCTATTCTCTACGTGGACTTACTCAAGCGTCTGCAGAATTTATTCCTGCACTGAATCTTCAGATTGTAGAAGGTTTCGCTTTTACCTCAGAAGATGAACAGCAGAAAAACCGAGTAGCGCTGATATCTGCTGACTTGAAAAAGCAGTTATTCCCTAATGAATCAGCTATTGGCCAGGTCATTGAACTGCAGCGTTATTCATATTCTAGTGAAGCATACCTGCCCTTTGAAATTATCGGGGTATATGAACCATATGATCCCTTGTTACAGTTGTTCTTTAGCGAAGCGACAGTTCTCATTCCTAACGGTAGTATGGATACAGCAGAGTATCAGTATTTTGGTGGCGATGTGTTCATCAAATCACGGCCGGGAGCAATCACAGCTGCGATAGCGGAGGCCCAAAGCCTTATTAGAAATGATGATTTTGAAGTTCATGCCGAGTACTTCAGTGAGCTAGGCAGTATGTATTCACGATCGATTTATCAGTTGACGTTATTGTACAGCATATTTGCCTTTATCGCGCTGGTAATCAGCTCAATTGGTATCTTAAGCATCATGCTCGTCAATGTTGTGGAACGTACCAGGGAGATTGGCCTACGCAAAGCTTTGGGAGCTTCTAAATTATCGATTCTCATCCAAGTGTTGAATGAGTCTCTGATCTTTTCGTTACTGGGTGCATTCCTTGGTATCGTCGTCTCTACTTTCTCCAGCCGCTATATCACAAGCCAACTGATCATGAAATTGCTCGTTAATTCAAAGGTCAATTCACCAAGTTTTCACCCACTCGCTGCACTTATCTCCTGCGGAGTGGCAGTAATGGTAGCAGTCATCTTTGGGTTATACCCAGCTATCCAAGCTGCCCGCATGCCAGCTGTAGATGCACTGCGAGATGCATAACATTTATACATGAACATTGATACCATGAACGGAGGACATCATCCTCCGTTTTTTCTTTTCACCAAATAGTGGCATTGGGTTGTGAACGATTTTTATGATTGAAAGGGATGAAAATGTAAATACTGCTATCAAGGGAGGTAATTACATGTTTTTCACACGCTTTTCAAAACCAGAAATGCGCCAAGGGCTGTTAGATGCGCGTGAAGCCAGCAACCTTTGGGAAATATTAAGAGCCAAATATGACTTATTGGAATATCAGCAGACATTTCAACAGCTTGCACACGATCCGGATTTGAACTGGATCTTAGCCATAACCATTTCTACTAATACCCAGGGTATTAAGGAAGTTGAGCAAACAATGCAGAAATACCAAATCGCCAGCCCCGACCGGAGTCGCTTAAGTTCTAACTGGTCTGTTAACACCGAAGTCTTTCGTGATGAGTTCATCGGTAATTTACTGCTCACCTTCCTGCAAGAACACCAGGAAAATTTACTGCGGTGTATTCGCACGTCTACAACAAATGACCAAATCCGCAATTTGTTCATCAATCTTCTCCATTCGACTATCGAAGATACGGAACTTTTGATTAAATACCTCAAATTGAAGGGCTGGATCGAACTGCCACCTGTTTACATAAACACTCCACCAGAGGTTAAAGAGACAGTACTCGCATCAATGGCCAGTCAACTGTGGGATCATGTTTCCTTCCGCTATAATAATATTCGTAAAACCAGCTCTTACTTAGTACAAATACATGACCTTGATTTTAAAATGATTGTTCAGAGCGGGTTGAACACTCTGGAAAAACAGGTAGCTGTTTTAGAAGGAGAATGTCAGAAATATGGTATCCCTCTTCCCAAACGCCCACCAGCAGTCCAGGCGCCGCCTGCAGGGACTACAACTATTACCGATGACCTGATTTTCCGTGACATTATCCAAGGGCTGCAGGTAGCAAGTATGATTCATGCTGATGCAGTTAAACAGCTGATTCACAATGACCGCATTCGCACTATGTTTATAAAGATGCTGCTTAATGAAGTTGAATACTATGATCGTTTCCTCAAGTATGGCAAACAAAAAGGATGGCTGCACCAGCCACCCGTTTATCATTCCAATTAACCAGTTAAACCTTCTGCTCATCCACCAAAAAAACACGTGCAGGTGCAGCTTCCACACCTCTAATCTTTAATGGTGCTGCCACCATCAAGTAGTTTCCTGGTGCAACTGCTGCCAATCGCAACCCTTCGATTATTACGATTCCATGCCCCAACAAAGTCTTATGGGTGGCATGGTCATTTTGTGCTCTTTCGATTCCTAGCGCATCGATACCGACTCCTCGCAACTGGCGCTCAACCAAATACTGGGCCCCAGACCAGTCCAAATAGACAAATTCTGGATCAAAGGCATTGCTAAAAGAGTTTCGTGTTTTCAACAGGATAAAGTCTCCTGACACCAACTGATGCTTCGCTAAATCCGCTTTGGTAATACAGTTGTCCACCTGAGTAAAATCAAGAACCTTAACTGGGCGAATTAGTTGCTCTAGAGCTATTTGATCGATGGAAGCTCCATTAGGTAGAAAATGTAAGGGTGCATCAATATGGGTTCCAGTGTGCATATCAAACTCCAGTCTGGTTTCTCTCGCTCCTGCGCCAAGAGCATCAAAATCCCGTTGAATAGAAAATTTGGGCCGACGATGATCATAATTCTTCCACACGGGCATTTCAGGCTCCACCGTCATGGAAATGTCATAGATCTGCATCTATCTCACCTTCCTTCAATCACCTTGATACGAATACCACTCTCGACCATCGGAACGGATCAAGAAATCTGCTTCCGATGGGCCAACACTGCCAGCTGGATACTTGATTACTGGCATGTTTTCTTCTTCCCAATACTTAGCGATCCGATCCACAAAGCGCCAAGAGTATTCCACCTCATCCCATCTGGTGAACAGAGTAGATTCACCCCGCATCACATCGTATAACAAGCGCTCATAGGCTTCTGGAGAGTTGATCCCCTCGAGTGAGCTTTGGCAAAAATCCATGGATACTGGTAAGATAGTCTGGTCGGTACCCGGTTTTTTGGCATTGAATCTGATAAAAATACCTGCATCAGGCTGTACGCGAATAATCAGATGGTTGGGATCGAGCTTTTTGTCTTTAAAATATAATACACCAGGAAGTTTCTTAAAGGTAATCACAATCTCCGAATATTTATAAGGCATGCGTTTGCCTGTGCGTAGATAAAATGGCACTCCTGCCCATCTGAAGTTTTCTACATAAGCCTTTAAAGCAACATAAGTCTCAACTGTGCTATTTGGTGCTACCCGTTCTTCTTGGTTGTAAGCAACTACCTGCTGTCCGTTGACTACACCTGGCCCATATTGGCCGCGGACCACATTTGTACCATTGATAGTAAGAGATCGCAGCACTTTTACCTTTTCATCTCGGATAGATTCTGTATCTAAATCAACTGGTGGTTCCATGGCGATCAATGTGAGAAGCTGCAGCATATGGTTCTGTACCATATCGCGTAAAGCACCTGACTGTTCGTAATATGCGCCTCTACCTTCCACACCGATAGTCTCCATAAAAGAAATCTGTACATGATCAATATACTTATTATTCCACAATGGTTCAAAAAGAGTATTGGCAAAACGCAAGACCATTAAGTTCTGAACCATTTCTTTGCCCAAGTAGTGATCGATGCGATAGATTTGTTGTTCAGCAAAGGTACTACGGATGACCTGATTCAGCTGGCGAGCAGACTCTAAATCTCGTCCAAACGGTTTTTCGATTACTACTCGCTGCCATGAATCATTGTTAGGTGCCATCTGATGTTTTTGAATCTCCATGGCAATGGGTGCAAAATGCTCTGGTGCTACCGCAAGGAAAAATATCCGATTGCCTTGTGTGCCAAACTGCTGATCTATAGTATCTAAGGTTGATTTTAGACGAGCATAGCCGTCGGAATCGTAGAAATCCAAGCGGAAGTAGGTAAACCAATCTAAAAACCTTTTATCCTTCTCTCCACCACTATACTTTACTCGAGAGAATTGATTGATGGAGTTGATAATATCTTGTTTGAGCTGCTCCTGCGATTTCTCCTGACGACCAATGGAGACAACGGCAAATTGCTCTGGCAAAATACTTTCATGAAATAAATTGAACAAAGCAGGGTAGAGTTTCCGTTTTGTCAGGTCACCTGTTGCTCCGAAAATGACGAAAATACATGGCTCAAGTTTGATACCTTGCTTTTTCTGCATATAATAGTCACCTCTCACTCTAAGGCTGCTAATATTTGGTATAGAGACTCTCTAAAACGCATATCATCCTCATAACTGCGGGCTGCAGGACCCTTTATCCTACTGCCAGAACGCCGCAATTTAGCTTTCAACGCTCGCTCTTCCAGCCAAAAGTCTATCGAACTAGCAGAATAAACTTTACCAGATGGCGCTAGAGCTTTAGCGCCTTTAGCAAGTACTAGAGCAGCAAGCCCAAGATCATGCGTTATCACCAAATCACCAGCTATAACTAAGTTTACTATGGCGAAATCTGCTGCGTCAGCTCCACTGCCAACCACAATATGTTCAGGGCTGTCAATTTGGTGGTTAAAAGACGCTACTGTAATTAATCTAAAGTTAAAATCTTTTTGAGAAGCTTTTAGAATCTCTAGACAAGTACGTGGGCAGGCGTCAGCATCCACTATTACCTTGGCGCGCATTGATCCACCAACTTTCCCTATTTTATTCTCATTCGCTAGCCAAAATCCTGTTTTTACAGAAATATCCTCTGCTCAGGCAGGAGTCATGGCAATAATAACGAATTTATCAAAAACATTTTTTGCCAAAAATCTAGATTTGCAAGACGAGGGTGAAGCTATATGACTGAGTTGAATGGCAAGCAAGCATTACATAATGTGCAACAACAGCTGAAAACAGCCGCTACGCTAATGGAGCTTGATCCAGCTGTTTACGAGATATTAAAACATCCACAGAGGACTCTAACAGTATCTTTTCCTGTCCGTATGGATAATGGTACCATTCAAACTTTCATTGGTTATCGGGCGCAACATACCAATGTAATGGGACCAACCAAAGGTGGAATCCGCTTTCATCCCAACGTGTCCTTAGATGAAGTAAAAGCGTTATCCATGTGGATGACATTCAAATGTAGCGTGGCTGGTCTGCCATATGGCGGAGCCAAAGGCGGTGTGGTTTGCAATCCAAAGGAACTGTCACCTGGCGAACTACAGCGTCTAGCACGTGGTTATATTCAAGCCGTAGGTGATTTTATCGGACCGAACGTTGACATCCCCGCCCCTGACGTTTATACTAATGCGCAAATTATGGCTTGGATGATGGATGAATTCAACAAACTCCATGGTGGTCACAATTATCCAGGAGTGATCACCGGAAAACCGATAAATGTTGGGGGCTCACTGGGTAGAGACACTGCTACAGCGCAAGGCTGTGTTTATGCTATTCAAGAAGCTTGTCAAAAGCTGAACATTAATATCAACCAAGCCACTGTGGTAATTCAAGGTTTTGGCAACGCTGGGACAAATGCTGCTGTACTTCTCAGTGAATTTGGCGCGAAAATTATCGCTGTCAGCGATTCGCAAGGTGCGGTATATAATCAAGCAGGCTTGGATATTGCTAAACTAATCGCTCATAAACAAGCAACTAAATCAGTGATCGACTTTGCCCAAGCAGAAAATATTCCACAGACAGATTTATTGACACTATCCTGCGATATTCTCATTCCGGCAGCTTTGGAAAATCAGATTACCGCAAACAATGCTCACAAAATCCAGGCTAAGTTGATTGCTGAAGCTGCCAATGGACCTACAACGCCTGAGGCAGATGCAATTTTAAAGGACCAGGGTATTACCGTCATTCCTGACATTTTGGCAAATGCCGGTGGTGTGATTGTCTCGTACTATGAATGGGTGCAAAATCAAATGTATTATTATTGGTCAAAAGAAGAGATCCACACCAAGCTAGCTAGACAGATGTCTGAAGCTTTTAATAGCGTATGGCAGATGCAGCAGAAGTATCCAAACACCGACTTACGGACCGCTGCATATATGGTGGCACTTAACCGAATTGCAGAAGTGATGAAATTACGCGGCTGGCTTTAAGCAAAAGAACCCAACCAAGATCTTGAATAAAACCAAGCTTCTTGGTGGGTTCTTATTTGTATTAATTGACACAGGACTTATGCATTAAAGGATCTCCATGTGCACTTCTATTATTTCCAAGCGTGGTTCGGACTCAATAAACTTTATTACTTGATCTAATTGCTGCTCAGCATGTTTTGCAGTGTTGCTCACCACAGCGACACCTATTTGAGCGCGTTGCCATAAATCCTGATCTCCTACTTCTGCCACAGCAGCGTTGAAAGAATTACGCGTGCGATGCAGAATACTTAACAAAACTCCACGTTTTTCTTTCAAAGAATGCGCACCAACAATGCGAACACTAATGAGTGCACTGCCAATAACCACTGTGCCTTCCTCCTATTTGATCGCTTGATCGATCGTAGCCCCTCCCAGACAAACATCGCCATGATAAAATACCACAGCTTGCCCAGGTGTAATCGCCCTCTGGGGCTGAGCAAATGTCACGTACAGATGATCATCCTTTACCTGAACATGTACCTCTTGATCAGGTTGACGATAGCGGAACTTAGCTGTGCAGGTAAACTCTTGGCCAGGGGTCTGACCCCTAACCCAACTTGGTTCTTTAGCGATTAATGCACGTGCATACAATGCTGGATGATCATGCCCCTGTGCAACATAAAGAATGTTTCGCTTAAGATCTTTATCGACAACAAACCAAGGCTCTCCTTGTCCACCAATACCCAAACCTTTACGCTGTCCTAATGTATAGTACATCAGGCCATCGTGCCTTCCCATCACTTTTCCATTATCGATATTTACCATTACACCAGGTTGCGCTGGTAAATATTGCTGTAGGAAATTCTTGAAATTCTTTTCACCAATAAAGCAGATGCCGGTGCTATCTTTCTTGTTTGCTGTAACTAAATTGTGAGTTTTAGCTATCTGCCGAACTTGACTTTTGGTTAAATGCCCAACGGGAAACAAGGTACGGGCGAGTTGGGCTTGACCTAAGGTATAAAGAAAATAGGTTTGATCCTTATTAGCATCTGCTCCCCGCAGCAATTGATACACTGGTTTATCAGGGTCTGACCCTACCTCGATGCCAATCTGAGCATAATGACCAGTAGCTAAGTAATCTGCTTCCAGCTCCAATGCTTTGGATAGGAAAGCCTTAAACTTGATTTCCTTATTGCACATCACATCGGGATTGGGAGTACGCCCTTGTGCGTACTCTGTTAAGAAATACTGGAACACTCGATCCCAGTATTCTTGTTCGAAGTTGACAGTGTAATACGGAATGCCTATGTGATCACAAACACGCCGTACATCCTGGTAATCCAGATCAGCCGTACAATTACCTTCTTCATCTGCGTCATCCCAGTTTTTCATAAATACACCAATTACCTCATAACCTTGCTGTTTTAAAAGTAAAGCAGCGACCGATGAATCTACTCCGCCCGACATGCCTACTACAACACGTGTTTGCCTGATCTCTTTTACCATCACCAAAACTCCCTATTGATTTCGATTTGCTTTGGCCACTGATTGTCGCTTTCGATAAACTGTTGGCACAGTCAATCTTGCTGGGGATAAATTCTCGTCGTTTATTTGGGCGCACAATGAAGCTACAGCCCATTCACCAATGGATTGTAATGGCACGGCAATCGTATTCAACGGTGGACGCATGTGCTTAGCGCATTCGAGATCACCAAACCCGATCACCGAAACATCTTGCGGAATCTTTAATCCCGCTTGATTTAATGCCTGGTATACCCCCATAGCCAACAGGTCATTAGCTGTAATAATAGCTGAAGGCCGGCGATCTGTCAACAGTTGAACCGCTGCCTGCAAACCACTTTCTTCATCCCAACCAGGTGCATACACAATAAATTGCGGATTTACTGACAAATGCGCACTCAACATTCCTAGTTTAAAAGCCCTTATGCGTTCCTGATAGTTGATATCAGTGTTTGGTCCATGAATGTAAGCTATATCTGTGTGACCCAGCTGCGCTAGCTCGCTAATAATCTCAATCATCGCCCGACGTTCTTCAATGTTGACATATGTATAGCGCTCTGCGCCACCAACACCATGAATTACTACCATTGGGATATTGTGCTGCTTGAGATAATTATGAACTCGCTCATGCAGATTTGCATTGCCAATCAGAAGAACGCCGTGGAACTCTTCGCATGCATTAGCAATAGCATCGACGAATCGTTCCTGCGAAAGTTCCATGTGCATTCTAACCCTATTGATTTTAAGCCCACGCTCAATACCACACACAATTTCTGCATAAAAAGGATCATTCTCTTGGGCAGGTGCAGCACCTACAAGTATTTGGATATTGGTCCGCATTTTTTTATGTGGCCGATAACCCAGTTTTTGCACAGCTTCTAGTACAAGAGCGCGTTTATCTGGACTCACATTGACAGAATCAGCGAGCACACGAGATACAGTAGCACGGGAAACTCGAGCAAAATCAGCTACATCTTGCATTGTCGGTTTCACCAATATCTCTCCCCTGTCCAAAAGATATTAATATCATTTTAGCGTAACGCGGCCCAAGTGACAATAGTATAAATGTTTTGTCAATTCTTGTGGGGGTCTGACCCCTTTTGACCCATTTTAGTACAAAAACCACTATAGGGGGTCAGACCCTGGATCCATGTGGATTACAATATCGATTCCTAACTCTGTTTTGATTTGTTGTTCAATCCTGTCGATTTCATTGTGTATCTCGACTAGATCTGCATCCTGTGGTACAACAACATGTAGAGAACCACTAATCTTGCCTGGCCCATAATCATGAAGCAGCAAATCATGCATGTCGATGATAACTGGACTCTTAGCGATAATCGCTCGAATCTGATCGACAAGTTGGGGGTCGGGTGATGCTCCTAACAGTAAATTGATGGCAGACCGTGCTGTAACAATTCCTGTGTACATGATCATACAGGAAATAACTAACCCCATAATACCATCGATCGGAAAAGCTACATACTTACTGCAAAACACTCCAAGAATCACTGCACTTGTAGCGATAGCGTCATTTAGACTATCCGTAGCAGCAGCTAAATTAATGCCCGAATTTATCAACCTGCCAATGTATCGGTTATACGAAAACATCCAAAGTTTCAGAGCAATAGTACTAGTTAGTATCACGATGAGAATGCCACTAACCTCAACAGGTTCAGGATGCATGATCTTGGAGACAGAGCTTTTTAATAATTCGAGACCTACAGCCAAAATAATAAAAGCTATGACCAGCGAACCAATATACTCAATTCTCCCATGGCCATGAGGATGTTCTTGATCCGGAGGTTGATTTCCCAAACGGACACCAAAAATCGTAATTAACGATGAGCTTAAATCAGTAAGATTGTTCACAGCATCGGACAATACAGCAATACTGTCAATCGCTAAACCAACCCCAATTTTCACACCGAACAAGATGAAGTTGCTGAAAATCCCCAGCAATCCAGATAACAGAGCATAAGCTTCACGCACCCGACTATCGGTGACATTTTCGTGGTCTTTAATAAAACGTTTGATTAAAAACCGAATCAATCCAATTCCCCTCATTCTCCAGTCTAGTGCCTTTCAAAAATAAACGCGTGAAACCGTTCCCACAACCGCTCAGGCCAAGGTTGAAGCACTGTCCAAGCAAAACACCACGGCTTAAACAGTAAACGACAAAGTTTAAAACCTAATGAATCATCATCCCATCGATATGCGATAAAATCTGGACGCCCTAAGCAATTGATAAGCAGATGTTTCATAACAAAAGCCTCAACCCAGCGCAACCCTTCACGGCGTTTAATAAAATCCATGGATAATTGACCACGGATGATTTCTGGCCTATGCAGCCTAAACCATCGAATAATAAAAGGGTTAAAAGACTCAATCCAAATAGGCCCTGGATAATCATCAATTGCTTGACATACATATTCACAGATCTCAGTGTTGAATGTACCACCATAAGGTTTGATCTCACAGATAATGGGCAGACCATCCATTAACTGCAGTACTTCTACTAACAAAGGAATTTTTTCATCACTGTTACCTAAACGGAACTGCTGCAGCTGTGAGTAGGTGGCATCGCCAACTCTAATATCTATACCGCACATGCGCTCCAAAGAGGTATCATGGAATACTACCAATTGCTTATCGCGTGTCAACTGTACATCCAGTTCTACACCAAGCCCCAATTCTTTTGCCTTGGCAAAAGCTAGTAAGGAGTTTTCTGGGACACCATTTCCATGCAGTCCTCGATGAGCAAAATTCTGGCATGGTAATTGCTGGACTCGTCGTTTCTCAGGTTTAACCAAACAGATGTATACAACTACAATTATAACAATCAGCGATAAAATACTTAGCACTATCACCATCTCAATCCCCTATATCTAACATCTCAAGCTTATCTTTTGGTAACTCAGGACGATGATCTCCATGTTTTACCATTGACATCGCACAAAATGCCAGCAGCATTAAGACTGCAGAATAAGGGAACAAAGTACGATAACTCACGTGTTCCAGCAAGGCGCCAGAAATAATCGGCGTGATAACCTGACCTGACATTGAGAATGTGTAATAATAACCAGTAAAACGCCCAATATCCGAACCTTTGGCCATTTCCACAACCATTGGATAGGAGTTAACATTGATTGCTGCCCAGCCCATACCCACAAGCCCGAATAAGACAGACAAGAGAGGATGATAGCTCGAAAAACAAGAGCCAATAGCGAAGGCTATAAACATTAATGAAATCCCTAATAGTATAGTCTTCTTTCTACCTAACCGTGCGGCAAAAATGCCTACAGGAATATAAGAAATTACAGCCACCACAGTCGCTACAAGCAGAATAGTAGCGTATTTACCGCCACTCATGCCAAGAACCGTTTGAGCATACTTGGAGAAATGAGTGGTTGCACCATTGTAAGCCATAAACCAAAGGAAAACCGAAAGTAGCACTAATAGTAGACTGCGCCGTACAGGTCGAGGCATTCCCTGCTCCTGATTTTCACTCTGCTCATCCATATACTTCGGTTCTTCGTCCACAGCCTGCACTTCGGCAGCAAGTTTCTTTTCATTGATCGTGAAAAATAAGATTCCAACAGCAGTGACCATTATCCCAGCTACTATTCCGAACAATGGCAGGTAATTAGGCTTGTCAGTATCTGGTACTAATAATGTAATCATCACTAAAGTAAAAACGGTACCTACAGCGCCCATTAAGTTAATGATGGCGTTAGCCTTTGAACGTAGCGCTCTAGGTGTGACATCAGGCATTAATGCCACAGCTGGTGAACGATAAAGACTAACTGAGACCAGAGTAATAATTAATGATGTCATAAACATTGGAAAGTTAGCGGCATTATCGCTAATAGGGATCAGCAACATAAAAATAACTGTTAGAGCTGTGCCCAACAAAATGAAAGGCATTCTCCTGCCAATTGGTGTGGATACGCGATCAGATAAGGTGCCAAATAACGGCAACATAAACAAGGCTAAGATGTTATCCAAGGCCATAACTCCACCAGCTAAAGTATCTCCTATAGCAAAGGTGTTTTTTAAGATTAAAGGAATAATCCCATCGTACAACTGCCAAAAGGCACTGATAGACAGAAATGCCAAGCCTACCAGAAACGTGCGTTTGTAATTGAGTTTCATTGCCTAATCCTCCGAACTATTTCAAAATCAACCTCATCAGTCGTTCTTTGACCTGCGAATAAGGATGGTAACGCAGCGATGGATCTAACCAACTACCACGTTTGACGATGCTTTTGTAATGACTGAAGGTGGCAAAACTATCATATCCGTGATATTTTCCCATACCACTGTTGCCCACACCGCCAAAACCCAAATAAGGTGTAGCAAGATGGATAATAGTGTCATTAATACAACCACCTCCATAACTGACACTGCTGGTAATAACCTGTTCCGTATGTTGATCGCGGGTGAATAAGTAAAGAGCTAACGGTGTCGGATGCAGATTTATATATTCGATTACCTCATGAAGATGTACATAAGTCATGATTGGTAAAATAGGCCCAAAAATCTCTTCCTGCATCAGTTTTGAACCAGTGTTCACTGCTACGAGCGTTGGCTCTATCTTGTCAACACCATTACCTCGTCCACCATAAATCACCTGCTCACCTTCCAGCATACCCATCAGCCGCTGATAATGCTTAGCATTGATAATTCGCGGGTAATCAGGATTCTCTAGAGGGTCAGACCCTACGAAGGTAATGATGTACTTCTTTATATACTCGATCAGCTGGTCGCGCACTTTTACATCTACCAACAGATAATCAGGTGCGACACAAGTCTGGCCACAGTTGAGCAGTTTGCCAAATACGATCCGCTTCGCAGCCAGATCCAAATTAGCAGTATGATCGACGATACACGGGCTTTTACCACCTAGCTCCAATGTTACTGGTGTAAGATGCCGTGCTGCCTTTTCCATCACTAATTTGCCTACTTGAACACCGCCAGTAAAAAATATATAGTCAAACTCCTGATCAAGCAACGCTTGGTTCTCTTCTCTCCCCCCCTCCACAACAGTAACATATTCAGGCGGAAAACAGTCAGCGACCAGTTTAGCAATAACATGCGAAACGTGTGGAGCATAAGCTGATGGTTTGATCACTGCACAATTTCCCGCAGCAATGGCACCGATCAATGGTAAAAGACTTAATTGAAACGGATAGTTCCAAGGGGACATAATTAAGACCACCCCATAGGGCTCGGGCAATACATAGCTTTTGGCAGGAAAAAGAGTCAATGGGGTTTTGACACGTCGCTGTTTTGCCCATCGCGGGGTATGTTTCAGCATATAGCGCAGCTCATGCAAAACCATACCAATCTCTGTCATATAGCTCTCGTAATACGCTTTATGTAAATCTTGCTTGAGAGCATTCAGCACAGCATCTTCATGTTTCAGAATTGCCTGTTTAAGTCTCTTCAACGCCTGAAGGCGATACGACACTGATTTGGTGGTATTCGTTGCAAAAAACTGCCGCTGCTTAGCTACAATCTGTGTTATATTTGTCTGTGCCACGTCCTTCTGCATCATCCTCATCACCACACACTCATTTACTGATCAGCTGTTTGCACTAAAACTACAATGCTACTTAATTCGGTAAAACAGCAAAGTATTCCTTTGCTGGAATTACTTTAATAACTTCTTACCAACTTTCTGTTCTGCTGCTGTCTATATTGCCAGAAATATAGCAATAGTGTATAATGAACGAAGTGATTTTTAAGCGAGGTAGATGTATAATGCCTAGTCTCACCGCACATCAGATTAAGACAATTGCTATTATCGCTATGTTGCTTGATCATATTGGATGGGCTTTTTTTGACACATTTTCTTTTTGGGGGCAAATCTTGCACCTGATCGGAAGAATCACTGCGCCAATCATGTGTTTTTTCATTGTTCAAGGCTATTTTCATACTCACTCGTTTAAAAAATACTTTGCCCGTTTAATCATTTTTGGCTTTATCTCTCATGTTCCATACGTTTATTTCATAAACGGCGAGATTACCATATTTCCATTTAGTGTGATGTATACCCTCGCACTAGGCCTTTTAGCTGTTTACTGTCTGGATCGTATTAAAAACGAACAATCACTCACATTAGCTTTGGCTTTTATTGTCATTCTGTCCATTCCAGGCGATTGGATGTATATAGCCATCGCTTTTTGTGCTGCTTTCTACCTATATCGCGATGATTTTACCAAACAATGCCGTGCAATAGCAATTATTACGATCTTCATGTTTATCTTTCAATTTCTAACCAAACTGATTGTTGGTTCCAGCTTCCTTGATGCCTTGTTAGGAAGCGGATTCCAGTTAGGCATCGTGCTATGCTTACCAATTCTAAAGTTATATAATGGACAACGCGGAGGTAATGCTCTCAGCAAATGGATGTTTTATGTTTTCTATCCACTGCACTTGTTGATTCTTGGATTTCTGCGTTATGGAGGTATTTAAAAAAGCCACTTGCGTGGCTTTTTAGAACTCCTTGTGCTGATAGATTTTAATTGAGAGAAAGCAAGAAACACACAATAAAGCAACTACTGCCAATGGTATTATAGGTATAATCTTTGCTATTGGAACACTAGCGAAGAACTCTGGAAACAACATAATCAATACTGTTGGCAAAAGGACTACAACTATCATAACCATCCTGGCTTTCTCTACCCCAAACTTGAAAAACAAAGGCATCATTACCGCTAAGATAATAATCCCAACTGTGCAGGCACCTAAAGTTAAAGCAAGTAATTCGATTGGAATGATTTCCAAGTCATAATAATATATGAAAGCCAGGTTCACTATCAGTGTGATCGCAGTCATAACCAGGTTGATGCCTATAGCCAAGACATACTTACTGAGAACGATTGCTGTACGCGATAAAGGTAACGCAAGTGCATATTTGTCCCAATGGCTTTGTTCATCAAAAGCCAGTGCCGTAATCGGTAATAAGAAAGAATAGATTACGGTCATAATGGAGAAGTATCCCGCATCCTGTCCCATAATAGATATAAAGAAATAGAACGCGAAAATAACAAGCATAACTTTCCACTGTTTTTTCAAAGTATATATGTCTTTAAGGATCAAGCCCATCATTGTTTATCCCCCCGAATGGTAAATAGCATGATATCTTCAATCGTAGCTTCATCAACGGTGTAACCCGGAAACTTCGCCTTTTCCACTAAAGCCTCTACTCCAAAACGGTTTTTTCGATAACCTTTAACATAACGTTTATCAATTTGCTCAAACGTATTCAGCCCGCATTTCAGGACTCCATAACGATCTAACAGCTCATCTTTCGGAGAAACAAACTCTAACTTACCTTTGTGAATAAACGCAATATAGTCAGCAATCTTTTCAATGTCCGTAGTAATATGGCTGGAGAGAAAAACCGAATGTTCTTCGTTTTGAATAAACTCCAAAAAGATATCTAATATTTCGTCACGCACAACTGGATCTAAACCACTGGTTGGTTCATCCAAAATCAACAGCTTTGCTTGATGTGACAAAGCCACAGCAATACTCATTTTCATTTTCATTCCTCGTGAAAAAACACGCAGCGCTTGCTTCTGTGGTAACTCAAACTGCTTCAGATACTGGAAAAATGCTTTTTCATCCCACCGGCTATAAATTCGCCGCATAATAGAGTTGATGTTTTCTGCATCCAAAGTATCCGGAAAATGATTCTCGTCGAAAACAACACCAATGTCCTGTTTAATATCTTGATCATACTTTTGATTATCGCGACCAAATACTTTTACATCACCACTATCCCGCCGAATAATGTTAAGTATTGCTTTGATGGTTGTACTCTTACCTGCGCCATTTTCACCTATGAATCCCATGATGCTTCCCTTCGGAAGTGAAAAAGTGATATTATCCAGCGTAAAACCACTATACCGTTTGGTCAAACCCTTGACTTCCAAAACGTTTTCCATGCTATTGATCTCCTTCCCCATAGAACATTTTTAGGACCTTGATTAACTCTTCTAGTGTTATTCCCGCAAGTTTCGCTGATGCCACCGCTGTTTCAAGATGGGTTTCCACTTCTTTTAGCTGTTCTTCACGAATCAAATCAACGTTTTTGTCACTCACAAACGTTCCTTTGCCAGGAACTGTGATGATAAAACCGTCTCGCTCTAACTCCTCATATGCTCTTTTGGTGGTGATTACACTAATCCGTAATTCCTTAGCCAATAACCGAATTGATGGTAGAAGCTCTCCTGGTTTTAGATCACCGGTGACGATCTGCTTTTTGATCTGCTGTGCAACCTGCTCATACAGAGGTTTATTGCTGGAATTACTGATAATTATGTCCAAACATCCACCTCCTCTGTATAACCATCATACTGTATATACACATTATATACAGTGTGAACATGAATGTCAACATTGATTTGTACACATGTTCTCCATCGAAAAATTGTACTATAATAGACTATGGTAAGAAGTTTGTGTTAAAGGAGCGATGTTGATGTTCTTCATCGGAATTTTTGGTGTGAATACGAAAACAGAACCTGTAAAAACAGAAACTGCTGTTATCTGCCCCTTATGTGAACGCTATGGCCGCTATGAAGTTCTGAAGGCTTACACCTATTTCCATATCTTTTTCATTCCAATCTGGCGCTGGAATAAACGTTACTATATCAAAACCCATTGCTGTGATGTGTTCAGTGAGATTGATAGGGAGACAGGAGAACGCATTGAGGCTGGTGAAGCTGTGGAAATAGAAAAAGAGCAGATCCTTGATGCTTACATATCCATCAGAATCTGCCCTAATTGCCACACCAAAGTAGAACCCAACTTTCAATACTGCCCGCACTGTGGTACCCGTCTCTAGAGGGGTCTGACCCCTGGCTGGCCCATAACTGGGGTATTCTTTAATAGGTGCCAGACCCTCCCAATGCTAACTTTTCATAGTGTTTATAGAGAGCGTGAAAATCGCCTCGATAGTTCTTATGCCATGGCTTACGTTTTCCGCAGAAATGTAGTATTACCGTTTTGTTGATGATTTCCTCCATGCTGGGTTTGTGTTTTACCAGCAAACGGTTGTAACCAAAATAACGCACATCATAATTATAAATGAGCTCATCCAGCTTTTTGACGTTCTTGGAATAAAGCGAGTTTAAAATATCTTGATCCGGAAGGATAAGGCTGTTACGATGCTTTTCCACAAACTGATAAATGTCATGTTCGTTTACTCTTTCCCGGATGAGATTAAGATTCATTAATAAAACACCGGTATTAAAATATTCATTTATTTCATATTGAGGAAACCTTAGCTTGTTAATTTCGCGCGTCAGAATAATATCATGATGTGCAGCAGCAAATAACCATCCAGATAAATCAGTGGTATATAGACTTCGAATAGAGTTGATCACCAAAATATCTGGATCGAGATACAAAATCCGCTCTAATTCTGTTGGCAAATAGCGAAATGCCAATAACCGGTAATACATTTCTTTGGTATAGTGCTTGACGATAGGAGCGTCATTAAAGCAATCTTCTCCTATTGTAACTACAGAAAGACTATGACCACTGCGACCAACGAACTCGTCAACATCATTTACTTGTTCCTCAGTCAACCTCGAATGCATCAAAAAGACATGAAATGAGTCATCAGGATTATTCAAAAACATAGACTTCAACATAACCTTCAATGGTTTCAAGTAATTAGCATCCAAGGTGACAAGTATATTGATCGGTTCCAGGGTCACCACATCCTTCCTGCAATTAAATCATCAATCTTCAGCAGCCTGCTGCTTATAGCTGCTTTGGAGATTTACGCAAGTACAGAATCCCTAAAGTGTTTGGTCCACAGTGACAAGTTATAGTGCAACCTGCATTTGTTACGATGATCTCCTCAAAATTGGCATATGTTTGAATTATCTCCCGTACCTTTTCCACAACCCGTTCACTATCACTTAACGGACTATGTGTGATGAATATTGTACTATAGTCAATGTCATCGTTATTTGCTAAACGTTCCTTGACATACTGTTCCAGGCATCTTTCAAAACTGCCCCGATATTTCTTCCCTACAATCATTTTGCCGTTTACTACTTCAATACAAGGTTTGATAGACAAAAGCCGTGCACCAAAAGCTTCCAAACCAGAGCAGCGCCCGCCTTTATGGAGATACTCAAGTGAATCGATGACAAAACTAGCATCAACCTTCGGAACTAGCTCCTGCAGTTGAGCACATATTTCTGGAGCTGACAAACCCTGCTTGGCCATTTTCACTGCAGCATAGACAATATGCCCTTGGCCAGTGGAAAGATTCTGTGAATCTATAACATACACATTAGAAAAGTTAGTGGCAGCTAACTTAGCGTTTTGGTAACAAGAAGAAAACTGAGAACCTAGGCTGATATGAATAACAGCATCGTATTTGGATGCATACTGGTCAAATAATTCTTGATACTCAAATACGTTGACAGCTGCTGTCTTGCACAGCCGGTTTTCGTTTTCTACATAATTTACTACTTGCAATGGTGTAATATTGACACCATCAGTATAATCCTCACCGCCATCAACCATAATATGCAGCGGCACCAAAGTGATATCATATGCTTCTAACATTTGGGGTGAGAGGTCACAAGTGCTGTCTGCCATAATCTTAATCATCTAAAACACCTCTTTTACAACTTTTTAATACAGTGCGTGCAGCTTAGGGTGCTTACATGACTTACATGACCTACAAGGTTTATAATGCTCACTAAGCATGCAAAAGTGCTCATCGTCCTCCTTTCATGCCATAATATTCCATCCATCTTATAACAATCTCACGCAAGTTCCATCTACATGTATACAAAGAAGCAGCAAATGAAAAAAATAAAAACCGCAATAGCCCTATACAAGTATGCATCGGGCTCATTACTGGTTTGCACAGAAACTTTGTTGTGCAAAAATATCTTAAAGTATCAACCGGTTGTTTAATTGTATTGTAATGAAATACTTTTCAATGGTCAAGCATTGGCACATGCAAAACAGGGTAAGTACACTTTGACCTACCCTGTGTGCATACATTTCTGCTGTAATTTTTCGACAAATGGAAGATCAGCAGGAGCAAAATCGAAGGTTGCTAACTCTCGCACATCCACCCAACGTATCTGCCGGTGCACCATAGGTGTAATCTGGCCTGCAAGCCAGCGTGCCATAAATGCGACTAATTTAATACTCCCATAATAGCTTACACCAAAACATTCTCCTACTTCAATGGTAATACCCAATTCTTCCATTATTTCTCGCTGCAAACACTGCTCAAAACTTTCTCCAGCTTCCCGCTTACCACCAGGAAACTCCCATTTGTTTGCTAACTGCCCTTCTCCACGCTGAGCAATCAATATTTGATGATCATCTTTCATAATAATCGCAGCAGCTACTTCTACCATAGAATTGTCTTGGATTGCCACGCTGAGATCACCTTACAATTCACTTTCCATTCGGTTTAAGGTTTTCAGCACATCTCTTACGGCCGAACGGATCCGGTCTATTTCTTGCAGACTCTGCTTTATTTTACTCTGGGTCAACCAATCTGAAACGATATTATCGAATACAATGTCCATAAACTTACCAAAGCTAGAAACACCAATCTGCTCACCAAATTGAATATCTATATCATTCAATTCATTGCGTAAGGTCCGTAAATCATAGCGAATCTGTTCTAACAGTCTTTCCGCGTCATCCATCTTGCTGTGTTTAATAAGACTGGTCAGAAACTCTCCGCCTAAAATATCGAGAATACCCCAACGCCTGGCACTGTTCAATTTCTGTTCAGCTTTGTCCAAATATTCCAAGACCCTTAGAGCAACCAATTTTGCTTCTCTAATCTCTTTTGCTCGGTCCATCCACTCATCCCTCCTTGTCATTAAGTATTCTGCACAAATATCTTAGCCTCGCCCTTAATTATGGCTCCTAAAAGTGCTTGTATACTATCCACCCGATGATCTAACTCTACCCCGCATAAGCGCGGCAACTTGCCCTCATGGTTATCCGAACCAGCACACATCGCCAAACCATAGTTTTGCGCGTATTGATATGCCATTTGATTTTCAAAATCTTTGCGACAGATGTTGACTACCTCAACTGCATCAACATGGCGGGGGATCAATCGGATCATTTCAATCCATTCATCTTCTCTGAAAGGATGGGCATGCACAATATAACCACCCTGTGCGCGGACAAAATCACAGTATTGCTTAAGGCTCATTTGCATGATTTCTGGATGAGCTAATAGCCATTCTTTGTCTAAGCCAAAAGTGAGAAAGTCTGAACCCCAATAAGAATACTCCCAACCAAAATACACATCGATACCCAGTTTCTTACCTTCCTGATAAGCCAGTTCATAGCCCTGACAAAATGCAGCTACCTGTTCCTCCCAAGGCAGCTGTCGTGAGACAACAGTGTTGCCATTAAGAAAATGATCAGTAATACATACCCCATGAAAACCTAGATCTTTATATACCCGCACTAAATCCACAGCACTGATCAACGAGCAACGACTAACTTCTTTAGTATGAGTATGCAGTTCATAACGATAAACCTGTGTCATACGCCACTCCTTATATAGTCTTGTCATGTAATCATTATAAATTTGGTATTTACTAACACAAATGCCTTACGCAACGAATATGTTACAACAACTATTACTATTGTACTACAGTTCGCTCTAATTCTACAGGAGAATTTAATTAATGTTTATTTCTTTTTCAAACTTATCCTGCACTAGAAGGAATTTCTTCCCACATGCACAAGAATTATGCGAAGGAGATGATTATATGCCTATTGAAATTAACGGTCAAGAAATCATGAACCTAGTTTACGAGCTCGTAAACATACCCAGTCCTACAGGATATACCGCAAAAGTGATTAAGTATGTCGAAAAGTACCTTTCTGATCTTCAAATCACTGTTAAACGGAACCGCAAAGGTGGATTAATTGCCACTATTCCTGGGATCAACACAGAAAAACAGCGGATGCTCACAGCACATGTGGATACTCTAGGTGCCATGGTCAAAGAAATAAAGAGTGATGGTCGATTACGCCTTAGTCTAATTGGTGGAAGTCGCTGGAATTTTCTTGAGGGTGAATACTGTCAAATATTTACTGCTGAAGGCAAAACCTACTCTGGCACTATTCTCCTGCACCAAACATCAGTCCATGTGTACCAAGATGCGGGTACAGCAGAACGCAATGAAAGCAGCATGGAGGTACGCCTTGATGAAAAAGTCTCTTGTGCAGATGATGTACGCAATTTAGGGATTGGGATTGGTGACTTTGTTGCCTTCAATCCCCGCGCAGAGATCACAGCTAGTGGGTTTATTAAGACTAGACATCTTGATGATAAAGCCAGTGTGGCTATTCTATTATATCTGCTCAAACAAATTATCGTGAACAATATTGTTCTGCCATACACAACTCATGTTCTCATTTCCAGTCATGAAGAAGTCGGTTATGGCGGCAACTCAAACATTCCTCCCGAAGTAGTTGAATACTTAGCTGTGGACATGGGTGCCATTGGGGATGGTCAATCTTCTGACGAGTACTCAGTTTCTATTTGTGCCATGGATTCAACTGGCCCATATAACTACTTCCTCCGCCAGCACCTGATCGATCTAGCAAAAAAGAACAATATCAACTATAAAGTGGACATTTACCCGAATTACGGTTCTGATGCCAGCGAAGCTCTATCAGCCGGGCATGATTTGGTTCATGGCTTAATTGGCCCGGGGATTGACGCTTCACATGCATTTGAACGTACCCATGTAGATTCTCTAGTTAACACCAGCAAGTTAGTGTACCATTATTTGCTCTCACCACTGGTTGGCGAATGAAAAATAGGTGACTTAATCTCAACTAGATTAAGTCACTTTTTATTTTCAGTTGACGGTATTGGTCATAAAGAGTTTTCACTTCTGGATGTTCAGCCAAAAACTGATTAAACAGCGCTAAATACGCCAAGGTATTCTCGCTAATATCATGTTCAATTAGTTCTGTGTCTTGCAGTAAACCATCCTCCACCCCAAGATTGCTCAGAAATGCGTGCACAATTTCATGCCGCTCCAATAAGTACTTGCCTACTTCGGCTCCCTGAGCAGACATTTGAATTATACCGTATTTTTCATATTCGACTAATCCTAGTTCTTTCAATTTCTGCACTACTTTCGTGGCTGAAGATGCTCTGACATGCAACTGCTTGGCTAACTGGTTAATCCGTACGTAACCCTCATCTTGACACACCCGGTAAATCATTTCTAAATAATCCTCTAAACTCGGTGTTAAATTTCTCCTTTCTGCGTTCAGAATGTGGTAGCCCCGTACTGTGTGAAACCCTTGATTCGATTTCATGATACTTCCTCCTCATTTTTGCGTTGATAGGAACCAAAAACACCATTACTTCATAGCTTAGATTGAAAAGCTTAGCGGCGACTAAAACAGTTTCCCACCACTAAGTTATAAGGAGGATTTGCTTTTTATGATTCAAAGATCTGTAAATCTCAACAGGCTGCCAGTCAATGGGATAGGATTAATTCGGCAAATTGCAGCTGACGAAATGCTTAGGCGACGGCTTTTGGATTTAGGTATGACAGCCAATACACCAATCAAGGTGGTAATGAAGAGCCCAGCAGGAGATCCTACTGCCTATCTTATCCGTGGCACAGTCATCGCTCTTCGTTCTGATGACGCTGCCAAAATCATCGTAGATATCATTTAAGGACGGTGAAAGAGAAATGAAGGATAATCCCATTATCGCCTTGGCTGGAAATCCTAATACTGGAAAGAGTACACTCTTTAATGCACTTACTGGACTTAACCAGCATACTGGCAATTGGCCAGGGAAAACTGTCACAAATGCCATCGGTAAGTTTGAATATCAAGGTCGAACATACACTTTAGTAGACTTGCCAGGAACGTATTCATTAATGGCTAATACGATTGAAGAAGAGATTGCCCGAGATTATCTCTGTACAGAAAATCCCGATGCTGTAGTAATCGTTACCGATGCTACTTGCTTAGAACGAAACCTTAATTTGGTGCTGCAAATAATGGCAATTACCGACAAAGTTATAGTCTGTGTCAATCTTATTGACGAAGCCAAACGTAAAGGAATACATCTTGACCTTGCCAAACTGGCAGATTTACTAGGAGTACCGGTTATAGGCACTGTAGCCAATACTGGTGCAGGATTAGATAACTTAAAATCCACCATTGCCTTAATGGTGGCCGGAGAAATATCTACCAAACCTCGAAAAATCATTTCCGCTAATCCTCAGGAGACAGACGATAATCACGACCAAATCGTCAGTGCAATCATGGCCACAGCTGAAGAAATCAGTCATCAAGTGATCACAGTTACCCACCCCGATCCACATCAATTTGATCGTAAAATCGACCGAATTCTGACTTCACGCATTTTTGGCATTCCCATCATGCTCACGCTATTGGGGTTAGTGTTCTGGATCACCATCGTTGGGGCAAACTACCCTTCCACTTTACTGCAAGAGGGTTTTTCTTGGCTTGAGGGACAGTTGTTTGACTTCTTTGTCTGGATAGGCGTGCCTGACAGCATTCGTGATCTTTTAATTCTTGGTGTATATCGCACTGTCGCCTGGGTTGTGTCAGTAATGCTGCCCCCAATGTCTATTTTCTTCCCACTATTCACCTTGTTAGAAGATTTAGGTTGCTTGCCCAGAATCGCCTTTAATCTAGACAGTTTCTTTAAAAAAGCATGTGCCCATGGTAAACAGGCACTGACAATGTGTATGGGATTTGGATGTAACGCAGCTGGAGTTACTGCATGTCGGATCATCGATTCACCACGAGAAAGATTGATAGCCATCATCACCAACAACTTTGTTCCTTGTAATGGCCGCTTTCCCACTTTGATCGCCTTAGCAACCATCTTCATTGTTCCTACAGTCAAATACAGCTCAATCGCTGCTGCTGGTGTTATATTAGCAGCAATCATCTTAGCAGTAGCAATCACCCTGGGTGTGTCTTTCATTTTATCTAAAACAATACTCAAAGGTTTGCCCTCAGCTTTTATCTTAGAAATGCCACCATATCGCAAACCTCAAGTCGGCAGAATCATTATTAGATCGATATTTGATCGCACTCTGTTCGTGCTGGGGCGTGCGGTCATGGTCGCTATGCCTGCCGGTTTGATCATCTGGATACTAGCTAATACTAATATTAGTGGGCAGAGTCTGCTGGCCTACGGTGCACAGTTCCTTGATCCCTTTGCTCGATTGTTAGGACTTGATGGATACATCCTCATTGCCTTCATCCTTGGTCTGCCCGCTAATGAAATCGTCATCCCAATTGTCATCATGAGCTACATGGCTGAAGGTACGCTGATTGAACTGGCTAGTTTGACTGAACTTTGGGAACTATTGGTACAAAATGGCTGGACGTGGTTAACCGCACTGTGTACCATGCTGTTTTCTCTCAACCACTGGCCTTGCGGTACCACCTTATGGACAATCAAAAAAGAGACCCTTAGCTGGAAATGGACTTGGATCTCTTTGATAACCCCAACCGTTGTTGGTATCGTTTTGTGTTTAATTGTGGCTCAAGGGAGCAGGCTACTCGGACTAATATAAGCAATAGGAGATGATCTTTTGCTCGAGCTAAGAAACATTACCAAGATTTACACGACAGGCAGTACACAGCAAATTGCCCTTGACAATCTCAGCATCAGTTTCCGCAAGCAAGAGTTTGTCGCTATTCTTGGCCCCAGTGGTTCTGGGAAAACTACCTGCTTGAACATTATCGGTGGATTAGACCGTTATGACAGTGGTGAACTCATTGTCAACGGTACATCCACCACTACCTTTTCTGACGCCCAATGGGATGCTTACCGCAACAACAGTATCGGCTTTGTTTTCCAAAACTATAACTTGATTCCTCATCTGAGCGTATTGGATAATGTTGTGCTAGGAATGGCCTTGAGTGGTATTCCGGCTGCAGAACGTAAGCGAAGAGCATTAGAACTGCTGACCCAGGTAGGTTTATCGTCCCATGTCCACAAAAAACCCAATCAACTATCTGGCGGACAAATGCAGCGAGTCGCCATAGCTCGTGCACTAGCCAATGATCCGGATATTATTCTGGCAGATGAACCAACTGGTGCTCTAGATTCAGCAACCAGCGAACAGATTCTGACATTAATCAAGCAAATTGCTACAAAAAAACTAGTGATCATGGTTACTCACAATACAGCCTTAGCAGAAAAATATGCAGACCGTATCATCCAATTGCAGGATGGTAAACTGATTGCTGATAACAATCCTTACCACCCATCCAGCCAGGATGCTGACTATCATTTAAGAATGACTGGAATGAGCATTGCCACTGCTCTCAAGCTTTCTGGCACCAATATCGCCACAAAAATCTGGCGTACGGGTTTGACTGCTTTAGCCTCTTCTCTGGGTATTATCGGCATCGCTCTGATCCTCAGCCTGGCTTCTGGTTTCCAAGTTCATATCGATAATTTCCAGCGTGATGCCTTATCTGAGTTTCCAGTGATCATTGCTAAATCCACGGTCACCAACGATTTCGACCTATTACCTAAGCAAAGTTCACCTCAATACCCAGATACCGATCAGATTTACTTATACGATCTTTCAAAGAGTTCACGGATACATACTAATACTTTCACAGACGAATATCTGGCTTACCTGCACAAAATCGATCCCCAGATATGCAGCAGCATCGGATACGTGCGGACTGTCGGAATGAATTTACTACGCCGTAATGGTGACAATGTTTTCCCAGTAATCATTGCACCCAATGTCGACATGGAAGACGCTACTGGTTTTTCTAGTATGAAAGGCGCGGGACTGTCAACTTACCCGATCAATCTCGGTTCATCTAAATCTGATTTTCTCACCGCAAATTATGATTTACTTGCTGGCCGCTATCCAGAAAACGAAACAGATTTGATCCTAATCGTCGACGAACAGAATAGAATCAATCCTACAGTTTTAAGCAACCTTGGAATTCAAACCGATGGACGAACCAGCATTCCTTTTTCAGAAGTGGTGGGCCTAGAGTTGAAACTAATTGCCAATAATGATTACTTTATCCGCACCCCGCTGGGCAACTTTCTACCTAGAACTGACTATGCAATAATGTATGACAATCCCAATAACCTTACCCTCACTGTCTGTGGTATTCTCCGTGCAAAACCACAAGTTAAGGTAGAACTGCTTAGAAGCGGAATCGTTTACAGCGATCAGCTGCTGCAGCAGATCATTGCCATGAATCAACATTCAAAAATTGTGACTGCTCAAAAAGCGAGCGATGTCAATGTTTTAACACTGACTAATCTAAATGCTACTACTAAGCAAAACCTAATCACTTATCTTGGTGGAGATCCTTTGCCAACAATGATTCTGTTATTTCCCAATGACTTTGCAGCCAAAAATAAGCTACTAACTTACCTGGATGCTTACAATGCCAACAGGCCTAGTCAAGATCAGATTCTCTACACGGATCTAGCCAGTACAATTACCGAGTTGACCGGAGGAATCATGAACGCCATCACTTGGGTATTGATAGCGTTTTCAGCCATCTCTCTAGTGGTTTCTTTAATCATGATTGGGATTATTACCTACATTTCACTGCTGGAACGGACTAGAGAGATAGGCGTTTTAAGAGCTTTGGGTGCTCGCAAAAAAGACATTGCCCGAGTATTCAACGCTGAAACCTTTATCATCGGTACTACTTCCGGTATATTAGGCATTGGGATCGCGTATTTGCTAACCATCCCGATTAACCGTCTAGTTTTCAATCTTACTCAGCTTAAGCACACGGCTCAATTACAGCCATGGCATGCTTTAATGCTTATTGGTCTTAGCATAGGCCTTGCCCTGTTAGGTGGAGCTATCCCTGCAGGCATTGCTGCTCGTAAGGATCCCGTGGAAGCATTAAGAACCGAAAACTGAAGGTACAACTATTCATACAAACGCTCTTGCCTCTTATAGCGTGACAACTCAAGAGAGTAGTAAGCGAACGGAACAAGTCCCCATAACACAAGGACAGTTGCTCCAGTTATAGCCAACCACGAAAACTTAATGTACCCTGTCAAGATCATGACTAAAAGCATCAGCCCTGGCACAGCACTCCATAACCAAGCTTTGCGCATTGTCTTGTACAGAGCTATGATTTCACTTGGATCAGTATGCAAAGAAAATGGTTTTCCATCCTGGCGTTTTTCAACAATCAGAAGTTCTCTATTTAATCCTCCAGAGGAAGTGGCGAGCTGGCCAGTACCTTGAGCCCATGGACGCCACTTCATTTTGAATAATGCAAAGTTAAGATTGATGTTTTTCCAAAAAGTCCTATAACCTAACTCATGCAAAAATTCTCTGTATTTTTGAGCTTCAGAATGCGGTTTGTGACCAACAAACTCAACACGATACTCATAGCTATTTGGCGAGCATTGTTCAAACTTATAAAACAAACGTCCTGTTTCGACTAACCGGTAACCCTTGGCTGCCATACGGTTTAACCAATTCTCTTGCCGTTTAATCAAACCGCCAAAGTAACGCAGTACTCGTTTGCTCATTGTTCGTCTCCTCCCATAATCGAACTTGCTATTGCTAATACTTCTTTGAGCCGCTCAAACTCACGTTGTGCTTTCACCTTTCCCTCTATGGTAAGGCGATATGTTTTACGACGTTCCTCGCTGTCGTGGTTGTATGGCTCAATCCAGCCCTTTTCTACTAAGGTATTGAGAGCACCATATAAAGTTCCAGCACCTAACTGTACACGCCCATGGGTTGCTTGTTCAATGAACTGCATAATTCCATACCCGTGGTTAGGCTGATACAAAGCTAGGAGAATGAGAAAAGTTGTTTCCGTCAGCGCACCGCCTTGTACGTTATCCCTCATTTTCGCCACCTCATATTACAGCATCCGATATATCGTTTACTATAATATATCACTAAACGTAGTAAAAAGTCAAATAAAAAATGGAGCAGTTTTTGAACTGCCCCATCTTCTCAAATATCGCAGTCAGACTGTCAGCTTTGTCCCCCAGCTTTGGATCATGATTACACATCAATTCCCAGGAATCGCTTGACCAGTACGCCTACCACAAATGAAAGCACAGCTACTGAAAGGCTGATGGTAGCCATTTCTCCGAAACGCTTCCAAAAGGGCAGATCTTTGGCTACGGAAATGTAATAAGTAAATGCAAATATAATAAAAACCACTATCAACAGCATCGTCACCAAAGCAGCAACATACTGCTCACTAGGATAGAGCAAGTATGGCAAAACCATGCAAAACACTGCAAAGATATACATGATACCGGTATATACTGCGGACTTCAAAGCATTGGTATCCTGTTCTGAACGAGAAGCTAAATACTCGGATGAAGCCATAGATAGTGTTGCTGAAATTCCAGTGATCAAGCCAGATAAGGCTACCAGCTTGTTATTCTGCATCGCAAAGCTCAAACCAGCCAAGGTACCTGTTAATTCTACCAAAGCATCATTTAATCCAAGTACCATCGAACCTACATACTGCAGGCGTTCTTCATCCAACAAAGCGATTAGTGCTTCCTCATGTTCTTCCTCTTCCTCGATGATCTTACGTGCTTCAGGAACAACATCAGTAATCAGCTCATAATTATCTTGAGCTCTTTTTTCACCATTCTCCATTATTTTGATAGCAAATGTGTAACCAAAAACAATACTTAACAGCGTGTAAAACCATACTTTCAGTACCTGAGGCTTGAGCTGGCGATTTGTGTAAGTCTGCCATATTTGAGCATGCTTCTTTTCTTCAGCGGCAATACGGCGTAGGGTTGCTTTTTCTGATTCCTTCTTCACCCGCTTGGCAAGATTAGCATAGATTTGACCTTCAGTTACCTCACGCTGCTGCATGCGCAGCAAAGCTTGGAGAGTTTGTTCTGATAAGCGTGTATCCATTGAGATAGCCACCCCTTCCTGTTATATTTATCCATTGCTGATATTTTAACATAAAAATGCCGAACTTTACAATTACCAGGTTTCTGATGTAAAATGGTCTCAAAACTTAGAAATTATTGTGATTAAGGAGGCATTCATCCATGAGTCCGGAAGTTAAGGTGTTGCCCAATAACCCAACGCTTGAGGGCATGGCACGTTTTGTCCCAAACATTATCTTTTCCACTATGCATGGAGTAGAGCTCAAGATGCAGCTCATGCATCCATGGCGTGTCAATGATCAACGCTATCCAGCAATTGTTTTTCTCCAAGGCAGTGGTTGGCAATCACCTGATGTGAACTATCAAATACCCCAACTGGCTGACTATGCCCGTCACGGCTACGTTGTCGCAACCATTACTCACCGCAATTTCCGTAATGGCCATCCGGCGCCAGCTTTTTTGCAGGATGCTAAAACAGCCATTCGCTTTTTGCGCAAACATGCTGACACTTTTGGCATTGACCCGAACCGCATTTGCTTTTGGGGAACCTCTTCAGGTGGGAATACTGCTCTATTAGTTGGTATGACTGGAGATGATCCTCGTTATAAAACAGAAGAGTATGCAGAGTACTCTGATAGTGTCCAAGCCGTAGTTGAATGTTTCGGGCCCACGGATCTACTCAGATTAAGCCATACTTTTGACCCAGAGAACACTTTCTTCAATGAATTCTGCGGCTATAACTTGGCAAAAAAAGAAACTATCCTGCATGACATGAGCCCATACTGTATTATAGAAAAGGGTAAAGCTTACCCGCCTATGTTACTTATTCATGGCGATGCTGATAAGCTGGTACCATATGAGCAAAGTGAAATCATGTATAATAAACTTGTGGAATATGGCTATGACGCCCAGTTAATCTGCATTAAGGATGCTCCACATGAACATACATTCTGGAGTAATGCAATTCATCAAGAAATTCTAGCATTTATTCAGCAGAAACTCTAACGACAATGGGGACCCGTTGGTCCCCATTACATGTTATTATGCTGTCTGCTATTAGCACTTTCTAATAAATTGGCCGCCCTTTCTCATCAGGAATACCGGACTTTCTGTAGAAATAAGAGTTGATGACATCACGCCACTCTTTAGCATGCCACAGCTGATGGTCCATTCTTTGCATGATCCTTCCATAAGCTCCAGGATCAATCCGGCCTTCCAGCTGCCGCATTAGCTCGATCATTTTTTCTACGTCTTCAACGCCTTCAAAATGGGTGTCATAGATATGTTGAATTAGTGTCTTGCCACTCTTTAGGCGGTAGGTATAAGGCACATAATGGAAGAAAAGCAGAAGCTCCTCTGGACAAGTTTCAATATGCTCATATACACTCTTTTCTGGTTCATTGTACAAGGTGGCATACCCCGTACCTTTACTACTCCGGTCCACACCCAGACCACGCCAGTCTGCCCGATGATAGGTACCCCAACGGTCATATTCGTAGCCATCCACATTAGGCCCATAATGGTGACTAGGATTAACCATCCAGCCAATACCCAACGGTACTGTGTATTTCTCATAGGCTGGCCAGGACATCATCAAAATGGTGCGCAAGTTGTCTACTACCACTGGATCAATGCCATAGGTCAGCTTAATCCACTCTTCGGCAATCTTTTCAGCACTAAGGCTGGAATCAAAGCTCATACGACCAAAGCCATATAGATTTGCTGCCGCCAGATCATGACCTGTCCAGTTATAGTCATTGCCCGTATTAGCTACAGCCACAATGCCGCAGTTAGTCTGGTTATAAGTCCTACCACTGACAATATCTGCTACCGTATCTGCTTCCTTGCCGCAGTGGGTATGGAAATTCAAAATCTCTTTAAACCAGGGGATGAGGTAGCACACATGCCTTTGCTGTCCTGTGTACTCCTGGGCTATCTGTACTTCAAGCATCATGTTGGTCTGCTTCAGACCGCAGAACAGCGGGTGAACAGGTTCCCGCACCTGAAAGTCCATCGGTCCATTCTTAATCTGCAGAATAACATTGTCCTTAAACTGGCCATCCAAAGGCATGAAAATATCATAAGCTGCTCTTGCGCGATCTGTCTTGCGGTCGCGCCAATCCTGCTGACAGTTATAAACAAAACACCGCCAGATAATCTTACCTCCATATGGTTCGACAGCTTCTGCCAGCATATTTGCACCATCAGCATGATTCCTGCCGTAGGTGAAAGGTCCTGGTCTTCCCTCGGAGTCTGCTTTAACCAAAAAACCACCTAAATTGGGAATCTCTGAAAACACCTCTTGGGCTTTTGCTTTCCACCACTGCTTTACTCTCTCATCATATGGATCTGCTGTATCCAAATCGCCCAGGGTAATAGGTGCAGCATAGTTGATGCTTAAATAAAGTGTTATGCCATACTCAGAGAAGAGATTGGCTAACGGTCTTAACTGATCAAAGTATTCTCTGGTGATCAGTTTCGTAGCAGTAGTGTCAACGTTCACATTGTTGATCACCACCGCGTTTATACCGACCGATGCTACTAAACGTGCATAAAAACGAGTTCTTTCGTTGAAAAGTATTTGTTTATTATCAAAAAAGAAAGAATTACCCGAATAACCCCGCTCAATAGTTCCATTCATATTGTCCCAATGGTTCAGCATACGCAATGGGAAAGATGGCTCAACTTTTGTGTCAATATCAGTCTCTGCTAGGCCAAGCTGGATTTTTCTTAATAAAGCAAATGCTCCGTACAGAATGCCCCGGGATGTTTTGGCTGTCAAAGTAATCATACCAGCTTGCCCTTTGAGCCAGTATCCTTCTGGATGTAGATCACAATCACGTTCAATGTTTACTTTAACCACCAATGTGCCAGGCAGCTTATCTACATCAATATCTGCAGCATACTGCGAATTAATACCAAACATACTGTCAAATCCAGTTTTAAGGTCATAAAGCGCATTGGTAATTATCGGATCTTGCTCGGTACAGCAGATATAAACTTGATTATATCGCTGGTCAGCAACTTTAGCATAATTAAGCCAACATGGAGAGAAATCCACTGCTCTTTTGCTCCTTTCCCGTAAATAATCATAGTTGATCTTTCTTTTCCACATTCAGCAAGCGTATTCCTCTAGTATTAACTTACCTTAACCCTTTTTAAGCTGCCGCACGGCACGTACAAGACCATAAAGGCAAGTGGCAGGAAAAACAAAGACACACCACAAGCAAGCCCATATTACTACTTCCCAAACTCCAAGATTGATCATCCTGGTAGAAAGGGTATAAAGCAGCAATAACAAAAACGTGACGATTGTTGCTTTCAAATACCCATTCCGATATCTACAAAGCATCTCTAACTTTGAATCTTTATCTGTGAAGATTGGTATGCTTCCGGGAACACCTCGGAAAATCTGAATACCATCTTGCACAATTATTGGAGTCCAGCCACTTGCCTGATAGTAATCTAAGAAATCTTCACGTAAATTCTGCTCGTAATTAATCGCATAGATATAGTCCTTCGGCTCACCCTCTGAAAAATGATATAAACCAAAGGCATTGATCGAGTCTACATGATAACCTTTGCGGCTCATAGCTTCGAGCATCTTGATATCTTTGTCAGGAAAGACCATTAAACCATTTGATAATCTATACTTGCCCATTATTTCTCCTCCTCGTATTGGGTTAATAACTCAGTGGCAAGAGCCATTATTTTCTTGCGGAAGTTGAAGTTTTTCTGCAATACCGCCATTCCTTCCTCAGATATCACATACTGCCTGCGATTGCCATCAGATGCAAGTTCCTCAACCCAACCCACTTCACACAATTTACTAATTGTTGTGTACATGGTTGCTGGGCCTATCTGGAGTTCACCATCAGTTAACTCTTGTATTCTTTGCATGATTTTGTATCCGTGAACTGGTTGCAGCATGCATAACAAGATGATAAAAATGCTGTCAGTCAGTTCTCCAGATTCATACGGACTAACCCGTCCCATTCTCATCACCTCACTATATCAATGATTGATATTTTTTATTATATCTATCATTGATATAATCGTCAATATTTGACTCTAGAAAAATGTCACTATAACCGTAAATCTCGCTTTTTATAGATAAAGAGTGCCATTAACATACTAATCAATGTCACCAAAACACCAATGCCCAGTTCAATCGGACGAATCCCCTCATTCATCAACTTACTTACTTTGACCCACTCCATTGGCGCCATGTACATCATAAAACTCAACTTCTCGATTAGCGATCCCATGATTCCAAACATTAATGTACCAAAAACAACTGCCAATACAAATGCTGTGCCAACTCGACTACTTGGAATTACCGAAGATAATAGCAAACCAGTGGAAAAATAAATCAAACCGATAAACAATACTGCTCCATAAAACATACCGGTTTCTTGTAAACTTTCAACCAAACCATACTCACTATAAAGTAAGTAACCGATATTAGTAACGATGTACAGTGTTAAAATCATCATTGCGAACGAAGCCAAAATAGCTAAGCTTTTTTGCCAAAATATTTGAGTGCGGGTAACTGGCATGCTGTACACTAATTCTATAGAACCTTCTGTCTCTTCTTTAACTAGTGTTGCAACAGCTGTCTGAGTAATAAAGACCATGATGGCAATGGTAATATACTGCAGTACATAACCGAAGTAAGAAGTAATCTGTGTGAAGTCAGCTAAGCTCTCTATACCAAATATCTGGAGCAAAGCTGGGTCAATGCTATCAAGCTTAGCACCTGCCACTGCCTGCATTGATTCCGATTGCATAGCCGGAAAAAAAGCTAACATTAACCATATAATTAAACCAAGTGCAATCGTCCACAACACTGTGCTTTTCCAAGAATTCCGCAGTTCTAAAGCGAAAATATGCATTATTGCTCCTCCTTCGCATAAAGATCCATAAAACGTGCTTCAAGACTCTCGTTTTCGACAATGAAGTCATTTGGAACTGCTTGCTGCAGCAATGCCAACAGTACATTACTATCGCCATGATAGCGATAAATCCGTTTGCTATTACTGTGTTCCAACAACTCCATGTCAGGATGACGGATCTGCTGCCCACCCACAACAGTCACTAGTTTACGTGGTTTTTGAATCTCTTTAAGATCAATCTCCGTTAAGATTCTACCCTGTTTGATAAAGACTGCGCGATCACAGTACTCTTGAACTTCACTAAGATTGTGACTGGATAGAAGAATGGTAGCTCCCTGTGAAGCTTGATCACCAAGTTCTTGAAACAATCTTCTCTGATTCAAAGGATCTAACCCGTTAGTTGGTTCATCCAGAATCAACACTTTAGGTTTTGATGCTAAAGCACACACTATAGCAACCTTTTTCTTGTTTCCCGTAGACAACTGACCGAACTTATTAGTGACATTTAGTTCAAATAACTCACATAAACGTTCGGCTTCCTTGATATACGTCTTACCAGCATGAAAATTGCTGTTCAGTCTTATGAGTTCATCAACGGTCATATGCTCATAATATCGCACATCACTAGGAACATAACCTGTAAACCGTTTAATCTCCTGGCTTTCAGTAACAACATCTTTTCCATTGATGGTAGCATTGCCGCTGCTAGGATAAATGAAGTTTAGCAAAATCCTAATGGTTGTTGATTTTCCAGCTCCATTTGGTCCTACAAAACCAAGAATCTCACCCTCTTTTACAGAAAAAGTAACATCTTCAACCGCTAGCTGTTTCCCATAATATTTTTGCAAATGGTTAACCTGAATCATAGCAGATATACCTCCTAACCCATTATTACATAAAACCAAATCTAGGACTGGGCGGACCAGTCCTAGATTTATTCAGTTCAGGCACTAAAATTTACAGTTTCAGATACCATAGCAGCGCGTTTACGCACCTGATGGCGAGCATAGAAGAAACTTGCCACTTGCCCCCCACCTGCTAATGCCCATGTGACTGGGTAACAGGCGAATAAGCCAATAACGTTTGGGTACCATTTAAAGACCGTAGCCAGCCATATAATCCGCATTACACATGCACCAACCAAGGTGCAGAGCATTGGCAATACCGAATACCCCATACCCCGAGTAAGACCTGGAAAAACATTCATAAATCCACATGTAAAGTAAGCTATGACAATGACTTTAAGGCGTAGCATGCCCAGATCAATTACCTGAGGATCCTTGGTATAAAAGCTAAGCCAAAACTCACCTGTGAACCAGAGAATGCCACCTAAAATCAACCAAGTTGCTAGAATCAAGATTGCGCAGATCTTGGCTATAGTATCGATCCGGTCATACTTTTTGGCACCCATGTTCTGCCCAGTGAAAGTGATGGCTGCATTGTAATAAGCATTCATCGTTGTGCCAATAAACCCTTCCACATTACCACTGGCTGAACTGGCAGCAACCATGGTAGAGCCAAACGAGTTTACCGCTGATTGAATCAGCACATTTGAAATGGAAAATAACAGGTTTTGCAAACCAGCCGGTAGACCAATTCTGATGACGTCAACTAGTTTCTGCCGATCTAAACGTATCTGTTTTGGGATCAAACGGATAGACCGATCAGTTTTACAAAGGCAGTTAATAATAAGAAACAGTGTCAGATACTGTGAAATAACTGTAGCCCAAGCTACACCAGCCACATTCATCTTTAAGACAACAACGAATAGCAAGTTCAAAAACACATTAACTATACCAGATATGGTCAAATAGTTCATAGGTCGACGACTATCACCAACTGCACGCAGGATAGCTGCCCCAAAGTTGTAGACCATACTAGCTGGAACACCATAAAAATAAATGCGCAGATAAGTGATGGAAAGATCTAAAATATCATCCGGAGTACCCATCATCTCTAGCATTGGTTTACATAAGAATAAACCTATTAGCGTAACAAATATACCAGTTATGATGCTGAGCATAATTGACGTATGCACAGAACGGCTAACAACACGGGCATCACCTGCACCATAGTCTTGTGCTACTATAACACTTGTACCAACAGACAAACCCATAAATAGATTAACAATCAAGTTTATCAAGGGACCTGTAGCACCAACAGCAGCTAATGCTTCACTGCCGGAAAAGCGACCAACAACAATCATATCAGCCGCATTAAACAACAGTTGCAATAGATTCATTGCTAGAATTGGCAGTGCAAAGATTACTATCTTACTAAACAGCGGCCCATTAACCATATCCATTTCTTGATTACGTAAAGCCATAGCGCAAATCTTCCTTTTCCAATAGATGAGTGCTGATAATTATCATAGCACATTAAAATAATCAATGCTATCTCTTTTATGTTTCCAGCAAGTGTGATATCATTACAGTTATAAAATCCTGATAATTCTCAGAATGAGGAAGCATAAGCAATGATTAAGATTGAACCTACTATTCAAGTACATGAAACCATGCACAACTTGATCCGCTCGATGACCGATATGCAAGATTACCTTGCGGTTGTGTTGGAATACATTGGCGAAGTTCTTTCACCACAGCGTGAGCAAGAACTACTAAAACTATTTAAAAAATACAACATTCCACAAGCAAGTCTTCGATACAATGTTCACACTCTAGCTGCGAATCCTTATTTTCGCGATATCCGTCTAGAAAATGTCAATACACCAACAGTATCTTATACCGAGTCGGTCATCACTAAAAGGACTCTAATCAATATGGGATTTCACCAACCATTAGGGAAGTACTTGTTTCACTATCATCCAGTTGGTTACTTCGATACCGATGTTCATCTGCCAGCGCTGACCGAAGGTGACAAGATATGGATGTCGCCTGCACCAAGTGAAATTGCCAGTATGCAATTAGGTGTTGAAAATGGCCATGGCCACTGCCTTACATTTGGCTTGGGCATAGGTGTGCTGCCTTACCTTTGGCTTTTAAAAAGCGAAGTAGAAAGTGTAACAGTGGTGGAGATCAATGCTGATGTCATTGATTTGTTTTGCCAATATATTCAACCGCAGTTTAAGACTAACAAAAAGCTGAACATCATACATGGTGATGTATTGGATTATTACAACGCTGAATTTATCAGCCAATTTGATTACATCTACGTGGACTGTTGGGAATCAAATGCCGATGGTCTAGAACTATATACCAAACTTATGGAAAAGCAGATATACGTGTCTAACATCGATTATTGGATCGAAGACTCAATACTCAGTGATCTGAAGTACATTGTGGCATCTTATCTGCTCACAGTCTATCAAAAGCAAAGCATTCCGGAATTTATATCTTCCATCGATACAGAAATGAAACCATACGCAAAAAAAGTGAATCGTTACTTTAAGCAAAGTGACGAGGTGATTAGTACCGAAACACAATTGTTGCGTATGGTTAATGGAAAAGATATACTCCAAGCAATTCTTGCTTGCTGATTCATCTTTTACAACTATACAATGATCGGCTCCAGAACTGATCTGGAGCCGATTGCTTTTAATATCGCTGTACAACAACCTGTTGCTTAAACTGCTCAACTAATTCTGCAGTTACATATCCTGTTTGAGCAAATTGGGTGTTGGCCATACCACAAGCCATCCCCATTTTTAGTACCTCCACTAAGTCTTGTCCCTGAGTGAAAGCTACAGCACATCCAGCTACAAACGAATCACCAGATCCAACCGCGCTGACAATCTCAATAGTCGGTGCTGTTAAACGATATACATCATCATTGGTAACAGCGATACAACCATCACCACCAAGTGTGACACATACTATATCAACACCACGTTGATGAAGTTCCTGCGCTGCTTGCAGCACGTCGGATTCTGTAACGAGTTCTTTACCAACAATGGCCTCTAACTCACTTGCATTAGGTTTAATCATGAATGGATGTGCAACCAAACTGGCAGTTAAAGCTATACCGCTAGTATCAAGTAAAACCCTCTTGTTCAAAGAATGACAGATTTCCACCAATTTGCCATAGAAATCTGTTGATACACCTTTTGGTAAACTCCCAGATATGGTAACTATGTCAACCTGCGCAGCCAGATCACGAAAACCTTGCAAGAACTTTTCTTGTTCAGCCGCAGAAATCGTTGGTCCAGGCTCTAAAACCTCAGTGGATGTGTTTAAAATAGGATCATTGATAGCAATGCAAATTCGAGTCTCTCCCTCAACTTCGACAAAAGCATCCTTAATGCCCTGCTTGCTGATTTGTGCCCGAATAAACTGACCATTGCTTCCACCAAGAAAACCAGTAGCCACCACCTGTGCACCTAATATCGTTGCCACACGCGAGACATTCAGTCCCTTTCCTCCTGCAGTAGCCCACATGTTGCTGGGACGGAAAACCTTGCCAACTGCAAAAGAAGTTACCTCATAGACCTTATCAATGGCTGGATTCAGTGTCACAGTTAGAATCATCTGATACCCTCCCAGCCCCTGCCATTGGAGCCACAAAGACGGATTTTGCTGCGCGCAACCTCTTTCACTGCATTCTTGGCTTTTCCCATATACTTACGGGGATCATTTTCCTCTGGATCATGGCTGAATACTTCTTGAATGGCCTGAGCCATTGGCACTTTTAACTCAGTTGCTATATTCACTTTACAAATGCCCCTGCTGATAGCCTCGCGAATCGCGGCATCTGGTACACCAGAAGCACCGTGAAGCACCAAAGGTATACTCACTTTGGACCTAATTGCTGATAATCTTTCAAAATCCAATTTTGGTTCTCCTTTATATAACCCGTGAGCAGTACCAATGGCTACCGCTAAAAAATCTACACCAGTGGCAGTAGCAAAATCCAAAGCTTCATCAGGAACAGTAAGTGCAGCTTCTCTTTCATCTACTGTCACCTCATCTTCAGTTCCTCCAATTCTACCAAGTTCAGCTTCAACAGCTACTCCCACACTCTTTGCAATCTCGACCACTTTTTTCACTGCGGCTACGTTCTCAGCATACGGAAGTTTGGAGCTATCAATCATCACAGAAGTATAACCAGCACGAATACACTGCAAAATCGTGGTAAAAGATTCACAGTGATCCACATGTAAAGCAATCGGAATATCGTAGAGTTCTGCTGCTGTTTTAACACAAGCAGCAACATATGGAATCCCCGCATGTTTCAAAGTACCAGGAGTGGTTTGAATGATCACGGGTGACTTTTCTTCCCATGCCGCTTCTACTACTGCTTGAATCGTTTCCAGATTATGAATGTTAAATGCGGCAACAGCATAACCTTCACGTTGTGCGTTTGCCAGCATCTGCACCGGATTGACTAATGCCAAAGGTATTCCCCCTCATATCTACGGATTAGCTTGGAATAGTACCATTAACGTCCCAGAGATCAGTCCAGTCCTTAGCACCTTCCCACAAGAACACTTGGCCTTTGATCAAGCGGCAGTTCTTGTCAATCGCTGCAATTTCCTGCATTTCTTCTTCAGTTAATGGCTCACCGATAGCTGCCTTTAAGTTGCTTAAATAATGCTCACGGCGAACCGAGAATGGAATAGGAATTTGACCGCGTTGTACTGCCCACTTAATGCAAACGATCGCTGGATGAACATTTAAGCGCTTAGCAATCTTAAGGATTACTGGATCCTCAAGAGGCGAAGTATCTTCAGGTGTTCTGTCACGCTCTGGACGGTTAGGAGAACCTATTGGACAAAAGCCAATGGGCACAATACCATTATCGACAACAAACTGGAACAATTCAGGTTGTTGGAAATGGGGGTGCAATTCCATCTGGTTGCATGCTGGCTTTATTTTGGCATCACGCAGTAATAATTTCAGTTTCGGTATCGTCATATTTGATGTGCCAATATGTCTAACTAATCCCATTTCAACCAGGCGTTCCATTTGGTACCAAGTTTCCATGTACTCTTCATGGATATACGGTCTGGCATGAGGATCCCGTGAATTGACATCCGCACCTGGAGCATGATAATTGGGGAAAGGCCAGTGCACAAAGTACATATCCAGATAATCCAGCTTCAGATCCTTTAAAGTCTTGGCTACCGCAAGCAGTACATTTCCCTTGCCATGCATGTCGTTCCACAGCTTAGAGCTGATGAACAACTCTTCCCGCTTAATGCCCGAAGCCATTACTTCTTGTAAAACGTCACCAATCAGATCTTCATTACCATAAACAGCGGCGCAATCAATAAAGCGGTAACCAACCGAGATAGCGCCTTTAACAGCTGCAGCTACATCTGCTGCCGGAACATGATCTGAACCAAATGTACCAAGACCAATAGCAGGTATTTCGGCACCTGTATACAGCTTTTTCTTTGGTATTAGATGTGGATCAACCCCATCCGGGGCAATGGTAAATGTTTCTGTCATGTGGTATCCTCCTTAAATACTTGCTTGAGATATCTGGTAAAGCTGACCAAAAGCATCTTTGAGCCGTTTGTACAACTCCAGATACAGTTGATAATATCCGCGATAAACTTGATGAACGTGTTCCTGCGGATAATGAACACGTTGTACCCGCACTGTTTGAGCAACAGCCTGCTCAAAACTCGAATAGACTCCTGTTCCTACGCCAGCTAAAATTGCTGCTCCTAAGGATGTAGCGCTATCAGAATATGGTACCTGGATGGTTCGTCCTGTTATGTCTGCCTTGATCTGGGTCCACACATGGCTGTTAGCGGCACCTCCCACACTAGTGAGCACATCTACTTGAGCACCCACCTCAGCTGCAGTCTCAAGGTTGTGCAGCAGTGAATAACCAACACCTTCCATTATTGCCCTAACCATATGAGCACGGGTCTTATCATAAGACAAGCCAAAGAAAACCCCTCTAGCTTTGCTATCCCAAATCGGCGACCGCTCACCAGCCATATACGGCAAAAATATAAGCCCATCGCTACCAGGACGAATCATTTCGGCCTCTTCACTCATAATCTCGTACGGACTTTTACCAACTTCACGTCCGCGAATCTGTTCATAAATGCCAAGCTGTTCTCTAAACCACCGCAATGTACCGCCACCACCAACGGTTCCACCTTGCAGCAGCCACTGATCAGGAACTACATGGTATCCTAAGATGAGCAAAGGATGTATTAAGGGTGTATCCACCTGGATACTCATTCCCCCAGCCTGTCCTCCTTGCTCCTGAGTCTGACCAGGTTTGATCACACCTGCACCAAGCGTACAGCATGCTGCATCTAATCCTCCAGCTACCACTGGAGTGCCTATTGATAATCCAGTCTCTGCTGCTGCCTTGGCTGTGACAGTCCCTACCACCTCATGACTGTGATACATTGGTGCCATCAGTTCCAATGATATGCCTAATTCCTCCGCAATATCCTCCTGCCAAGTACCATTTGCGATGTTAAAGAAGTGTAACCCATAACCCTGTGAAAAATCTTGAGAGTATTCTCCTGTCAACTTATATACCAGATAACTGTTGCTTTGAATAAACTTTGCTGTTTGTCGGTACAGTTCTGGCTCATGTTCCTGCATCCATAAAATCTTAGGAGTGATATAGGCAGGGTCAACCGGATTGCCATTAGTTTTGAGCAGCCGCTCTTCTCCGACCTTCTCTTTCATCCAATCAGCCTGTGCTTGAGCGCGGCGATCCAACCAAAGCATAGCCGGACGTAAAGGTTCACCGTTTTTATCCAAAGCAATACAAGCCCAACTTGTACCATCAACGCCTACAGCAGCGATATCTCCTGCAGAAATGCCGCTGTTTGCTAGAGCAGTATTGATTCCTTGACATGCTACTTGCCACCACAGACGTGGATCTTGTTCTACCCAACCAGCCTGGGGATAATTAGTAGGATATTCTCCGGTCCAGCTAGCCGCTATTTGACCATTATAATCAAAAATGGTAATCTTGCATGCTGATGTACCTAAATCTATAGCCAATAGAAACTGTTTTGACATACTTAGGCCTCCAGCAAAATTTTGCCTTTAACACGTCCAGGCACTGCTAGATCGTCGAAAGCGCTGCCAATGTCCTGCAAAGGAATAATCCGGTCGATTAGTTTATCAACGCGGATCTGCTTGGTTTTCAAATAATAAGCCGCCAACTCCCATTCTCTTCCGGGGAATGGTGCAGAGTAAGACATCCACGAACCTCTCACTGTCAGCTCTTTACGATTAATATATTCAAACTCACGTGGTTCTAGAGAAATCGCCTTAGATGGTGTACCAATGAACATCACATTTCCTTTGTTGCCAGCAATTTCAAGACTGAGTTTCTCTGTAAACTCCACACCAGCGGTTTCAATAACCATATCAAAGCCACGGCCAGATGTGGCTTCCCACACTTGATTTTTGAAACCATCGACTGTAGTGTTAATGGCTGAATATGCACCATATTCTTTGGCAATTGCTAACTTCTCGTCGTCGATATCAAAGACATAGATATGTCTGGCACCTAAAGCTTTAGCACACTGTAAAGTTAAAAGGCCGATGGTTCCCATACCAACGATGGCTACGTCATACCCACCTTGGAAATTAATAAGGAACAGGCCATGTAAAGCTACGGTAATCGGTTCCAAGAAAGCACCCTCGATAAAACCAACGCCTTCCGGAAGCTTCACCGCATTGATTGCTGGCAGTTTCACATATTCTGCCCAGCTGCCAGAAGTACGCGAACCCACGAAGCTGTAATGCTTGCATTGAGAGTAATTACCGCGGTGACAATCTATACACTGATGACAGGGCAAAAGTGGTGCACCTGAAACACTATCACCCACTTGGACATTATTCACCTGCTCACCAATGGCTACAACTTCACCAGAAAACTCATGTCCAAGAATAATAGGATAGAAATGCGCTGCTTTTCCAAGTACCCGCGGGATATCAGAACCACAAATCCCAGTAGCTTTCACTTTCACTAAAACTTCATTAGGTCCTATTTGCGGGGTATCCACCTCTTCATAACGAATATCTCGCTGTCCATGTAATACAGCTGCTTTCACAATTATCTCCTCCTAGCTAAACAGCTAAACGTTTAATCGAGATTTAATTTTATTTAAACTAACGTTTTCACTGACTCCTTGATCATCAATTCGGTCTTTAAACGATACATGGCAGGAAACCCGCTATAGTCTCCCTGCAGACGCTTTAAAAGCAATTTTGCTGCTGTTTCCCCTATTTCCTGCATTGGTTGAACAACTATTGATAAGGCTGGTTTAACAATTTGTGCCATCTGAATATTGTCAAAACCAATGATGGATAGTTGATCAGGTATAGCAATATCCTGTTCGTTGATTGCCATTATCGCTCCTAAAGTCATTTCATAGTTAGTGACAAAAATACCCGAGGGTGGATTATCCATGGCCATTAACTCCTTTAAGAGCCTATAACCACTTTCTAAATCATAATTACCATACTTAATCAAGCTTGTATCAATATGTAAAGCATAATCCTTGTGAACCCGCATATAACCCTTGACACGCTCTTGAGTGGTATATATGTCCTGGGGTCCTCCGATAATCCCAATTCGGCGATGACCGCTGACAATTAACAGTTCAACCGCATTATAAGCTGCATTAAGGTTATCTGACAATACTACGTCACACTCAACATCCTTCAGAATTCTGTCAATCAAAACACAGGGAATACTTCTGTCTAGTACCTCCTGTATATAAGCGGCATCACCTCCATGGGGAACAACGATCATACCATCCACCATTTTGTCAATTAAAAAGTTTAGCTTCGCTTTTTCCAGTTCTAAACTCTCGCGATAATCACAGACGATAGTACTGTAGCGATGCTGCAGCAGGATGTTTTCTACATTGGAAATGATGCTGGTAAAGAATATGTTCTCCAAGCTCGGAATCAGAATGCCAATCGTCTTAGTACGATTGGTTTTTAAACCGCGGGCTAGCTCGTTAACCCGAAAGTCTAAAATACGAATGGCTTCTTCTATCTTGTGCTTATTTTCTTCACGCACATTACCACCGTTTATATATTTTGAAATGGTTGCTATGGACAACCCTGTATATTTAGCTACATCTTTGATGGTCGCTCCTATTTCCACCACTTCCTATCGTGAAACGTTTCGTTCCAATAACTTTATCATAATATAAAAACATAGAAAAAGAAAGGGTAAGATTACTACCAGTATATCATATTAACTTTAAATTTTCTTACTAAGTAAATGCATATTAGCAGACTCATTCACTTCATAATATCTTATTCATGAAACCCCTTCTTCGACTTGAATTTGAGAAAAAAGAAGATATCACCTACCACATTGTCATGAGAAGGAGATATCTTCTTACATTATTGCAATTAAGCTAAAACATCTGCAGCATAGTACTTGAGCTTATAGGCTAAAATCACCATCAAGAATAATATGATCAAAGTATATTGATTTTGCGCCACGCACCTGTTCATGGGCTATCATCTCAATAGTGTTAGCACCAGCAACTAAAGGCACCTCTAGTTCATACATAGCCCAATCACTATAATCAGAAGTCGCGGTGAATACAGGAGTAGCTATCTTTGTACCATTTACATAGATATCTATGGTATCAATGTCTACTCCAGGAACAGAATATTTGATACCCAAAGTGTAAACTCCATCTTTGGGAGCTTTCACATGCGCCCGAACTGCAGCGCCAGGATTGGTTCCAAAGCGCACGTAACCTTGGCCAGTATAATTATAAACCCCTCTACGTATGCCATTGGTAACATTTTCTTCGATAAACTTGTAATCAAAGTGCTCCGCTTCGTATTGCCGCGGGCCTGTATAGAATGGGGGTCTATCTGGCGGCACAACAGTACCCATTGTATATTCCTCTAACCGATCGACTGCGCTTCCAGCACAGTTAATGACAATATCTACAGGTCCGTTATGGCTAACAGTCAATGTGAATACCCCATTGGACCAATCAGAAGTAATCACGCTTGGTATCTGGTTTGTACCTCTGTCAACATACGACCAAGTAGGCTCGGAAATACTGCCGCGGATGACGATCTGGTTGGTCATTAGTTCCCGCTTATTTGGATCGTAATTGTTTAAGTAAATGTTTAGATGATCATTGAACTCGCGGATTACTCCAGTGGTGTATGGCAAGTAAGTAAGCTCAATGCTCTCTGCTGTGTTATACTTGAATGGAATAACGCCACTGGCACTCTGTCCTGTCTTATAAGGATTATAGGTTACCCACAAGTTTTCGTTTCGTGCAGCGTAAATATCTCCCGAATATTCTACTGGAAAGATACGTTCAATCTCAGCCCTGACATCAGCCAGCTGTTTGAAATTACTAACGCTGACCTGATATTGGAATTTTTGCGCTAATTCATCAGCCAAACTGAAAGCTGTGGGAAATGCCGGATAACGTCCAGTCTTTTTAAACCAGCTAATTTGGTTTAAACCTGTTCCATCGTCATCCATATAATAAAACCGCTTGATAAAAAATTGAGGACTGCTATATAAATCCTGTTGTGAACCAAATTTGACATCGTTAATAAATATGACTTTTGTGCGTTCAATTACTTCTTCACGGCTAAGAATCCGCAAGGTTCCATCAATAATCTTTCGAAATATGTCAATGCTCACATTCGCAAATTGAGGGTATATACCCCACTGCCGGGCTGTATAACCATCAGAAACTCTCACACGAGGTAATTCTCTAAAACATTGCAGCCAAATTAATTCTGGACCATCAATGACAGTTTGTCCAGTTAGCGCTACATGCTCAATCACCGGCGCGATTCCAGAAGGTACAGGAAACTCTTCATCGGGCTTGCTAGGATGCGGATTCCAACCTGATTGGTCGAAACGAATGCCATAGTTTCCTGCATAACCCGCAAGGAACATACCCAAACTAACACTTTCAATATCATGGAAGCCATAATTTGAAGTAAACTTTTCACAGATGATGAAGTTTTCCGGATACATGCGCAGTTTTTCAGCAAAGTTGGGATGTGCTTTTACCATGGCTAAAGGATTTAAAGAAGCACCCCAATAACCCCCGGTCACACTGACAACTACATAACCTCCATATTTATTGCTCAACTCCACCAAGTTGCCAAGGTGAACGAGCCGTTCTGCAAATGATGGGGTAAATCCAGGCTGATCAAAACCCCAAAATTGCTCGCAGTAATTAAATCCCAGAAAATTGGGATAGTCCCGGTAAAACTCAGCATAAATTGTTTCCTCATAGTCCATAGTTTCATCATAATCCGGAAAATGGCTCTGACCACCACTGGCAGGTTGGATCATCGCCCATACTTGGTTTTCAGCACAAGTTCTTAACCAAGATTTGGCGGTTTCATAACCATACTGGACCGTCAACCATTCTTTCTGTTCATTGTCCCAGTTAATAGACAAAGATATATTGAAGACAACATAAGGCAAAATGTCTTCTGGTATAAGATCAATAATTTTTTGTGGATCTGCCCAATTCCAGGTATCAATATGCACAAGCCACATTGGCTGCTCCGGTGAAATGGGACGGCGCAAGTTAGAACCATCAGCTGCAGATACCACAGTAGTGCTGCACATCAGTGCTGTAATCACTACAGCAATCAAAAGCAACGATAAACTTTTACGCATTTAACCACCACCTAATATATATTACTGGAAATTCTCACCATAATAGTTCCTGCCTTAGGTCTGAAACTCCTGCTTGAAGCAATGAAAATAAACACGGCAGATAGCGCCTACCTGCCGTGATATAAGCATACTTAACTATCTAATTTAAAGTGAGCCACCAGTTCTCTTAATTTTACGCTCATATCCGACAAATCTTGAGCAGAACTGGCTACTTGCTGCATCGATGCTGCTTGTTCTTCTGTAGCACTGGCTATTTCATGTCCATCACAATTCACTTGTGCCAAACCCGAAGTGATCTCTTCGACTTTAATGGCAATGTCGTCTACCGCCTGGAGTATCATCCGCAGAATAGCTGCCCCTTGATCAACATTGGATAGAGCCACCTCTGTTTGCTCTGCTCCTCTCTGCATTCCTGCTACAGCTGCGGAGATTCCCTCCTGTATCTGATCGATTAAGGTTTTAATTTCAGCCGTTGCCTTGGCAGACTGCTCAGCCAATTTGCGAACCTCATCAGCTACAACAGCAAACCCACGACCGTGTTCACCTGCACGTGCTGCCTCAATTGCTGCATTTAAAGCCAGCAGATTGGTTTGCCCCGCTATTGCACTGCACATTGATAATATTTCCGATCTTGCCCGAAAGAGATCCGAGATTTGCTATTTCATCAGCTAACAGCTTTGAGTCTTCATTTAATGTTTGCATTTGTTGGATGATACCTTTAATTGCTTTTTCTCCTTCGAGGGCTTTGCTGGAAGCATCATGAGCAACGTTGCTCATACTCTGAGCATGTGTATTCATTACATCCAGAGTGCCAGAAAACTGGTTAGTAGTGCTTGCTACTTCTTCTACAGAAGCACTCACCTGTTCTGTAGCGGCAGCCATTTGATCAATAATACCAGCCATTGTGTTGGCAGAGTTGGCTACCAGTTTAATAGCGTTACGCATACTCAGCACCGTTGTATTGAGTGCAGCTGCCACCCTGCCAATCTCATCATTAGATTTTATCTGCACAGTCTTAGTCAGATCACCATTAGCTACCACTTCGATCACTGCTTGAACCTGACGCAGTGGAGCAGCAATCTGACGTCCAATTAAAATAGAAATAAGGATCGCAATCAAAATAACGACGTGTGCAACTAAAAACAAGTAAGCTCGCAGCTGCGAAACATTGCTTAACACTTCATGTTCCATTGCACCAACCGCAACAATCCAGCCAGTGGACGGAACTGTCGCTAAGCCAACTATACGGCTCAATCCATCATCTAATTTATACCGAACTACACCATTTTTACCAATGCCTAAAGCTTTAATTGCTCGACCTGCATTAGCAAAGCGACTCGACTCATCAAAGATATTGACTTGATCAAAAACGATCTGCCGATCAGGATAAGCATGGACTGTGCCATCAGCACCAACGATATACGTCCATCCGCTATCCCCAAAACCTAGTTGATCAGTAATATCGCTGAGTAACATGCCATCCGCCCTGCCTACCAAAACACCAACAATCTGATTAGCAGCATCACGGATTGGTACAGCAAACGCTAGCATCAGCGTATTATCCGCTCGACTGATAAAAATATTTGAAACCACTGACTTGCCTTGGAAAGCTTTGACGACAAAATCAAGATCGCCAAGATATGTAACCACACCATGCGTATTCCTTCCTGTTCCACTAGGTTCTACAACCGCAAATTGGTAAAAACCAAGCTTGTCCCCTAATTCAGCGGTCAGCACTGTACTTTGTATGTCCCAATCCATTTGCTGGATTTCTGGCCGTGCTGCAATAATTTCCAAGGCCGTCAATCTTTTGTCAATTATGCTCTCAAGATATTTACTAGCTTCTAATGCTTGCAGCGTGAGAGCGCGTTCAACTTCGGAAATGACAGCAGACGAACCATTATTAAAAGCTAATATTACTAAAACTATACAGGTTGAAAGAATTAAACCACTTACATATGTTGCTATTTTTACTACAACACTTCGTCTACGAGTCATTGATTATCCTCCTCGATGTCGCATATACTTACCTATGTCTAGCTATTTAACGATTCCACCACACCTTCAGCAAATAAGAATTTAGTATCAATTAGAATCAGTAAGTAATCGTCAAATTTAGCAATTCCATAGATGATATCACTTTTGATATTTGATATTTTAGTTGCAGGCTCAATCATGTCGTCAGATACATTGACAACTTCTTCCACATTATCCACGCATATACCCACCAACAGATTATCCTTTTCCACAATGATGATTTCTGAATTCTCGATGTTTGCCAATTCAGGCAGCCCAAATTGTCTGCGTAAAGAGATGATGGGAATAATTTGATCTCTAAGCTTGAAAATGCCCATGACCCTATCGTTCATTTGGGGCAGTTTAGTGATCTTGTCCCACTTGACAATTTCCCTCACTGCAGATATCCCTAACCCATATTTTTCTTCGCCTAAAGCAAATACAATAAACTTCATCTGGTCCTTTGTATCCATGGTTAGAATAACTTCACTCCTTTAAAGTTCTAAAGTAAAATAAAAAACAGCCTCTTTCTTGGAACGAGAAAAAGGCTGCAGTCATCAGAAATCCTCTGCGGATATAAACGGCAACCCGGCTATCATGGTTACGGAATAACTTTAGACCCGTGGCTTTGCGTCTGCCCCTTTCAGGACATTTGCCTTTTTCATTATTTTAGTCATTAACTATGTAAAAGAGCCAGCAACATAAAGGGAATGATCGGCATCTCCCCTTTCTTCACTGAATGAAAAAGCTCTTACTGTATAGGTACAATCCTAATACTATAATAATAAACTGAATGGATATTATTATGCAATAAGATCTTTTGTTAAAGAGTCCATTTCTTGTGATAAAAAATGCACTTTGTTATCCTAAATGCATTTATCGCTTTACCAGCTGTAGTACATAACCGAAGCAATATTCTTTATCCAAAACATATATAATATAAGCTAGAGACTAACGAACTGGAGGGAACAAGCATTGCGAGAAATCAAACAAGGTAGCAATCGTTTTTACATCGGTGATTCCGAAGATAGTATCATGGCCGAAATTACATTTAAACCTACAGGAGATAATGTGATAACCATCGATCACACTTATGTTGCGCCAGAACTGCGCGGTCAAGGAATTGCCAAAAAGCTATTAGACAGATTAGTAACGTGGGCACGGACAGAGAACAAAAAAATTATTCCAATTTGCTCCTATGCCAAACAACAAATGGAAAATAATGACGAATACCATGATATACTATACCACTAAAGCCAATTTCAGAGGACGGAGTGAATGACATGAAAATTACGATAGGTGTCATGCTTCGTCCCTATTTATATTGACAGACTCAAGAAAATCAGTATAATTTGTTATACAAGTAATACTGGTAATACAAGTTATACTCGACTAAGGTAAATTTGAGAAAGAAGGTAATAATGTGAAAGCTAAATCAGATGCTCGTGGCAGATATATGGGTTCTGTGAAAGTGGGTCCAAAAGGACAGATTGTTATTCCTAAAGAAGTACGTGAAATGTTCCAGATCGAACCAGGTGATACCCTTATCCTCTTGGCTGATGCTGAAAAAGGCATTGCTATCGAGCGATATGATGTATTTGCCAAAATTGCTGATGCTATCCTTGAGGGCAAGGCACAGGAGGTTTACTCAGAACAAAATTTGGAAGAAATGATGAATTTTGCCAAGGCCATTAAGTCAATTAAGGAGGAAAAATAATGGCTGCAATTCAAACTCAGAATCTCACAAAAAGATATAAGACGAAGACAGCTGTAGATAATCTCAACCTCACCATTGATGAGGGTGAACTCTTTGCTTTGCTGGGTGTTAATGGTGCAGGCAAAACTACAACAATTAAAATGCTCTCGTGCCTTACCAAACCCACTAGCGGGGATGCGTTTTTAATGGGTTACAGTGTAGTTAGTTTCCCACTTAAGGTTAAAAAGCTCATAAATGTCTCGCCACAAGAAACTGCAGTTGCTCCTAATCTTTCTGTACGCGAAAACTTAGAGCTGATAGCCGGAATTAATGGATTTGATACAAAAACAGTACGTGCTAGAGTTGAACAGATAATCACGGAGTTTTCCTTAGGAGAAGTTGTCAAGAGCAAAGCCAGTACATTATCAGGAGGATGGCAACGTAGACTATCGATTGCCATGGCTCTGGTTACTGAACCGAAGATACTTTTCTTGGATGAACCTACTCTGGGATTAGATGTACTTGCGCGCCGTGAACTTTGGCGAATCATTGAAACACTTAAAGGTAAAGCAACTATTGTGCTTACTACCCACTACCTTGAAGAAGCAGAAGCACTCGCAGATCGCATCGGAATTATGGCCAATGGTAAGTTGGTGGCTGTAGGTACAGCTCAGGAACTTAAGGATTATGCTGAAGTAAGTAAGTTTGAAGATGCTTTTATTGCTCTCTGTCAAGGAGGAATATCTCAATGAAAATTCGCAGTTTCGCAATTAGAAACACTAAAGAGATTATCCGTGATCCAATCACTATAGCTTTCGGACTAGGTTTTCCAACGATCATGTTATTGCTTTTAACACTTATCCAATCAAATGTGCCAGTTGAACTATTCGTAATCGATAAGCTAACTCCGGGTGTAGCTGTATTTGGATTGTCATTTATCTCACTGTTTTCAGGAGTTGTTATTGCTAAAGATAGAACTACCTCATTTATGTTACGCTTGTTCACTTCACCGATGACTGCCAAAGATTTTATCTTGGGATACACTCTGCCTTTGCTGCCATTGTCCTTACTGCAAATAACATTTTGCTTCTTGATTTCCATCATGCTTGGACTAGAAGTTACCACGCGCATTCTCATGTCCATCATCGTCCTTATGCCAGCAGCGCTCTTATATATCGCCATCGGACTATTGTGCGGCAGCGTGTTTACAGATAAACAAGTCGGCGGAATCTGTGGAGCACTACTGACAAATTTAGCTGCTTGGCTGTCTGGTACATGGTTTGATCTCAGTTTAGTTGGAAAGACATTTAGTACTATAGCCAATATGCTGCCATTTTCCCATGCAGTAAGTGCTGGTAGATTAGCACTTGCTGGACAATACAGCGGGCTGGTGACCGACTTGGTCTGGGTCAGCAGTTACGCCATTGCAATGCTAATTCTAGCTGCAATTGTATTCACTAAAAAAATGCACAGCGATGCTTAAATATTGTCGAAAAACAAGGGTACTGTTTCAACCTGAAACCATACCCTTGATCGTTTTCTATTGTTTCTCCCCGAAGACTGTAAGTTGCTTTCTTTCTATGGTTTGTACACATACAATGTCGCGGAAAATGGGTTTTGTTCATTATAATCCATTTCTTGAAAATGCTGAACAACAAAACCTGCAGCAGTGAGTTCATTTATGTAACCAGCCTTGGTCTTTGCTCGCGCTGGAACCAAAGGTATGAAAACTTCAATTTCTTTGTCGCCGTTCTGAACTACTCTTTTAGCTGGTGTAACATAATCTGATTTGGTAATAGATACCCACTCTTCAAAAGTGGTAATTTCTCCCTCAAAAGCATCAACTCTGAAACTCTCACGGTAAAATAGCATGGGAGCATTACTTTTTAAACAATTAAACGCATTTTGCAGATACCTTCTTCGATCTTGGTCTAACACTAACATATGTAATCCCATGATATCTAAGGCTGCATCATACTTTGAATCAATTGCCTGATTTACCATGTCACATAATTCAACAATCGCATTAGGGAAGGGTGCTAAAATACTCTTGGCTTTTTCAACAGCTGTTGGCGAAATATCAACACCATGATATATACAACCTAAGCGTGATAAAATAACTCCTGCTGCACCCTCGCCACAGGCAAACTCGATTACCTTTTTTCCTGCTAGTTGATGCTCATTAACCCAATTGGTTAATACCTTTGTCAACTCTTCATCGTTAGGATTATGACCCCAAAAGTCTACCCCAGCGCTATAAACCCTTTGATACCTTTCTTCATAAGCGTAATAATAGGGTTTGTTGTTCATAAACTCATCCCCTGTTTCTCATATGACCAGTATAAATTTTATTACCTAAATTTAAAAAAAAAACGGGTATTGCTTCAAGGTTGAAACAATACCCTTCGCTTTGCCCACTATAGTACATAGCTTTCTAACGCTTCCAAATCCTTAACAATGATCACCTTATTGCCAATCAGATCAATGTAACCAAGTTCCTTGAATTCTCCTAGCTTTCGGGTAATCGTCTCGCGTCTGAGCCCAGAATAATTACCTAACTCTTCTCTGCTCATAGATAACTCTAATCGAATACCCTCATCTGTCTCAACACCAATCCGTTTCACCAGCTTAAGCAACAGCCCTGCAGTTTTCATAGTTGCATTGCTAGTAGCCAGTCTCTGAATCAGTTCTTCAGCCCAGCGGATGCGCTCAAAACTCTTGACTAATACACTTCTAAGCACAACGGGTGAATCATAGAAGTATCGATCAAAGGTCGATTTGGGAATCGCGACAATCTGGCAATCTGTAAGTGCCTGGCCAATATAGCGATAAGGTGAATTAACAAGAAGATTCAATCCGCCAACGAAGTCACCATCCCGATAAATATAGAAGATCTGTTCTTCACCATCAATAGTATTATAAAAGATTTTCATTTGTCCTTTATAAATTAGGTACATGAATTCTGGCGGATCACCTGTTCTAAAGATATACTCGCCAGCTTTGACATTGAGCAGCATCACTTCATGCAAGACAGCATCAACATCAGCTTCATCCACATCACTTAATAACGGCAGGTGCCTTAAGTTGACGAGCATCTCATTTCGTTCTTTTTCCGAAGCCAGTTCTTTCGCTTTAAGCCTTCTAAACTGCTCTTCTTTTTTAATTAAATCTGTTTTTCTTTCCCGATGCAAGCTTTCTGCAAAAAGCTTATTGGCCAGAACCTCAAATTCTTTGGCTTTCTCCTTATCCATCGGTTCTACTCCTTCTAAACGATAAGGTATCCCTAACTCATGATATTTTTTGACACCCGCTGTATGATAAGGCAGTATCTCAATACGTTCCACCCTATGCCTGATTGGTTTAATGATCTCAACTAATCTGTGCATAGACTGTATGTTATCCGTATAACCTGGAACCATTACATGCCGAATCCAAATTTGACCATTGAAACCATAGTTATCCAAATTAGCTAAGAAATTCAAATAGGTTTTAAACCCGTCAATGGTTGTCAATTCTGCAAAGGATCGCTGGTCAAAAGCTTTAACATCAAGAATCAGTGTATCAACCAACGGAAAGATCTTCGTATAATAAGCGGGATTACCAAATCCAGATGTATCTACACAAGTATTATAATCTTCTTGCTTAAGAATTTTCAAGGTTTCATATAAGAACTCACCCTGCAGCAATGGTTCACCACCTGAAAAAGTAACCCCGCCTTCCTCGCCATAGTATGAACGATAGCGTGCAGCTATTTCCAACACTCTCTGGGGAGTTATTTCCTGGCCCCCCATTCGCTTCCAAGTATCAGGGTTGTGACAATAAGCACACCGCAACGGGCAGCCTTGCAGGAAGAATATGGTTCGCGTCCCTGGTCCGTCTACTAAACCCATGGTTTCAATTGAATGGAGGTACCCAAGCATAACATCCCCTCTTTCACATATCAATTAAACAAATGTGTGGAAAGTTCTATTGATTACATCCAATTGATGTTCGCGATCAAGTTGATTAAACCTCACCGCATAACCCGATACACGAATTGTCAAGTTCGGATATTTATCAGGATTTTCCATCGCATCGATCAGCAGCTGTTTATCAAGAACATTGACATTCAGATGAAAAGCACCCATACCGAAATATCCATCCAGAATGTTGGTCAGGTTTGTGATGCGTTCCTCAAGGTTTTTCCCCAAAGCAGCTGGGACGATAGAAAAAGTATTGGAAATACCATCTTGATTGACACCCGCATAGGGAATCTTTGCAACCGAGTTGAGCGATGCTAACGCACCTGACTGGTCAGCTCCATTCGTCGGGTTAGCACCAGGTGCAAAAGGTTCACCTTTCTTCCGTCCATCAGGAGTAGTACCAGTCTTCTTGCCATACAGCACATTTGAAGTAATTGTCAAGATAGATAAAGTGTGCTCTGCATTTCTGTATGCTGGCACTTTGCGCAAAGCCTCAATAAAGTACTTGCAGATCATGATTGCAATTTCATCCGCGCGATCATCATCGTTACCATATCTGGGGAAAGATCCTTCAACCTCAAAATCCACAGCGATCCCTGCTTCATTGCGAATTGGTTTGACTTTTGCATACTTGATCGCTGATAAGGAATCAGCGGCAATAGAAAAACCGGCAATACCAAATGCGATGTATCTGTGTACATATGGATCATGAAGTGCCATTTGTCCTGCTTCATAAGCGTATTTATCATGCATATAATGAATGGTGTTCATCGTATTAACATAGATCTCTGCAAGTTTATCCATAACTTTCTTAAACGAAGCTAACACTGTGTCATAATCCAGTATCTCTTGTGTATTTGGTTCAATGCCTGGTAGAACCTGTACATATTCCCCAGTGTTTTTATCTTTGTACACCTCATCAAATCCGCCATTAATTGCATACAGCAGTGCCTTTGCCAGGTTAGCCCGCGCTCCGAAAAACTGCATGTCTTTACCTACCCGCATAGCTGAGACGCAGCATGCAATAGCATAATCATCACCATAGATTGGCCGCATGAGATCATCGTTTTCGTATTGAATTGATGCTGTTTTAATACTCATATACGCACAGTATTCCTTAAACTCTCGTGGCAGCTTCTCTGACCATAAAACAGTCATATTAGGTTCTGGTGCAGTACCCAAATTGTCAAGGGTGTGGATAAACCGATATGCTGTCTTGGTTACCAACGGTCTGCCATCTTCACCAATACCACCGATAGACTCTGTCACCCAGGTAGGATCTCCAGCAAACAGTTCATCATACTCTGGAGTGCGTAAATGTCTTACTAAGCGCAGTTTAATCACAAGTTGATCAATGAGTTCTTGTGCTCTCTGCTCATCAATAAGACCTTGTTTGAGGTCTCTTTGGATGTAAATGTCAAGGAAAGCAGTGTTTCGTCCAAGACTCATGGCTGCACCATTATTCTCTTTTACTGCAGCTAAGTACCCGAAGTATAGCCACTGTACTGCTTCTTGAGCATTCCGAGCTGGTCTGCCAATGTCAAAGCCATATTTGGCAGCCATGGACTTGATCTTATCCAGCGCACGAATCTGCTCAGCAAATTCTTCTCTAATCCTAATGTTATCTTCAGTAGCTGGCCCAGTATGGTTTGCTTTGTCTTTTATCCGCATTTCTTTTAGGTAATCAATACCATAGAGTGCCACCCGGCGATAATCACCAATAATCCTCCCACGCCCGTAAGCATCAGGCAAACCAGTAAGCAGACCTGCTGAACGCACTTTACGCATTTCATCAGTATAAGCATCGAATACTCCCTGGTTATGGGTCTTTCTATATTCGTTAAACCGCGCTTCCATCTCAGGATCCATCTCAAGCCCATAAGCAGCCAATGCTGCCTTAACCATACGGAAACCACCATAAGGATTCATAATTCTCTTAAGTGGTTCATCAGTCTGCAGTCCAACAATTAGTTCATTGTCTTTGTCAATGTACCCTGGAGGAAAATTATCAATGCCACTGAAGCGTTCAAGATCCACCTTAATTCTCTTGCTGCGCACTTCTTCTTGGATCATTCGGTTTACCTTTTCCCAGAGCTGTTTAGTAGTCTCTGAAGGTCCCACTAAAAAGCTAGCGTCTCCATAATATGGCTCATAATTCTGCTGAATAAAGTCACGTACATCAATGCCTTCGGACCATTTTCCAGGCTTAAAACCTTTCCATGCCTCGGCCATTTCTTGTCGATTAAACAAGTTTTCTTTCATGCATCTATCCTCCACTTCTTTATTTTTATCACTCACACAATACTGCTCGCATCTATCGTTAGCTTTAGTATAGACATAAACAGAAAAAATTGCTGTGACCTGGATCACTATATTTTGATTTAAGAATAATTTTTCAGCAAAAAAATACCAGTCTCGCATCCATTGCGAAAACCGGTCAGAACAGCTATCCAGTAAGCTATTGACGGAAATTACAATCACGATTAGTATTATTAATATGTCATCTGGCAAACATATTATAATTTAAGTATGGAGGGAATCTATGGCATCTGTAAAAGCACTTTTTGCACCCAATGATTTAACCGAAGGAACACCTTGGAAAAGAATTGTGGAGTTTACTATACCGATGTTAATCGGTAATGTGGCACAACAGCTCTATAACACTGCTGATTCAATCGTTGTAGGCAAGTACATCGGTGATAATGCTCTAGCAGCTGTGGGCAGCGCTTCACCCATCCTCAATCTTTTACTGGTATTATTCGTAGGTGTTTCTGTAGGAGCAGGAATTCTAGTATCCCAGTATTTCGGCGCTAAAGACAAAGAGAAACTTTCGCGGACCATTGGTACCTGTATCACTTTAAACGCCATTACTTCATTAATAATTATGGTTCTTGGTCCATTGATCGCTCGACCAATGTTGGAACTTTTGAAAACACCGGCGTCAGTACTTAATTGGTGTGAAGAATACTTAAATATCTTCTTTTTAGGAATTGTTGGTTTCTCATATTACAATATCTTTGCAGGAATTCTGCGTGGATTAGGTGATTCACTTTCTGCTCTTGTGTTTTTATTGATTTCAACTTTATTAAACGTAATATTAGATATCTGGTTTGTCGCGGGATTCAATATGGGCGTTCCCGGAGTAGCATTAGCCACTGTGATCGCTCAAGGTATATCAGCCGTGCTTTGTTTACTAAAAATATTAAAGATGAAGGACAGCTGCGATCTAAACTGGGCAATGCTGAAGTTAGACAAAGATATATCTGCCAAGCTGATCAAGTTAGGTTTGCCGTCTGGATTAACCCAAGCGATCTTTTCGCTGGCAATGATTGTAGTTCAATCCTTGACCAACAGCTTTGGAGAAATGGTTATTGCATGTAATGTAATTGTCATGCGGGTTGATGGGTTTGCAATGATGCCGAATTTCTCCTTTGGTAGTGCATTAACTACTTTTGCTGGGCAAAACATTGGCGCTAAGCGAATGGATCGGGTAGATCAAGGTGCTAAGCAAGGTACACTTATTGCTGTAGCGACAGCAACTACAATCACCATTTTGATCTTACTTTTTGGTAAATACCTGATGAGTATCTTTACAGACACCGCAGAGCTGGTTGATCTTAGTATGCGTATGATGCGTATTTTAGCTGTTGGTTATATAGCAGTTGCCGTATCCCAATGTCTGTCTGGAGTCATGCGTGGAGCTGGTGATACGATGACACCGATGTGGATTTCCCTCTTTACCACGATCGTGTTACGGGTCCCAATTGCTTATGGCCTGGCTTATGCAACCAGAAGTGAACTGTACCCAGTTGGCAGACCCGAATCACTCTTTATTTCGCTGTTGATTTCTTGGACATTGGGTGCTGTCATTACCGCTATTGTTTATCGGAAAGGCAAATGGCGCCAAATTAATCTCCAATAAACGTAACAGATCGATGGCTTTTCCCCTTATCCTAGTATTGGAGGGATTATTTTGCTGGAAGCTTTTCTCCGCATTGGTGTACTGATAGGAATAGTGGCAATCCTAACTGTAGGATTTTGGTATTTATTCCGGACTTTTTGGAAAAAAACTTCTAGACGAACAGTCAGACTTGCATTCTTTGTTCTCTCTTTGAGCTTAGCCGTGGGTACGGTCCTTTTAACTCTTAATTTCTATGTTTATTACGGAATCGGCTATCAACCAGACATTTACCGTGTGGGTGACCGCAATTCCAATATGGTTGCCATTACTTTTGACGACGGCCCTAGTGCTGAATTCACACCAGCAATCTTGGATATTCTAAAAGCATACAATGTCCCCGCTACATTCTTTATGGTAGGTGCACATGTTGAAAAATATCCAGAGATTGCCCAAAGGATTGTTGAAGAAGGTCACGAAATTGGCAATCATACATTAAATCATCGCAACCTTCCAACCTTATCCACAGGCGCATTATACCAGGAACTGGTGGAAGCAACAGAAGTTATAGTACAAGTGACAGGTGTCTACCCAGCCTATTTACGGCCACCTCGTGGTATGTATGATGGAAGATCGAGACGGTTAGCCAGTTTATTAGGACAGGAAATAGTGCTTTGGTCTGTGTCCACACGCGATTGGCGTTATGGAGTCACTCCTCAAAATATCCTTAAGACCATTAACAGCAAAGTAAAAGGCGGAGATATCATCCTCTTTCACGATAGTGGGGCATTGATCAAGCACGAAGGGGGAGATCGCCGAGCTACTGTGTTAGCTTTGCCTGAGGTCATTGAAACACTGCGTGCTAAAGGCTTAGAGATTGTTCCATTGAGTGTGCTCCTACATGGTGCTGTCGGTGAAGAATTACCACAAGTAGATATGCCTGAGTAAATTGGAGTGAGTTTTATGCAGTATACAATTGGTGGAGTAAATGACGCCAAGTACATCGCTATGGTTTATCTCGAAGCTTTTCCGGAAAGCATAGACATGTTTTTCAAGCAAAAAAAACACTCAAAGCTGATAGAACTCTTAACGAATGCATTTGCACTTGTGCTCCTTACTGGGGCACAAGTGCTTGTCGCACAGGAACCAGAAACACAAGTTCTCGGTTATTGCATTTATTCTCGGCCAATGTTTTTATCCAGAAGATTCGGTATTATCTTAAAAAACATTGGTGCAATTTGCAAACATCTTATAGGTTGTTTGACCAATATTAATATCAAAGAGTTGGCAAAACTGACTCACAATGCGCTGGCCATGCACTTTCATACACATATGGATCACCCGCTTCCAAAATGCGGTCGCATCAACTCTATTGCGGTCAGTCCCGCTGCTCAAGGTCGTGGCATTGGTAAAGAATTGTTAAGACGGGCACTGCACGAGCTATCGGATATACCGGTATTTCTTAGTGTTCGGCCAAATAACAATACTGCTAAGCATCTTTATCTTAAAGCTGGTTTTCGACCAATTGGTACGACAAGTGATTTGCAAGGTGAATGGGTTTTGATGCTTAAAGACTAGACGGTGTTGAAGTATGAATAGAATCCCGCCAATTGATAATTTCGAAGTGAACTTTAGTATTGATCTGGTTCAGTATAATACGCTCTAGCCTTCTGGCTACTGTTTTAGCGCAATCCTCAGTAGCTGCTGCCAGAAGAACTGCTATTTCGCAATCACTCATTCGACACAACAGATCACCTTGACGCAAAGATCGTTGTAAAATGGTTAGAATTCTGCTAACTTCCGCTTTGCTGGGCGCTTCAATTAACAAGCTAAGCAACTGTCCATTACTCTTTGACAATTTTTCGAAAGCACAGCGATCAATGATGCGCGCTTTACTTTCAAGTAGTGTTGAACCAGTTTTCTGTCTATGTAAAATACGCTGTATCATTTGATTGGTCTCTTCGCTTGGTTCCAAACCTACTTTGTCCGCCAAGGTTTTTTGACATTCTCGATATTGAAGCATCGCATCTACGTTTCGACCCTGATCAATCAAATACTGGATGATGGTACGGTGTAGTGTTTCACGGGTCGGGTCATACCGCAGCGCATCACGGCATATCTGAATAGCTCGTCCATAGCTCTGGCGGCATTTTACCAAAAGTTGCGAGGTATGAATAACCAACTCAAAATACTGTTCCCGTAAATTAGTTCGCAAATTTGTAGTCCAATCCTCATAAAGATCTTCCTCAAGAAAATCACCACGATATAGTTGTAATGCCTGCTGGTACAATTCTAAAGCTTGATCCACATCTATTGCTTCCATGTCGAATGCTTGTTTAATTAGTTTTTGAAATACCACGAAATCAATTTCATAACCATTCCGTGCATCAAACCAATATAATCCATTTGCTGAATAAATAAAGCATTCATTTCTGACATCTATATCCCTCGGACAAAGACTACGGCGAAGGTTGTACACCGTATTGTGCAGATTATGCATGGACCTTTTTGGATCACTCTCAGACCAAAGCAGCTCGATGATCTTATCCTTCGGCACTTTAGTGCCTGGGCGTGAACAAAGATACTTGAACAAAGTCAATGCTTTCTTTGACTTCCAATTCCACACTGGGATTATTAATCCATCTATCTCCACTTGGAAAGTACCAAGCAGCCAAATGCGTATCACTCCAAATTATCCTCCTCTTATCACCTCTCAAGCTTCACTAAAAGATTTACTTAATGTCTGTTCATTACCCTTCTTATATAATTCTAACTTTATTAAATATTACGACATATTTCTAGTTCTAGTCAGTACATTCCCAGTACATCCAAAGTTAAGCAAAATAAAACACTCCAAACCTTAGTATTTCGTGGTTTGGAGTGTTTTGCATTAAGTTATTATGCTATTCATGGATGAACAGATCCGGCAGGATATTATAAATGTATTGATTGACCCAGCCCCACCAGTGTGTACCACCTTTGGCAACCATGAAATAGAAGTTACCCTTAGTGACATCACCTGAATAGATAAAGGTATCACTCAATTGTTTGAGCGCATTGATCTGCGGTAACATATTGCCATAGGCGATGTCTTGATCACCAGTAGCGCAAAGCAGATAATAATCAGTTGGTGAATACCCTCCTTCTTGCGCTACCCGTTGCAGATACTCAGCAGTCAATCTTGCCCGATTGGCACCTGCCGAAGATGGAATAATCCAGCAGTCACCACTTAACGGCATGAAATACTTCACATAGTCAAGTGCGAAGATGTAGGTGTACCAGGTGGAAAGCCCACCCATGGAGAAGCCGCCGAAAGCGCGATGATTACGTGTTGCTTTCATGTCTTCTAAATCGCCAGTGGTAAGATAAGTCCGATACTTGGTTTCCACCACAGGAATGAGATGATTGACTAGTTCTTTATGGAAATCTCCTGCATCATCTACACCACCGTAGAATGTTGGTGTGACAACAATCAACGGCTCAATATCTCCAAAAGCAATCATGTTGTCAATGATGCGTTTCAATTCCGTATTCTGGCCAGGGCCACCAAATAACAGGGTTTCATTTTCCCCGCCGCCGTGCATAAGGTATAGAACGTTATACTTTCTGTCATTACCTTCATCATAGTAGCCATATGGCAGATAAACAAGCGCTCTCTTCTTGTCGGTACCACCTCTGCGGTTAGCTGCCTCGTATTGAATCACTTCGATGGTACCAGGTTTATCACTATATCCTCTATATTGATTAGGTAGCGGCTGGAATATCTTCTCTTTGGCTAACCATTCTGCAAGCTCTAGCTTATTGATGGCAGCTTTCAGAGCGGCAACCTGATCATCAATCTGCTGTTGATTGTCTATCTTGCCAGCTAAAAATGCTTCAGCATCTTTAATGGCATTGGTGACAACCTCAAAATTAGCATAGTTTTTCGGAATCAAAGCTTTCGCTGTATCAATGACAGCTAAGAGTCGATAAGGATCTAAACCAGCAACAGCATTATCCGGCCTACCGAGGAGGATGATTTCACCAAACTTAGCAGTATTTTCCCATGCTGTGCCAGTTGAATCGAAGACATTGATAGTACCCAACCGTGTTGATCCTTTGGCCTCGTTAACCTGAAGTTCAATCCCCATGATCTTGCCATTGGTTGCCGGTGACTGCAGCGCTACTCTAGCTTCGACTATATAACCGCCTTCGACAATTTTAGCTTTGGTGTAGAATCTTTCTATATCGCCGTTGTCGGCAGTCCTTACATTATTGAAGTTCACTCTGTAATGAACATCGTCTACACCATATTCTTTAGTCTTGTTGTTGTTTTCATCAAGAAAGACCTCAAAAGAATCCTGTTCATACGTATTGGCTGATTGATCAGATAATTGATCATCACGGATTTCAGCTAGGAAATACAGAGCATGGTCATCCCATAAAACTCTAAATTTAGCGGTAGTCTGAACACCATTGGTAATGTATTTTGGAGTGACTACAACTGCTTGGTCCCAAATCTCATCAATTTCACCATCAATGACCGGTGATCCATAATACGCAACCATCCGGCCGTTAGCATCAAGCCCGTATTCGTTAACTGTAACCTTTTCCAAACTTGAATTCACCTCCGCGGCAAATACACTGGCCTTGAAACAAGCTCCATGTGATAAAACTAACAACACCAACAGCACCAAAACAACATTTTTAGTAGGAATGCAGTTTACTCTTTTCAAAATATCCCCCTTTTCTTTTTGCACATTGTGCAAAATCAATACATTTTAATTACTATTATTTTACATCCTTGCAAAGTTTATGTCAAATTCTTCCAATGCAAGTCTCATGTTGACCAATCATAGCTGGATTTTATATAATAAGAGCCAAGTTGGCAAAATATGTATCACTATTGGAGGTTATTATCAATGGGCAATTATACTTATCGTGATACACTGCACGCCTGTTACCTTGGTTATATCACCCAAGCCATTGTTAACAACTTAGCACCACTTTTATTTGTTATTTTTCAGGAACAATATCATTTAACTTATGAGATGGTTGGACGCTTAATATTGATTAATTTTACAACACAGATCATTGCTGACATTCTTGCTGCCAGATACAGTGATCGGATTGGCTATCGCAGTGCAGTATTAATTGCTCATCTATGCTGCGCTGTTGGACTTATCTGCCTGAGTCTCCTTCCATGGCTACTGCCTTCATCTTACCTTGGCTTGGCCATAGCTGTTGTTATCTATGCTACAGGTGGTGGTATCATTGAGGTGTTAGTTAGTCCAATTGTGGAAGCACTACCTAGTGATGCCAAAGCTTCAGCCATGAGTTTACTGCATTCTTTCTACTGTTGGGGTCAAGTGGGAGTAGTTTTAATCACCACTCTCTTGCTCAAGATCATTGGTTCACATCGCTGGTATCTTCTACCCTGCCTTTGGGCGATTGTCCCCTTGATCAACTTATATAACTTTTCCCATGTACCACTGCTCTCTCCTGTACCTGAGGGTGAAAGCCTATCTGGAAAACAACTGCTCAAAGTACGTGGTTTTTGGTTGGCACTGTTACTGATGCTCTCAGCAGGAGCTTCAGAACTATCCATGGTGCAATGGTCTTCTTTGTTTGCTGAGCAAAGCCTAGGTGTGCCCAAGGTGCTAGGAGATCTGCTGGGACCATGCTTGTTTGCAGTCTTGATGGGCATTGGCCGTACTCTCTATGGTTGGTATGGTGAACGAATTCGTATCGATCAGGTATTGCTTTATAGCGGCATTCTGTGCGTGTTCTGTTATATGATTACAGTCTTCAGTCCTTTTCCTATGCTTTCCCTATTTGGATGCGCACTTTGCGGACTATCTGTGAGTCTGATGTGGCCAGGTACTTTGAGCTTAACAGCTGCAAACATTCCAAAAGGAGGGACACTGATGTTTGGGTTGCTGGCAATCTTTGGTGACCTAGGCTGTTCTCTCGGACCGTGGTTAGCAGGAGTCATTTCGGACATTGCATCCCAATCAGCCATTGTTGGCTCATCAAGTGTTGGTCTCAAAGTAGGATTAGGCGCAGTAAGTCTTTTCCCCGCTCTAATGATCATGGGTATTTTCGCTATGCGTAAACTCCCCGCCAATGAATAAAGCGAAGCACTGCCGATTGGATTGGCAGTGCTTAACTTTTACTTAATGGCCGTAATTGGTGGATTGAGTTCCACTGGAGCCAGCAACTGTGTTACTACTCTTACCGTGGGTCTAATTAGTGCATCAACTGCAGCTAAGTCCCTCAGTTGCATTGATGTTTGGTAATTATCATAGAGTTTTGCCGCCGCTGACCCGCCACTGTAAGTAGGTATAACCTTGGAGAATCCGATCTCGCCAAGCCACCGCTGATACGTCTTTCCTGACGGATGCCGGGTCCGCAGCTTCCTTACATCACAAATTTGCCCTCTAATTTGCCTTAGAAATTCTGGAGTGATATCTAGAAAGGACATTTTGTCGAAAGCCTCTTTGGGCAGTGATACTGTGATGCCATACTGTACGACATACTCTTCATGAATATGCCGGTCAAAGAGAATCAGCCGGCTGCAGCCATCCTTTAAACCTGCTATCCATAGTTCATTTTCATTTCCGCCAGCGTACTCATTAAGTGATTCATAAAAAAGCCGTAACTTCCCGCCTGGTTTCAGTACCCGATAAAACTCTTCCAGCGTTTGATAAGGATCAGGGGTTTGTTCAACAGAAGACGCTGCAGTAGTGGCATCAAAACTGTTGTCAGCGAATGGCAGTTTGTCACCAGCATAGTAACACTGGAAATGGGCATTCGTAATCCCCATTCTTAGGGCATTTTTCTTACAAACAGCCACACGCTGAGCTGATGAGTCTAATCCGATAACTTCCTGGATAAATGGTGCGATAATCAGAGATGGCCAGCCATCACCTGGGCCAAAATCCAGCACCTTTTTGCCTTCACTATTGGTAGTGTATAAAAAATCGTACAAATATCCCCTGTCTGCCCAATGAGAGCGCTGTGCAGCATCAAAAGGCTGATAGACTATGGGAAGAGAAAAATCCGACTGCGAATCCATATCATCATAGATAAACTTATCTGAGGTACAAAACTGTGTTTCAAACTCCCTTTCAAGCCAGCTAAAAATGTCCATAATATCCTCCTAAATCACCCGGTTTGGTTACTATTTGGTCAAACGCAGTCAAATCCCTCTAGATAAAACTTATCTGAACTAATATTGACAATCTATTTAAATTACGTTATTATGTAATTGCGTAAATACATAATATACCAAAAGGGAGTTGTTCATATGGAACGAAATTATGAACAAGAAATTGATTTGCTGAAAAAAGAGATTGAAGCAATCAAAAACCTGCTAATGCTCAATCAAACAACACAAGAAACATCAATCAAACCTACCCCCAGTTTACAGCAAGATCCAAATATTGACCCTAATTTGAAACAAGTTCTACACGACCTGGAAGCTTACTGCAACCAAAACAGAATCAGCGGTGCAGTCACGTATATCGGAACCTTCGGTTCTGGCGGCCGCCAATCAACCTGGATCAGCAACAAAGTAAAAGTCGACGATCTATTTGCGCTAATCGAAGATAGACTAGCTGAAAAAGTACTGGCATGCATTGGTAACGCTGACCGCTTAAACATTCTCCTGAGTATATTAAAGAAACCAATGACTGTCGCTAAATTAGTTGAAGAATGTGGTTTTAATTCTACAGGGCAGGTTTATCATCACTTAAAACCCCTCATCGCCGCAGATCTAGTCATTGAAGATCCACAAAGTGAAAACCGTGGTGTTTATATCATCCAACCTCATCGCGTTCAAGGGATTATCATGCTGCTAGCCGGTATCAGTGACTTGCTCGACACTCAATTCACCCAAGGTAATTGGACTGACGAAGTATAAGCTAAGGGAGTGGTCTACCCACTCCCTACTTTTATTCAAAGACACCCAGAACATAAATCCCTACAAGGACCAGGCCTATGTAGATATACTGCTGTAAGGTTAACTTTTCTTTTAATAGCAATCTGCCTAGAAGTACAGAAACAATACTGTAACAGCCAATCATTGGCGCCACAATCACTGAATTGTTATCCAGCGCAAAAACATAGAAGTATTGCCCTGCTGTTTCAAAAATGGCAGCTAAAGCTCGATCCTTTTCATCAAACAAGCTAACCCTGCTTTTCTTGAACATCACTACATAAATATAAGCGAAAATCCCGCACACCAGGAATGTTAACTCATAAGAAATCAACGCTTCTTCAGGACTCATCATGGTAGTCAAATATACATCATCAAGGAATGTTCCTAAAGCATCGATGATTGCATACAGGATCGGAAAAATGAGAGCCACAGCACCTAAAGTGTACTTTTTATCAACTGTTCTACTTTGCTGCTTTTCAAGCAGTAATGCTTGTTTCCTTTCTTCAAAGGCTATAGCAACCAATCCAACAGTAATCATGGTGACCGCTATCAACTGCCAGCTGTTCATGGTTTTACCAAGAAAGATAAACGACAAAATCCCTGCAACCGCCCCTGAAGTATTGCTAACAGGCGAGCTTATGGAAACCTCTAAGTAGCGTAGTCCGACATAGCCCAAAGTCATGGACAAAATGTACATAAAAGATACTGGCAGATACTTGACAATATTGACAGGATTGTATTGCCACCCCATTTTCGAAAGTTCAAATAGCGCTTGGATGCCCATTACCAATCCAACCATAGTCACAATTCTCAAGTGACTGTATTTGTCTGTTGGTGACGTACCTTTTTTATAAAAAGTATCAGCTATGCCCCAAAAAAGAATGGTCAATATAGCGGATGTGTACCATGTCATAACCATCACAGTCTCCTTATCCAATATATGAAAATATGACAGCACTGCCTATTATACAATATTTTTCATGGACTTGTAAATTACTGTATTAAGCATAAATTACCAACTCGATCTGCTAAAAAAAATCAACTTTTTTCTCCGATTAAGGATAGTAATAGTGAAAGCAAATATAGACCATCAATCACAGAAAGGTGATCTTAATGCAAAATAAGTTTATAAAACGCTTTATCGGCTTGGTGATAATCTCTGCACTAGCACTGTTTATTACATCTATTCCCTCATCTTCAACTATGGACTCTGGTTATTTCACAACATCAGCCACTTATGAAATTCAAGATGGAGAGCTATTACTACAATTTGCTCTTACTAATCATCACTCTGCACCACAACAATTGCAATTTGGTTCTGGTCAGCAGTATGAAATCATTATAAGTGACGAAAATGGCACAGAAGTCTATAGATATTCAGATAATAAGATGTTTACAATGGCACTGATCTATAAAGACCTACAGCCTGGTGATACGCTACACTGGCAAGAAAAATGGGATCTGACTAATAAAGATGGTGTAAAACTGACATCCGGAAAGTACAATATTGTAATCAAGGTGATGACGAGCGCAGAAGATGACCAATCAGCCATTCCTGAAGAACAGTTGACAACCACGATGGAAATCAATCTGGCGTCAGCTATTGCTAAAAGTGTGATTTCCAATACTGCAGATCAAGTAATCAATGCTTTGCGGGATAAAAATGCAGAAAAACTGGCACAGTTTGTTCATCCAGTCAAAGGCGTCCGCTTCACTCCTTACACCTATGTACAGGTAGATCAGGACATCGTAATGGATCAAGCAGCTATAAAGAACTTTTTCTATGACGAAAATCAGTACTTATGGGGCTATTACGATGGTACTGGCTGCGAAATCATCTTAACACCAACTGAGTACTATCAGAAGTTTATCTATTCCCATGATTTCGCTAATGCAGAGCAAGTAGGGTACAATGAAGTTCTCAGCTTCGGCAATACGCTGGAAAATCAATTTGAGATATACGACAATCCTATCATCGTGGAATATTACTTTTCAGGCTTTAATCCCGACTATGTAGGAATGGATTGGCGTAGTTTACGTCTTGTCTTCGAACAGTACGAAGATGACTGGTATTTAGTAGGCATCATTTCGAATCAGTGGACCATTTAGGGATACAACTTAAACAATAAAAAAAGGGCGCACTGCCGCCCTTTTTTGGTATCTGTCAATATTAATATCCAGCATAATTGGCTAAAAATCGTAAGACATAAACAGAACTATCGATAATTCTATTTTTACGCTGGCGCCATGAATCAGAAAGCTGCAAAAAGCCACGTGGTTTATTGCCTAAATCCCAGAGTCCATCCAAAGTCCTCTGCTGCCAAACCCAATCATAGTAACTGTCTTTGTATTCATCCCACACTGAAAAACGCGCTATGATGGATAGATTACGCAGCCAATGATAAGAGTTTTTGGTATCACTTATTGGTACCAGACAAGAAGGGTTTTTATCATAAATATAGTACATGCCAGCTTCACGATGGAGACAGTACTCGAAAACTTTCCGCTCAATATCAGGCGGTAGAATGCCCTTCTGACTGGAAAGCAGCAGCACACAATAATAATTATAGAAAGGAATGGTGCGTTTGGTTTTTATTTTGAAGTATCCATACTGAGCCGCGGTTTCAGCCAGAGGGTCATATTCACCATGAGCGAAAGCTGCCAGAACAAACTCACGCCACACTTCTGCATGTTGCCTTACCAAAGGATGATGAGGGTCAAGCAAAGACAACATAGCAGCAGATACCAAAGGCATGAACATTTCCAGCCACCAACGCTCTGTATCATGTTTTTCACAGCGTTGATGCCAAATATCTTCTCCCTGGAGGACTCTTTCTGTGAAGCGAGCTACTTTTTGCAAAACAGGATGCTTTGGATCGACCCCCATCCATAATAGCTGCCGGATAACTGCTTCCGTGTCTCCATGATAAGCTCCCCAATACCCATCAGCAGTCTGCTCTTCAGCAATTTTTTGAAATAATGGGTGTTGTAAAACTTGTGCATAGGCAGCTTCATATTGTGGATCGCCACATTTGAGACCTTTCCATTCCTTGAGCAGAACAAACCGTGGGATCGAGTCTGGATCAAGAGCCATAAGCTGTTCTACAATATTTTGCATATTGCTCTCATCAAGCCAATGCATCTACTTCCCACCCTCTACAATCACTATCAAAACTCACTCATTTACTTTTAGGATAAACTCCATAATTCCTTCATACTGTTGATACAACTTTGCATCTTTCAACGTTCTATCTTTTCTGGGCATTTCCAGATATACCTCATGACAAATTCGAGTAGGTTTATCAGAGAGCAGCAAGACACGATCAGCCAGCAATACTGCCTCTTGTGGATCATGAGTAATTAACACGACAGCAAACTTCTCTCGAGCATACTCTGCAAGTAAGAGTTTCTGCAGTTGATACTTAAGAGCCATATCTAGTGATTTAAACGGTTCGTCCATGAGCAGCAGCGAAGGTTTAATGGCTAAAGCGCGTACGATCTCTAATCTTTGCTTCATTCCCCCGCTAAGCTGTGATGGATACGCGTCGCGATAAGCCCATAAACCGGTCTCCATCAACAACCGTTCTCTTATCGGTGCAGCCATCGCTGGTGCGAAATAATTGTGCTGTACAAACGCAATGTTGGCTTCCACTGTCAGCCAAGGTAACAAGCGCGGCTCCTGGAAAACGTATGCTAGGCGCGCTTTGCTGCTAATTTCTCTTTCACCCTGATCAGCTGGTATTAAGCCCGAAATAATATTCAATAATGTGGTCTTGCCACAACCAGATGGCCCCACTATGGCCACAATTTCATGAGCATACACAGCCATGGATATATCCTCAAGCACTTGCAGTTCGCCTTGCCTTTGGCTGTATGTTTTATGAATATGATTCAAACGCAGAAGGCAACTAGCTGTGTTGGTCATGGAGATTCCACCTTGTTATCCTTTTTTTTAACGGTTGCAATATTCCATACTCACCGATCAGCATAAAAACAATCAGAACTAAAGTCCAAGCAAAAAGCTTATCAGTTTCCAAGTAACTGTTCGCACGGCTCAAAGCATAACCTATACCTTTGGAACTACCAATGTATTCAGCAAAGATGGTGGATTTCCAAGCCAGCGATATACCGAGACTTGCTGCAGAAACTAAATGTGGACTTAACACTGGCAAGTAAATCTTGGTGATCATTTTACGGTTAGGGCAGCGATATAATTTTGCCATCTCCACTAGGTGCTGATCAATGCTTTCTAACCCGTTAAAAACATTAATAAACGCCACTGGAAAAGTCACAATTAATATGAGAAATACTGGCGTCAAATCATCAGCAATCCCAAACCATATCACTGCCAGCACTACCCAAATTATAGGTGGAATAACTTGTACCATTGTAATTATAGGACGAAGCAGCTCGCTTAACACTTTGCTTGTTTGCAGCAGCAGAGCCAGTAGACAGCCAAGCATAAATCCTAAAGCATATCCTATAATAGTGCGGCGCAATGTAATGATCAGATTAGTCCACAACGCCCCTGATGTCCAGAGCCCACATAATGCCTGCAACGTTTCGTACGGCGAAGGCAATATTAGTGGATGATACCGCAGTGATAAAAGACCCCAGAAAATAAGCACTACTAGAACACCAGTAGTGCTTATAAGGAGTTTTCTCAGTACAGGATTCATTTTAGAAATAGAATTGCGCATCAGGCAATTTCCCACCTATCATCTCTGGATAAAGTTGGAGTACTTCCTGACAATATGTTTCAATCAGTTTCGCTTGATCGTCAGGATACAGATTCAAGTTGATCCGTGCTAAGGACTGCTGTACAATCGCAGCTGGCTGACCAAAATATTCAGAAGCCAAGGCTGCTGCATCAGCAGGATTTTCTTTCACCCAGTTAATCCCTTCCTGATAATACTGATTGATCGTCTCCACTAACTTATGATGTTTGTCCGCAAAATCGCCACGGACAAACAAGCCGACAAAAGGAATCCGATCATCACCGTCATGCAGTTTAGCCCATTCTGCTTGTAAATCAAAAGCGAGGACTGCATCTGCGTAGTTTTGCAAAGTAATTGTCACCATTGGTTCAGGTAAAATGATGGCATCGAGTTTGCCCAACTGGAAAGTCCTGGCGCCATTGTTCGATGGCAAAATCACGAACTGTACTTTTTCCGGATCAGCACCGTTATTTAATAGAAAATACCGGGCTAGAAAATCCAATGGACCACCCTGCAACGGTACACTCAAACTCTTGCCTTCCAAGTCTTTCCACTGTTCTACTGGGAAATTTGTTAGTAAATAATCGATTCCCCAGATATTAGTATTCACCAAACGCAGGTTAATTCCCTTGTTATACGCGTTTACTCCAACATTGACACCAGTTATCAACATATCGATCTCTTTTTGTGAGATCAACGCTAATCCTCTTTGATGATCATCAGAAATTACAAATTCAAACTCAACTTGATCTGTTAACACTCCACTAGCTTTCATCCACAGCAGAGGTAGAGCACCCACTGTTGGAGGGCTCTGAATTACAACTTTTTCAACCTCTGCACCCATTGTGATCGCTGATAAGACCAAAACTGCCAAGGCTGTTAAGGTTATCATTGATCTAAATTGCCTTTGATTCATCTTTTATAATCCTCCGTTTATCGGGCCCGATAGGTTGTGTGGAGTAAGTGGTGGGATTTCTCACCTAAAGGCTCACCCAGGTATTCCTGGTACAATTTAACGACTTCCGGATTTTCATGAGACTTGCGGATGGTATTGGATTGATCGATACTAGCAAGTCCTTTGGCTCTCTTGGATTTAGTTTCATGGTTGCTTGGAATTGGCTGGCCGCCACCGCCAACACATCCATGAGGACAAGCCATGATCTCTATCCAGTCGTACTCAGTTTTTCCTTCTCTTACCTCATCCAGCAGTTTCGCTGCATTCGCCAATCCGGAAACCACTGCTATCTTAAAAGTACGGTCGCCAATTACTGCCTCAGCTTCCTTAATACCCATGAACCCGAGATTTAGTCTTTCTAAAGGCTCACCAGTCAAAACTTCTTTGACTGTCCTTAGAGCAGCTTCTGTTACCCCACCAGTGGTACCAAAAATAGTGGCAGCACCAGTACGGGCACCCATAATATTGTCATACTCTCCATCAGCCAAGTTAACAAAGTCCAAACCAAGCTGCTTAATCATCCGTGCTAACTCCCGCGTAGTTAGAACTGCGTCTGTATCTTGGAAACCGCTATCACGGTGTTCTTCCCGCTCTTTTTCGAATTTCTTGGCGGTACATGGCATCACGGATACAGTAAAGATCTTCTGCGGATCAATACCGAGTTTTTGAGCGTAATAAGTCTTAACTAAGGTTGAAAACATTTGCTGCGGTGATTTTGCTGTTGAAATATGATCCAGTAAATCTGGATAATTGTGCTCAGCATATTTAATCCATCCAGGGCAGCACGATGTGATATGCGGCAGCTTTTTACCGCCTTTTATCTTGGCAATGAACTCATAACCCTCTTCCATAATTGTCAAATCAGCAGTGAACTCTGTTGAAAAGACACGATCAAATCCTAGTTTCCGTAAAGCCGTAATCATTTTTCCTGTGACAACTGTGCCAGGCTCTAAACCAAACTCTTCGCCTAAACTTACTTGAACAGCGGGAGCAACTTGAACAACCACAAATTTATCTGGATTTTCCAATGCTTCCCAAACCTGATCCGCTTCACTAATTTCTGTGAGAGCGCCCACTGGGCAAACTGCAGCACATTGGCCGCAAAGGGCACAATTCATCTCACTCTGCGGTAAGTCGAACGCAGTGGTAACCATAGCATCGAAACCACGTCCGGCAAAATCAAGAGTGTCAATTCCTTGGACTTCAGCACAGACGCGTACGCAGCGTCCGCAAAGGATACACTTATTAGGATCTCTCTTTAGAGCGGAACCCTCACCAATGATCTGGGCTTTCCGAATTTCACCTGCATATTTCTGCACATCATCTTTAGTGATACCTAGTGCATAAGTGAGACACTGCAATTCACAGCTGCCATTGCGATCACAACCTAAGCAATCATTCGGATGGTTAGCTAACAATAACTCAACATTGCGTTTTCTGGCTGCACGGACACGCGCGCTGCGGGTACTGATAGTCATTCCCTCAGTAGCGGGAGTAACACAGGCCGCAAGCAGTTTCTTTGTCTTGAGATCTTCTACCATACAAACACGGCAGGAACCAAACAATGAAAGCTCCGGATGATAACAGAGGGTAGGAATATCAATTCCTACTGCTCGTGCAGCTTCCAGAACAGTAGCACCAGCTTCAACTTGAACAATCTGGTCATCTATAGTTAAGGTGATTTTACTCATCCATTTGCACTCCTTTCCTACTCCTGTTTTAACCCTGGGCAATAGCCTTAACTGGGCACTTAGCAGCGCAAGCACCACAAGCTATACATGTATTGGCATCAATGGTGTGTGGTTTCTTCCGTTCGCCTGTTATTGCACCGATTGGGCATGTTTTTACGCATAGACCGCAGCCAATACACTTTGATGCATTGATGGCGTATGCGGCGCTCATACCCGCGCAAACGTTGGCTGGGCACCTTTTTTCCTTGATGTGAGCCTCATACTCATCTCTAAAATACTTGATGGTACTTAAAACAGGATTCGGAGCGGAACCTCCCAATTGGCACAATGATGTTTCTTTAATGTGGTGTCCTAATTCTTCCAGTAATTCTATATCGCCTTCTCTGCCTTCTCCAGAACAGATCCGGTCTAGTATCTCTAGCATCCGCTTTGTGCCTTCCCGGCAAGGGGTGCATTTACCGCAAGACTCGCTCTGCGTAAACTTAAGGAAGAAACGAGCTACATCCACCATACACGTACTTTCATCCATGACTACCATACCGCCGGAACCCATCATGGCACCTACAGACTGGAGTGATTCATAATCAATTGGCAGATCTAGCAATTCCGCAGGGATACAGCCACCAGAAGGGCCACCAGTCTGAACTGCTTTCAACTTTTTACCTTGAGAAATGCCACCGCCAATATCATAAATGATTTCCCGGAGAGTAATTCCCATCGGTACTTCTACCAAACCAGTATTGTTGATCTTACCGGTAAGTGCAAACACTTTAGTACCTGTGCTCTTTTCTGTACCAACCGATTTAAACGCATCTGCACCGTGTTTAATGATATAAGGCACATTGCCAAAAGTCTCAACGTTATTGATGTTGGTTGGTTTACCCCAAAGGCCCGACACAGATGGGAACGGTGGTTTTGGCCGAGGCATACCTCTGCGCCCTTCGATGGAAGCCATGAGAGCTGTTTCTTCACCACAAACAAAGGCGCCAGCACCTTTTTTAATGTGCAAGTCAAAATTAAATCCACTGCCAAAAATATCTTTACCTAATAAACCATACTGCTGTGCTTGAGCTATAGCGATCTCCAAACGATGTATCGCTAACGGATACTCTGCACGGACATAAATATAACCTTCATCAGCGCCAATGGCATATGCCGCAATGATCATACCCTCAATTACCCGATGCGGATCACCTTCCAAAAGGCTGCGATCCATAAATGCACCTGGGTCGCCTTCGTCTGCATTACAGACGAGGTACTTCTTATCGCCAGCAGACTTTCTGGTGAGCTCCCATTTCAAACCTGTCGGGAATCCAGCTCCACCACGGCCCCGTAGTCCAGAACGTTTCACCTCATCGATGACTTGCTCAGGAGTCATTTCTGTTAAGGCTTTGCCAGCTGCTTCATAACCACCAACAGCGATATACTCTTCAATCCTTTCCGGATTAATCCGACCACAGTCAGCCAGAACGATTCTGTGCTGTTTTTTATAGAAATCAATATCCCGATAAGAAGGTATCTTCTCTGTATCTGGCTGCTCCTGATACAAGAGTCGTTCTACAATTCTACCCTTAAGGAGGTGTTCTTCCACTATATCTTTAATGTCTTCTGGCCGAACATGGCAATAGAAAACGCCTTCAGGATAGACAATCATGATTGGCCCTTTCTCACAGAAACCATGGCAACCTGTCTCAACTACCTTGACTTCATTTTCCAAGCCATAATCAAGTAATTTGCTCATTAGTTCAGTCTTAATATTCTTTGAACCTGAGGACACACATCCGGTTCCTGTACAGATTAAAACATGAGAACGATAAAATTTAGGCTGCATCTTAGATTTCTCCCTCCTCAAGGCGCGCTACCGCTAAATCTGTCACAATATTGCCGTTAATCACATGTTCAACAATGATTCGTTCCACATCTTTGGCAGTAACTTTGCCATAAGTAATGCGTGCTTGACCTGGTAACTGCACATCAACCAAAGGTTCTTTTTCACACATACCGATACAACCTGTTTGGGTTATAATTACATCCAGATTTCTTCTTTCAATTTCATTAATAATTGCCTGTAATACTTCACGAGCACCAGCAGCAATACCACAAGTACCCATACCAACAATAATCTTTGGCTTGCCTTCACTATTCCGTGCTGACATTTCTTGCTGCAATTTTTCTCTTAGCTGCTTTAATTCTGCAAGAGATTTCATTTACTCTTCACCTCCGAATAAATCGTCCAATCCTTCATGAATAAATTGCCTCAGCCAACTTAACACTTCTGGATGATTGATTGCCACTCCATCGAGCTCCCGTTTGATCTCTCGTGTATCCAATATGAATGCTTTAGTACCGTAAATATGATGATAGATAAAATCAATGTTAGTGTTAAGAGCAATCAATGAGAGTAAAGTTCCAGTTATATCACCCAATGGCGCACGATCAATGTGACTGTGCCGGAAACGTGCTACTACTTGCGTACCAGTGCCAACTTGCGAGTAGATCTCCAGTTTACCGTCACATCTTTGAGCAGCCTCTGCAAAAAGCGGCAAGCCCATGCCTACTGCTCTTGTTTCTCTGGAAGTAAAAAAAGGATCAATTAATTGAGACTGCATGTTTTCGGGGATTCCTTGCCCATTGTCAGTGATTGTAATCGTGAGTTGGTCGTGTGCGAGATCTTCAATGACAGTTATTTCAATGAGAGTGGCTGCGGCAGCGATAGAATTTTGCACGATGTCCAAAATGTGCAGAGATAGTTCCCTCATATGCTCACCAAATTACACACTTACTGAGTGATGACAGCTTCCTTTGAAGATGTGACACCAGTTTGTTCTTTATTTCTATATGCATTCAGTACATCTGCTACACTTTCAGGAGTCATCCTGCCATGGGTGTCGTTATTTACCATGATTACTGGAGCAAGACCGCAGGCACCAATGCAGGCCACTGTTTCCAATGTAAACTCCAAATCCGGAGTAGTGCCGCCGCTTTTTATGCCTAATGCTTCTTCGATAGCTTTCAGTACCTCAGCACCTCCGCGTACATGGCAGGCAGTACCGGTGCAAACCTTGATTACATTTCTGCCCCGAGGTTGGAGATGGAATTGTGTATAGAATGTGACAACACCATATACCTTGGTCAATGAAACCTGTAAATACTTGCTGATTTCCACCAGCACATCTTTTGGCAAGTACCCATATTGTTCTTGAGCTTCTTGCAAAATCGGTATTAAATAGCGTTGTTCTTGCGGATACTTCTGCATAATTTGGTGCAGTGGTGCAAGATACTTATCCATACTTTCCTTTTCATGCCCACAAACGCAACCCATACTTCTACCACCTTTCATTTATTTTAAAGTTATTGTGATTTTTTTAACTTATTCTTACAATAAATTAACCTGCTGTTCCAGGCTTTGTACTTTATTTCACAACTGTTCTCTCCAATTATACTGAGGTATATTATATTTGTCAATAGCGGTCAAAGCCCGATCCAGAACTGCAAAATGGCTCTAATAGCTGGTACAGCCTTCCGCTGACTAGAAACCCATTTTCGCTGCCACAATTACCTATATCATTAAGAAAATGGCTATCCGAGCCAGTAATCGTCAGATAGAACTGCAAATCAGGAAAGCGATAGAACAATTTTTCTGGTTTGACATGCCTTGAAACTTCAATGACTTCGATACCTAGATCTGGTGGAATAAAACCTAACTGCCCGATAATGCTGTTAACAGGACGATCCACATGAGAAGGAATCACAATTCCTCCTAGCTGGCTTACATGCGCTACTACATCTGCACATGATAAGCTTGTGGCAGTAGCTAGTAACCTTTCTTCTTTTGCCGCATATTCATCATGAATATCGACAATGAGCTGATAACCAAAGGTGTCCTCGTCATTGAGCAATTCGGGCAAATGATCAAATACAACCTTTTCCCATGTCAGCAATCCTTCAAGCGTGGAAAATAAACAAAGCAAATGCACTTCTTCTTTGGTTTCTACCTCCATACCAGGAATTACTTTCAATCCATGTTTTTTGGCTAGCTCCATTGCCACCTGTACATTGCCAGCAGCATTGTGATCAGTAATAGCAATGCAATCCAGTCCCTTTTTGACTGCTGCCATTACTATGTTCCCAGGTGTCATCAGTATATCAGCACAAGGAGACAAGCAGCTATGAATATGCAGATCACACCTGAGATAATGTCCACTCACCTGCTAAACCTCCTATATTCCCAAAGCAATCAGCTTACATATCAGCTCATAGGCCGTCAATGGCGTGCGCAGAATATTTACACCCTTTTCTTCTGCTCTCTTGATGACTGCTGGTTCGACTTCGAAACCCTCAACTACAATTACAGCAGCTACACCTGTAAGGCTGGCTACAGCCACAACATTCTGGTGGCCTTGAATGGTCAGCCAAAGATTGTGTTCTTTTGCCTTAGCCATCACATTGCTCAATAAGTCTCCAACATATACCCCATTTATTTGTGCTTCTAGTGTACCTGCCACAACTTCCAAACCCAGCTGCTCAGCAAGCTCCTTAACTGTCATTCCTACTCACCTAACCTTTTTTCCTCTGTTTCATCACAGGTGGCATTTCATGCACTAATGCTGACATTTTATCAGCTAAGTCCACCACTTGCTTGCGCAAGAAAAACATACAGTCGGTTCGGCTGGCCAATCCATTGACAATGTCTTCTGCTAAAGTCTTGCAATCTGGCGCTCCACAGGCAGCGCAATCTAAACCTGGTAAAATCTCAATCTCCTGTTCCAACTGTGCCAATTTTTCCATGGCAATTTCCAGATTGTCATCAAGCCGACCAAGCTGCAATGATTCGATTTCTCTTGTAAGCTCAAAATTGTAATAAACATCATCTTGCGTGACCATCTGATTTCCCTGAGTTCTTAAACTGCGTAAGTTAATGCTGGCCTGAAACGGATTTACCACATTAAAGACTCCACCAACACACCCATAATCACAAGCTGCTAACTCACAATATCTGACGCCTTTGATATTATTGCGGGACAACTCGTCTAAAACTGCCTTGACACGATGAATGCCAGAAACAGTTAAAGTACTTTTGCGAAACTGTTCTTGCAAAAGCCGCGCTTCGCCCCCCACCTGACCCCAACCTATTCCCAAGTAAGGTATAGGCTCAGAAACCAGCGCGAAATCTTGAATATCGTTCATTACCTCCAAGACTGCCTGATATGCCAAACTCACAGAAATTGCCTGATTAATACTACTTTGATCAATACCAATTGGATTAAAAACACTGGTGTTCTTCCCAGGACATGGAGTGATAAAAAATATACCTATATCTTCTGGCGGGACACCCGAATTGATCTTTTCCTGCCGAACTTTCTCAGCCAATGCATCCGCTGGTGACTTAAAAGGAATTAAATGGCCAGTTAATTCAGGATAGAGCACTTGAATCAATCGTACCACCACGGGGCACGAAGAAGATATATACGTGCCAGGATGCTGTTGTAAAAACTCTGAAGTTTTCTGACTGAGAGCTTCTGCTGCTAAAGCAACATCATACACTGCTTTAAACCCTAGTTGTCGGAAAGCCTGCTTGATCTGCAGAGGGTGAAAACCTTTAAACTGTCCATAAAAGCTTGGAGGAATCAACACAATCGGATAGCGGTAGGATTGCAGATCAGCCAATACAGCTGTTTGGGAATACTTGGCATGGTAGGCACAAATTCTAATGCATTCAGCACAATCAATACATAGTTCATCGCGAATTGTCGCTTTGCCATTGTGCACCCGGATCGCTTTGGTAGGACAATTCTTCACGCAATTGGTACATCCCTCACACAGCTCTTCCTTAAGCAAAACAGAGTGTTTTTTCATTGTTTTCACTCCTAACTGTTTGGCTCTTTAGATGGGGATTCCAAATAAATAATTGCCGTAAATTTAGTACTCTGCCCTTTCCCAGTCTCCACGTGTAAGTCATCTGAGTAGTATTGAATATTGTTTAAACCCATACCGGCACCAAAACCCATTTCCCGCACACGATCATCAGCAGTGGAATAACCGGGCTGAAATGCTAATTGCAGATCTTCAATCCCAGGCCCTTTATCTTCCGCAACAACCTTGATGTGATCAGAAGCAATATAGACAGTGATTTCGCCACCTAACGAATGAATAATTATGTTCATTTCCATCTCATAAGTGACTATAGTAGTACGGCGGTTGATATCTGAGCGTACTCCTAATTTGCGCAGAATCTCTTTCAAGTTGCTGGAAGCCTCGCCACCGCGAGCAAAGTCACCTTTTTCAATGGCACTGCGAAGAATAACCTGTTCCTGCACATCCAACCCCTCCAGCGTCTAGATAAGACTGCGCATCGACTCAGAATTGAGACCTGCCTGATACAAAATACCGCAGCATTCAAACATTGACTTTGGTGATAGATACAAATTGATACCCTTCTCTTTGGCTAGCTCAATCGTTTCTTTTGGAGGACGCTTGCCCCGCACAAATATGATGAATTTGATATCAGTCATCTCCGCGGTTCTAATAACCTGCGGATTAGTCAGTCCTGTTAAGAGCATAGTCTTCTCTTGGGAGAAAGCCAGCACGTCACTCATTAAATCACAACCACAAACCGTCTTTATCTCATAATCTAAATCGTCGATTACCACTAATGGTTCAAGTTGGATTAATGGAATGATTTCTGCAAGTTTCATCTCAGATTCCTCCACACACAGATTACCGCTGCTACTATATATCTCTATGTTAATCTTAGCAAAGATTTGGCAAAAGTGAAAGGTTTCTCAAATAAAAAACGCCACTGTTCTGCGTAGAAACAGTGGCTTATACTTATTAGTTGTTTATATTAGTTAATCTCGCCCGCTTTTTTCAACGTCATCTTGGTGATTGCCGGACCAATCAGTTCATAAATCACCGTAGCACTGAGAATGACTGCGCGGATTTGTTCACCATATTCAGGAACAACCGTCAGCGCTAACCCCGATAGACCAATAGCCACGCCCGCTTGTGGGACCAAAGTTAGACCTAGGTATTTCTTCACAACAGGATCCACACGAGTAAATACAGCTCCTGCCCAGGCACCTACGATCTTACCAATAACGCGGAAAACAATATACAGAGCACCAATTAGTCCTACGGAAGGCAAGATTGTAATGTTGAGATGAGCTCCCGAGAAGAAGAAAAACAACATGAACAACGGAGGGGTGAAACGGTCAATCTGCTCCATTATCTGATTACTTACTTGAGATATATTTACGTAAAGTGCGCTCATGGTCATACAAGTTAATAGTGGTGATACATTGATGGCATTAGCGATGCCAATACCAACAAAGATCATCCCAATCACTGCAGAAAGGCGATTTCCCCGTCCTGTAAACCAATCTGTCAAAAACTTGAGGATGACGCTTAGTACAGCACCGACTAGTATGGCCCCAATGATCTCAAACATTGGGGTAAATATGGTCTCTATCATGGATACTGCTTGTTGTGAACGAATAGCCTTGCCAATAGCTACAGAAAGGCTGAAAACGATCATGGCTACAACATCGTCAACCGCCACTACCGGTAGCAATGTCTTGGTAACTGGTCCATTAGCCTTGTATTGCCGTACTACCATCAGCGTAGCAGCGGGCGCAGTGGCTGCAGCAATTGCACCTAAAGTAATCGAGAAAGCCACATCATGACCTGTAAGTATTAAAATCAAATCCACAAATAAAGTACCCCCAATTCCCTCGAGAAAAGCGATAATAATGGGGGCTTTACCTATTTGTTTTAAATATGTGGCCTTAAATTCAGCGCCAATGGAAAATGCGATAAATCCTAAAGCCATATCTGAAATAAAGGCAAACTGATTAACAACCTGCTCGGAAAACAGTTTAAGGCAGTACGGGCCTACTAACAGCCCGACCACCAAATATCCAGTTACATTCGGCAACTGTACCTTCTTCATCAACTTGCTTGATAAAAGACTTAAAATGATGGCGATTGCTAAACAAAGATACATATTGAGTTGAATCACATTGGGTCACCTGGTCTTTCGAAGAACTCATCACGGTATTTAATAATAGTCTTCTCAAATTCAATTGTCAATCGCCCTTATGCGTTTCTACCGTTGTCCGATTGTAAATTTTTAAGATATAAAAACCAAGCTAAGTCTATGTTTCTTGATGCTGTTATTGCTGAATTATTCCCAACCTGACCAGGATTTCCAAGACACCCACACCTATGAAAAGAAGGGCTGCAAGCAATAAAATAATTATGGCGGCAGGTGACCAACTTACGCTTTCATCGGATTCAATTGCATTTTGTTCAGTGGTATTTTGTGCACTAACAAGAAGACGGCAAAGAAGCACAGCAAGAATACTACCACCAAAGGCAGTTACAGTTAACCACCCAGGTATGTCTGATTCTGTGACACTCTCTAAGAATCTACCAAATACAATAGCACTAGTATTAGCTGCTCCATGAAACAAAATCGAGCTGGCTAAAGAATCTGTTTTTAGCACCAGGTATCCCATTACCAAGCCCAACAGTAAAGTAGGGATCACTTGGCTCAGACCGTTAAAAACATGGAATGCGCCAAACATTATGGCAGTTATGACCAAAGCTGACTCCTTAGATCTAGCAGTATATGCAGACTGAACCATACCCCGAAAATAAATCTCCTCACAAATTGGGGCAATAACAACAGTCCCAATCAACATAAGCAGACTCTGAGAGACTGAAAAGTACATCTGCTGTGATAGATTATTAAGTGGCCCTACATACGTATCCAACCATAACTCTGTAACCTTGGAAATATAATACGCGAAAAACCAGAAGCAAATTCCCATAATGATACTAATCAGTTTGTTTCTGGGTGAAGTCGATTTAAGTTTATAGACATCCTCAATTGACCAATGATTGACCCATACAAGTAACAAGGGCGGAAAGAGAATATAGACATACTCATTGATCCATAAATTGCTACCAATACCAATGATGGGTTGAAGCAAAATACTACTTACCAAAGTCAAAACTACTGTAAGCAAGTATAAACCATTGACCTGAACGATAGAAGGTAGTCGCCTTTGCATCTGTTCTGCCCCTCTCAACGTTATTGTTTAATAAACACATACAACTGGCCATCAGCATTTGAAGAGGACAACTTAAGCTGATACTTCCCACGCGGCAGCACAACTTCCAGCTGATCACAAATCCGGCTGTAGTCAGCGCTTACTAACCCTATATACTCGGTATTCTCACCGATAAAATCAACAGAAACATCCCCCTGCTGAGCTGAGGTATACACCGAAAGACCCAGTAACTTTGGCCGGTCTATGGTAATGGTATAGATCACTTCGTCTTTATACTCTAATCCAGCAAGCTCAGTGGCAAAAACCTGGACATAACCCTCTGGCGGGTTATTTAACTCACCATTATGAATACGGTATAGCCTTTCAAATTCAGCAGTTTCTATGGCAGTCTCCTGATAATTAATGATTAATAACCCTTTTACTTGATCACTGGTAAGGCAGATATTGTATTTACCTGGAGTCATAATCATCGTTGCAGATACTGATGCTGTACCCATAAACTGACCAACAATGAAGTTCACTTCGTTACTCTTTTTGCCTAGAATCTGTCCTTCACTGACCACTTTGACATGCTTCAGATTGGCTGTGTCAGATTGGAACATTAACTCAACAGTAGTAGGTACAGTAAGTTCACGCGACAGAACCACTTCATCCATTCGAGGATGTTGGTTTAAATCTACCAACACTGAAGTAAACCTGGAGGGAAACATGAATCCATCTTGCTTTTTAATCCTTTGATCCAAAATACTTAGCCATAATCCCAATATTAGACAAGCTACGAGAAAAACATAAAGTTTCTTTTTCATTAACTCATCTCCTTAACCAAAACTCATTCTTCATTTCAACCACAAAGGCTGCTTATCCTTTCTTGTGAGCTTAATGGTAATTGTGTATGAAAACCCTAAAAATAGGAAAATTAAAGTATGGAGGTGATAAGGCTTGAGCGGGACCACGACTAGCTGGGTTGTAACTATTGTGGGAGTAATCGTCGCAGCAATCGGTTACTTCATGCTCCCAGGCGAACTGGCAGCAGGCATCCTTGGTTTTGGGCTAGCGCACATCGTTCTTGGTTTGCTCGACATGATGCGGCCAACAGTAAGGCAGTAAGTGATTTCCAGACTCGAACAAAGGGGGAGTTACCATGTTCAATCCTTTTGAGCAGAAGCCTATGATGCTTGGGGATGTGTTCATGGATTGGGAAAAAATCTATCCCAAACCATATTCCAAACACGATACAGACCCATATACGAAAACACGCGTCATATTAATGAATGGAATTGAAGTTGAATCGGCGCTGTTTCTGCACCAATTTCATCGCAACTGCAATAACAATGACCTGCGTCGCGACTTATCGATGCTCCGCCGTTCAGAACAACAGCAGCAAAAGCGCATCAATTGGTTATCCCCTATTGATGAAACGCCGCTGGAGACCACCATCGGTTATGAACATCTTGCAGTTGATTTAACCGCCTGGTTGGCACAAAATGAACCTAATCCTTATGTCAAGCAGACCCTAGATTTTGCGCTGTTAGAAGATTTTGACCATCTTTACCGTTATGCCAATCTGTTAGACATGGATAAGTATGTACCAGCTAATAGCCTAGTAAAAGATTATGTAGAAATCACCCCGGGACGGCCAACAATAGCGGAACACCGCCATCCTTATGATTCGGTTCGTTACTTTGTGGATTTTAAGACAGCTGATGTACAAACCAAACTGAACACGCTGATCATCACTGCAGCTGAGCAGCAAACCATGAATTTCTATATGAACATTGGGCCGACTTATTACAATGACCTAGGGCGACAATTATATCAAGAAATTGCCATGATCGAGGAACAGCATGTCAGCCAATACGGCTCATTGCTTGATCCAAATTGCACTTGGCTGGAAAACCTAGTTCTGCATCAGTATATGGAGTGCTATCTCTATTACTCCTTCTACCAAGATGAAATTGATCCTAAAATCAAACTGATCTGGGAATCACATTTAGAACAAGAGATCGCTCATCTCCATCTGGCAGCCAATCTATTAGGCCAATATGAAAACAAGCATTGGAGCGCTGTCGTCCCTGGCCCATTCCCTAAACTACTGAAATTCCATGATACAAAAGAATATCTGCGCAATATCTTTGGCAACCAAGTAGAATTGACAGCAGATTATGAAGACTACAAGCACGTAAACGATCTTCCCGACAACCATCGTTTCTTCTGGTATCAGAATAAACTCAATCATGATGTTGATATGGTACCAAGTCACAAAGTGATCGTTGAACATCAGAAAAAATACCAAAAGGATTATCGCTCTGAGATTAAGCCAAATCCAGTGAAAGCATTACAGGATCGTACCACAGACAATACAGAAATTGCACGTACCAAAACTAAAGTGACCCAATTTGTTTAGTCTTGTCAACAAAACAACGAACGTCCTACCGCCAAATCGCGGTCGGACGTTCGTTTCTCATTCAGCTGCTGATAGGAATAAATCCGAACCAGCCACCAAGGCGGGAATATTGAGAATCACCTGATAATCACGTGCTGAAATTCTAAACTCTTTGACTATCTTTTCCCCTACGGGTTCCTTATCTTGAATTGCCTGCAACTCAATTACATGGCTAGGACCAGCTACGGAAGCAGAATTTCGCTTTCCTACTGCCAGCGCGCTTCTACCCACCTGTTTTCCATCAATCCATATTTCATAAGCTGCTGTGGCACTATGAGTCACTCCGTCAATAGTAATGTCTTTGTTATCGATAAAAATAACATGTTCTTTCCCCACAATATACAGGAAGACTCCCAGAATGATAAGTACCACTACTAATCCACACCTAATTACCCATTTTTTCAACATTTATCCCTCCTCCGCCTGGTTTTTGGAGAGAAGCTCTATGCAGACCCAAAGCTGATCTTCTTTCGTTCTCCTGCTCTACTTTGCGTTTCCAAGCATACAACGCTAAGGAGAATGCAATTACACCATAGGTTATAAACACCCGGAAATATTCACCCAATTGAGCGTCACCAATCAACTCTTTTCCTGCTCGTGGCGAAACCACAAATACTGTATGGAACAAAATCACACCGATGAAAGCATTGGGAATAGTCGCTTTAGAAACCGAAGCACCGCCAACCAGCAATGCAGCAATACAGAAGAAACCAATCTGCTCATGGCTATTGTAAGTATTGAGTGTACCGATGTTTTGCAAGTATATAATCATACCATAGCTAGCCAACACTGTGGAGATAATGATAGAGATGATCCGAGTGCGATCAACATCAATACCAGACGCTCTCGCTACTTCCATATCCTGCCCAATTGTCCGCATATCCTGACCAAGTTTGGTTTTGCGGAACCACATAATAAACAAACATAAAGCAGTAATCACCAACCAGGTCATCACTGGGATCTGTATACCCCATATATTAACCTTAATCACATTATCCAGCGATTGCCGAATACCATCAAGGCTGATGGCATTACGGATACCATAGCCGCGTGACAGCAAAATCGACTTATTGGTTATTGGGACCACCTTACCCATTCCATAGAGCACAAACAGCTGGTAAACCCCATTCATAAAAAAGCCTAACATAAGACTGGTGACCATCTCCCGGCCTTTCGCTTTGTTGAGAATTGCGCCAGAAAAATACCCGAAAATAATCGCAATAGGAGTGGAAATCAACATGGCCAGCACTACCCCTGGGACACCTACGATATGCCAGTCAGTGATCAAAATCAAGGCAATTTCTCCAGCCATTGCACCCAAGACGATGCCAAAATTCATTCCCATACCAGCAATAACTGGAATGATCAGGGACAAAACCAAAAAAGTGTTGCGGCTCATGCGTGTCATGATCTCATTAGCTAAGAAAGACATAGAATATCCTGCTAATGGTGTGGCAAATATGATTATAAGAATGAACATGATGGGTACAGAATAATCTATCAACCATTTTTTAATCGGGTTCATGTTCTCACCTTCATCTTTCTAGTCAAGGCGTAGATGATCATACCATTAGAGATGATAATCCGAATGGTCTCAGACATATCACTTTCAATAAGGTTATTGATTACCGAAGGAGTCATTGTCAAAATGCCTTGGAATAAGATAGTGCCCACCACTACATGCCACATTTTCACTTTGGTAACCGAAGCACCGCCTAATAGTATCGCAGCAATGGCTGGGAAAGACATCATCAATGGCGCATTATACAGTTGAATAAAACCAAAGCTTTGCTCGTAAACAATGATACCAATCGCAGCAAAAACTGTGGAAAGAATTACTGATTGGGTTCGAACCCGATTTACATTTATCCCGCATGATCGAGCATAGTCAGGATTGGAACCAACTGCTTCCATAGCTGTCCCAGCTTTGGTGCGGAAAAAGGCCCACATAATTAAAGCTAGGAGCGCAAAAAAGAGTATCGTGCCTGTAGGGACGGCAATGTGCGAACCAAGATTAATTCTGAGAAAATCATCGAGAATATGATACCAGTAGCCCTCAGTACTGATAGTGGTTCGCAAACCTTGGCCACCATAAGCCCAGATCATATCAGGGCTTTTGAATGGCAAGATCAGCCACATGATACACATAAACGAGACTGCTGAAAAACCAACATAAGTTGCTACTACCATTTCGTCTCCTTTTATGCGGTTTAACAACTGTCCGTATAACCAGCCTAATATGACCGCAAGGACAATAGAAATACTAATTGCTGTAAAGAAACCGACAAAACCACGCAGTTTCAATTCCAAACTGATGACTGACCCCAACAACCCGGCAATCACTCCCAGTTGAAGGCCAAAATTAAGCCCGCATCCAGATTTGATCATAGGTACGAGTGATAGTACCAATACTGCGTTCATCCCAAACCGGATTATTAAGTCATTAATCGAAGTATCCACACGAACATTGACAAACGGAGCAATAACGAACAGTGAGAGAAGAAAAAGAGCAATCAGCAGACGAGGTAGCCCAATAGTACCTAAAATACGCTGAATTTTAACTAGCACTCTCCACACCTTCTTTCACATCTGTTTTTCCTAGCATCAACAAACCGAAATCAGCAGCTGGAGCAGTTGGTGGCAATATCCCGGCAATTCGGCCTTCGTTGACTATGGCAATGCGATCACAGATAGAACGTAGTTCTTCCAGCTCTGACGAAGTCATTACGATAGTGACACCATATTCCTCGTTATATTGGCGCAGCGTATCCAGTACCAATTTTTTCGCGCCAACATCGATACCTCTTGTTGGTTCGGACACGAACAATATTTCTGGATTCATCGCAAAAGCCTTAGCAAGACAGACCTTTTGCTGATTACCGCCTGAGAGTTCACATACCAACTGATTTTCATCCACACACTTGATACTCAGTTTTTTAATATAATCTCGGGCCAACTTCGCAATTGCTTCATCATCCCGCCACTTAATCAAACCGCCTAGAAGCTTTTTGATAAATTGCTCTTTCACTTGCATCGTTGTAAAAGCGATGTTCCAGCTCAAAGGTTGATCCAATAGCAGACCGATTCCGCGCCGATCCTCAGAAACAAATGCCAAGCCAGCATTGAGGGCATCTTTAGGACTATTTAGCTTCAATGCTTGACCCCGAATTGTTACTTGACCTTCAGATGGATAAAGACCCATGACTCCATTAGCTATCCCTAGTTTTCCTTGGCCTGTCAAGCCGCCAATCCCAAAGATCTCTCCTTTGTATACCTCGAATGAGACACCATTTACACGTTCGCCAGGCATATCAACCCATAAATCATTCACTTGTAGAATGACCTCATGAAACTCTCGCTCTTCCCAAACACTGGATTTCTGCTCAGATAACTCTCTGCCTACCATGTACTGGGCGATTTCCTGGGCATTGGTTTCCATGGGTTTGAGTATCTTTTGGATTTTGCCATCTCTTAATACGACGATGGTATCACAAACATCCAAAATTTCCTGCAGCCGGTGAGTAATAAAGAGAATGGCAATGCCTTTTTGAGATAGCTTTTTAATAATATTGAGAACCACCTTGGCCTCTGTTTCTGTCAGTACAGCAGTGGGTTCATCCAAAATTAACAGTTTTGTGGTTTCACGATCGATTTCCCGGGCTATCTCAGTGAATTGTCTGTGCCCCACGGGCATATCCTTCACCAGCATATCTGGATTTAAATTGACCTCTAAAGTCTCAATAGCCTGAAGCGCTCGGGAACGCATTTTAGGCCAATCAAGAGTATTCATCCGCTCACCGAAAACTTCTGTCAGTAAATTCTTTCGTGTTATTTCTCGGTTGAGCATAATATTCTCGGTCGCGGTGAACCCAGGAATCAAGACAAATTCTTGATGAACCATCCCAATCCCAGCCTCAAGAGCATCGAACGATGAAGTAAACATTCGTTCTTGCCCATCAAAGATGATTTTCCCGCTAAAACCACCTGTTTCATGGATAGTCTCAGAACCAAACAGGATGTTCATCAATGTCGATTTACCAGCACCATTTTCACCGACCAATCCAACTATTTCCCCTGGTTTAACATTCAGGTTCACATTCTCCAGAACTTTATTGCCATAAAAATCTTTGCTGATATTTTCCATTCGTAAAAGATATGTTTCACTCATATACCCACCCCAGATCATAAAAGACGAAGGGGGGAGTTACCCCCCTTGGAATTATTTAAGATCTTAATTAATCAACTCATTCAGTTATTTCAAGATATTTAGCTGGCACTTCAACATCAGTCATACCCATATACCCTTTGCCAAAGACATAGGTATCTTGATACAGCATGACAAAGTTTTCATATTCAATACCATTGGCGTCAAGATAGTAACTGCCGTTCCAGCCAGCACCAGGTGTATATTTTTCATAAGCTTTCAAGAGGGCTTCCATATCGAGTACATCTGCTTTGCCTTCAATAACTTGGATTGCATGCTCAACCAGTGCAGCAGTGGTTGAATAACCGAAAGAGTAGGCCCAAGTACCCATTCTGCCTGCTCCACCCTTTTCCACTACCTTAGCTTCAACTTTAGCTAAAATGGCTGGCCAGTTACCTTTTTCCTCATCTGTAATCTCTACACCTAGCGCACCTGGATAACCCATGGTTGGCGAAGGCAAGTCAGCTTCGATAAAGTAACCTCCAAGTTCAGCAACTCGCTTCAACAGTGGTTCGGTCTGTGCGTCGTTGGTGCAGAAGAAAGCAACTTTATCACCGTACTGCTCTAACCAAGCTGGCACTTTCTCCAAAATATACTGCTGTGCACCAGCTACACCAACGTCACTCAGCGGATCAGGTGAAGTCATATCCACAAATTTCAACCCTAATTCCTCAGCTGCAGCTCTCATCACCGCACGTCTTCTTGACAGCAGCTCATAACCCATATGGCGCGGGAACGAAATGTGCATAAATGTGTCAGCACCTAACTCCTTGGCTGCTAAAACAATTAGGTAACCACGAGCAATGACATCTGGGTTGACTGAGAGGTCAGCCACGTCTGCCAGCATTTCCGGATCTTCGTGTGGCGCACCAGCAAGCAATAAGATGTCTGGCCGCATTTCACGAATGCGTTTAAAAGCTTCAACTGTACCTGGAACAGCTTGATTTACCACAATTGCTTTCATCAATGGGTCATCAGCCAAGGAAACAATTTGGCTAATTGTGGTTTCCATTTCTTGCATGAAGTTGTCGGGGTATGTAATATGTGTGATCATACCACCTTTTGAAGCATCTCCGTACTCTTCGAGCGCCCTTTCTGCTCCCCTGAGGTCATCTTCAGATTGAGAAACAGTACCGGTAACAATACCGATATGGAAGTCTGCTGCCAATGCTGAAGCTGACATCACCAGGACCAGCAATGCTACCATGAACATCCTCTGCATCCATTTTCTCTGCATAATCTCGTCCTCCCCACATGATGTGTATCTTAATTGAATACCCGACTATTGGAACAAGGTATACAATTAAGATTATCGTGAATAATTTTTTGCAATAAATTCTACCGTCCAAGATAGATTCCTCTTTAACCGAACGTGTTTTTACATTAATTCGTAAATTGTTTACATATTTGTTATGAAAGTACTAGCTTCGTTTGCAATTTAATATCGTTTTTCGTTTTGAGACCAACATAAAGCGCTGGATACAGCCAAATGGCTGGTCCAGCGCTGTACTCACGCAGTTTGGTATTTCAAAAAGCACTAATGAATAATCACCTAGTTTTTCACCAATGTTTTTGGCTATAACATTAAATGCGCTTGAAACCTTTTAAGTAAAGCATGTTTTTGATGATGATATCAGCCTTCCACCAGTTTCTACTGACCGCCCAAGCTTCGGGATAATCAGCCCAATTCCAGGTGACAGGCCAAGAACCGTCTGGAAGTTGAGCCTGTAATATAAACTCGCACTCAAAATCAGCATACTCCTGGATAAGTGGATAAAAAACACTATCTGGCCATGTTATAAATTGCGATGGTTTGCAAACATATGCAGTTCCCCATGTATCTGTTGCTTTAGTAATACTGTATATGACCTGCTCTTTAAGTTTCCGGCACAGAGCTTCGATGTCAAAAATATCAGTTACACCAGCTTCTTCACAGTATTGAAGGAGTCGAATATAGCATGCGACAGTATGCATATTGTTTAGCAGTCCTTGATTGAGATACGTGCTGACAGCTGATTGTGCTAATTTGCAACCCAGTTTATAAAGCGTACTGTCTCTATTGGCATATTTAATGATAAAACCTGCTAAGCATGCTGTCGGGTTGTAATCATCATGTCCCGTCTCCTCTTTGGTTCCATACCACCAAGGAGCATGTGGATAGTCTTTATTGCTCTCAATCACATTTAGCCAGTATTTGCCATTGAAATCTTTACCGCTGGCAAGATAGTTAAGAATTCCCTGCACTATGGGATGAGAATTATCGGTGAAGTCAATCTCACGCAATATTTCAGTTGCCACCCACGTTTGAATAGGCGCTGAATTTGGATTCCAAGCATCCGGTTCCAAGGCATGACCAAAGCCGCCATCCTCGTTCTGGTAATACGCTAAAGCATTAAGAACTGCTTCTTTGCTTCCATTTTCAAAATGATACTGCCACCGAGTCAGATCTAATGGTCGTGCATTAAGGTAAATAAACTGCTGAGCTCTTTGAAAGACCTTGTGCATACATTATCTCCTTTGCAATGTTTACTAGATCAGAGCACCATAAACAGTGTCCCTAATCCAATGAGGATGCAACCAATAATTGATTTTGCGCTGACTTGTTCATGCAGGAAAATAAATGCTAAGACAATGGTGAGGACTACACTCATCTTATCAATAGGAACAACCTTAGATGCTTCCCCTAGCTGTAAAGCTTTATAATAACACAACCAGGAAGCTCCGGTCGCTAATCCTGATAAGATCAGGAAGACCCAGCTGCGCCGGCTAATATCATGAATCCCGCTCTGAGCATGAGTGAGGAAAACCATTACCCATGCCAGCACCAGTACTACCGCTGTTCTAATCGCAGTTGCTAGATTGGAGTTTACCCCTGCAATTCCTATTTTAGCAAGAATAGTCGTCAACGCAGCAAACACTGCAGACAAAATCGCGTACAACAGCCACACTCTTAAGCACCTCCCCCGTGTACCCACATAGTACATGACAGGTTTCGTTTATAACATCAACTGTTTTCGAGAATGGTCATGATGGTCGACAGCGCTTCAGCATAGGGCTCATTTATGTAGTAGTCTCGATCCAATAGATAATATGGTGGTTCTGGCGTAATTGCTATTATCCGCCCATGTGGATTAAGTATTCGATACTCTTTATCCACATTGCCTATACCCGCATTCAATCCAACTGTAACTAGATAGTCATACTGCCCTAAGTTGGGGATCACAACCTCATCAGTGTTCTGAAAGATGGGTTCAATCCCTGTTTTTTGGTGCAAGTTATCAAAACTCTCTGTTGCTAAAGTAAAACCATGTTCCCGGCACAGTTTGGCAATCAAGTAATGAGCTTCTGTTGGCTCAGATTCTGTAAACAGACTGTAATACTGTTTGACAAAACTGGCTCTCCCATCAGTCCGATTTTGGAGAATATCCTCAATGTAACTATCAAGTGGACTGAACATACCATCAATCGCGGCATTCAGCTCAGCTAAGTCCGGCAGCCCAGCAGCCATGGAAATACCCGCTCCTGTAAAGAACAATACATTTTTACCCTTCAACAAGCTGGCAGCCTGTTGCGAACTGATTATCTGAAACTGTTTACTTGGCTGTATCTGACGCATCATATTTGCTTTATTCTGGTTAGCGTCATTGATTTTGTTGTAAAAATCTGTGTAAACCTTTGCTTCTACTGCTTTATCTTCAGGAGCCCAAAGCATAGTCAATCCTGCCATTGGAACAGCATGTTCATCTTCTTTGGAGTTTAGGACGAGACCATCAGCATGCAAAAAACCTTCTGAAAAATCGCGTCTGCTAAGCGCTGTAAACTTGCCAAATTGGGCATTAGCGTAATCTGTTGGACAAACAATGCCTACACAAAACGTTACTTGCTCCAGATTGTTTCCCACTACCCAAGTAGAAATAAACACTTTTTCAATTAAATTAAAAGAGCTATGTATAGATAGAACATTCACAGTAATGTTCCTCCTTACATTTTCTTTTTAGTAATGATTCAAACATCATTATACAATATAAACTAAAATTTCACAGAAAGATACTGTACATCATCATCAGTTTTCGTTAGAATAATTTCTAATACCTACAGGGTGAATTCAACAAAAAGGAGCTGATCACAATGGGTGCCAGTGTTCAAATCGCTATAGCAATGGTGACATATATCGTCATGGTAATAGAAATTGGAACGTATTATGCCAAACGAGCAAACGCCAATAGCGATAATTACCTGATTGGAGGTAGATCTCTGGGCCCATGGGTAACAGCTATGGCTGCAGAGGCTTCTGACATGAGTGGTTGGCTGTTGATGGGGCTTCCGGGTGTGGCATATTGGTGTGGTTTGGGCGATGCGCTCTGGACAGCTGTCGGTTTAGCTATAGGTACATATTTAAACTGGCTGCTGGTCGCCAAAAGGTTGCGCTTATACTCACATGTTGCTGGCGATGCGATCACAATCCCCGATTTTCTCAGCAACAGATTCAAAGAAGACAAAAAAATAATTATGACATTAGCTGCAATCTTTATATTAGTGTTTTTCACTGTATATGCTGCTAGTTGTTTCGTTACAGTAGGCAAGTTGTTGAGCGCATTGTTCAATGTGGATTATGTCTACATGATGATCTTTGGTGCACTTTTCGTTGTAGCTTATACTTTCGTGGGTGGTTTCTTAGCTGAAAGTGCCTCGGATTTTCTGCAAGCCATTCTCATGGTTGCGTCTCTAGCAATTATTCTTGTTATTGGGATCATTAACGCTGGTGGCGTTCAAGCAGTTGTCGCCCATGCCAAGTCGATATCTGGCTTTTTCGAAGTCTTTGCGATAGCGCTGCCGCAAACTGCAGAGGGTGTACAGCAAGTTGGTGAAAACGGTCAAGCTTTATTTACTGGTGCTGCTAATTATGGAGTATTAAACGTTATTTCTGCTCTATCATGGGGATTAGGTTATTTTGGCATGCCTCATGTGTTGTTAAAGTTTATGGCGATTGATAAACCCAGTGAGTTAACTAGATCTAGACGAGTGGCTGTAACCTGGGTTGTTATTTCCCTGATGGCTGCTATTGGTATTGGCATTATCGGTCGTGTACTCTTTCCAACGGAACTGCTAACACGCAGTACTGCTGAAAACATCTTTGTGATTATGACCTTGAATTTCTTAATCCCCATAATAGCTGGTGTTGTTTTATCAGGAATTGTCGCGGCAACTATCAGTTCTTCCGATTCCTATTTACTGATCGCTGCTTCCGCAGTTTCCAAAAATCTTTATCAAGGAATATTCAAGAAGGATGCAACAGATAGGCAGATTTTAGGGGTTTCGCGGATGACTTTGCTAATCATTGCTTTACTGGCAATGATCATTGCTCTTAATGAGAACAGCGTTATCTTTAAAGTAGTGGCTTTTGCTTGGGCGGGATTTGGTGCCACATTTGGGCCACTCATACTCCTCTCGCTGTTCTGGAAACGTATTACCAGAAATGGCGCCATCGCTGGTATGGTCACTGGAGGGTCAATGGTGTTCATCTGGAAACTGCTTGGTAGCCGTATTGGTGGTATATTCGATATTTATGAACTACTGCCTGCTTTTGTTCTATCGTGCTTGGCTATCGCTATTACATCTTATCTATCTGCTGAAGAGTCTGCAGAGGTTTTGGAGGAATTTGAGCTTGTTAGAAATAGTGTGACAATGTCTTCTGATTAACCATTGAAAGATTATTAAGCCTGTCAGCTGTTTAGCTGGCAGGCTTTATTAATTGAAAAAATCCCCACACACCCGCACGGGGTGCGACTTCTAGTGCACCGATAAAAGCGATTGCTGCTTCCATGTTTCAATCCACGCACCCGCACGGGGTGCGACTGCCGTCAAAAGGCAGGTACTATGTAGGATATCACGTTTCAATCCACGCACCCGCACGGGGTGCGACTATCGTGACTATGCGCCTTGACCCCCTAATTTTGGAGATTATGCTACCAAAGATTTTGGTTTTATAGAATTACTTACAATCGCTTGATAATATTTTTGGGGAGCCATATTGTTTAGACTCCCATGACGGCGGCGAT
>Ga0134097_1000014_pt1 | contig 209755 bp, 206 predicted proteins | sample 8_3taG_FD_94450 | JGI IMG/M metagenome (GOLD analysis project Ga0134097, IMG submission 94450) | Switchgrass degrading microbial communities from high solid loading bioreactors in New Hampshire, USA - 8_30_10_142_A2 metaG | ecosystem: Engineered > Bioreactor > Semi-continuous > Anaerobic >... | reverse complement strand
TAAAAAATTAGCGCCCCAAAATCCCGCGTTTCATCGGCTCTGAATTTACCATCATCGCCTTGCCCGCAACTGGCAACTGCGGTATCAGTTTTTCCTACAAACTGCCCCACAAGAGAAAACGCGATCGCGGTCGCTTTCATAGCATCCCCCCTTTTTTAAATGAAGGTAATATATTTAATTTTTACAATTGATTACCCTGACTGCTTTAAATGCTCTTCCGCATTTGTAACTTTAAATGATAAAATATCCTGAATTACAACTGCTTCTGCTTTTTGTTGTTCATCAAGGTAGTCAGCATATTTTCTTTCACGTAATTTTTCGAGTGCTTTTACTTCTTTGTAAATTTCCGCAAGCTCTGAACGCTTTTGCTCAGCTTTTCGTCGCGCGATATCAACTTGTTTCGAAGCGAGAGATATCATATTTTCAAGCTCATTGAAGAAGTCCGAATATGCCTCTATTGTTCCAGGCGATATGCCATGCACAGCTATGGCTTCATAGGCTTCGGTCTCTTCTTTACGTATGGCTAAAAGACCGTCTCTTTTTTCTATTGCCTTTCGGAGTTCTGCCTCTGCAGCATAATATTCTGCCTGCAGTTTGTCCTTCAAGCTTTGCTTCACTCTGTAAAGTGAATCAAACGGAAAAACGAACTTTTTCATCTCGCTCCTAAAAGACTATCTTGATGTTTTTCACTTGCTGTTGCGTCCAATTGCAAAAAGTTCAGCTTTCACTTCGTCGTATGTCACAGATTCGTCCATCTGTTGGCATAAAAACTTATTTATGCTCGGATTCAGCCTTATAGCCTCGTCAATTTCTGCATTTGAACCTGGCTTGTAAGCTCCAATGTCGATTAAATCCTTAGCGTTTTTATAAGTTGCCATGATACTTTTTATATAAGACGCATGATCATACTGTTCCTTTGGAACAATATCCTTCATTACACGGCTTACACTTTGCAGCACATCAATAGCCGGATAATGGTTTTGCGTTGCAAGCGAACGAGAAAGGACAATGTGCCCGTCAAGTATACCTCTTACTGTATCGGAAATCGGTTCGTTCAGGTCATCGCCTTCAACAAGCACCGTATAAAGCCCGGTTATAGAGCCTTTGTCCGATGTGCCTGTACGTTCAAGTAGCTTTGGCAATATCGAATACACGGACGGCGGAAATCCTCTTGATATAGGAGGTTCGCCAACTGCCATACCGATTTCACGTTGAGCCATAGCAAAGCGAGTCACAGAATCCATAAGTAAAAGCACTTTTTTGCCCTGATCCCTGAAATATTCGGCTATACTTGTGCCTACTAAAGCCGCTTTCAAACGTAAAAGAGCTGGCTGATCTGACGTAGCTACTATTAAAACAGATTTTTTAAGTCCTGCGGGACCGAGATCTTTTTCGATAAAGTCGTTTACTTCTCGTCCACGCTCTCCAACAAGCACTATTACGTTTACATCGGCTACCGCGTATCGGGCGATCATTCCGAGAAGAGTACTCTTCCCTACGCCACTTCCGGCAAATATACCAAGCCTTTGTCCCTGACCAACTGTCAGAAGACCATCAATAGCCTTAATTCCAAGCGGAAATTCTTCTTTAATCCTTTTTCGTGATAATGGATCAGGCGGTTGTCCATCAACAGGATAATAATCCTCGGCGATAATTTTTTCGCCGCCATCTATCGGCTCACCGAGTGCATTGAGCACTCGCCCGATGAGTTTTTGTGATACAGGAACATTAAGCGACTTCCCTGTCGACACAACACGGCTGCCGAAGCCAATTCCTGACATATCACCGAAAGGCATCAGAAGAACCCTTTGATCATTAAACCCTACGACTTCCGCTTCAATGTATTTATCTCCTTTTGAGGGATATATCCGGCATATATTGCCCATGTTTACGGTCGGGCCGTTTGATTCTACGGTAAGTCCGACAACCTTCATCACTTTACCGCTGCGTTCTACCGGATCAATCTCCCGCAGAATTTCATAGTATTTGCGAAAGTCAAGCTTTTGTGCATCATTAAGCATTTCCATTTACAAACGCACACTCAATTTTATCAAGCTGTTTAAATACGCTAAGATCAAGCACCTCTCCCTCTGATTCGACGACTAAATCACCTTCGTGAAAATTTTCTTCTTCATCTATTGATATAGTAGCAGATGTCACTTTTTTTATTTTTTCTCCGGCTTGTTCTTTACCGAAATATCTTTCATAATCGGCAGGGGACACATGAATCTTTATATAACTTGAATTTTTAAGTTCATCAATCGCGTTATTAACAAGATCCATAAAGATCTTATCTGATTCATGAAGCTTTATCCCGAGGATTTTTTTCGTTATATCAATTACAAGAGATATAATGTCACCACGAGCTTCATCAATTGTGCGCGAATAGTTTTGGAGGAGCTTATCAGTCAGACGTTTGAATTCGCGCTTGTCCTCATCAAGTTTATTTGCAATGTCAGCTTCAGCTTTAGATATGCCGGCCGCATATCCTTCCTCTTGAGCTCTCTTTTTTATTTCCACGGAAATTTTCTCAGCTTCCATTTTTATAGCTTCGGCCTGCTCTTCCGCTTGACTGATTATAAGACCGGCTTTTTTCTCAGCTTCATCGATTATTGATGAAGCTTTTTCTTCTGCTTTTTTTGTGATGTTTTCTATTAACTTTTCTGCTTCATAATAAGGGCGAGGAGTATTATTGCTCCCGGACTTTCCGTTAATAGGCGTGTTTCTCACACCGACATGAACAGTTTTTTGTTCTGCCTTTTCGATCGTTACGTACTGCTTGTCTATTCTAAATGTAGACATCGCTTCCGTCTCCCCTCGAAATAACTATTTCGCCGTTTTCCTCGAGATTCCTTATTATATTTACAATCTTCTGCTGAGCATCCTCTACGTCCTTCTTCTTTGCAGGACCCATGATTTCCAGCTCTTCTCTTATCATTTCCTGAACACGACTGCTGAGATTGCGCATAATGACTTCTTTTACGTCATCATTTGCACCCTTGAGTGCGACTGTAATATCACTTTGATCAACATTTTGAAGAACAATGCGCACTGCCTGATCAGTTAGTTTGACAATGTCCTCAAAGACGAACAGTTTCCTCTTTATATTTTCAGAAAGTGTAGCATCAACTACATCAAGCTGGTCAAGTATATACTTTTCAGTTCCGCGGTCAACACTGTTGATAATATCGACAACAGCATCAATACCTCCAACCTTAGTCTGATCCGCAGTTCCCATATGTGTCAGACGCTGCTCAAATACCATCTCAACTTCCTTTATGTATTCGGGTATGACGCTTTCCATATTAGCCATTCTTGTGATGACTTCTACCTGAACGTCACCAGGAAGCGCCGACAGAACATCGCCTGCCTTTTTAGGATCAAGATACGACAGAAGAAGAGCTACTGTCTGCGGGTTTTCGTTAGCTACAAGGTGGACAATTTGAGCACTATCAGCTTTTCTTATTAATTCAAACGGTCTTACCTGAAGTGTTTCGGTAAGTTTTTTTAGAATTTCACTTGCCTTTTCTTCACCAAGCGCTTTATTCAGTACTGTTCTTGCGTAATCAAGTCCTCCCTCTGAGATGAATTTTTGCGCAATACACATCTCATAAAATTCTGATAAAACGCTCTCGCGTTCCTCTTTTGTCACTTTATCCATAGTTGAAATCGCGAGAGTAAGGCTCGCAATCTCATCTTCGCTTAGGTGTTTATATAGCTTTGCCGCATAGTCTTCACCAAGAGCTATGATAAGCACGGCTGCTTTTTTTCTATTTGTCATCTGTGTATTTGCAGCCATATCAATCCTCCGATAGCCATGTTCGCAATATTTGGACAGCAGTATCAGGATACTTGTCCACCAGTTCCTCTACTTTTTCAGATGCGCTCGACTTTTTGATGACGAGTTCCTCAATTAATTTCTTGTCATCTTTCTTGGCATCTTGCGTGTCACCTTCAACTGACTCATCGTGAACTTCAGGCGTTATATTTTCTGCGGTAGCTGGTGCGCCTTCTGCCGCAGCAGCTTCAGCTTTTTTCGCCTTAACTTTCTTCTTTCTTGTGAAGAGAAGTATAAGCAAAAGCCCAATCAGAAACGCTCCTGCAGTTATCCCGCTCTTGATTAAGGTGCCCAATACATACTGCCGTGCAATCTCTTCGTTTTTCTTTAAGTAATCCTCGAAATCGAGATCACCGGCGCGCTCTATAAACGGTATTAAGCCAACGGAAACATATTCGTCGTCAACACCTATAGCGTTTGCAACAAGACTTTTAATTGTATCTGTATAATTAGAAATATTTTTGATTTCACTATTTATTAATACAGCGACGGACAGATCACTTATCGTGCCCTTTGCCTTTTCAATCTGTGTCCGTATCTCGTTTAGCTCATAATTATATGTATTGTGCTTTTTTTCACTTGTGGTGTTGCCGTTTTCATCGCCATCATCTGTTGGATATCCCGGTGAACCGACACCGTTATTGTCTGTGCCGGCATCTCCGGCGGCATTGCCTGTGTTGCCTTCGCGAGTAGCTTCATATATTTCTTCGCTGCTGCGTATAAGCCCCTCAAGCTCGCCTTCCACAGGTGGTGAAAACTCAACTTTGTTTATCTTCTCGGTATCGAAATTCAGCTTCACGTTTACAGACACTGATACGTTTCCGCTACCGACTGCCGGTTCAATTACGCATAGTGCCTGGTCGCGCAGAATTTTCTTTGTAGCCTCAGTTAATTCAAGTTGTGTTGCCGTATATTCAGGCACAAAGTCACTATCATCATCAGATGTTACATAATAGTAATTAAGCTGCGTGTCCGTTATGCTGATGTTTTCAAGCTCAAGCTCAGGAACGCACTTCTGCGCGAATTGCGCTATTGCTTTTGCCTCGGCTGTTGTAAGCTTTTCACCATCAACAAGGTCAAGTAAAATTGAAACGCTTGATTTTGATGATGATTTTGAAACAACATAAGACGAAGGTTCTGCAAGGTTAACTATAACTATGCAGTCTTTTACCTTATTAAATTTACTTATTGTAGCCCTCATGTTGGATTCAAGCTGATATTGCTTCAGTGTCCTTTGCTCAAAATCAGTTGAACCCAGGCTTGATGCGCTCTTAAATATGTCGTAGTTTAATCCGGACTGCGGATACCCCTGAGCTGCAAGCTCAATTCTAAGCTCATCAGCCTTATCTTTTGGCACAAGTATAGTATCTGTACCGCTGACCTTAGATTTAACGCCAAGCTCGTCAAGAAGATCTTTTATAGTTCCCGCTTCGCTTGGGTCAAGCCCGGTGTACAGTACAGTGTACTCAACTCGGTTTAAAGCAATGGCTCCAACGATGCCTAATATAATAGCCGTCGCCAACAAAATCGAAAAAATTATTATTTTCTTTTTTCCAGCTTTTTTAAAAAGCTCACCGATTTTCAACGCGCTAACATGCGTGTCGCCCGCCACTTGCTTATCCTGCCTTTAATTATGCAATATTTTTTATATACCAAAATTATTATAATAACTAAAATTTTATTACTACTGTAATAATTATTTTTATAATAAACGCATCGTTATTTAAATATCTGCGCAGTTCAAATCAATAGAAACATGCAATAATCGTTAACTTAATTAATAAATTTTGCCTACTTTATTAATTGTTTATCAGCATAAAATTATGCAATTCGTCATAATTCTTCTTTTATACTACTACGTATCATGAATAATGTCAATAGTTTTACGCAAAAATATTCGTTTAATGAATATTGCGATTGTTATATTTTTAAATACGATTATTTACAAGAAGTATTATTAAAAATTTCCATCAGGAAAAAATTATTTCATCAAAAACTGAATTAATCTAAACTTCAAAAAAAACATCACGATAATTAATGACAGAATGAAAATTGTATTGTGCACATGCAATTTTTCTGTCAAGGACGGCATGCACGGATGCAGCCGTAAAAAAAATTAATTTCTATCAAGGAGGAAAAACCCCATGAGGATTAACACAAACCTCATAGCTCAAAACACGTACATTCAGTACACAAGCAACAACAACAAAATAGCCAAAGCGGTTGAGAAGCTATCTTCCGGTTTAGCTATCAACTCCGCAGCTGACAACGCAGCCGGTCTTTCAATTTCCGAGAAGATGCGCGCTCAGATTCGCGGACTTGAGCAGGCTTCAGCCAACGCTCAGGACGGCATCTCTCTCATTCAGACAGCTGAAGGCGCTCTCTCCAGCTCCACTGAGATTCTCCAGAGAATGCGCGAAATAGCTGTTCAGGCTGCTTCCGACACAAACGAGAATGAAATCGACCGCGAAGCTCTCCAGGACGAGTTCACACAACTCCAGGCTGAGCTTGACGAGATTTCAAAAACAACTACATTCAACAAGAAGAACCTTCTTGACGGTTCGCTTGCTACATCAACAGCAAAACTTGCTAACGTAAACCTTGCTAAGTCCGGTCTTTCCGTCGAGCTTGGTAATGCTGCTGCCGGCAGCTATGTCTTTAGTGTCAGTGTTGAGCAGGAAAGTGCTGCAATAGCCGCTCAGAAAGCTACATTTATCGCTACAAGCAATTCTGATAGTTTTGTTGTAGGTACAGTAACCAACAACCTCAGCGCTTCTTCACTTGCTAACGGCAACTACACAATCACAGCCGAATATGACGAGGGCAACAAGCAGATGATCTTTACCGCTACAAGCGACAAGGGTCAGCAGTTTACAGCAAAGCTCTCCGAGAGCGATCTCGCTGCTGCTTTCGGTACCGGACGTAGTGCTGGTGCTGTTGCCACACTTCAGTTCGGAAACGGTGCAGGCAATAATGCATTTAGCTTTACACTTGAAACAACAAGCACATATGACACAAGCAGCACATCAACAATGAGCACTCTTGCTGCCGATTTGACAGATGCTCTTAAGCTTTCTGCTACAGGCGGTGTTGATGGTCAAGCTGCCACATATGGCGTTTATGCGCACCTTACTGGCGCTGAGAGTGTCAAGCTTGAAGCCGGCATGAGCTCCATTACGTTCTCGAACGGTATTAAGATCAACTTCAATGAACTAACAACAAGTGATGTCAACACTTCTATCGGCACAGCTATCATCAACGAATTAACCATGTCTGATACTTTTGAAGTAAATGCTAATACAGCAAATAATGGTGCTACAGCTACCATTGACTTGAGCGAAATTGTCACAGCAGAACAGGTTGCTTTAGGTGAAGGCACCATTTACAGCGTTACTATCAACGGTAAGACATACAGCTACACTCAGCAAGCAAGTGATGCAACCGTAGCTGATATTATGAACGGTCTTAAAGCACAATATGACGCTGATCCACTCACAGTAGATAATATAGGATCTAGTCAACTTACCACCCCCTCATTTACATTTAATGCTTCAATAAACGGTACAAGTATTGAACTTGTATCTAACGTGGTAAGTGCAGATGCAGGTGATCTGGATGCAGGTGACCTTTCTGTTTCCGCTTCTTCCTTCAGATACACTTATAATTACGTCAATACTTTCGGCGATGTACCCTCAACGTTTGACGTTGTCAATAAGGCTGGCGCAGGGCTTACATTCCAGGTTGGCGCAAATGAGGGCGACGAGCTGACAATTAACATCGACAAGATGGATGCCAACTACCTCGGTGTTGCTTCCGCAAAGGTTATAACGCAGAAAGCCGCTTCCGCTGCAATCTCTGCTGTTGACAAAGCTATCAACCGTGTTTCGAGCCAGCGCGCTTACCTCGGTGCTATCCAGAACCGTCTTGAGTACAAGATAAACAACCTCGAGATCTCGACAGAGAACCTGACGAGCGCAGAGAGCCAGATTCGCGACGTAGACATGGCGAAGGAAATGACGAACTTCACGAACGCCAACATCCTTCAGCAGGCTGCTACAGCAATGCTGGCACAGGCAAACGCTCTCCCGCAGAACGTTCTCTCACTCATCGGAGGTTAATCTGCAAAATAAAAGCAATCAAATGCTTTTATTCTCTTCCGTGTATTTTTTCCTTTCATATATTACACAAAGAAGGTCGGTTTTTACCCGGCCTTCTTTGCTTTAGAGTATATATAATAAAGAACATCCCCGCCTGTGAATCAGCCGGGGATGTTGTATTGTGCCTTTTTTTATTTATCCTATGCGCGCGGTATTGACAATACCGTATATACATCAAGAATCTGATGAACTTTTTCTCCGCCACGGGCCAATTTTTCTATCATGCCACCTGATTTTACTCCACGCCCCAAAGTGCCCGGCGCGTTAGCAATTTCATCCGGTGTCAACCGCGCAACCTCGTTTACCCTGTCGACTATCATACCGACTCTGTCTGTGTCAATTTTTATGATTACAATACATGTGTTTTCGTCATATGGAGCCGGCTCGTAACCAAGCTTAATACGTGTGTCGATAACCGGCACAATCGTTCCTCTTAAATTAATTATGCCTTTGCAGTGCGGCAGGGAGTTTGGTATGGGATATATCTTTTGCATTTTTATTATTTCCTGAACTATGCTGATATCCACACCAAAACTTATCGAATTAACTGTAAAAATTAGATATTCTTCAACCTTTTCGTCTGTCTCAGTATCTATATGCTCGTCTGTCGAAGTATATGTGCTGCCTACACCACTATCACCCGGGGCTTTATATTTATCACTTTGATGAAAGCCAATGTTCATCTGCATCTTCCCTCCCCCTTACATTGTCTTTTTGAAATAAACTTTGTCATATGCTGTTTACGTCAAGTATAAAGCTAATCGAGCCGTCGCCTAATATTGCGCAGCCGCCAATCCCACTTAAATCTGTCGAACACTGTGAGAGATAACCGGGTAAAGTCTTAACGACAACTTGGCATTGACCGTCTACTTCATCAAAGAAAATGCAGAATTCCTTTTCTTCGGATGAAAGATGCATTACCATACCCCGAGTGATGTCATCCACTCCGTCATCAAGGCCGAAATAATTCTTTATCCTGATAAGCGGATAATATGCGCCCTGAGACATAAAGATTTCATTACCATCAGCATCAGTAAACACATCCTTCTGTTCGGGTTTGACGATCATCTTAACTAAAGTTATCGGAACAATGAAATTCATGCTTCCTACATTAAATTTCATTCCTTCAATTATCGTCAATGTCAGAGGTATGCGCATGATGATTTTTGTTCCTGCTCCGTTTTTGCTCTCAACAGACACGGAGCCGCCGATTTGGCTTATATTTCTTTTGACAACGTCCATCCCGACGCCACGGCCGGAGTATTCGCTAACACTATCGTTTGTTGAAAACCCCGGTATAAATATCAATGCAAAGACGTCTTTATCGGGCATATCGTTGTCAATCTCGCTGATAATGCCCTTTTCTTTGGCTTTTTTAAGAATATCATCGCGTTGCAGCCCGCAGCCATCGTCCGATACGGTAACAATGATGTCGCTGCCTGTCATTTTTGCTTCAAGCGTTATTTTACCTTTTGCCGGCTTGCCGGATGCTAATCTTGTTTCTTTATCCTCAATGCCATGATCAACGGAGTTTCTTATGATATGCAAAAGCGGATCGGAAAGCGCATCAATTACGTTTTTGTCTACTTCGGTTTCCTCGCCAATCAGCTCAAGCTCAATTTCCTTGCCCACTTTTCTGCTCATATCGCGGACAAGACGGCGCATCTTATGAAAGAGTGTCGATATGGGCATCATTCGGATGCTCATAACAACATCCTGAAGCTCCTTTATAAGCGAGCTCATATGCTCCGACGCCGCTTCGAATTTTTCCTGCTGCTGCGATGTTAAATCAACGCTATTTACAACAATAGACTGAGCTGTGACAATTTCACCGACTATATTAAGAAGCGAATCAAGTTTATTTACATTTACGCTTATGAAGTTTTGTTTTGATATTGCTTCAATTGAATTAGTATCCGGCAGCGCAGTTCTTTCTGCAGTCTTCTGCGATTTTATCTCATCTGTAGCCGGCTTATCTTTTGCTCCGACTGTCTCATTACGTACAAGTGTAGACTCTCTCTTACTGGTGTCCTCAGCCGGTAAAATGCTAAAGCTTTTTACGAATAATGTTTTTTCGAGAATGTTTTTAATGCTTTCGGGGCTTTCTTTTGTTTCGATGTGCAGAAGAAGACCGTTATCTCTTATCTTTTCAGCTGTGGAGTTGTCATTTAGATCTGCCGGGTCTGATGAGATAGCACAACGCAGTTTTTTCAGTGATTCAATCAACCCAAAAGCACGAAGGTTCTCCATCTTTGAGTTTTCATCAAAGAATACCTTCACGATATAACATAGACCCGCCGATTCATTATTAGACTTTACATCAAGTGCTGCCTTTTGGTCTATGTCGCTTGCACTGCTGCTTATATCATCAGCGTCCGATTTTTCCCCGTCTTTATCTTGACCCGACTTAAGCGACAAAAGTGTTTCACTCGCTCGGCCAATCAGGGATGACGCATCCCCGTCCGGCGAATTTCCGCTCTGGAGTTTTGAGATTTCACCATTGAAAAATGAAATCGAATCAAACATTAAGTCAAATATGGCCGGCCATTGTGTATCAGCTATACTATTATCTCTGATAAACGAAAAGACATCTTCAAGAGCATGAGAAAGCCTTGCGATCTCATCAAACTCCATCATAGCAGACGCGCCTTTGACCGTATGCATGATGCGGAATACTTCGTTGATTTGATCGCTATTCAGCTTTCTTCCATGTTCTCCATCAAGAAGTAAGTTTTCAAGAGACTCAAGAAGCTGCTGCTCTTCGATTATGTAAGATTCAAGTAAAGATTCATCACCGCTCATTTTATATACCGCCTATTTAATACTTTGTTGTCGCTTAACGGTGCTATAGTTTTATACCAGCTTGTCTATTGCAGATATAATGCCTTCCTCCTTGAACGGCTTTACAATAAAACCTTTAGCGCCACTGAGTATAGCATCTCTAACCATTGCTTCCTGCCCCATTGCAGTTACCATTATAACTTTTGCATTGGGATCTATTTTCATAATTTCACGTAGTGATGTGATGCCATCCATTTCCGGCATCGTAATATCCATAGTAACGATATCAGGCTTAAGCTCTTTATACCTTTCTATTGCAACAAGGCCATTTTCAGCCTCGCCAACTACTTCATGATTGCTTCTTTTTAACATATTTTTTATTGTAATTCTCATAAAAGCAGCGTCATCAACAATCATTATCCTTGCCATTTATAAAACTCCTCCGAGTATATTGGTTACATAATATACTAAATAATTTTTTCAGGCTTTTCAACAGTCTTTATCCTAAGATTGCCTGTTTCGACATCAAAATAGATTGTTCTACCCGAATTACCGCCTGTGTCTTGTGCAACAAGTTCAATTCCGAGTGATGCAAGCGTCTCGCGGCAGCTTTCTACATTTCGTTTGCCGATTGAAGCTATCGGTGAATTGCTGCTGAGCGCGAACATCGTTGCACCGCCAGCCATTTTAGCTTTAAGTCTTGATTTTGAAGCTCCGGCCTTTATCATTTCATCTACTAAATCTGCAATGCCTGAATCAGCAAATTTCGTTCTCGAATGACCGGGGCCTAACTCTTTTATTGACGGCAGAAGTATATGTATCAATCCTCCAATTTTCGCTATCGGATCATAAATTGCAACTCCAACGCATGATCCTAAGCCAAGCGAGCAAAGCTGATCCGGAGGTCTTGCTATTTTCATCATTGCAATATCAACTGAATGACATGTTTTCATCATAAATCGTTAAATAACACCAATCGATGCCATAATACTATTACATGATTCCTGATCTGGTATAAGTATAAGTTTCCCGGACACTCTCTCATCAGCATTGTAAAGTTCAGATTCAAATATCAATGCAAAGTCACCCGTCTTACCAATCTCTGCGGCTGTTGCGCTGACGACAGAACCAATCATATCTACGCAAAGATAAGGTATAGACGCACCTATTTTAAGGCCTGTAAAAGTGGATATCGCTGTTATATATGACCCGCAAATAATATTGACAGTCTCGGATAAAAGAGATACCTCAAAATCCGAATATCTCGAAATGCTCAATTTATCGGTATTCGCCGGGGCTGCCCCGGTCACTATTTCAACGATCCTGTCAGCCTGGCTTATATCCTGTATAACAACCAGGAACCCGGAAACATCACTGCTCATCTCTATAAGGCCCGCTACGACAACCTTTTCGGCGCCACCCAGTGCATTTGCCATATCAGAGAGTGGAACCCTGAATACTTTTGGTATTGATTGACGTATCGGCTGCCCGAGAAATGCTGACATTGCTGTTGCTGCATTTCCTGCACCAATGTTGTTTATTTCACTTAGTGCATCATTGCGAATATCTTCGATATTGGCAGAAGTGTCGGTCACTATTGCCTCCTTTATGATACATTTCTGATATATCACAAATAATGATTATTATAATTTGCTATTACGTCGTACAATTATCTAATAATTATTTTCGATATTTTTTTATTTTAATTTACTAAATCACAAAAATATTTGTTGTTTTAGAAGATCGTTAATGTTATTAATAATCAGCTATTACATATTGTAATTTTAAAGAAATTATATGTTATATTAATATAAATATGTAAATCACTCAATATTAACATCATATTGTTTTAATTTTTAAATTAACTATCAACTTTTATGAAAAACTTTCGATAAAATCAGTAGTAATAATAATGCAAATTTAAATGCTCAATATATACTTTGCGCTTTTTTAAGCACCGACTGGTAAGTGTTATTTTGCAGATTTCATTTTATTACATAAAAATTTGAAAAGTAAAGGAGATTGTTGCATGGCAGGCGTAGGATCAACGGGGGGCATTAATAATATCAATAACGCCTCATCTTCACGTATCACCGGTCTTTTCTCAACTCTTGACACTGATACGCTTGTTAAAAACTTATGTGCTACTCAACAATCAAAAATAGATAGACAACAGCAGAAAAAAACAAGGTATGAGTGGTTTTTGAATGCTGTTAACGAAGTCAGGGATAAAATCAAGGAATTTCAGAATACATACTGCAGCGCTCTCGGTGCATCGAGCATGCTGAAGTCATCTACATATTATTCTTATAACATAACTTCACTGTCGACAAGCAATGCAGTTACCCTGTCGGGCAGAAGCAATGCACTTGAAGGTACTTATACCGTAAAGGTACTACAGCTTGCAAGCAATTCTTCAGCGAAAAGCTCGGGCACTGTTTCAAAGAACGGCACCGAAATATCATCAAGCAACACAGCTACCCTCGACTCGCTTTCATTTGAAAATGACCTTGTATTTGACGAGAGCGGTAAAATTAAATTTGAAATAAACGGCGAAGTATTCGAATTTTCAAAGGATACAACGCTGCAAACAATGATAAACACAATTAACAACAGTTCCACCGCAAATGTGACTATGCGGTACAGCCGCATAACTGACAGCTTCATAATCGAGGCTGACGAAGGCGGGGCTAACAGCAGCGTTACTATTAGGAATATTTCCGGAAATGCCTTCGGCGAAAACAGCGCCTTTAAGATAAATGAAGGAACTTATAAAAACGGGACAGATTCAATCACCGAGATTAACGGCGTCACAATACAAAGAAACAGCAACAGCTTTGAAATCGACGGAATTTCATTTACTCTCAATGCCGTCACAAAGGATACTCCTGAAGAAACGCTGACCTTTACAGTAAAGCGTGATTACAGCGCAACAGTAAAAGCTATCACTGATTTCGTCAAAGCTTATAATGATTTAATCACCTATTTAAATAAGCTTTCAACGGAAAAGGACTATTCCCGTGATTATCCACCGCTTACACCGGCACAGGAAGACGAACTGACTGAAAAGCAAATTGAAAAATGGAATGAAAAAGCTAAAAGCGGTATCTTAAGTCGTGACCTTAATCTTGATAGATTAATCCGGGACTTGAAATCATCATTCTTCACTCCCGCCGGCGGCACAGGTCTCGCAGCCACATCAATTGGTTTAGCTGGCGGTGTTTACAAAACCTCCGACAGCGGGCTTATCGTTGTCGATGAAGACGCCCTGACACGTGCCCTTGAAAAAAGACCAGAAACCGTAATCTCTATTTTCACCGGCGGTTCATCAAGTGCTTCATCAGACAAACAGGGGATTATTTACAAAATCAGAAGTGCTATTGCCGCTTATAATGACGCCACAAGCGAATCATTGAAAAAAACTGAAAATAACATTAATGACTTAAGCGAGGAGATATCTGAGCTTGAGGATAAACTCAATTCACTTGCAGAGCGTTATTATAATAAATTTGCAACAATGGAAACTGCCCTTGCAAAACTCAACTCACAAGCTGCATACATAAGCATGCTTTTTACAAGGTAGTTTTTAGCTTTTTAATACTTGGCTTAGTTCTCTTCCCTATCATTTTTATAACGTCAACTGAATCGAGGAAACGAAAAGTGGATAACAGACGTAAATCGCTCACACAGGAATACCTAAAGCAAAAAGTTATGACGGCCAGTCCGGCAGAGCTCATTGTCATACTCATTGAAACCTGCATAAAAAACTTAAAGCTTGCCGAATTATATTACACTGAGCAGAAAAATATCGACAAGACAAACAGTTGCCTTTTGAAATCACAGGATATTATAATAGAGCTTATTAACTGCCTTGATATGAATATCAGCCTTTCATCACAGCTGCTTGAAATCTATAACTTTCTTCTTTCCTCAATCAGAAAGATTAACATTAAAAAAGATTTTTCAAATATGCAGGATTTGCTTGATATATTAGGCTCAATGCGCGATACGTGGGAGCATATAGCGACATCCCCCTCCGCATCTCCTGCATCTTCCGGCCCGTCATTTGTATCGGAGGTGGGCTGAAGTGTCAGATAAAATAGAGGATGTTAGCTCTAATAAAAAGTACGCTGAACTTTCCGATATTAAAAAAGAAGCTCTGAACGCTTGTGAAGAGCTTATCAGTTATACGAATGATAATTTTCACTACCTTGAGGAAAAAGACTGCGATAAAATCAAGGAAATAATAGAAGGACGCGACCCGCTCATTGCAAATCTGATTGATATAGAGAAAAAGGTTCATCAACTGTACGAAAAATACGGTGTTAACGATGAAAAGTATGCCGAAGAAATAGATGAACTAAAAAAATCTGTCAGAGACGTCCTTGACCGTATAACACTTCTTGATTCGATGGCAATGAGCATATTAGAAAGCAAAATGCAGACGTATAAAGATAAAGTTATCTCAGTACAGAACAAAAAATCTATATCATCTTACCTGAAAAGCAGTTCAATCAGCTATTCCGGAAGCAATTATGATATAAAAGAATAATATTCGACGGTGCTGCAATGTCGAACAATGATATAAAAATTGACAGGACAATCAAATATGTCCCAACATCAACTATAAAACCAACGGTCAGTAGTAGCCAAGGCGGTTTTAAGCAAGCGCTTGACCAGAGTTTAAAAGAAAACTACAAAGAACGCGTTGAATCCCTTTTTAACGACATAAAAAGAGAGGTCGCCGGCATTTTAGAGGGCGTTGACCTCGTCAAGTTTGAAAGGTATAGAACACTTATAAGTGAGCTTTTAGCTGAGGTCGTTAACAACGCTTTTTCTATAAACCGGGAGTACATCTTTGATAAGTTCGGGAAACAGCGCGTCTACTCTACAGTCAGCGTAATTGATGAAAAGCTTGACAAGCTTGCCGCCGAACTTCTTGAAAGCAACATGGAAGTTATAAAATTCTTTGAACGCATGGATGAAATTCGAGGGCTTATCACTGATTTACTGTATTAGCCGATATTTTACCTGTGAATTCGCTTTTATCTGTGTGTATTTGTATTTTTTAAGCTTATTACATCCGCTTATGTGTTTTATGTAGTTAAACATGACAGTTATTTTCCATAATTTATCTAATAAAGAGGTGATTCTTTAATGGCCTACAACCCGGCTGGGGCGTACGGAGAGCACGAAGACACTCAAATCGGGAAATATTTAGTCTTTATAATTGACTCTTTAACATACGCAATTGATATCAAATATGTCAAAGAAATAATAGGTGTTCAAACTATTACCGCAATACCTGAAGCTCCTGAATACATTAAAGGTGTAATTAATTTACGCGGCAAAATTTTTCCAGTAATGGACTTACGGCTTCGGTTAGGTAAAGAATCAATAGATTATAACGACAGAACTTGCGTTATTATCATGAACTGTTGCGGTATTGATCTCGCACTGATAGTTGATACAGTATCTGAAATTGCTTCTATTCCAAAAGAAAATATATCTGAACCACCTTCAATTGCACGCAGCCGCGCCGATACTTTCGTCGAAGCCATCGGAAAAATTGACGACAGGGTGATTCTGATTATTGACAGTGATAAGCTTTTAAAAGAAGATACTATCACAGAGCTTACAAAAATATTATAAAGCAGTGCATTCATATAAAATTTATGAGGGTATGGTTATGAAAAAATTATTTGCGAACATAAAAATGTCCAATAAGATACTGTTATGCTTCTGCTTAGTGCTTGTTATTGCAATAGTTGTCGCTATTATTGGAATTGTTAGTTTATCAGAGTTGAAAGCAATAATTCAAGAGCTATATGATAACGACATACTTGCCCTTCATTACGCAGGTGAAGCGGCTGTTAATTTCCAAGAGCTCCGATATGACTTAAACAGATTTGCCGCCGAACTCGATGATGGGTTATCAGAAATTGAACTTTCGGATAGATATAATAGTATTGCTGATAGTATCTATGAGATTAGCGACGGACTTGATCTATGCGAAGCTGTAATTAAATCTGAAGAAAACCTTGATTACCTTCAAACAATCAAGTCTGGTTGGAATACATATACAAAGGCTGTTTTAGAACAAGCAACAAATGTCGTTGATGGTGGTAGAATATCTCCCGATGTTCAAGCTATAATAATCGATAATGGGATGATTCTACGTGAGCAATTCTTTACACTGTTCGATTTACTTTCCGACAGCGCTGAAGACAGCGTAGAAGAAAGCACAAGTGCTGTTGCGACAAGTTTCATTTTAATGATTATCGTTATAATTATTGGCATAGTTGTATCTATTGTACTTGGATTGTTCCTTGCAAGAATGATTGGTGGTCCTGTTAAGGTCATGGCCGAAGCTGCAAACCTTCTTGCTGTTGGAGATATTGACATCAGTAAGGTCCTCAATAAGAAGAGAATGCAGTACGCTACATATAAAGACGAGATTGGTGAGCTAACACGCTCCTTCTTAAAACTTGCAGAATCAACTGAAAAACAAGTCTTACTCACAGAAAAACTCGCAAGCGGCGATCTTACCGTTAACTTTGATATTCGTTCTGATGAGGACAAGCTTGGCAAAGCTCTATCAGATCTCGTCGCAAACCTCAATACTCTTGTTTCTGATATTGTTACGATTGCCGATCAGGTGGCATCCGGCTCCAGCATTGTATCAGATTCAAGCGTATCACTCTCTCAAGGTGCAACTGAGCAGGCAAGCTCTGTTGAAGAACTTTCAGCCTCAATTGAAGAGGTATCTACTCAGACAATGCTCAATGCTCAGAATGCTATAAAGGCTGACGAATTTGCAAAGTCTACATTGAATAACGCCAAACTTTGCAATGACCGCATGAATGAAATGCTCCGCGCCATGAATGATATAGATGTTTCTTCAAACAACATCATATCTATCATCAAGGTCATTGAAGACATAGCATTCCAGACAAATATCCTTGCACTCAATGCGGCCGTTGAAGCTGCAAGAGCAGGACAATACGGACTTGGCTTTGCTGTTGTTGCGGATGAGGTCAGATCACTCGCTGCCCGTTCGTCTAAAGCTGCAAATGAAACAACGGCTCTGATTGAAGGATCCTTAAAGAAGGTTGAAGTCGGAACTAAGATAGCAAAAGAGACAGCAACAGCCCTGAATAACATCGTTGAGTATGTTGAGAAAACAGCCGATATTGTTGGTGCTATCGCCCGTGCTTCTAACGAACAAGCAGCGGCGCTTGAACAAATCAATCAGGGCGTAACACAGGTCTCGCAGATTGTACAGACAAACGCCGCTACATCCGAGGAAAGTGCAGCGGCAAGCGAAGAGCTTTCAAGCCAGGCAGCGCAGCTTAAACAATCCGTAAGCATATTCAAAATTAAGGAAGCAACTAATAAATCCGCATCACCAACAGAAGCAGAAAAACCAAAGAAAAACGCACCGAAGGCAAAAAAGACAGAAAGTGAAACACCGCCTGCTATTTCACTCAGTGACAACGAGTTCGGTAAATATTAATAAATTTAATAAACAGTACAAAAACTTTAGGAGAGAACTTCACAGTCCTCTCCTAATATTTTAAAAGGGTGATTATTCTGATAACAATTACAAATGAAGAATTTAAGCAATTAGCATCTTTTATAGAAGCAAATTATGGCATCCATTTAAAAGAGGAAAAGAAATCGCTTGTATTAGCAAGGCTTAACACAATACTCCTCCAAAACAATTTTAAGAGCTTTACTGAGTATTATAATTATATTGTCAATGATAAAACCGGCGTCGCCGCAGCAAAGCTCATGAATAAAATAACGACAAACCATACATATTTCATGCGCGAACCTGAACATTTTATGTTTTTTCGGGATGTTGTCCTGCCGAAACTAAAAAAGACTGTGACTGACCACGATTTACGTATATGGAGCGCAGGTTGCTCAAGCGGCGAGGAAGCTTATACACTTGCAATGATAATAGACGAGTTTTTCGGCAGTGAAAAGTATCTATGGGACACGAGAATTCTCGCCACCGATATATCTGACAATGCTCTTGAGAAAGCGCGCGCCGGTATTTACAGTAAAAATAATGTTGATTCCCTTCCCTTACATTGGCGCAAGAAATACTTTAAAAATGTTGACGAGTCGAGTTATGCTATATCAGATAAGATAAAAAACGAGGTGATTTTCAGAAAATTTAACTTGATGAATGAATTTTTTAACTTCAAACGCAAATTTCACGTAATTTTTTGCCGCAATGTTATGATATACTTTGATATAGACACTAAATTCAATCTATTAGACAAGTTTTATGATGCTACTGTAAATGGCGGCTATTTATTCGTTGGACATTCCGAGACTTTCAACCGGGAGATGATAAGGTATAAGTATTTAAAACCTGCTATATATATAAAGGAAGAATAAAGTTATCGGAGAAAACAAGATGAAAAAAATCAGGCTGCTGATTGTAGATGACAGTGCTGTTTTTCGTGGCATCATAGAACGTGGAGTATCATCTGATCCCGATATTGAAACAGTGGCCATCGCAACAGACCCGTATGAAGCAAGAGATAAAATCATCGAGTTTGCGCCTGATGTTATGGTGTGCGACGTTGTCATGCCTAAAATGAACGGTATTGAGTTTATTCGCAGGCTACTGCCGCAATATCCTATTCGCGTAATCGTCATGAGCTCAGTAAGCGACGTAGTGCTTGACGCTATGAATGCAGGTGCTGTTGATTTTGTCGCAAAACCTGACGTATCAATCGGGAGAACAAAAGATGTTTTCCTGCAGGATCTGATATCAAAGATAAAAGTAGCAGCATCGGCAAACATCAATATAGGATCACATACCGATAGTGCTCGCGACAGTATTCCCGACAGCACACGTAATCAAGCCCCAGCCACAGTTTTAAATCAGAATAAGACACCATCGTACTCAAAGAAAATAATAGCCATCGGGGCTTCAACAGGCGGCACGGAAGCGATATACAGTATTCTAAGCAAATTGCCGACAGACTTGCCGGGAATCGTAATCGTTCAGCACATCCCACCTGTATTTTCACGTATGTTTGCCGAGAGAATGAATAATTCAACAATGTTTTCCGTGCGCGAAGCGAAAACCGGCGACTATGTTGAAAGTGGTCTTGTGCTGGTGGCGCCGGGCGACATGCACATGCGAATAAAACGCCTTGGCAGCAAGCTAAGAGTTGAAACCTTCGCAGGTGAAAAAGTAAATGGTCATTGCCCATCGGCTGATGTTTTGTTTGAATCAGTCGCAAAAGCGTGCGGCGAGGACGCTGTAGGCGTAATTTTGACGGGAATGGGCGACGACGGAGCGAGGGGGCTTTTATCCATGAGGCAAGCCGGCGCCCGCACTATCGGTCAGGATGAAAAAACAAGCGTTGTTTATGGTATGCCAAAAGTCGCATACGAAATCGGCGCCGTTGAAAAACAGTATTCGCTTCAAAACATACCGGGAGCGATAATTACAGCATCACAGTAAGTTTTTATAAAACAGGACATAATTATATTACATATTTTCCATATAAAAATCGACCGTCCGGGTTATGCCCGTCGGTCGATTTTTCATTTTTGTGCTTATTTACTTTTATCAAGGTATTTATCAAGTTCAATTAACTTCGATACGCGTCTGACATGGCGTTCTTCACCTGAAAACGGCGTTGACACAAATATATCCGCCATCTCACAGGCAAACCTTTCGGCAACGATAAACGCTCCAAGGCAGAGGACGTTTGAGTTATTATGGCTGCGCGTGAGTGAAACGCTGAGCAAATCTGAGCAACATGCAGCCCTTATGCCCGGGTGCTTGTTCGCCGCTATCGACATACCAATGCCTGTGGAGCAGACAAGAATACCAAGTTCACATTCTCCGCTTGTGATAGCATGGCACACCTTGTCGGCGTAATCGGGATAATCGCACGATGAATCCGAATTTGTGCCGAAATCAACGGTTTCAATACCTTTTGAGTTTAAATGTTCAATAAGCTTATCTTTAAGTTTATATCCGCCATGATCGGCGGCAAGCGCTACTTTCATATATTAATCCCTTCAATTCTAAATATTATTATCGTTTTTATGTTTTTCCGCGTATTCCCGCTCTGCCTGCGGCGGGCGCAGATATATCGGATAAAGCCCTGCGTCATCAGTCGTCAAGCCTGCTTTATGCATACGAAGAGCACATATGGCAACGTTATATGCGCTCCCCATCGCCATATCAGGTGGCACATCACCTGCAAGCGTTGATATTATAGGGTGCTTTCTTGCAATCGTCGCGCCGTCGCCGGAAATATAAACAGGAGCACTGGTTTCGCTTTTTATTTTGCGAAGTTTCTCCGCCAGCGCGTCAATTGGTATCGCTTCGTCCGGCGTGATTCTTTTTGGCGTACCATCCCTACAATCGAACACTGCTGTGTAAACCTGCTCGCGACGTGCATCCATTACGGCACATGATAAACCGCGAAGCGGTGCTGTCGCCTCTGCAAGCGCTTCAAGTGTAGACACAGCGGCACACGGTACACCGCGCCCGAAAGCAAGACCTTTTATCGTTGAAACGCCTATCCTTACACCGGTAAATGAGCCGGGACCTGCTGCACATGCGAACAAACCTAAGTCAGCGGCCGATATGCGAAGTGAATTAAAGAGAAACTCAACTGCAGGAAGCAGCGTTTCGCTATGTGTAAAACCTGCAGAAAGCGTTACAATGCCAAGCGGTGTTCCATCATCACATACAACGGCAACAGACGCGACTTTTGCCGATGAGTCAACAGCTAATGTCAGCATAAATTATACACCGCCCTTCGTTTCCGCGCGACATATCGTAATGGTGCGCTCATTTTCATCCGTGCCACGCTCAATCTCAACCCGCCATATATGGCGCGGAAGACATCCGTAGGCGTTTTCGCTCCATTCGGCGATGCAGACGCCCGAATCAATATACTCATAGTACCCTGTTGAGTATAAATCATCGGGGTCGGTTATTCTGTATAAATCAAAGTGATAAAGATTATACTTGCCCGTTTTATATTCGTTCGCTACTGTGTATGTCGGACTGCGCACGGCGGCTCCCGGGGAAAATACAGACGCAAACCCGCGCACAAATACTGTTTTGCCGACGCCCATGCCGCCATAAAGCGCTATGAAAGGATATGCACTGAATTTACTTTGAGCTTTATTTCTGTCAAGCTCATCTATTATAACCTGAGCAAGTGCTGCGCCAAGAACCTCTGTCTCATCTTCGCTGTGTGTCACAAAACGTGCAGGATCATCGCACGTGCTCACTATGATTTTTTCCTTTATTATATCGATTGTTTCTGTTTTCATCGTATATTAATTACATTCCATGTTTTCATACAACAGTTTCCGCCTAATATGGCACCTGATAAAGCTTCCCTGCTATAATCATTACGTTATTTTAGGTATTTAATGTATCAACTATTTCGCTTCTATAATTATATCACGGGGCGGCAGTATAAGCAACTATTCTTATTTTTATAAGCAAAAACAAGAGTTATTTATAAAAACTATTTGCATAAATTATGCCTTCGTGATATACTCTACATACACATATATTAATTTAATAAATGGAAATGATATCATGAAAAAACAGCTTTAAAGAAATATGCATCACTTATTGTGTCAACCGGTGCGGCTGTTCGCCGCGGGCAGGATGTTGTTATAAATGCTGCTCTTGACCAGCCGGAGTTTGTAACGTATGTTGTTGAAGCTTGCTACAAAGCAGGTGCGCGTAAGGTGACCGTTGATTGGCATCATCAGCCGATATCAAAGCTTCATATCAAATACAGAAGCCAAAAAGTGCTCGGTACGCTTGAGGATTGGGAAGTAGCCCGTGCCCGCCGCGAAGCCGAGCTTTTACCGGCTTATATATACCTTACATCCGATGATCCCGACGGAATGCGCGGAATAAATCAGGAAAAGCTTTCAAAGGCAACTCAGGAAAAGCAGAAAATATTAAAGCCCATTCGCGATGGGATGGAGAATAAGCATCAATGGTGCATAGCTGCCGTCCCTGGCGTTGAATGGGCAAAAAAGGTGTTCCCAAATGAATCGAAGCCGCGTGCTGTCGAACACCTCTGGGAAGCAATTCTTGCTGCCTCGCGCGCTGATGGCGACGATCCTACAGAAGCTTGGCGCCTTCACAACGCAGACCTTGCATCGCGCTGCGAGTATTTGAATAAACTCGGCATACGCAAACTTCATTATAAATCACAAAACGGCACTGATTTCACCGTTGGCCTTATGGAAAACGGCGTATTTCTCGGTGGCGGTGAATACACGCTCGGCAGCAGAATCTTTTACAACCCCAATATACCAAGCGAAGAGTGCTTCACAACTCCTATGAAAGGCGAAGCTGAAGGTGTACTTGTCGCTACAAAGCCGCTCTCGGTACGCGGACAGCTTGTCGAAAACTTCTCTGTTCGTTTCGAGGGTGGACGAGCTGTTGAAGTGAAAGCAGAAAAAGGAGAGGACCTCCTAAAACAGCTTTTAGCTATGGACGAAGGCGCTTCGTATCTTGGCGAAGTTGCTCTTGTTCCATATGATTCACCGATAAACAACACCGGAATACTTTTCTACAACACACTTTTCGATGAAAACGCCTGCTGCCATGTTGCGCTCGGACGCGGATTTAATAACTGTGTTGCTGACTATGAAAAATACAGCTTCGATGAAATCCGCGCAATGGGCGTCAACGACTCTATCATACATGTTGACTTTATGATAGGAGCACCTGACCTCACAATAACAGCGCAGCTTCGTTCGGGCGAGGAAACTTTAATCTTCAAAGATGGAAATTGGGCGTTTTAATCTTGGAGGGATAATAACGCAATGAATATCGCGATAACTGGCAAACTCGGCAGTGGTAAATCGACAATTGCTAAAATAATGTCCGAAACTCTCGGCTATGAAATTTATAACACCGGAAAGATACAGCGCCGCACTGCCGAAGAAATGGGCATATCAACGCTTGAGCTTAACAAGCGTATGCTGACGGACGCATCGCTCGATTATATCATCGACGAAGCTGTGGCAAAGTTATCAGCAGAACGTGATAATATAATTTTCGACTCGCGCATGGCGTGGTATTTTGCAAAAAATTCATATAGAATATTTCTTACCGTCGATCCGGACGTTGCCGCCCAGCGCGTTTTTACAATGAACCGCGGAAAGAGCGAAAAATATTCATCCGTTGAAGAAGCAAAACGTCAACTCATCGAGCGAAGCGAGGTTGAGCGAAAGCGTTTCCGCGATATTTATGGCGTTGATTATTTCGACCTCGGCAACTATGACCTTATCTACGACACAACTTACACAACACCAGAGGAAGCTGCCGCTGCCATTATTGATGCATTTAATAAGCATTTACTTTCTCTTTCAGGTGGCGACAACACACTAAAAACAACAGAGTAATAAATATTAAATTAACAAAAATCAATAGGCGTATAGTATGAAGGTTTTTCATACTATACGCCTTAATTTTTTATCAAAGCAATTATTTTTCTATCTATGCTTTTTACACATTTACTTTTCACTGCCGTTTGTTTCAAACAGCTCCTCTTCAATATCACCAAAAAGCAGGTTATACTGGAGTATTGCGTATTTATTTAATAGCTCATTTTCATATATCTCGTTTGCCTGATAATAATTGCCTTCAGCGTCAATATAGCAGTTCGCTGTTATGACGGGGTATTTTTCATATAGGCTGTATAAGAATTTTTGCTGTGTCGTCAGCTCGATTCCCGCAGTTTTTAAAAGTAAAGTTGAGAGGTAGTTAGCGCTGATAGCATCAACTTCTGCTTCTTCAATATCATAGTTTGCCCACAGAACAAATGGTACGATATAACGGATTTCCCGCTCTTCAACGGAATCCTCATCAATAGTTTTACCGTTGAGCTTTAATATAGGGTTCGCTACAATATCCGCCGGCTGATGGTCACCAAAGAAAAGGACTATTGTTTTATCGTCGTATGTTTTCAGATAATCACACAGCTCACGCAGCGCATTATCTGATTCGCGAAGCAGCGAAAGGTACATCGTCAGGCGCGTCTGATCCTCAAGCCCCTTTACATGTATCGTCGGTGTAAAATTAGCATATGAGTTTGTATAGCTGCCGTGGTTTTGCATTGTTACATTGAAAATAAACAGCTTTTCATCTTTATTCTTATAATCGAACATTGACATTATGTGTCTGTAAACTGCGATGTCTGAGATGTAGTTTCGTATTTTACTAAGCCACGGTAAATCCTCACTGAAAATTGATTTTTCGAAACTAAAGAGAGGATAAACTTTATTGCGTCGCCAGCCTGACGCATAAAAAGGGTGTATAGCCGTCGTCTTATACCCCAAATCGGCAAGTTGAGAGGCGAGATTCGGTGTTTCCCTGTCTATATATTGCTGATACGGGATGCTTCCTGCCGGTAAAAACGCCATCGTCGAGCCGGTGAGAAACTCAAATTCAGTGTTCGCCGTATTTCCGCCGACAACCGAAACATGAAGCCACCCCTTTATTGTATCTTCATTAAGCGATTTTATAAAAGGCATGACATCGTCGGTTGTTGTAAAATCCCCTAACACCGACAGATCTGAGAATGCTTCGTTCATTATGACAATAATATTCGGCAGCTCGTCTTCCGGTGTTATCGAGATGCCGGTATCCACGTCTTTATATTCATTTAATATCGCTTCTACCGCATCCTGATCATAACCGTCCGGTACATTTACATTTAAGTACTTCATGTTTGATAAAAACGAAACAATAAATCCGTTTCTTTTATACAGTACACCGGGCGAAAAAAGGTACGGATAAAGCGAAAAGCGCTTATATACATCATCTGTCTGAAGGTAAGCGCAATAACCAAAGAACAATGCTCCGCATAAAATGGCAGCCACCGGTTGTATCCAGCGGAAGTTAAAGTGCAGTTTGATTGACGAACGAATCGAGAGAAGTATTAATAATAAGTATGTGCATATTATAGCAGCAGATTCTATCGTGGGGTCAAAGTCGTAGTTGTCGATAACATTTGCGGCAGTTCCTGCGCTTGATATATCCCACGGGAAAAACGGCGTCCCCCTGAATCTTTGTACAAGGTAATTTGTTATACCAAGTCCCATGGACAGGGCTGCTGTGATTACAGCAGCAATCCATGTGCGTTTTGATAGAAATAAAACGGAAAGCGTAAGCGTGTAATAAAAAGTGAGATTTAAAAAAAATATTTTATTTGCTATTTCAAACGGATTATGGATAAACGCTTCTATTAAAAGGAAACAAGCCGCCGGCAGTATGACAAAAAGCGGCCATCCTATGTAGCGAAGCGCTTTTTGCTTTACAAAAAATGAAGCTGCCATAAGGGCAATCATTATAATAATATATTTAATTAGCCAGCGGTTTTCAGTCGTTATTGTATCCGATTTTAAAGCAGCGATAAAAATTCCGACTGCTGTTGCTGGCAAAAGAACCTGCGGCAACTGTCGCACTTTAGGTAAACTGAATATTTTACCAGCCGCCTTCACAGCGGTGCTAAGTGCTTTAATCATTTTTACTTCCGTCCTTTTACTTTAAAACGGTGCCCAGGTTTATTGGACACTTTAATTACTCATATGCAAATTGAGTATAATACTCTTTTTACACATATTCATTATAATAATTTAAACTTTTATGTTTTATTTTGTCATCACATAAAAAATAACGCTATTTTATTCTTGTTTATTTTTATTATATAGCGTGTTAAAATCTCCCCCGCGCCGTATTTCCTCAAGCAGTGTTTTCAGTGCTTCAATTCCGTTTTCAGTAATCCACTTTTTGACCTCATAACGCGAAACAATGTAATTGTAAAGCACCTCTTTTTCAGTTCCTTCATAAAACTCTTCTCCGTTAATAGCGTCAAGGTCAACTTTCTTGCGCGTATAGTCGGTCGCGTATATCCATGCGGTATCCCCATATCGCTCGCGCGTATCGTTTTGCAGCGCTAATCCTTCATCGAACCATACGGGTATCGGTCGCTTAAACGATATAAGCCCATGAAATACGCGATAATGTGTCTCCGCATGAGTCAGCTCATGTGCAATAACGTCAACATTAATCCAGCTCGATGACAGTGAAATATATGTACGCACGGCAAACACAGCAATTGTGTATGCATTATGATCCCCACCAAGCCGAGCAATTTTCTTTTCATCATCGGTGATGATTATGGTAGGATTGCTTTTTACCTCACCCCAAAACTCACTATGCCGCGCCTTGGCTGCATTTATACGCTTTAAAATGATATATGTATCGCCTTCATACTCTTTATCGACGTAAATACCCGGGGAAAGTTCCCGAAATCCATGAAACATCACCGACATCCTGTAGCCGAGAGGTGTAAACCAAAAGTAATAAACAAAGGCGGTGACAAAAAGTACAAGGGAAAGGATAAAAAAGCACCATCTGATGCCTTTGCGTTTTTTTCGTTCCCGTATACTCAATTGCCACCGCCTCCAATCAATGATATCCGCGGTTATTTGTTATAGTTGCGAATAAATGTTTATCAATCCTCCGCGTAAATAGGAAGTCCTGAGTCAAAGTACGGCATCGGCTCCAGTTTAAAGCGGTTTAATCTGTGCTTTTCATCAATGCGGCGTTTTACATCAGGGTCGTCACATACACCGGTGCGTATATATTTATCAAGCGTCGCATATGTGAATCCGAGGTTATCTTCATCAGTCTTGCCACTAAGCCCATCGCTCGGCACTTTTTCCGTGAGTTCAGGTGGTAACCCAAGAGCACGGCCAATTTGCTTTACTTCATCGACAGTAAGCTGTGCGAGCGGGCTGAAATCACCTGCCGAGTCGCCATAACGAGTGCTATACCCTACCCAATCCTCAGATAAGTTGCACGTATTGGCGACGCGTCCGTTGCAAGATTGTGCTACTGCATAAAGCACTGTCATACGAATACGGGCAGGAAGATTTACAACAGTTGCTGATGTAATTTTCGGAAGTGCTGCTTCAAGCTCACGCATTGCGCCGTCGCACGCTGCCTTAATGTTTATAACATAGTAACGAATCCCGAGATGTGATACAAGTTTATACGCCATATCAATGTCGCTTTGTTCACCGTTCGGCATTAAAACGCCGATTACGCGGTCCGGACCAAGTGCAGCAGCACAAAGAGCTGCGACGGTAGAGCTGTCTTTACCTCCCGAGATACCGACAATGGCATTACAGCCGGGACCGTTTTCATCAAACCAATCTATTATCCAGCGTTTAAGCGCTTCAATTGTTTTATTAACATCAAACATAGTTGATTCTCCTATAGTCAATTTTTGGGATTATTATATCACATCATGCTGTTTATATCAATTAACAAAATATTAACATTTGAAAATACACATTGAAAATGTTCTTCACTTCATTGTCTAACCTTTATCATATCTTTCGTCGTCCTCTACCGGTGCTGACATTTATACTATCACTTAATAATAATATTTTATCATATTATAAAATGCTTTGTGTGAATTTCAAAGATATTTTAAACGAATAAAAAAATTGCCCCTAATATTAGTCATTAAATCACATTGACTGATAATAGGGGCAAATATTTTAATATTAAACCGGACTTTATTTTGCTTTGACGGTCAGCAATATTGTTATTTCACGTTTTCAACCGCGGCGCGTTCTACTGCAAGGTACCTCTTATAGCGTTCGCTGAAAGCTTCGAAGCCTTCTACGTCTTTTTGATTCGGCTCAAGCGTTACTCCCTTCTCGCCTGCAAAGACCTTCTGTGAAAGGAATGATTCAAGCGACTCGCCTTTTTCTTTGTTGACAAGATATGATGCAAGAAGAGCCATTCCCCACGGGCCGCCCTCTCCGGCTGTCTTCATGACAGATACAGGTGCATTTATAGCAGCGGCAAGGTAGCTCTGGCCTACGCGCTCCGTCTTGAAAAGGCCACCGTGTCCATATATAATGTCGACCTTGACATTTTCTTTCTGGAAGAGGATATCAAGCCCTGTTTTAAGCCCGCCGAGGGAGGAGAAAAGAATTGTGCGTGTGAAGTTTGCAAGATTGAAGCGGCAATTGCTTTCACGTACAAAGAGCGGTCTTCCCTCATTGAATCCTGTCACGTGCTCACCGGACAGATAACCATACGACATAAGCCCGCCGCAGTCAGGATCGCCCTTCTCAGACTGGAAATAGAATATATCGTACAGCTTCCACATCGGGATGTCGCATCCGGCTTCATGCAAAAGTTCTGCAAACATCTCAACCCAAAGATTGAGGTCCGATGTGCAGTTGTTGCAGTGAACCATGGCGACCATTTTACCGGTTGGCGTTGTCACGATGTCGATTTCGGGATAAACGCCCTTTAGCGGTCGCTCAAGCACTATCATCGCAAATATGGATGTGCCAGCCGAAACGTTGCCCGTGCGCGGTGCTATGCTGTTTGTCGCCACCATGCCGGTGCCGGCATCGCCTTCCGGCGGTGCAACCGGTATTCCTGCTTCTAAGTTCCCCGAAGGATCGAGCAGTCTGGCACCTTCTTCTGTCAGGACGCCGGCGTCCTCACCCGCCAATACAGCAGCCGGAATAATATCGGCAAGTTTCCACGGCAGGTTTTTATCTTTTATGAGGGCGTCGAATTTTGCCATGAGTTCTTTATCGTAGTCGAGCGTATTCATATCGACCGGAAAAACTCCGGACGCATCGCCAATTCCAAGAACGAAGCGGCCTGTCAGCTTCCAGTGTACATATCCCGCAAGCGTCGTGAGGTATTTTATGTCCTTAACATGCTCCTCCCCGTTGAGTATAGCCTGATACAGGTGCGCTATGCTCCAGCGCTGAGGAATGTTGAATGAAAACTCCTTTGTGAGAATAGCGGCAGCTTCCTCTGTTATCGTGTTGCGCCATGTGCGGAACGGCACGAGAAGCTCTCCGTTGGCGTCAAACGGCATATAGCCGTGCATCATCGCTGAAAATCCGATAGCGCTTGTTTTCTTCAGAACAACACCGTATTTTTCCTTGACAGAAGCCGCTAACTTTGCGTAGCTGTCGCGGACACCATTCCAGATATCGTCAACGCTGTATGTCCAAATGCCATTTTCGAAGCGGTTTTCCCAATCGTGGCTTCCTGATGCAATCGGTGCGAAATCAGGGCCGATAAGTACGGCTTTTATACGTGTCGAGCCAAGCTCAATACCGAGCGATGTTTTACCCTCCGTTATGGCACGTACGATTTCGTTATGCTCCATTAATTTATCCTCCGGTTTTTTATGTATATTTTATATTTTTTCAGCTACTTGGCGATGAGTTTTACTCGGTATAAACTCATGGTTTTTAATATGCAGATCAACTTGTTCACCGTCCGAAAAATCAAGCTGCATTCTTGACTTTTCAGGCACACCACCTTCAATCTCAACGACAGCATGACTGAACGTGATAGGTGCTGCACGGCTCTCAGTCGCCGAAACTGCAAACGCAAACTCCCCGTTTATACGAATCCTTGATGCTTCAGGAGCCTCATTCGGATCGTCGTCGCTGATAATAGTCAAGCGAGCAGGAGTCTTTAGCGGATGAGGCATATTCGGGAACATTTTTGTAAATTTTTTCATCCTGTGCTCTGCAATTTTGTTCGGCAGAGCAAAAAATAAAACGATGTAAATAACACCACAGGCGACAGCCCCGGTATATTCAAAGGAAAAATCGCCCTTTGTCATGTAATAAATACCTATGACAATCATAAAGATGGCTATTAAAAAGGCTAAATACCACCAGTATCCGCGCATAGGCTTAGGCATTGGCATGAAAAACATCCCTCCATTCACAGGCAGTTTTGTTCCATTCATTAAAGATATGTTAACATGCTGCAGCCTCTTTTGTCAATTATAACGAAGGTTTTACTATTATAAAAAAGATGAACCTCTGAATTTAAAGAACAAACAAAACTTTTGGTCAGCGTGCATTTTGACGCTTATGTTGGTATTTATTTTTATTTTGCTTTTTCTTTTGCTTCATCTGTCTTTTCTGCTTTCGGCGGGGTGCGGAGGGCTACCCGGCGAAGTGTCCTGCGTGGGCTGTCTGAGTATGAATATGAAGCAAGCGGATTTTCAGCGACGGCTCGCTCCATTCCCTTGTCAGACACGTGTGTGTAAATTTGTGTTGTATTAAGCTGTTCGTGCCCGAGAATTTCCTTGAGGACACGGACATCAACCTTGCCGGATGCATACATCAAAGTTGCGGCTGTGTGTCTTAACTTATGAGTTGAGAAATGCTTATACTCAAGGCCTGCGGCTTTAAGATATTTATATACAACCCACTGTATTGTCTTTATACTTATTCTTTTATTTTGCGAGCTTAGGAAAAGAGCTCTCTCATTCTTATCCTTAACGGGCCAGGCAATACGAATCGGCAGGTACTCCGATAAAGCGGCCCGGCAGGCATCATTAAGGTATATGATACGCTCTTTATTTCCCTTTCCTATGACGCGAAGCGACCGAAGCTCGCTGTCTATGTCCTCAAGCGATATTCCCGCAAGCTCGGAAAGACGCATTCCCGTGTTTAAAAACAGCGTAATCATGCAAAAATCGCGCTCGCGTGTTTTTGAGGTTTCATCTGAGCGGACGGCATCAAGCAGATTAATGCTTTCTTCAAGTGTTAAGTGCTTGGGCAGCGCTTTTTTCTTCTTTGGCGTTTCGATGTTCGCTGCAGGGCTTGCTTCCATCATGCCCTTTTTCACTGTTATGTACTTATAAAACGATTTTATAGCCGAAAGCTTACGCGCTTTTGCACCGGAGCCATTCCCGCGAACACGGTCTACATAGAGAAAAAACTCATATATATCGGCAGGAGTGACTGATGTTATGTCAGATGCACCAAGTGTGCTTATGTTGATATTGTCGAACTCCTCACCACTTGTCGGCAAGCCTGTGCGGGTTGCCTTAATATAGCGAAAGAAGGTGCGCAAATCGAGAGCATACTCCTCAACCGTTTTAGGTGAGCAGCCTTGTATCGCTTGTTTGTACGATAAAAACTCCCTCACAAGAGCTGGCAGCTTGTCAACCTCGACCGGCATTTTTGTATCTCCTTCTCGTTCAATTATACAAAACAATTATACCGCAGATATACATCTTAAGTAAAGAGAACCTATAAATTTGCAAACGCACAACTCAAAACATGATTAAAATAATAAAGTGCACATATAAAAATCCCCGAAAATGATGCACTTTGCTTTCGGGGATTTTGCTTATTTTCAATTATTCGTCTTTTTGCTCGTCTTCGCGTTGCTCTTGTGCGGCTATGCCACCGCCAAAGCCGTCGCTTATATCGTCTGTATAACCTTTGTCTGAAAAACTGTTCATTCCAAAAGGATTATCTTTGTCAATCTTATTGATATTAAAATCATCACCGTAAAAACCGTCGCGTCTCATCATCTGCTCAAGCACGTTTATATCGCTCTCGACGCTCAGTGTATCGGCTTCAAAGAGACGATCGAGCTGATGCTCGTAGCCTTTGATTAGCATATCCAGTATTTCCTCGATGTTCTTCTTCCCTGCCTTGATATTTTCCCCCTCAATGCCCTGCCGTTCAAAGTATGCATAAGAATTGAGGAGTTTTAAAGTTGTCGGGAGGTAATAATTCAAAAATCCGCGGATTTGCGTCTTGTGCTCAGGCTTTTCCTCGACATATTTAAATATATTTCGTGTGATAGCTTCGATTTTTACGATTTTAGCCGAAACTTCTTCGTTTTGTATCTCCTCGTCGCGCTGGCGTATTTCCTTCAGTATCTTATCGAATTCATTCTCGCTGCATTCCTCTGACTCCGGCTTTGTTGAAACCTCGGTTTCCTGACACCGCTCAAATGTACGGCCCGTATAACCACTATCAGCCGCTTCTCTCTCGGCGTCAACACGAGCATCCTCAGTCAGGATTAAGTAACGGATACGCATATCGATTATCGCCTGTTTTCCGAGAAGTCCTTTTGAAAGCATCATACGAAGGTCGCGTATCACACGCTTTTCGGATACATCAAGCATACCGGCAAGCTCAGCTATTGAAATGTAATTTCTCGTTCTGAGTATTGAAAGAATGCTGATAATCCTGTAATCCTGGCTTTTATAATAACTGCGGAAAAGATATAGAATTCCTGTTATAGTTGCAGAAATAGCAGTTGATGACACTTGGGAAAATGTTGCCCATGTTAAACCGGTAGTAACAGCTGACCCGAAAGAGCCAAGCGCCATTACAAATGTCACAAAAACGCCTATCGCTAAAAACAGCGTCGACAGTACGGTTCCTGCACCTCTTTTATATTTACCTAATTGCGGGAACCTGCCTTTTGCGCCCTTTTCATTTTCAAAAGCGAAACTTCCGGCATAGTTTTCACTTTTACTGTTTTTATAAGTACCATATGCGCTTTTTTCCGACGCTGTGTTTACATTACCACGCGTATAAGGAACATGACGCACCTCTCCTTGAGATGACGCGGTACTTGCATTAGTTGTGGCATTATTACCCGCGTCGCCCTTATTCTTATATATGGTAGTGTAAGTTGAGCCGGTATTTTTCCCGTATGAATATATGTTGCTGTTACGTCCTTGTCTTTCATTTGATCCTGAGCCGCTGCTTTCGTTTGAACCCAACACACGCAATATAATTAAAACTACAGCAATAGGCCAAGCACCAAAAATAAAGCAAAGGACTATTATCGGGATTGGAATATCTTTAAATGCTCTCATATCTATCCTATTTTTAATATAGCATTCCGGTTACGCCAAATATTTTATATTATCTGGTTTTAAGCCGCAAAGTGTTGTTTTATTATTTGACACATTTTTTGCAGTGCCGATGTATATTCTTCTTTTTCAGGAAGTCTTTCTATATAATCAACCATTTCAATTGCGTCTGTTATTTCTTGCATTGTAGCGCTCGACTGACTTGACTGCGCTATAATTTTATCACGCACCTCACGAGGTGTGTCAGAGTTGAGAAGTGAGAATTTAAGGGATCGGTAAACTGATAGAAGTGTGACGTACGCGAACTGCAACCGCTCCTCGTCTGTCGGCAGCGCGTTAAGATGCGCTTCAAAATCGCGATAACTTTTCTTTTCAAGGCCCGCCTTCTCGTACGGACGAATGGTGGCATCCTGAAGTTTTATTACCTCATCTGTGAAGTTAACGAACACAGGTACATGCTTTACTTTTCTGTCATAGCTTCGGATGTTCATGAAAAACATCATAATTGAGTCAATGAGCTTACGAACCCACGCTATAAAGCGCTTTGTAGATTCCTTGTTGTTCGTTATAAGCAAATAGAGGAAAAAAGCAAGGGCTATGAAAAAGATTACAACGAGGACCTTCGACGATGCCCTTCTGCCCTTGAAAAGTTCTCTGAGAAACACTTCGTTTATAACTTCAGGGTCTTGGTAATCTACTGCTGAATCATCCCCCGACTTGCCGAGCATTTTAATCGTTATGAATAAGAATATGAAGCGGAAGATGAATGATAATCCCTCAAAAATAGCAGCAAAAACGAAAAGTGCAAGAAAAATTGCAATAAGCGTTAACAGTACAAACAGTAAGTTATCATAACGGGCTGATACTGACACCGCACTGATTGTATCTGTAATTTTCCGGTGTATGTTGCTCTGGTTTAACACTATTATTGCAGATACAACGAAAAACAAAAGACACACGCTTGATATTGATGTGTCAATCCCTATTAAACCTTCAAAAAGGAATGTTAAACCCATCACAACTAAATATGCAAGGATGGTTTTTAGGGATATTACCCGCACAGGAGGATAAAACCATAAAATTATACCCGCTAAAACGAGTATAAGTACAGCAATAGCACCGAAATATGGGAAGAGCGAGTCCGGATCGTAGGTCGGTATTATACCCGATTTATACATCCGGTGTAAGATGTTATCAAATATACCGATCGAAATGTATGTTAATACTCCTGCAATTATAATAGGCAGCGCTGCATGCAGTGGCTCAAATGCACGCACGGAGCTTTCATACCCGGTCTCATCGCGGTATCCGGGACGAACATCGACAGCGCGTGACATCACAGCGCCATAAAGCGCTTGCATTCCGTATCCGGCTGCAAAAAGTATTATTGAACAAGTCAGAATGACGGAGTTCGAAACCGGTAAAAAGCCTAAAAGCATGTAACACATAGGGAAGATAACGCAAAAAACGGCGATGGTTGCGAGCAACTTATTCGCACGTGCAATAATTTTGTCCGACACGTTAAACTCCCCCTTTTAGTTAATGCTTATCGAAGTAAGTTTTATAATAAACTTCAATATTTTTAGGTATGATTGCGGCATTTTGGTTTGTCGTCGTCACGTAAAATATCACTTTAACGCCATTCCGCGCCATTTCGTCATGGAAAACTATCATTCGTTCACTTATGTATGCTGAAACGACAATCAGATTCCCCGATTCTGCAAACATGCGGCTGTTTGCAAGGATATAATCAAGCATTTTTTCAACCGGGCACGATATTTCCGTTTTCATCATGGCCAGAACACGCAGGGCTGTCAATATTTCTTGTTTGCCCTCGTAAGGTGGCGTAAACAGAATCTTCTCACCAATCTCATCATCAGACGCACGGAAATCGGAAGATACCGCATCCGGCGGGGAGTTTGATATTATCCTTACAGGGACGTTTTCATGAGAAACGCGATCGAGAATTGATGCTGCCACAGTTATGCAGTATTCTATGAACTCCGGACTGCTTGGCTGTGTCGGATGGCGCTCGATATCGCGTGAGTTCATGTTTATCAGTATATTAAAACGGCGGCGCTGTGTGTATTCTTCAATGTTGACCATGAGCCGCCCATGTGCTGCCGTCTGTTTCCAGTTTACCTTGTTCATCGGATCGAGCGTCGTGTAGTCTCTTGCTCCGGCAATTAAAAGAGGATCCGTTAAAAGACTGTGGTTTTTTATAACATCGCCGCTATGATAATACGATGATGTAAAATGTTCTTCAAGGTCAACAGGGCTCGGCAGAACAGTTACAGTATTATTCTTTCGCGGCTCACATTTAAATCCTTTTGACGTATTTGTCATGCCGAAAATATCGCTTGCAACAAGCGTCGCATTGCCGACAGTGTAAACTCCGCGGACGGAGCAGTTTACACGCCAGCGGCGGCGTATTTTTTGCTTGCTTTTCATGACAAATACGCTCTGGATATGATTAAGCATCCGGTCACGCGGGCGTCTTGTCTTTTTATCGAACTCTGTTATGCGGAAATTCAGTCCCTGGGGCAGCGAAGTTGCCACTTTAAGGTACGGAAGAGGAATCATTTTGTCATTTGTGATTTCCTCATATATGTATATATCCTCGTTTTGAAACACTTCTTCAGTGCTTGTGGTAACTTCGTAGCTGATGCCGTCAAAAGAGTGCTTGCTGTATAGCACGCTCTGGTATATATATACGACAAACGCAGCTGCTAATATTGCAAGAAATATCAAACCTCCGGCACCTCCACCCGCTAAGCAATTTATAATGCGAAAAACCTTGTATTCTTTTTGTCTTATGCAACGGGAACGCTTGTTGTGTCGATGATATATTGAATAATATTTGCGTTTGACTCCGTAAGCCGTATTGTTCCCTGAGAGCGAGAAATGATTCTGTGTGAGAGCACAGGTATAGCAACAGCTTTAACGTCGTCCGGCAGCACGTAGTCGCGTCCCTCCGTCGCAGCCCATGCCTGCGATGCCCGCATTAATGCGAGCGTACCGCGCGGGCTTACACCAAGGCGGATGCGCTCATTTTCGCGCGTCGCTGTGACGATATTTACAATATACTCTTTGATAAGCGCGCTTACCTTAACGCTGCGGACAGCGTCGATACATTTGCGCACATCATCTTTTTCACAAACAGCAGCTAGAGTATCGAGCGGGCTAGTTTCAATATAACCGTCGAGTATCTCAAGCTCGCTTTTACGGGGTGGATAGCCAAGCGATAGCTTCATTAAGAAACGGTCTGTTTGCGCTTCAGGCAGAGGGAACGTACCCTGTGATTCAATCGGGTTTTGCGTTGCTATGACAAAAAACGGGCGCTCCAGCGGATATGTTACACCATCTATCGTAGCCTGATATTCTCCCATGCACTCAAGAAGCGCAGACTGAGTGCGCGGAGTCGTACGGTTTATTTCATCTGCGATAACGATGTTCGTAAAAATGGGACCCGGACGGAAAACAAATTCGTTTTCCTTTTGGTTGAAGTAGTTAATACCCGTTATATCGGACGGTAAAAGGTCCGGGGTGAACTGTATGCGGCGGCAGCCGGCATTTATTGATTTTGCAAGTGCCCGGGCAAGGCTTGTTTTACCTGTTCCGGGTATATCGTCAAGAAGAACATGCCCTCCTGCTAAAAGAGCTGTTACTATGTAGCGTATTTCTTTATCTTTGCCATAAATAACCCGGCTAATGTTCGATATAATTTTCCCTGCCGTTTCACCGACGGCGCTTAATGTATACATACTACTCACATTACACCCCATACAGTTTTTTTAGATTTATTATTAATAGATAATTAATTATATCACTGCGTCAATCTTTTTGCAAACAAATAACGTGTTTTTCGTGATGTTCACTATTTACTATATTTCTCATATTGAATATATCATATCATGCGGTCATTTGATTGTCAGTAGCGTTACTTTGATTTTTTATTTAGTTTTATTATTGAACTAATTGTTAACAAATTATTGTTTCTTCAGAATAATATGACTTGCATTTTTAAATAATCTTAAATATAATATGATGTTAGCGTCTTTAATTTATTCATTATGTCAATAAAGGAAGGTAACGGCTAATTTGACTGAACTATACGACATCCCAAAAGAGGTAAAGGCAGCGCTTGAAGCGAAAGGGATCCCATACGAAAAAGTTGACATAACTGCGAAAACCGACCTCGACGATGGATGTGTTCCGTGTGATAACTACATATTCGTAGCAGATGGCGACATTATCATTTTAGCAGGTTCAATGATAGGCCGCTTAAAACGCAACGGAATATTCAAACAGCCAAAGCCCGTGCGGCATTTTACTGAGCTTTCATATACTCATTATTCCCTCTCGGATTACGAAGAATTTCAAGTGGAGGAGCTTCTCTCCTCTGCTCGTATCGTCGCGCGAAGACGCGCGGATGCGGATAGCCTTCCGAGGACTGAGCTGATTGCTAATCTGAGCAATACATATAAAAATGAAGCTTATAAGTTTGTCCGCAAAATAAACGCGCTTATTAAAGGTGAAAACAACGAATCGTCAGGTGATAATAACGAAGATAAAAAGGACGAAAAAGAAGAGCTTTTTTGTCCTAAGTGCGGACGCCGCTATGCTGATCCCGAGCGAAAAATATGTATGCGCTGCATGGATAAGGTCCATATTATCAAGCGCTTCTCCATCTTTTTCGCAAGATATAAATTTCAAATAGGTGCTATCATTTTCACAATGATACTCACAAGCGCACTTGGTATCTTAGCACCATATATATCAAGCGGATTTTATTATGACGAAGTGCTTGATCAAAACGGACGTTTCTATGGAAAAATACTTCTTGTCATCGGAATTATACTGGCAACCCGAATAATTTCTATATTGGTGTCAATAGTCAACGGCGTTATATCATCGCGCGTTGCTGCAAAAGTCACATACGACCTTAAAAAAGAGATTTTCGGTGCAATCGAGCGATTGTCGATAGGTTATTTCACGAACCGACAGACAGGCGGACTCATGACGCAGGTTAACAACGACGCCAACAATATCTATTGGTTTTTCTGCGACATTGTCCCCTATTCTATTGTCAACGTATTCCAGATTATCGGTATAATCGTAATCATGCTTATTATGGAGCCGGTTTTGACGCTCATTTCATTGGTTACGGTGCCGATTGCGTTTTTCCTGATAAGAAAGGTTTTTGCTATACTCGAAAAGTATCACGCAAAGCGCTATTCACAGTCACGTTCCCTCAACTCGCTTCTTTCAGACATTTTAACCGGAATACGCGTCGTTAAAGCCTTCTCAAAGGAAAGCGAAGAGGCTGCAAGGTTTGATGTCCGCAATAAATCTCTTGCGGCTGCAAACATGAAAGCATCTGTTTTTAACACAACAGTGTTCCCGTTCATCTCGATGCTTATTTACATAAGCAACATGCTTGTGCTTGGCGTCGGCGGATGGATGGTCATTGACGGTAAAATGTCATATGGTATCCTTCTCACCTTCATATCATACATGAACATGGTCTACAATCCTATAATGTTCTTTGTAGACATTGTATATATGCTGACAGACTGTCTCAACTCCATGAACCGCTTAATGGATGTCATGGACGCAGTGCCGGATGTTGTTGAAAGTAAAAATCCGACGCCGCTCGGTGAGGTTCGTGGCGAGGTGGAGTTTGACAATGTTGTGTTCGGCTACGAAAAGAACAGGACAGTCATTGACGGTATATCGTTTAAGATTAACCCGGGTGAGGTTATTGGCATTGTCGGCCATACAGGAGCCGGCAAATCAACGCTTGCTAACCTTCTTATACGACTTTATGACGTCGGTTCCGGCTCAATTAAAATAGACGGTGTTGACGTCCGCGATATATCGTTTGATGATTTGCGCAAAAATGTTGCCATTGTGTCACAGGAAACATACCTTTTCATGGGCACGATAATGGACAACATCAAGTATGCGCGTCCTGATGCAACGGATGAGGAGGTCATAACCGCATCAAAAATTGCCGGAGCACACGACTTTATCATTAAGCTGCCTGATGCTTATAACACACGAATCGGCTTCGGTTACAAAGATCTTTCAGGCGGCGAGCGTCAGAGAATATCAATAGCGCGTGCTATACTGCGCAATCCGCGCATCCTCATCATGGATGAGGCGACAGCAGCTATGGACACGCAGACAGAACGTCGCATACAGGCTGCTCTTGACAACCTTGTCAAGGGACGCACGACTATTATGATTGCTCACCGACTGTCGACACTTCGCAATGCAGACTATATTATCGTTATAGAAAACGGAAAAATGCCTGAGTTCGGCACACACGCTGAGCTTCTTGCGAAAAAAGGCATATTCTATAAGCTGTATAAGCTTCAGTTGGAAGCACTCCGCAACATCGGAATCGAGGAGTAAGTGCTGAACTGCACGTCAATAACCAGGAGGTAAATCGCTTGTCAGAAGAAAAAAAAGTCACCGAGCTTGGTGACGTTGTATCAATTACATATCTTACACGTGATAATTGTACTTTTACTAAAAATGGCGACTTCTTATCGCTGACTGTCACCCTGCCGAAAGAAATAGGCCCTGATGGCGAGGAGACAGGTGGTACAAAAACATACGACCGCGTATATTTCCATCGTGCTTTCCCGTATGATCATCCATACGCGTTTATATCCGTACTTGACCGCGAAAGCGTTGAAATCGGCATCATACGTGATCTTTCAGATATCGGGCCTGATGCGGCTGAGCTTGTAAAAAGCGAGCTTGACCGTAAATATTACGCTCCAGTTATAGACCGCATTGTCTCTGTCAAAGAACGCTTTGGTTATACTTACTGGCACGTCATATCCGGTGGGCATGAGCTTACATTCACCGTTCGAGACGTTTACCGCAGCATAACAAAGGTAACGCAAACACGAATCTTTATCAGCGACGAAGATGGAAACCGCTACGAAATACCGGACACAGAGGCGCTCGACCGTAAAAGCTACCGTAAAATCGAGCTATACCTCTGATGAATGGTACGTCACTGAGTAAAAGGCAGGTGAATTGACATAAATAGACGTGAAGCTTTAGTCCGGCGCTTTTGCGCCGCGAACCCGGATATAAACCCAGAGGACGTTATTGTAGCCTTCAGCTTCAATCTTCGCCCTGATGCAAGTATTGAGCCTGTTGACGGGTATGTAGCAATAACAAACACGTGCATTTACATCTACGAGAATGATAATCTTATGCAAAAATATGATGCACGTGCCGTCACCGAGTATAAATTCACGCCCGGCGTCGGATGTGTCTTTGCTGAATGCATAATCGACGGGCATGACGTCCTTCTCTGCCGCGCAAGCATGGATAAAAAGGACGAGATTGCAGCTATTATATCCCGGCTCAACAAAATGATTGAAGCGGGCAAGTTTTCATACGATTATGAAGCTGAAATAGATAAAAAATGCCCGAAATGCGGACGCCCTTTCCCGCCCGGGTCGCATGTATGCCCGCGTTGTGTTAAAAAAATCGGGTATCTTGTGCGGCTTTGGGATATCGCGCGTCCGTACAAATACTATATTTTTGCGTCAGTCATATTTTATTTTATAATCGCCGCATTAAACCTTGTTCCGCCAAGGCTGAACAGAGTCCTCGTTGACAACTACATAAAATCACCAACAAGGCCGCTTTTATCGGGCTTTATCGCTGTAATTGTCTCGATTTTCCTTGTAAACCTGCTGACGCGTGTGCTTAATATCATCCGCAGCCTTATTCTTATCAAGGCAAGCAACCGCATGATTGTCGCGCTGCGCGGTATGGTATTTAATAAAATTCAAATGCTCTCCGTATCGCGCATATCAAAGCGTACAGCAGGCGAGCTTATAAGCCGCGTCAACAACGATTCTTCAAGGATACAAAGCTTTTTTACAAATGAGCTTGGCGAAATAATCGAGCAACTATTGATCCTCATAGCCGTTTCTGTCATTTTGTTTATTTATGACTGGCGGCTTGCACTCTTCATCCTTCTGCCGACGCCTGTTGTCATGGTATTTTACCGCCTTTTCTGGCGTATGATGCACAAGATGTATGACATGCAATGGCGTGTCGGCTCACAAGCTGATACAATCCTTCACGATATTTTCAGCGGCATACGCGTTGTCAAAGCTTTCGGCATGGAACATCGTGAAATGGCACGTTATGACGAGGCAACACGCAACGAGCGCGATATCCGTATTCGCAACGAGACGTTTTACGCCTTTTTCAACCCTTTAGTCGGTTTTCTATTAGGTCTTGGTGAGTTCGTTCTTTTATATTATGTCGGGAATAAGGTTGTCGGCGGTAAAATGACGCTTGGGGAGATGTCTCAGTTCTCCGCTTATGTCAGCATAATATACGGACCTCTGCTCTGGCTGTCAAACTTCCCGCGGCGTCTTGTCTGGACAATGACGAGCATAGTCAAGGTATTCGATATAATTGATGAAGATATTGACGTTAAAGACGCTCCTGACGCGAAAGACATAGAGATTAAAGGCGAGGTTGAGATTGAAGGTGTATCCTTTGGTTATGACAACACAACAAACGTCCTGCGCAACATAAATTTAAAGATCAAACCGGGAGAATTCATAGGCCTTGTCGGTCGTTCCGGCGTCGGGAAAAGCACGCTTATTAACCTTATAATGCGGCTTTACGATCCGGACGAAGGGGTAATAAGAATCGACGGTATCGACGAAAAAGAAATATCTCAAAAGTCGCTTCGTTCACAGATAGGTGTTGTTTTACAGGAAACATTCCTTTTTGCCGGAACTATCTACGACAACATTGCCTACGCAAAGCCGTCGGCAACGCGCGATGAAGTAATAAAAGCATCAAAGCTTGCAGGCGCTCATCAGTTTATTATGAAAATGCCCGACGCTTATAACACCCGCGTTGGGGAGCGCGGTCATACCCTCTCCGGCGGTGAGAGACAGCGCATAGCCATAGCGCGCGCTCTGCTCCACAATCCGCGTATTCTCATCCTTGACGAAGCGACATCGGCTCTTGATACCGAAACGGAAAAGCAGATACAGGACGCCCTGCGTATACTCTCAAAGGATAGAACAACAATAGCAATAGCTCACCGTCTTTCCACCCTGCGAAACGCCACGCGCCTTGTAGTTCTTGACAAGGGCACGATAGCTGAGGTCGGCACACACGATGAGTTGATGCAGAAAAAAGGTATATATTATAACCTTGTCATGGCTCAGCGCCAGATGTCCAAGATGAAATAATGTTAAAAGGCAAAACAACCCGACAGCAAAGGCTTCGGGTTGTTTTTATTACTGTAATCTGAGTTTTACAGCGCCATTATTCATTGAGCATAAGACGAGCGCGCTTCATTGCTGCGACGAGCGGCGGAATTAGTGCTATATGCAGGATAATGCCCGGTATTGCGTTCACAACGGCTCCGGCCCAGAAAGCTGCGAGACCGAATTCTGTTCCTCTGACCCCTGCTATGATATAGCTTGCCACACCCCATACAATGCGCCCGCCTATCATGGAAAGTATCAGCGATACATATATGTACGGCACTTTTTTCGGGAGCACACGGTATAGTATTCCTGTGAGAAGGCCATACACGGCAAGCTCAAATGCCATTGAAATATTATACGGAACCGGCGGCATACCAAATAATAAGTTGCGCAGAAGGGGAGCAATAAAACCAACGCCAAGCCCCCATGGCCAGCCGCAGATGAATCCGCAAAGCAGAACCGGAATGTGCATCGGGGAAAGAGCGCTGCCGATTTGAGGTATTTGCCCCGTTAAAAACGGAAGTACAAGCGCTAATGCTAAAAACATTGCTGAAAATACAAGTCTTTTGATTTGCAGTATAAAAGTAATACTTTTTTTGTTTTCAGTATTCTTTGCTGAGTCCATCTTCACTATCCTTTCATGAATAATAAAAAGCATCGTCTCCCCTTCAGGGAAAGCGATGCCTTCAGAACATCAATTAAATAAAAATGTAAGCTTAATTAAATAAAAATATAAGCTCAATATAAAACGGGCTTCTGCCCGCGCCGCCGGATATGTCCGGCGCAACACTCAAATATTTTACACTGAAAACGCTATCTTGTCAACCTAAACTGACAAATTACTGCTTTGTCAGCTCACAGTATTGCGGTCATTTGCCAGCCGCTTTAGTTTCAATATGGCATCATTTAATAGTTCCGTCGTTGACGCGTCAGAAACGCCCGCAACAAGCGTCCCGCAACGGTCCACGGGAATAAGTATCCGCACCGCGTCCGCCCGCGCCACAGCGGCTGCCATCTTTTCCGTGACCTCGCCTAAAAGAGAGTCGGCTATGACAATGCCAATCGGGCCGATTATAACATCAGCGTGCCGGCAGGCTACGACGACAGCATTCTCACCTGTCGCTGCGTGCATAGCGCCACCTTTCAGCATTGAAGCCGTAGCTGTCGAGTTTGTTCCGACCGCTGTTACCTCAGCTCCCGGCATCTCGGATGTGATCATCTCGGCAAGCTGCCGTCCGAGCCTTCCGCCTTGCCCATCTATGATAAGGATTTTCATTGCGTAAACTCCTATTTTTACTAATAACTAAGCTGTTTTTCTGTGCAAACATGATGAAAAACATCAAAATATAAAGTAAATTTAATTATAACAGGAAATATTGTATTTGTCCACGACATAAATTGTTATTTTGGCTGTGTCAGGAACAATACCCCGTATTTACACACGACTTTGTTGGAATTATTTTTTAATTTTGTATTGACAGAATGTTATCAATGGTATATGATGTTGTCATGCGCTATTCGGCGTAACTAAATATTAGAGGTATTTCATGTACAAAGACAAAACCCTCGTCTGCAAAGAATGCGGACAGCAATTCACTTTCACTGCCAGCGAGCAGGAATTTTTCGCGGAAAAGGGCTTCACAAACGAGCCAAAGCGGTGCCGCAATTGCCGCAATGAACGCAAAGGAGGTTCACGTGAAGGCGCCCCCCGCCAGATGTTCGACGCCGTTTGCGCAGAATGTGGTAAAGAATGCAAGGTTCCTTTTGAACCTCATGATGATCGCCCAGTTTACTGCAGCGATTGCTTTAGAAAAGTAAGCCGGTAAATTTACGAAAGTACAAAAAAAGCGCGCCCCGGAGGGCGTGCTTTTTGTTGCTGTTTGACTATCATGTAAAATTCCTATGGTGTTATTCTGTTGACAAACAATATATTTTTAATTATTATTTATTTATTGTGATTTAAGCACTAATGTTATTGAGGGGATCCTCTGATGTATAAAACACTGCTAAAAAGTGTAGGTAAATATAAGAAGACAGCAATTGCCACACCAATTATCATCGCCGGAGAATCAGTTATTGAAGCGCTCATACCTTTTACGACAGCAAAGCTTGTTGACGAAATAAGAGCTGGCTGTGAATACTCCGTCATTGTCAAATACGGGGCAATCCTTTTTTTAATGGCATGTTTATCACTTGTGCTTGGCGGTGCGGCCGGTTACACTTCCGCCATAGCTGCCTGCGGCTTTGCCCGTAACCTACGCCGCGATATGTTCCACAAGGTGCAAACATACTCATTTGAGAATATTGACAAGTTTTCATCGTCATCGCTTGTTACGCGCATGACAACAGACGTAACATTTGCGCAGAACGCTTTTATAACAGTTATTCGTCTGGCAATACGTTCACCACTTGTGTTTTTATTTGCAATAATCATGGCATACATAATGGGTGGTTCCCTATCTGCCATGTTCGTTGTAATTGTGCCGCTTCTTGTTTTCGGGCTTTACATGATAGCAAAAAAAGCAATGCCCGCTTTCCACAGCGTATTTCATAAATACGACCGTATGAACGAGTCAATTGAGGAAAACGTCATTGCTATCCGTGCTGTTAAAGGATTTGCCCGTGAGGAATACGAAAAGCAAAAATTCAATAACGCGGCCCTCGAAATAAAGCGTGATTTCACAAAAGCCGAGCGCATTGTTGCACTGACCGCGCCACTCATGCAAACATGCGTATATCTCAATATGCTCATTGTTCTCTTCTTTGGCTCAAAAATTGCCATATCAAGCATGGGACTTGATCTTGACGTCGGTCAGATTTCTGCGATGTTGACATACGGCGTTCAAATACTCATATCGCTCAATATGCTCTCAATGGTTTATGTGATACTCACAATATCCGTAGAATCCATCAGGCGTATAAGCGAAGTTCTTGAAGAGGAACCTGTCATCACAAATCCGGAGAACGCTATTTATGAAGTCAAGGATGGTTCTGTTGATTTCATCGGCGTTAACTTCAAGTATTCGGCTCACGCCGAACGTTATGCGCTGCAAAACATTGATCTTCACATAAAATCCGGCGAGACGGTCGGTATCCTCGGCGGGACTGGCTCCGGCAAATCGTCGCTTGTGCAGTTAATTCCGCGGCTTTACGATGCGACTGAAGGTGTTGTCAAAGTCGGCGGCGTTGATGTGCGCCAGTATGATCTTGAGACACTTCGCAACAATGTTGCCGTTGTTTTACAGAAAAATGTTCTCTTCTCCGGAACGATAAAGGAAAACCTGCTCTGGGGCAACGAAAACGCAACCGATGAAGAAATCCGGGAAGCTTGCCGGCTTGCCTGCGCTGACGAATTTATAAACTCATTCCCCGACGGATACGACACAAAAATTGAGCAAAACGGCACAAACGTATCGGGCGGTCAAAAGCAAAGGCTGACAATAGCTCGTGCTCTGCTTAAAAAGCCGAAGATACTTATCCTTGACGACTCAACAAGTGCCGTTGATACGCGCACGGACGCTAAAATACGCAAGAGCTTCCGTGAGTATATCCCGTCAACGACAAAAATCATCATAGCTCAGCGCGTTGCTTCCGTTATTGATGCTGATAAGATTGTTATCATGGACGGCGGCTCTATTGTTGATATCGGTACGCATGACGAACTGATGGAAAGATGCGAAATATATCGTGAAACATACGACCAACAGATGAAAAAAGCAGAAGGGGGTGTAGCCAATGTCGGGGTCTGAAGTTATGAAAAAAGAAAAACCGAAGGCTAAACTGGGCACCTTTCTGAGATTAATTAAAACTCTCTACTCTTATTACCCTGTTTTGCTGCCTGTTACAGCTTTTTGCTTTATCTTTACGGCTGCTGTAAGTTCAATACCGCCGCTATTCTTCCAGCAAGTCATACTTGTCATTGATGACAGCATTCACACCGGAGATTGGGCTTCGGCAATGCCGATTATACTGTCGAAGCTCTCTATCCTTGCTCTGTTTTATCTGCTTGCTATAATATCAATCACTATTTCCCGCCAGCTAATCGTTGTGATAACGCAGGGATTCCTCTACCGCATACGTCGTGCCATGTTCGATGGAATGCAGGAGCTTCCCATACGTTATTTTGATACGCATAAGCATGGCGATATCATGAGCTATTATACAAACGACACAGACACGATGCGGCAGCTAATATCTGAGTCGCTGCCGATGCTCCTGCAATCCGCTGTAATCGTCCTTACAGTCTTTTTCATCATGCTTTATTTCTGTGTATGGCTTACTCTTCTCGTTGTGGTCGGCGTCATCGCTATGCTTTTGGTTACAAGAAAGCTTGGCGGGGGTTCTGCCCGGTACTTTAAGCGCCAGCAGAAATCTTTAGGCGAAGTTGAAGGCTTTATACAGGAAATGATGAACGGCCAGCGCGTTATTAAAGTCTTTAACCACGAAACGCAGGCCGAAGCCGATTTTGCACGTGTCAATGATGTCCTTTATGAGGACAGTTATCGCGCTAACGCACACGCAAACATGCTTGGCCCGATTATTATAAACATCGGTAACGTCCTCTACGTCCTTGTTGCCATGTTAGGCGGTCTGCTATTGATTGCAAAAGCGCCTAACCTTGCCCTATCGGGACTTCCGATAGGAATAGACATTGTAGTGCCGTTTCTCAACATGACAAAGCAGTTTACAGGCAACGTCAACACTGTGGCGCAGCAGGTAAACTCCATCGTAATGGGACTTGCAGGCGCTGAGCGTGTGTTCGCGCTGATGGACGAAGAGCCTGAAACTGATAACGGTTATGTAACACTTGTAAATGCCAAAATCCAACCCGACGGTACTATCACAGAAACAACCGAGCGCACGGGCCATTGGGCATGGCGTCATCCGCACAGCGACGGAACGGTCACGTATACGCCGCTTGCAGGCGACGTAATACTTGATCATGTTGATTTCAGTTATGAAGATGGCAATCCGGTGCTGTTTGATATAACAGTACATGCAAAACCGGGGCAAAAGGTTGCCTTTGTCGGTGCAACAGGTGCCGGAAAGACAACGATAACAAACCTCATAAACCGCTTCTACGACATCTCTGACGGAAAGATACGTTACGACGGTATAAACATTAATAAAATTAAAAAAGCCGATCTACGCCGCTCACTTGGCATTGTTCTTCAGGATACTAACCTTTTCTCAGGAACCGTTATTGACAACATACGTTACGGACGCCTTGACGCAACCGACGAGGAATGTATAGCGGCAGCAAAACTTGCCGGGGCTGATGATTTTATAACCCGTCTGCCTGAAGGTTATCAGACGGTTCTATACGGCAACGGTGCGAACCTTTCACAAGGTCAGCGCCAGCTTATAGCAATTGCCCGTGCCGCTGTCGCCGATCCGCCTGTCATGATCCTTGATGAAGCAACATCATCAATCGACACACGGACAGAAGCTATCGTTCAGCGTGGAATGGATCAGCTTATGAAAGGCCGCACGGTATTTGTTATAGCTCACAGGCTCTCAACTATCATGAATTCTGACGTAATTATAGTGCTTGACCACGGCCGTATCATAGAACGCGGCAGCCATGATGAGCTTATAGCCAAGCGCGGTACTTATTACCGTCTTTACACCGGCGCTTTCGAGCTTGAATAATATTAGAGTATAACCTATTAATAATGCACCCGCAGCGTTATAAACACTGCGGGTGCTATTATATTAAATAATATAAAAACAACGCTGCCACCAAAGAACATGGTGGCAGCGTTGTTCATTTTTGCGTTTTTCTCGTTTGAATGATAAATAATACAAGTATTTATTACTTTATATTATTTGTCGTGTTTCTTAACGAGAGCAACACCAAATGTTGTTGTGAGAGCTACTATAACAGCAGCAGCGCCTGTCATAACAGAGCCGCAGCCCTTCTTTTCTTCTGCCTTTGTATCGGCATCAGTTGTTGTAGCGTCGCTGGATGTGTCTTCGTTCTTTGTAGTATCAGCTGTTGTGTCCTCAGCGTCAGTATCTTCAGCTGTTGTATCTTCAGCTGTGGTATCCTCTACTTCACCGCCCTGTGCAGCGTAAAGTGCGAGGACCTGTTCATCAGTCATAGCATAATCGTATACGTAGAATTCATCGATATAGCCTTCGAAGAATTCGCCGGCATCTGTCCAGTTAGCTTTACCAATCTGGAATACGCCATTTTCACCAAAGATCTGCGGAAGTGATTCAGTTGAGAGCTGATAATCTGCGCACCACTCACCGTCAACATAAAGCGTAAAGCTTGTTTCAGTGAATGTAACCGTTACCATCTTCCATGTGTTACCATCAATAGGAGTGGAAAGAGACGGTGTACGTGATGCAGCACTATCAAGGTAATAACGCTCAATTATGATGCTTGTGTTTTCAAGACATCCTAAATACTTCTCAGAGAGGTATGTCTGAGGATCAGAATTCGGAGCAATATAGAAGGACCAGTTGGGGCCTACGCCGTTTGTGTTGCTCCAGAAGGAAATTGTAAGTTCGGTCTGATCTGTGAGAAGGGGTGTGCCATCTTCTTTTGTTACATTGAGGAAGTACGTACCACCGGTCATATAAAGAGCTTTACCGGAGTGAGCTTCAGAGTCGAGCACAACATCAGCATTGTTGCCGGTTGAGCTATTTGCAACAGCTATGCCGCCCTTAAGGCCATTGTCAACATCATCAAACGAGAAATACGCAATGTAGTCCGACGGAATTTCAGCCGCCGTTGTTGTTATAGCAAGTGCAAAAAATGTTGCAACTGCCATAACGAGTGCAAGTACCTTTTTCATTTTAAAATCCTCCGTTTCCTATTTGCCTTCACGCAAAGGCGTTCCTATTTTAAATTAATATTCCTATAATGTCAAGTCTAATTACGTAAAGATTTTGTTCATTTTACATATTATTTTTTTAATAGCCTGATTTTTTTATATATAAGATTAATATGATATGATTAATATACACAAAATGCATAATACATATTCAGACCATATTATTCCGTGGAATAATATGGTCTGAATAAAAACGGAGGATATTATATTATTTGTAATATATTAACATTAGTTTTCTAAGTACGACCTGAACGCTTCCTTTACAGCGTCATTATCATCACACATAATAAGTGCGACACAGCGCCCGTATGACACGACAGAAGCCTTGCGGGCGGCATCAGCATATCCCGGTTTATATGTTGAGTATGTAGCAACCCGCTTTGATATATGCTCGTCAAGAGATTGTGCGGCAAATTTTGCATTCGATTCATCCTTCAGAAGAATCACTGCAAGCTCATATGGCGACCCATCGGATGAATATGAAAAGAAATAATCGTCAACAAGCTCATACGATAAATCAGAAAGATACGGAAACAACTCCTCGCCAGACTCCATTGAGCCGTCAACAACCGACATGGCAGGTAAATTCCCCGCAGCCTCTGTCATTGCAATGCGCAGCTCGTATAATTTTATGTCCGTATCTTCACCCTCATCGTTACTTTTTTGTTCACACGATGTGATAAGCATTATGCATATCAAATAAACCGTAAAAATCGCGAAAAACGCAAATAAGCGGCGATATATCAGCTGCCCTTTTTTATTTAACTTCTTTGCCATAGCATTTACCCTCGTATCGGCGAGCCTTCCAGCCAGACGTTAGCACCGTATATTTCAGCTTCTATTGGTAAAAAGCCGTAATCAGGAAATTCCCTTTCCACTCCGCCAAGATATATATAATCAGCGTTTGTTATATCAATTGAAATTATGCTGCCAACATACGCCCCACCAAGCGGTTCAGTATATACAATGTAGAAGCATCCGCCTGACATAACGATATAATATGGGCCTGCATTGTCTCTGCTAATGTAGCATATCTCAGCGGAAATTACATTTGAGTTCTGATTATCATCAAAAACATCTGTAACAGCCTCTTGTATCTGCCTGTACTCTTCTTCTGTCAGTTCGTAATAATTACTATTTTCTTGTTTTGTAATCGATATACGCATAATATATTCACCATTCGGCCCGCCGATCCAGTCCCAGTAAAGGCTCTTTGGTACGGGACGATCTACTATCAGATCAGACATCTCGCCGATTCCGTATATATCTGCATATATTTGTGCACCATCATAATCATACCTATAATAACTGCCAAAGTATGATGAAATTAAACTCATCATCGTCTCTATCATTTGATATGTACGTGCATCAAGGCTTGAAAAACTATAGTATAATGCCGTAACATCATCTTCAGAGCCTTTTTTAATCAATGTGGGAAGTTCGAAAATATTAGTAACAGGAACCGCATTTTTATAGACATAGCAGTATTCCATGCCGTTTGCTGCCGGGAAGAAATCTTTGTTCCATGTGTGCCCCATTGCCGCAAGGGTATCGTTCATACAGAAGTTTTTATAATTTCCCTCGCCTACATCCATGTAGATATCCGTATGATACCATTTCCCGTCGTCAAGCTTCACAAGGTCCCACGTGTGGCTGAGCCAGCTGTCATGAACAACCATACACTCAATGCCAAGCATTTGCATAAAGAGCCTGTATGTCGTTGCATATCCGACACATACGGCATTGTGATATTTAAGCACTCCATACGGGTTATCACAATCCTCGGTTGTCGTCGGTATTGCTACGATTACGCCCTCATCTGACTTTAAATTTGCACACATCCAGTCATATACGGCAAGCGCCATTTCATATTTCGACATGCCATCTTTAATTATTGAGTCAAGAATAGCAGACGCCATTGAAAGTGTTTCTTTCTGCTTATCGTCAAGCGCTGAGGTGTCTTTTGTTATGTATGCATCAGATATAGCGCGTGTCGATTTTATAACATATCGCCCGCCAATTGTGACATCATCCTCCTGAGCAACATCCTGCGTCGCTCCGATAATGCCGGTAGCATACTCGATGAACTCACCTACTCTGATGATTTCACCGTCCATGTCCCTCAGTTCGCTGTTGACGTTCTTGATACCTAAGATAGAAACAACTCCAAGCGCCGCCGCAGTCGCTGATACAATAAGCACAAGCGCAAGCATTATGTAAATAGCCTTGTCAAGCGGACGCGGGGTTGTTTTCCCGTCTCCCGGTCCCGGTAAAAATCCTGCTTCAAGTGTCTTTTCGCTTACGTTGTTCATAAATGTCTTTCTCCGTTTTAGAATAATTTCTATGTGAGTGATATTGAGTATGCGTTAATAATTATTTGACGAATCCGGAAAAAAAGAAGTTCCAGCGTTCCAGCGGAATTCAGCAAAATAAAACTGACCCCGTTTTGAATACGAAGTCAGTATGATGCATATATGCTTACACTTAATTTTCGCAGGTGTGCAAACACTTTATTATGATGCCACACCTATCCTCCTTATGTAGTATAAGTATAATCATTCTTCCATCTCAGTCAAAGTTTCATCTTTAGTATCGTTATCAGTTGTTCCTTCAACTTCGTTTTTATCATTTTCTTCTTTAATTTTATTAACATTTTTAACTTTATCAATTAAGTCATAAAGCATATTGCTTCCCCGGCTGATGATTAATCCTGTTATTAAATACTCAAATGCTTTATTTGTTGAGTCACTGTCATAAGCCAGTATAGGGATATGGAATAATTCCATGATGCTAACTTTTGTAAAGACAGACAAACATATGCCGAATAAAATAGCCAGCGATCGTGTCAGTATTCTTTTACGTATGCTGTTTATTTTATTTTTTTGATATTTTTTATATCTACTCTGGTTATATAACAAGTAAAAGTCATTATAAAAAAACTTAAATATGTTTATAAGGCTTTCATTTAAGGCAGCAAGAATAATGGCTGATGTGAATATTTGAAAATCTATCTCGACCATACAGATCTAATCCTTTTTTATACATAAATATGCACATCAACCGAAAACTATGTTTCTTCTGGTTTTATCACCTGACTATTCTCAAACAATGAAATACTGGTCGTTTTAAGTAGTTATTCTGCCAAATCTCGGCGTCATCAAGCTCTTTTATGACCTCCAGCGTAACTTCATCAATGTGAAGCGTTTTCTTTTTTATAACCGGCCGCTCGTCATCATCATAGAAGCCACAGAAACCGTCGAGCCATACGTGCCACACCTCAACAGTATCTGTGTGTCTTAAAACATCTGATATATACTTGATAATTCGTTTCGCCCTGCCTTCCGTGTAATAAGCCCACTCAAGACACACACCGTACGCCATATCGGTATAGCATGATACGTCACCGAACTTGCGCAAAGTGAAATTATCATCAGTATCATCGTCATGAACTGTTCTTTCGTCAACATTTATCTCAAGCGGGTATTCATTTAGCACCCTTATTTCATCAAGCGGGAAATTTGCCGCTATGAATGTGCAAACGCTCATATCACATTATCCTGCATATGTTTTTATCATATCACAATAAATAAACTTTAATTTAGCAGTACCGAATAATATAATCGGCAGCCTGCTCAGGCGTAATATCCGAAACATCAACTTTAATTGTATTCAGTTTTTCATATAAAGGTAAGCGCTCAACACTTCTTTTAATTATATCTTCCGTACGAATACCAGCTTCAACATCCTTTATCAGGCGCGCTTGCAACGCCGCCTCACTGCACACTAAAGATATCGCGTGAACCTTGCAGTTTTGTGTGTTAATGTGTGAGGTAATATAGTCTATGATATGTTGTTCGTGCATAACCCAGCAAAAAATGATATCTTCGTAAAGAGAGCATTTAATAAAGTTGTTTAAAAGAAAGCAGATATTCTCTTGAACCATCTTTTTTGTTTCATCCGTCACCTGAAAAGGGTGCATATCCCAGCACCAATCCCCGTCGAGGAAAACACTGTTGTTTAATTTATATTTCATAATCCGGCAGGTAGCAGTTTTTCCTACCCCCATCGTCCCGCCAATCAGATAAATGTTTTTCATACTCATAAACCCTGATAAATCACTTTTAACTTATTATATCATAAAGAAATTCATTACTCCGTGGGCTAAAATCGTTGCCCAAAAGTTTTTAGTCTTTATTCTTATAAACCCAAGCACCGTGCCGTAACCAAGTCCCGCTGTAATTTTTAGCAGCTGTAACGGATCCCAGTTGCCCCATAACATATCCGGAATAATATAAAATAGGTGCCATATTGTAAAAAGAGCAATATTCTAAATGTAGATATGTATTTCGCTTGTCATCACCTTTTCAAACCTACCCCAGATATATCCCCTGAAAAGCAGCTCTTCAAAAACAGGTGTCACAATACTGCTATAAAGAATCATCATAACTGATGTGATGCCATCAGAAAAATTTGTCGGCGCGGCAATGTAGATTGCAACCACAATACAAGTTGCAATTATATACTTTTTACTGAATTTTTCAGGGAAAAAGGCGAGTGTCTGCCCCCTTATTTTTGCATAAAGAAATAAGATGATTGTCAGCACAATCATCACCGACATGGTGATCATGTTTCTGAAAAAACGTGTATCCGAGAAATGAGGGGCAAAAAGCCACTTAAAATACTCCATTATTCCCTGCAGCAGTATCATCAAAATGAAGGTTTCTATAAAGACAATTATCTTATTTTTATAAGTTAAGTCTTCCATATCTGTCTCTTCAAAATCAATTTAGGATAAAAAATAGGCACAGCTTCGCTCAAGGTCACATGCTGCCCTAAACTAACTGTGCCATCGTTTTTTATCTCAAAAAACAGTCACCTTAAACGTTTTTACTATATAAAACATCTCTTAAGTTTAAAAATGCCGTTTGCAGTTAAATTATAACACTGTTTCCTGAGATATTCAACCTTAATGTATTGCTTTACCCCTTCCCTGTTACAACCCATCAGCTCAACCATTTGCATTAAAAGATAAAGCTTTTGTTTTCAGCTTAGAAAAAGCAAACCTCTGCGCGCTATATAGGCTGCAATAACCTGACAACATATAGCTTATCACGCACGCTAATGCAAAAAAGCCCGTTCCTTGACCACCGAAAACCTCTATACCAAGCAGGATGGAAGCAACCGGGCAGTTGACAACACCGCAGAAAGTAGCTGTCATGCCAACTGCTGCTGAAAAGCCAGCATTAAGACCTATAATTTTCCCTGCGATACATCCAAAGGTCGCGCCGGCAAAGAAGGTAGGGACAATTTCTCCACCTTTATAACCGGAGCCTATAGTGACTGCAGTAAATATTATTTTAAGTATAAATGCAAAAGCTACAGCCTTCCCTGATATTGCCCTTTTTATCACATCCATGCCGGCGCCATTATAATCATATGTGCCGCATATGAGGGTAAGGGCAACAATTACCGCGCCGCCCACAGCAGCCCTTATGTATGCGTTTTTAAACAGCCTTTTTAATATCTTCCCAGTCTCTCTCATCGTAAGGCAGAATACTATGCTCAACCCCGCACACAAAACCGCGAGTACCCCTGCCTTAACCATGTTAAGAAGAGATACATCCGGTATAATAGAAAGAATAAATTTAACAGGCTGCGCTCCGAACGCGGTTGATATGCCATAGGCAACATATGACGCAACAATGCACGGGATAAGGCCTGTATAATACATCAGCCCAACGCTTGAAACCTCTATTGCAAAAAATGCGGCAGTAAGCGGTGTCCCGAAAACCGCGGAAAATACGGCGCTCATGCCGCACATTACCGCAAGCTGCATATCGTTTGTGTCAAGTCTTAAAAGTTTTCCTATCTCTGAGCCTATGCTTCCGCCCATCTGCAGCGCCGCACCTTCCCTGCCGGCCGAACCTCCGAGGAGGTGGGTTATAACCGTGCTGACAAAAATCACCGGCGCCAGTGCTGCCGGGACTTTTCCGTCTGTATAGATAGACTGAAGCACACAATCAGTACCTTTGGATTCTATTTTAAATAGTTTGTATAGCGCTATTATGAGCAGCCCGCCAAGCGGCAGAAACCATAGTATAAATTCGTTTTCAACCCTGACAGATGTGACCTTGTTCAAGCAAGAATAAAAAAACAGACCTGCTGTTCCCCCGGCAGCGCCTATCAAAACTGAAATAAGAACCCATTTAATAAATGTAGTTATAAATTTTGCTGCCAAATCAGCCTTTTCTTTGATAATGTCCATATATAACACGAGCCTTTCTTATATGATTTACTAATTGAATATTGCCGGGATAGTTTGTTTTAGAGAGCAACAAATTGAAATTGTGCCCAAACGCGCGAAAAAACCTTGATTAACAAGGTTTTTTGTAAGTTTTTGTATATAGTTTATTACATCATCACGAACATGGCACAAGTTTATTAATAAATACTGTTTGCGCCTTATTTATTATATTCCCACACATGAGCATGTCAACGAATTTTTATAAGAATCTTATAAAAAAATCAGCACACAGGGTGAAATAAAAGACCGAGCGGCTTTACATATCTTCAGCAATCTAAAAAATAGTATGCCCTTTTTTCTGCTAACTGTTGTTATTGCAATCCTCTGCTGCGGATATTCACAGCTAAGCACGAACTTGCCATGCACGTATATAAAAAGGGGTACTCTTCCCGGTATCGGGAAAGAGTGCCCCTTAATTTATATGTAATTATTTCACTTCTGCCGTGCGATACACGAACTTGACACTGCCGTCTGCGTCGTCGCTTATTCCGGCAAAAGACTTATAATTCTTTGAAACATTAACTGTTGCCTTCAGCCGTTCGATTAAAATGTCCACATCGTCAACGGCATCAAGCAGTTTTTGAATACCCTCTTTATTGAAACGCGAAAGTCCGTCTGAAAGCTGCATTGCTCCGTCTTTTAGCTGTGTGATGCCATCTATTAGCGCAGGCGCGCCGTTTTTCATGGCGAGTATTCCGTCATAAAGCGAGTTTATGCCGTTATATAAAGTATTTGCCCCACCTTTCAGCTCTTTTGCACCGTTCTTTAAATCAGAAGCACCACTTGCCGCCTTATCAACACCTGCAGTATAGCTTTTAAGCCCAAGATAAAATGTACTATAATCGTCAAGCGAAGCTTTAAGCGAAATGATTGATTTCGCACCTTCGGATGCTGCGCAAGTTTTGACTGCACTTCTTCGCTCGCCATATATTCCGATATTGTTTTCTGAATCTGCACCTCCGTGTTTTGCTCAATCAGCGCTTGTATATCTTCCCCCGCCATCTTTGTGTCGGTATTAACCTTGATGATGTTCTTTACATCATCTGTTGCCATCTGTTCATCGACTTTTTGTGAAATGATAGCAGTGACTTCTTCGCTTTTCATTTGTGCGTCGACTGTTGATGTGATGAGAGCCTTTATTTCCTCACTTGCCATTTTCTCATTTACGGCGGAGTTTATAGCATCCTGTATTGCCTTTTCAACAAGTCCGGCGGAGAAGGCAGCTTCATAACTTGCCATATCCATGCCGGTGACAGCAAGAATCACTTGCTCTTCAACATTTTCACGTATGGCTTCTGTGACCTGTGTCAATACCTGCTCTTTTACCACCTCTGTGACTTGCACTGTAACCTGATTTTTAACTGCGGATGTGACACCGGCTTCAACTTCCGCCCTGACAGCGGCAGCAACCTGTGATTTTATATAATCCCTTTTTGCCTCGACAGCTGCTGTAACCTCGGCAAGCGCCTTATTATATACATTTGTTTCGTCAAGTGAACCGATAAGCTCATTGAGCACGGAAGCGTAATTCTCGATAGTCAGCGTAGGGATTGAAAGCCCGGCTGATTTTATTTGTGTCTCGGCAGTGGAAAGAAGCGCTTTAAAAACCTTTTCGGCACCGTCATTCAGCGCGCCACTGTTTGCTGAAAGCGTATCAAGCCCATCCGAAAGGGCTGCCGCACCGTCGGACAGCTTTTTTGCACCGTCGTTTAGGGAATATGCTCCGTTTTTCAGTTGTTCTGCGCCATCAGCAATTTTGTTGATGCCACCCACAAGCTCCGCTGATTTGTAAAGAAGAAGGCAAAGACCATCATACAGTGCGGATGATCCGTCTATTAGCTTTGTCATGGCATCGTTAAGTTCAGTCATAGAATCAGTCAAATCCGACACAGATTCGATTTTTTCAGTGTCGATATTATTAAAAAGCCCATTTGTTGCCACAGTTATAGTAATGCCAAGTGTAAAATCAGTGACATCGGCTGTTATCTCAACATAAGACGGTATTTCAAACTTTTCCTTATCTATTGCTAAGTTATCCTGCAATCCCGGTAAAGTAAGCCCGATAACTGCTGTCCTGTCTCCGTCATTGATGATTTTTCCGTTCGATACTTCAATATTTTTAAATTTGTTGTTGTCAAGGAGTAATCCCGTCAGCATTACAAACGGGACATAGATTTTTTCATCCTTTCCGTTTATTTTTACCGTTTCATATTGGTTGTTTTTATAGTCAAAACGGATTGTAACTTTACCGCTTTTGCCTACAAGTTCGGCGGGGGATACCGTTTTCCCGTCAAGCTTATACGAAACTGAGACATTTACCGGCAGTTCTTTTTCGATTGTACCCTGATAATAAATGTCATTGCCCTGCGCGTCCCATACGCAGGCGTTGCCGCCGCCAAGGGTGTATGTTTCATAACCTTTGACATTTTCTATATTGCTAAGCTCCGTCACATCATTAATCTTGTCACTTGAAAGCTTATTATTTAGCCAGTCGCTTACAATAATCTTTTGTATTACGCCTTCTGCATCCGCAATAACATATACCGTTTCGTCCTTATATGTATCACCCTTTTCAGCAGAATCATTCAACATTATTTCTGCTTTGCCTTCGGTTACTATGTTTTTATCTTTATCTGTATCATCTGCTTTTTCTGACACAATCGTATATGCTACGCCGCTTGCAATTATAGCAACACATAAACACAAAGATATTATTTTAATAATTTTACCTTTCATCAGCCCACAACCTCCCATCAGTTATTGATTTTTGTCATGCCAAGAGTTGTTTTACAGACTATCTTATCGAATAGAAGCAATAGTGCCGGCAAAATGAATATAACCATCAGCATACTGACAATAGCGCCGCGTGCCATAAGCCTGCACATGGAGCCGATTATATCGATATCCGAATAAACGGCAACGCCGATTGTTGCGGCAAACAAGCCTATACCCGACACAATTATTGATGGAATGGATGTCGAAAGTGATGTCAGCACTGATGTTTTTTTATCATTGCCGTTCATCCGTTCGGATTTATATCTTGTTGTCATGAGAATTGCATAGTCAACTGTTGCACCAAGTTGAATTGTGCTGATACATATAGGTGCTATAAAAGGCAGGCTTTGACCGTAATAATGCGGCAGACCAAGATTAATAAATATCGCAAGCTCAATCACGGCAATCAGAACAAAAGGAAGCGATATACTTCTTGTAACAAGCAAAATGATTGCGAATACTACTAATATTGAAATTGAATTAACTACTTTAAAATCCGTATCGGTGATTTCAATCATATCTTTAACGCAGGGTGCTTCACCGATTAACATTCCGTTTTCGTCATACTTCTTCAGTATTGTGTTCAGCTGTTCAATCTGCTGGTTTACTTTGTCGCTTGCAACTTTATATTCAGAGTTTATAAGCATCAGTCTCCACTTGTCGTTTTTCAGAATCGATGTAATCGATTCCGGCAAAATTTCTTCTGGCACGCCGGGGCCGAGGACCGATTCAAGACCAAGCACATATTTAACTCCGTCCACCTTTTCCATTTCATCTATCATGGAGCGGACATCCTTTGATGGGACGGATGCGTTGACTAAAAGCATGTGAGTTGACGCAATATCAAAGTTTTCTCTGAGCTTTGAATTTGCTATAACAAACTTTATGTCTTTCGGCAGGCACTCGCCCATATCATAATAAACTTCGTCGTTTGTTTTTTTGTATCCATAAAATGCCGGCGGAATTAATACTGCAAAAATTACGAGAAATACGGGAAATGCTTTTATTATGCCTTTTGATACCTTATTCATATTCGGAATAAGAGAACGGTGCTTTGTTTTTTGCAGCGGTTTATCAAGTATGAGAATGAGAGAAGGAAGTACCGTCACAGACCCGATGACGCCAAACAGCACTCCTTTCGCCATTACAATACCCATATCACGCCCCATTGTGAATGACATAAAGCAAAGTGCTAAAAATCCTGCGATTGTGGTGCCCGAACTGCCTATAACGCTCAGCATCGTTTCTTTGATTGCAACCGCCATAGCTTGTTTTTTGTCTTTATACTTCATACACTGTTCGTTGTAGCTGTGCCAGAGGAAGATGGAGTAGTCCATTGTAACGGCAAGCTGCAAAACGGCAGACAAAGCTTTTGTCACATAGGATATTTCACCTAAAAGTACATTAGTTCCAAGATTCAGCATGACCATCATAATAATGGTGGCAAGAAATACAAACGGAACAAGCCAGCTGTCAAGGAGCAGAACCATAGCCAAGCAGGCAAGAATAACGGCTATCGCAACATAAATCGGCTCTTCATGCTCACAAAGTTCCTTCAAGTCGGTCACAAGAGCCGACAACCCCGATACAAAACACTGCTCACCGCATATTGAGCGTATTTCTTTTACAGCATCCATTGTGACATCAGCTGATGTTGTTGAATCAAAAAACACTGCCAGAAGCGTTGCATTGCCGGAATTGAACGCGGAATAAATTTTATCCGGCAGTATTTCCATCGGCACTGATATATCAAAAATAGAATCATACCAAACGACGGTGTCGACATGATCTACATCTGCAATTTTTACTTTCAGCGCCGCAACATCTTTTTCCGGCATATTTTCAACAATGATAAAGGAAAACGCGCCTTTGCTGAAGTTTTCCATCAGTTCATTCTGGCCGATAACTGTTTCCATGTCTTCGGGCAAATATTCAAGCATATCATAATTAACTCTTGTTTTGATATACCCGAAAACCGACGGGATCATCAAAACCAGCGTCAATATTAAAATCGGCACGCGGAATTTTACCACCGCTTTCCCGAATTTCATCTCTTAAACCTCCATTTCATAATAAATATCCCAAATAAAGTTAGAATATAGAATTATCAAAATTAGACGATACATATTTTCGGGAATTAAACACAATTTGAATTTAAGCTGTTCATTCCACGCAAAATTATTTCCTATATTTGACTTATACCACATATGTGTATTATACTAATTATTACAAAAGCAACAATGGTCGAAGATGCTCGGCAGTGTGGTATATGCCACACATAAGCTAATACTGTGGCATAAGTAACACATATGGATATAAATGCGGAGGTTTTTAAATATGGACGAAATGAAGACAATAGATCGACGCACCAGAAAAACAAAAAAAGCAATCCGGCATGCATTTGCAGAATTGCTTTCACAAAAGGATATAAATGATATTACAATACGTGACATAGCAGATTTAGCTGATATAAACAGAAAGACCTTTTACAATTATTATTCGGGCATTTATCAGATTGTAGATGAGATAGAAAATGAAATCGTTTCTACATATGAAAAGGTTTTAGGAGAAGTTGACATTAAGCGGGATTTAAAGAACCCTTATCGCATATTTGAAAGATTGACATCTATCATCAACACTGACCTTGATTTTTACGGATATCTTTTGTCAGTGCGTGAAAATGTGAGTTTAGTCAGCAAAATTGTAACAATGCTGAAGGCAAAAACAAAAGAAGCCCTGCATCCTCAAATTGAAATTGATGAAACAACCGCCGACATTGTTCTTGATTATGCAATTTCGGGTATGATTGCCGTTTATCAACAGTGGTTTAATTCAGACCGCCGCCAGTCTATTGAAGAAATTTCAAGTACAATAAGCATTTTGTTCTTCCAAGGATTCAGCGGCATACTCGAACGAGAGGAAAAAGGAAACAGCATTTATACTAAATAAAATGTAGAGTTTCTATTAAAAACTACATGAAGTTAATGATTTTGCCTCACAATCTTTTGTTGCAAGATGTAAAACCGTGTTCATCCGAAATACAAACCGATTGTCGGGTAAAATTAGAATAACACCAGCTACTTTCAGATAAATATAGCCGACAATATGCGGACTGCCCCGGTTTGTGTAATCCTCCGCACAAACCGGGGCAGTTTTATATTTAGTTGGTATTTGCACTTTATATTATTACAATATCAGTTCTGCACGTAAAGCTGTTTATAGGGGTTTTTCGAGTTTGGTATCATTTTCCAGAACGGAGATGAAATGATTTCATCATAATCTGTGCCGAAATACTCGCAGAAGCGGGATATATAGACGGCAGCATCATCAATGTCTTCCTCTGTCGCTTCCATAAGTCTCACCTGCGGCGGAACTGAAAGGTCTGAGTAGTCACCGCGCAGAAGTATCTTCCCGCCGTGCATACCGGTTCCCGGGAAATAACCTACTGCGGGAAGCGTAGCGCCAAGACCGAGCACAATAATCAGCCCGCCGGCCTGATATTCACCGAGAAAACTGCCACAGCGGCCGCCAACAACAATGACCGGCAGCTTTTCCTTATACGCTTTCATATGTATGCCACAGCGGTATCCGGCATTCCCGCGGATATATATTTCCCCGCCGCGCATCGCATAGCCAAGCGCATCTCCGGCGTTGCCGTGAACGATTATACGCCCCGCGTTCATCGTATCACCTGCAGCGTCCTGTATGTTTCCGTTTACGATTATCTTAGCGCCATCAAGATAAGCACCTGTTGCATTACCGGCAACACCGTTAATGATTAATCTTCTGCCAGCCGGAAGTGCGGCGCCAATGTATCTCTGCCCTATGCATCCGTCAATGATTACATCGCCGCCAAGAGCGCGTATTTTTTCGTTGAGATCGCGGTATAAAACACCGCTTGCATTTATTCTCATTTCCCTTGTCATCTCTTAAACCTTCCTCTCAAGCTGGCAAATATAACTTTCGCCCATAGCTGAAATAGACGGTGATTTTATAAGTGTCTCGAAGTCTATTTTGTCAATCGGTATCTGATTTCTTATTATCGACGTGTATATACCGTTCCTGTATGGTTCTCCGAGCATTATATAGCCGCGCAGTAAGCCGCCGTCTACATAAAAACGTGTATATGTGCGGTCAGCGGTGTTTTCACGTTCGATAACGTCGCCAATATACGAGCCGGCAGTTGAAATATGAAGCCCGAGCAGCTTGATAGCGTTCATAGGAACGGCGTTTTCAAAATCGCAGTCGCCGCCTGCCATGTTTATGCCTGCACATTCGCCTTGCATATAAGCGTTCGGCATAAGTGCTAATATGCGTGTCTCACCGCAGCTTACGTCAAATGTTTCTGTGCAGTCGCCAGCGGCGTATATACCGTCAACTCCTGTATACATATGCCGGTCTGTCGATACACCCCTGTTCACCCGCGCGCCAGCTTCCTTCATCAGCGCCACGTTCGGCCTTACGCCGACGGCAAGAACGACAATATCGAAAAACTGGCGTATTCCGCTTTTCATTATCGCTATATGGCCATGAAATTCGTCGACGCTGTCGTTTAAAATGAAGTTTAGCCCCTTACCCTCAAGATGACGCTGCACAATAGAAGCCGATTTTTCTTCAAGTATGCTTGAAAGAATTCGCGGTGCAAGGTCAACGACCGTTATCGCACCGACCTTTCCATAAATGCACTCAGCGCATTTCAGCCCGATAAGGCCAGCGCCGACAATCAGCACACTCAAACCCGGCTCTATACGCGCTTTAAGCCTTTCCGCATCGTCAAGCGTCATGAATGTGAACCTGTCAGATTCGGATACTGTTTCAAGACCGCGGAATGCAGGTATAAACGACGATGAACCGGCGGCATAACAGAGTTTATCGTAAGAAACCACACTGCCATCGTCAAGCGTTACGCTTTTAGCTGCAGGATCGATTTTTACTGCCGTTTTTCCGGCTAAAAATTCGCAGCCGTTTTTCTCATAAAAATCATCCGGGCGATATTTCATACGCTCGCGGTCCGTCTTACCCTCGATATAATACGATATAAGCGGTCGCGCGTATGTATGGTAAGGCTCCGACGATATTATTGTTATCGGACCCTCGCTATCAAGCCTGCGTATCCCTTCGACCGCGCCAATGGTAGCCGCGCCATTTCCTATAATAACGTATCTTTTCATATTATTCAGTCCCGTTCCTCATAAACAATTGCCCCGTTCGGACAACCGGCGACACACGCCGGCGCTCCGAAGGCATTGTCAATACAAAGCTCACATTTGCGCATAACGCCGTCCTCGCCGTGCATTATTGCGCCATACGGACAAACAGATATGCACGTGCAGCAGCCGACACACTTATTATGGTTTATCTTTATAACGCCGCCTACCTTGGAAAGCGCGCCTGCTATGCAGCTTTTGACGCATATTGGCTCCTCACAGTGACGGCAAGAAAGCGGAAGTGTATCGCCGTCGTATTCTTCGACCTTAATTCTTGACCTGAGCGGCTTATCTTTAAGTGCCGTTATAATATTCATCGCGCCGGAGTTTGCATATGTACAGTTGTATTCGCAAAGACGGCAGCCAAGGCACCATTTTTTATTAACATAAATTCTTTTCATAGCGTTATTCACCAGCATGCTTGATTCCGAGTATCTCAAGCTCTTTTTCGTTAAGTCCTACACCACGGAGCATTAATCTGTTGCCTTTTAATGCTTCTATCGAGTTTATACCCATACCGCCCATAAGCTCCATGATTTCGTGATTCCATGCTGTCATAAGGTTAACAAGCCGGCGGTACCCTATATCGGGATTTAACCGCTTTGTCAGCTCAGGGTCCTGCGTTGCAATACCCCAGTTGCAGCGACCAGTCTGACAGCTGCGGCAAAGATGGCATCCGAGAGCCAATAAAGCTGCAGTTGCTATGTAACAAGCATCCGCACCGAGAGCTATTGCTTTGACAACATCGGCGGAACTCCTGATACTACCCCCGACAACGATGGATACGTGGTCGCGTATTCCTTCGTCGCGCAGGCGAGAGTCAACGCTCGCAAGCGCAAGCTCAATCGGTATACCGACGTTGTCACGCGTCCGCGTTGGGGCGGCGCCTGTACCGCCGCGGAAACCGTCTATTGCTATAATGTCAGCGCCGCTGCGCGCAATGCCGCTTGCTATCGCCGCTATGTTATGTACGGCGGCAACCTTAACGATTACAGGCTTTTTATACTCCGTTGCTTCTTTCAGCGAAAAGACAAGCTGACGTAAATCCTCGATTGAATAAATATCGTGGTGCGGCGCCGGGGAGATAGCGTCGGTGCCTTCCGGTATCATCCTTGCACGTGATACATCGCTTGTTATCTTTGATCCGGGCAAATGGCCACCGATTCCGGGCTTAGCGCCCTGCCCCATCTTTATTTCAATTGCGGCTCCCGCCTCAAGGTAAGCCTTATGAACGCCAAAACGTCCTGATGCAACCTGTACTATCGTGTTCGCACCGTATTTATAAAAGTCCTGATGAAGACCACCCTCGCCTGTGTTATATAAAATACCAAGCTCCTCTGCCGCGCGCGCAAGGCTTTCATGAGCGTTATAGCTGATTGAGCCGTACGACATTGCCGAAAACATCATCGGCATTGAAAGTTCAAGCTGCGGCTCTGTTTCGGGAATAATGCGCCCGTCCGGCGTTCGCTTTATTGGTGTATTTTTCTTTCCGAGAAAAACGCGCGTCTCCATAGGCTCACGCAGCGGGTCAATCGACGGGTTTGTAACCTGTGATGCGTTTATCAGTATCTTATCAAAGTAAACGGGCATATCTTCGGGGTTGCCCATTGAAGAAAGGAGCACGCCGCCGCTGTCCGCCTGTTTATATATCTCACGTATAAGACTTTCGCGCCAGTTTGCGTTTGCCCGCATTTTGTTTTCGCTTTCGCGTATAGCAAGCGCACGTGTCGGGCAAAGTGTAACACATCGCTGGCAGTTAACACACTTTGCTTCATCTGCTAACATTAAATTAAGTTCATGGTCATATGAATGAACACCATTCGCACACTGTCGCTCACAAACACGGCATTTGATGCAGCGTGCAGGGTCTCTTAAAACATCAAATAAAGGTAAAACATAATTTATAGACATAATTACTTATCCTCGCAATTCAGACGGACTATGATTGGCTGCCCGCCGGCTGGTGACCATATATTGTCGATATCAGGCGCCATTTTACGTATAGCGCATTCCTCGCTTGCGACATAGAATGTATTATCTTTCTCTGCCACAACCATTGAGCGGAGCTTTAATCGGTCATTCAGTGCCATCATGCCGCCATCAAAGCCTACAATAATTGAAAATGGACCTGTTATGAGAAGGCTTGGGAACATACAACGGAAATATAAAAAGAGTTTTTCCTCGTCCTCCGGCTTTTTCGCAATTGTGCTCCAGAACGGGGCGGCAATTATTGAAGAAACCTCATCAAGCGTAAGACCGCGTTTTCTCACAAGATAGTCAATTATATATGTAATGACCTCGGTATCTGTCTGCAAAGTACAGCGGTACCCGAACATCTCGATAAATCGCCTATTAGCGTCGTAAGAGGATATCTCACCGTTGTGGACGACGGAATACTCGAGCAGAGCAAACGGGTGTGACCCTCCCCACCATCCGGGTGTGTTCGTCGGATAACGACCATGCGCAGTCCACGAATAGCCCTCATATTCATCAAGGCAAAAGAATCTGCCGACGTCCTCCGGATAACCGACAGCTTTAAAGACGCCCATATTTTTACCGCTTGAAAAGACATATGCGCCTTCAATGGTTGAATTTATGCGAATGACGGCTCGGGCGACATACTCCTTCTCATCAAGCTGGCTGTCGGCGAGCTTATTATGATCCGGCGCAACAAAGTAACGCCATATAAGCGGCACATCTTTTATTGAGTCAACTTTCCTTGTAGGTATCTTCGATAGGTTAACTATTTCAAACTTGCTGTCAAGATATTTTTCACACTCTTCTTTCGCACTTGTATTGTCATAGAATACATGCAGCGCATATAATTCCTTATACTGATTATATATACCATACCCCGCAAAGCCGCCACCGAGTCCGTTTGAGCGGTCGTGCATGACGGTCATAGCGTCGACGATGACATCACCGGTAAAGTTTTTGCCATCTTTAGAGAAGATTCCTGCAATTGCGCACCCTGATGGGATACGTACCTGTCCTTCTTTCAGCATTGTTTTCTTCCTTTTATATGTATAAAATGTTCACAAAATAAATAATCATATACCTTGTATATATCTAATTTTCTCGATATACCAATATTAATTATATGATCGTCGGTAGCGTTAGTTGTATTATATATTCATAAACACTTTTTGTCAATATAAATTTACTTTTTTTTGAAATGCATATTGACAAAATGATTCTTGCAGATTATAATATGTATTGACAAGATTAATCTTGTGCTATATAATATTAAAAAGTTTGGGCAATGGCGCCTATATGGTCGCTATTGCCCTTATTTATTAATCAGGAGGCTGACTTTTATGACGAACATTCCCGAAATATTTGGCAGTCATGTTTTCAATGACAGTGTCATGCGCGCTCATCTTCCTAAGGAAATCTATAAACAGTTAAAGAAAACAATTGATGAAGGCACTGAGCTTAACATTGAGGTCGCCAATGTCGTCGCATCTGCAATGAAAGACTGGGCCGTCTCGCTCGGAGCTACACATTATACACACTGGTTTCAGCCGATGACCGGCATCACAGCCGAAAAACACGACAGCTTCATTTCCCCCACATCTGACGGCAAGGTCATTTTGGAATTTTCAGGCAAAGAGCTCGTAAAGGGCGAGCCGGATGCGTCCAGCTTTCCGTCCGGCGGTCTGCGCACAACATTTGAGGCGCGCGGATACACAGCATGGGATCCAACTTCATATGCTTTTGTTAAAGGAACGACACTGTGCATACCAACTGCATTTTGTTCCTACGACGGCAAAGCACTCGACAAGAAAACACCCCTTCTGCGCTCGCTTGAAGCGCTTAACCGTCAGGCGCTCAGAATACTTAGACTGTTCGGTCAGACCGACGTTAAATGCGTAAAAGCATATGTCGGAGTTGAGCAGGAATACTTCCTTATCGACGAGAAAGTATACCAGAAGCGCAAAGACCTTATATTCACCGGCAGAACTCTGTTTGGTGCAAAGTCTCCCAAAGGACAGGAGCTTGAGGATCATTACTTCGGTTCAATCAAGCCACGCGTAGCTGCGTTCATGAAGGAGCTGAACGAAGAGCTCTGGAAGCTCGGAATTTTAGCAAAAACCGAACATAACGAAGTTGCGCCCGCACAGCATGAAATTGCACCTATATATACTGTGGTAAACATCGCAACAGACCACAACCAGCTTATTATGGAGATGCTACAGCGTATCGCGCAGCGGCATGGGCTTGTATGCCTGCTCCATGAAAAGCCGTTTGCCGGCGTAAACGGCTCCGGTAAACACAACAACTGGTCGCTTAACACAGATACGGGTATCAACCTGCTCACGCCAGGTGATACTCCACATGAAAACGCGCAGTTCTTACTCTTCCTCTGCGCCGTAATTCAAGCTGTCGATGAATATCAGGATCTTATTCGTCTTTCAGTTGCTACTGCCGGCAACGACCATCGCCTTGGCGCAAACGAAGCACCGCCTGCTATCATATCTATATTCCTTGGTGATGAGCTGACAGCTGTCCTTGATGCAATCGAAAATGACACTCCTTACAAGCATCAGGAAAAGACTCAGCTTCGCCTCGGTGTCGACGTTTTGCCACCGCTTCCGAGAGATACTACTGATAGAAACCGCACGTCCCCATTTGCTTTCACCGGAAATAAATTTGAGTTCCGCATGGTTGGCTCTTCAAACTCAATTGCATGCGCCAACATCATGCTCAACGCTGCCATTGCTGATGTGCTTTCAAGATATGCTGACCGCTTAGAGGGCGTGTCTGACTTTAATACCGAACTTCACAACCTCATTCGTGAGACGATTAAAGCTCACAAGCGCATTATATTCAATGGCAACGGTTACGACGAGAAATGGGTTGAGGAAGCAACAAAGGTACGCGGTCTTTTGAACCTTAAGACAACACCGGACTGCCTGCCTTACCTCATCTCTGAGAAAAATGTGAGCATGCTTACTCGTCAAAAAGTATATACAAAAGAAGAGCTTCACTCGCGTTACGAGATTCTCCTTGAAAACTACTGCAAGACAATAAACATTGAAGCTCTTACAATGATCGATATGGCGCGCAAAGAAATTCTCCCTGCTGTGACAGCATATATAAATGAGCTTGCTTCAACGGCAGCCGCTAAAAAAGCTCTTTGCGACTCAATAAGCTGCTCATATGAAGAAAAACTCGTCAAACACCTTTCAGCTTTAGTTGATATTATCGACATGCGCACAAACGAACTTGAAAATATACTTATCAAAGTTAAGGAATCCTCCAACATAAGCGAACTCTCCTGCGCTTTCCGTGATGAGGTTCTTCCTGCAATGCAGGCATTGCGCATCGCTGCCGATGAAGCTGAAAGCGTAACTGCCGAAAAATTTTGGCCGTATCCTACGTACGGGGACTTGCTTTTTAGCGTAAGATAGTATATAATATTAAAAATTTTATCCGACTTATTGGCGGATAATACAATTACTTGTCAATATACCAATATAGCGTTGACCGGGAGAAGTACCGGTGGGGGTTAGCGACCAGAGAGTACGGATTAGGTGAGAGCCGTGCCGCGAAGCCACCGGGAATAACACCCGCGAGCTGTGATCCGAAAGCTATCGTCTTTTTTTAAATAATAAGACATGGTTAGTAGGTGATCCGTGTCCCGCGCGTTAAGCGGATAGAGGTTTCCTTCTTATCTATAAATCTATATTTTAAATTTATTCTAAGTTGGGAACGAAGAAAGGTGGCACCACGGAATAACGGCATCCCGTCCTTATCATGTTGATAAACGGGATGCCGTTATTTTTATTTATTCCGGAGGAGAGAAATGATGTGTAGTATCTTTGGCATTTACAAAAGCAAATTAACTGAAGCTGAAATTCAACCTTATCTTGCAAGAACTGCTTCACGCGGTCCTGATAAAGAAAAAATAATGAGAAGCGGCAACTGTATCCTCGGATTTCAGCGCCTTACTATCATGGGACTGACAGATGAAGCAATGCAGCCGTTTACACTAAACGGGCGAAGTGTTGTTTGTAACGGCGAACTTTATGGTTTTCGCAGTGTAAAGCGTAAGCTTGAGAGTGAATACACGTTCAAAAGCGATTCCGACTGCGAACTTTTATTGCCGCTCTACGAAAAGTACGGCGTCGATATGTTCCGTCGGCTCGACGCGGAGTTTGCTTTAATTATCAGCGATCCCGAACGCGACGAAATAATCGCCGCGCGAGACCCTATTGGCATTCGCCCGCTGTTCTACGGTTATTTGCCTGATGGCGGTCTTGCATTCGCCAGCGAAGCTAAAAACCTTGTCGGTCTTTGCGATAAGATAATCCCCTTCCCGCCCGGACATTACTGTGTAAACGGCAAATTCTTTTGCTATCGCGATCTGTCTCATCCCGTAACTGAAAAAGGCGGCGACCTTGACGAAATCTGCACAAACATTCGTGAAAAACTCATTGCCGCTGTTGACAAACGCCTTGACTCCGATGTGCCGCTCGGATTCCTTCTCAGCGGTGGTCTTGACTCTTCCCTTGTATGCGCCATTGCAGCGAAAATACTAAAGCGTCCGATAAGAACATTCTCAATTGGTATGGACGTTGATGCTATTGACCTCAAGTATGCGCGAGAGGTGGCTGATTACATCGGAAGCGAGCACACCGAAGTCATCATGACGAAGGATGATGTTATCAATACGCTCGAACCTGTCGTTGCCGCCCTCGGCACATATGACATAACGACGATACGAGCCAGCATTGGCATGTATCTCGTATGCAAATGGATACATGAAAACACAAATATCCGTGTTTTACTGACAGGTGAGATTTCCGACGAGCTTTTCGGGTATAAATACACTGATTTTGCGCCAAACGCCGCTGCTTTTCAGGCTGAAGCGGAAAAGCGTTTACGCGAGCTTCATTATTATGATGTTCTGCGCGCCGACCGTTGCATTTCTGTCAACTCGCTTGAAGCGCGCGTGCCATTCGGCGACCTCGATTTTGCAGATTACGTCATGAAAATTGACCCTGCCTTAAAAATGAACACTTACGGCAAGGGCAAATACCTACTGCGCCGCGCATTTATCGGTGATTGGCTGCCTGAGACAATCCTTTGGCGTGAGAAAGCTGCATTCAGCGACGCTGTCGGTCACTCAATGGTCGATGTCCTCAAGGCTTATGCCGAATCTCTCTACACGGATGAGGAATTTGAACGACTCAGAGTGAAATACACACACGCGCAGCCCTTTACAAAAGAGTCGCTTCTGTACCGCGAACTCTTTGAGAAATATTATCCCGGTCAGTCTCATATGATACCTGACTTCTGGATGCCGAACAAAGAGTGGGAAGGCTGCAACGTCAACGATCCTTCCGCCCGCGTTCTCTCAAACTACGGCGCAAGCGGAATATAAAATTTTAAAAACCATTAAGCAGAGTTATTATTACTTAATGAAAAATCCGAGTCTGTTTAAAAGACTCGGATTTTTTATATTCAGTGTAAATCAAGTGTTCTCTTTTATTATTATTACGTGCTTTATGTTTCACGCATTAGCTCTTTTAAATTTAAGTTTATGCAAAGAATGCATGATTGCCGATTGTCATTACGCATTTGCGGTTGCGTCCTGCCCAGCAAGTGTTCATTATTTCAACTGTCGAGAAGTATAGAATATCTTTGTTCATAATATACCCCTCCATGCAAATCTTCGCTGCTATGATACTTTCATTTGTTGGTGTGTCATATATAGTACCGTTGGAAACGGGTGTAAACTGAACTCCGTTTTTACGGTCAAATATTACGCCGTATATAGTGTTCGGGTAATCCGGCGATTTGACTCTGTTGTATATAACTGCGCCGACAGCAAGTTTACCTGTGAGCGATTCTCCTTTGCTCTCAGCGCTTATAATTCTTGAAAGCCAGTAAAGATCGTCAGAGTTATAATATGTCGATCCGTTCTCTATTGCGCGCGTGGCACTTCCGACAGTGACGCTCTTCGTCGATCCATTCCACGTTACCGATGCGCCAAGCGATTTAGCAAGCGGCCGTACTGCTGTCATCATTGTGCCGTCTTTTATATAGTTTTTCGTATAGCACCATATGTACCTGCCGTTTGCAACTATATATGGCTGACCATCAGTGACTGTTAGCGTCAGGTCATTTGTTTTGACTGTCGCGGTTTTTGTTTCTGCATTCCACGTTATCGAAGCTTTACCGTTGGTAAGTTTCGTCATGAACGAACGCAGAGGAACACAAGTTACACTGTTAACAAGTTGTGCACCTGTTATTTTCGACCCGCTTACACTGACGTTCACACTACTTGCAGCTTCTGCTGTAAAAGATAGCGTCAGTGACATAACAGCAAGAGTTACAGCCACCAAAAGCAGCGACGTAAACTTAATGAATCTATGCTTGCGGGTCAAAATACGATTCACTTCTGTTTTTATCTTTGTCATCTTTGTCATCCTCTTCATCGTCCTGTCTTCAACCTCCTTTTCCCGTTTAACTTTCATCGATGGAACACGACCCATCACTTCCACGCAAGTGATAAGGTCCCTTTAAAATTTTAACATTGCCCACGGGACGGTTCAATGTAATATGTTTTCCCGTATTTCCACATTTATGTTGATTTTTTAGCACTTGTGAATATAAAAACGCTGTTTTACCATTGCGATTTTGTAATTTTGCTGGATACTTGATTGTTTGCACTACCGTTTTATACATAGATAAAACAGCGAGCGTGTTGAGAATTGTCATAGTGCCAATTACTGTATCAGTTAACCCCCATAGAAGGCGCGGCCCCGTAACTGAACCTGCAATAATACAAAATATAAATACAAATGTATATGACATTCTGTATCTCTTCCCCGCGCCAAGATAGCGCATAGCGCTCATACCATAATAATGCTGCGAGAGAAGCGTGGCATATGCGAAAACGAAAACTATTATAGCAAGAGCGGCATACGTCCAGCCGCCAAAATATAAAGCAAAGCTGTCTGATGCGGACGTCATTGCATTGACGTTAATCGGTACCGTACCTGAAGGATTTGCCAGAAGCACAACAACAGCAGTCAGCGTACATATGACAATCGTGTCAACGAATACTTCAAATATGCCAAGACACCCCTGCGCCATTGGTGACACAGCGTCCGCGCATGCATGTGCTGTCGGTGATGTACCGGAGCCCGCTTCGTTTGTTAGCGTTCCGCGAAGCATTCCATAGCGAACGGCACGCGATATTAAAAGCCCTGTGACGCCGCCAATGGCAGCGTCAGGCGTAAAAGCGCTTTTAAATATCAATGAAAATACTGCGGGAACACTGGCATAATCGGCAATCATAACGGCAGCACACATTAAAATATAAACTCCGGACACAATAGGTATAATTGATGCTGTCATGGCGGATATGCGAACGGCACCACCTGCTACGACAACGGAAACAAGCACCGCTGTTAATATGCCAATGACAATAGCAGGCACACCCGTCGCATCCTTAACAGCAGCGGCCGCCGCGTTAATCTGAAGTATGTTGCCGGTCGTCAGCGAGTTTACGGCACACAAAACAGCAAAAAACGACGCCACCATACGCGATAAACGTGGTGGTAGCGCAAGTCCTCCCTCAAGATAATACGGTGCACCACCGTAATATCCCCCGCCTTTGCTCCTTTGTTCGCGACGACGGAACAACACGGCAAGCGCTGTTTCGGCATACTTAACCGGCATAGCAAAAAAAGCACCAGCCCACATCCAAAACACAGCGCCGGCACCACCATATGCTATCGCCGCCGTTACCCCTGTTATATTGCCTACGCCAAGCGTACCCGCCAGCGCCATTGACATAGCGCGAGCCGGCGAAATCCCGCCTTTTTGTTGGCGAAACATCAGCTTGACTGTTTTTATCGGATGAAGAATATAAAAAAACCTTAGTTTTAATGCAAAAAATAATCCAGATACGGTAAGCACCCATGACATAAGTATGCCAAGCGTACCCGCCAGCTCTTCCAGCATCTTTGTCATATGGTAACCCCCGATTACAATAATTTTATATATTTATATTCTCATTCCCCCTCACTCATGCACATATAACAAATTGCGTGTTTTTAGACGTTTTTTATAAAAAATTTGATAAAACATATCAATAATAAAAAATTGTTAATTAAGTGTTAATTATACTTATGACCGCTTGATTTTTCTATGGGTATTATATACAATAATAATCGTTCGTTAGCACTCGCGTTGCAAGAGTGCCAACACAGCAGAATTTATTAAGTAACAGCAATAAAAAATTAAGGAGGAGCTTCAAGCATGACTATCAAACCGCTTTTTGACCGTGTTGTTGTCAAGCAGGTAGAGGTAGAGGAAACAACAAAAGCGGGAATCATCCTTCCCGGCTCAGCGAAGGAAAAGCCTCAGCTTTTTGAGGTTATTGCCGTTGGCCCCGGCGGAGAAATTGAAGGAAAATCCACACAGATGACAAGCCAACCCGGCGATAAGGTCATCATCAGCAAGTACGCCGGTACGGAAGTTAAGATTGACGGCGTCGAATACAGCATAGTTCGCCAGGGCGATATTCTCGCCAAAGTCGAATAATTGACCCATAATAAGACGGAGGTGTAAATTTTATATGGCAAAAGAAATTCTATACGGCAGTGAAGCGAGAGCCGCTCTTCTCGCGGGCGTCGACAAGCTTTCAAATACAGTTAAAATCACACTTGGCCCGAAGGGCAGAAACGTTGTCCTCGGCAAAAAATATGGTAGCCCTTTAATCATTAACGATGGCGTTACAATAGCAAAGGATATAGAGCTTGATGATCCCGCAGAGAATCTGGGCGCACAGCTTGTAAAGGAAGTTGCGACAAAGACAAATGACGTTGCCGGCGACGGTACAACAACAGCTACCCTTCTCGCTCAGGCTTTAATTCAGGAAGGTATGAAGAATGTCGCTGCCGGCGCAAATCCGATGGATATCCGCCGCGGTATTCAGAAAGCTGTCGCTAAGGCAACCGAATGCTTAAAGGCTAACTCTTCTAAGATCAACGGTTCAGCAGATATAGCACGTGTCGGTACAATTTCCGCCGGTGACGAAGTTATCGGCACACTCATCGCTGATGCGATGGAGAAAGTTACCTCCGACGGCGTTATAACCGTTGAAGAATCAAAGTCCGCTGAAACATACTGCGAAGTCGTCGAAGGAATGCAGTTCGACCGCGGATATATCTCCCCCTACATGGCCACCGACATGGAAAAGATGGAGGCCGTGCTTGAGGAACCGCTCATTCTCATAACAGATAAAAAGATTTCTAACATACAGGAAATACTCCCGCTTCTTGAAAAGATTGTTCAGACCGGCAAGAAACTTCTCATCATTGCTGAGGACGTTGAAGGTGAAGCTCTCACCACACTCGTTCTCAACAAGCTGCGTGGCACATTTGTTTGCGTTGCCGTTAAGGCTCCTGGCTTTGGCGACAGACGCAAGGAAATGCTCCGCGACATCGCTATCCTGACCGGCGGTCAGGTCATCACCGAGGAACTTGGCCTTGAGCTTAAAGAAGCTACAATCGATCAGCTCGGTACTGCACGTCAGGTTAAGGTTGACAAGGAAAACACAATCATTGTCGGCGGCGCTGGCAAATCTGAAGACATTAAGGCTCGCATTGCTCAGATTAAGAGCGCTATCGAGACTACAACAAGCGATTTCGACCGTGAAAAGCTTCAGGAGCGTCTTGCAAAGCTTTCCGGTGGTGTTGCCGTAATTAAAGTTGGTGCTGCTACCGAAACTGAGATGAAGGAAAAGAAGCTCCGCATTGAGGACGCTCTTAATGCTACAAGAGCTGCCGTTGAAGAAGGTATCGTTCCGGGTGGCGGAACAGCTTATATCAACATTATTGATGATGTTGCAAAGCTGCTTGATACCGTTGAAGGCGACGAAAAGACAGGCGTAAGAATCGTTCTCAAGGCTCTTGAAGCACCGGTTCGTCAGATTGCTGAGAACGCAGGCTATGAAGGCTCTGTCATCGTTGACAAGATTAAGAGCAGCGGTAAGCGCGGCTACGGCTTTGACGCCGCAACCGAGCAGTACAGAGACATGATAGATGCCGGCATCGTCGACCCGACAAAGGTTGCACGTTGCGCACTTGAAAATGCCGCTTCTATCGCTTCAATCGTACTGACAACAGAATCCGTTGTTTACGATAAGCCCGAACCTCCGGCAGCACCTGCTGCAAATCCAGCCGGCATGGGCGATATGTATTAATAAACAACAAAACTTAAGCAAAACAAATTATAAGCGAGAGCTTTTCAAAAAATCGGGGTGCCGTCATAAAATGGCGGTGCCCCGATTAAGAACTCGCTTTGTGTATTAAGCTACCGGCGATACTCTAAGGTATCACATTTGCTACATCGCACAACAAAAATATGATATGACTGTCTTATTTTTGACTTGACAAACACATCATACGGTGATATAATGTCACGTGTAGCGGAAAACGCCGCTGTGGCGTAATCGGCAGACGCAGCGGACTTAAAATCCGCCGGAGTAAAATCCGTACCGGTTCAAGTCCGGTCAGCGGCATCATATAGCGCGGAGTGGAGCAGTCTGGTAGCTCGTTGGGCTCATAACCCGAAGGTCGGAGGTTCAAATCCTCCCTCCGCAATCTTCAAAAACCCCTGTAATTACTATAAAAATTACAGGGGTTTGTTTTTGTGTTAGTGAGGTGTTTTACGTGACAGTCGTCCATCAGTCGTCCGTTTGTTTAATATAGCTGAATCGTAATCGCGTACAAAACGAAATAGTACAAATTTCATTAAGGAAGACAACTATGTATAATAAGCACAAATGAGTATTTTAAATTAGCATATTAATCTTCTGACACTGCCATTGATAACTTTATAAATAATATAGTATAATAACATAAACGTAACTCGTTTATTGAGGAATTAATTTTTTAGATTAATTTCAAAATAAACGTTTCATCAAAATAACTTGAAAAGAAACAGCCATTAGTTTTTAATATTGCATATACTATTATATTTTGTCTCCTTTGAGGTTTTTTATAAATGGAAAACACAAAGAACACAGAAAACAAAGAACTTCCCGGTAAAAGAGTTGCAGATTCTTATACGGAGAACGTGCAGATTCTTCTTCAGAGCACGATGAACGGCTATAACCGCCTTTATGGCGGTAAGCTTCTTGAGTGGATTGATATGCTTGCCGCTGTCGTTGCGCGCAGGCACTGTGGCATGAATGTAACGACAGCCGCTATTGACAACCTACAGTTCAAAGAACCGGCTTATTTGAACGATATAATCATTATGTCAGGCCGTATCACGTACACAGGCAATACATCAATGGAGATTCGCGTTGATACTGTCGCCGAAAGCCTTGACGGCACGCGCCGCCTTATCAACAGAGCGTACCTCGTGATTGTTGCTATTGATGAAAACGGACACCCTGTTAAAGTTCCGCCTCTCATCATTGAAACAGAAGAAGAACGCGCTGAATATGAAGCGGCGAAAAAGCGCCGCGAATACCGTCAGAAACGGCGGCTTGAGAATTTTTAATATAAAAATGTGAAAGCGTCAAGCTACATATGGCTTGACGCTTTTGCATTATATTTTTATATCTTCCCTTCTTTACTTATGCAAATAATGCTTCATCGGCATCAGCAAGCGAGGGGATAATAAGGTCTGGGCGGTTGTTTTCTTTTGCTGCTTCTACATCGCTTATTTTTGTTTCGCCTGTCAGGACAAGAACTGATGTTATACCAGCGCGCCGCCCTGTTGCAATATCCGTATAAAGCCTGTCTCCGAAAATACAGATTTCGTGAGTTTTCGCTCCCGTGACCTCTTTTATCATATCGACCGTTTCCGGGTACGGCTTTCCGAAATACCGCGGCACAACGCCCGTTGAAGCTGTGACAAAAGCAGCTATTGCTCCGCTGTCCGGTATGAATCCGTCCTCTGTCGGGCAGTTAAAGTCCGGATGTGTAGAAAGATATTCGGCACCACCACGGACCAGCTTACATGCTACTGATAGCTTTTCGTATGTAAGCGATGTATCGAAGCTCGTGACAACGATATCTGCGCCCTCCCCGTTTCTTGACAGCTTAACACCTTTTGCCGCCCAGTCATCGTATAATTCATCCGTGCCCACAAGATAAACAGTTTTACCCGCACGATGTCTTAGGAGAAATTCAGCCGTCACATCCCCTGACGTCAGTATTTCATCTTTACAGGGTGAGAAGCCGAGACGCTCAAGCTTTTTAAAATAGTATGGGGATGTATGTGATGCATTATTTGTAAAAAAAAGAACTCGCCTGCCGGATAATCTGAGTTTATTTATAAATGAAACGGCGAAGGAAAACGGTTGCTCCCCTAAATAAATTGTGCCGTCCATATCAAAAATAAAAAGTTTTTTATCGTAAAGCAACTCCCTCACCGTCACTATATTGTACCTCCCGTTCGTGATAATTGCTCAGGTTTTCACTTAATTATATCATTATATTGCAAAAGCGACAAGGTTGTGGTATATTTTATATAAGCGCGGTTTATCGCGCATTATAATTATAAGGATAATTTTTGGAGGCATCTTTTGGGCGTAATTATTGGAATTGATGTTGGTGGCAGTACAACAAAAATTGTTGGTTTTAAAAATGCAAAAGAAATGAACGCGTCAACCCTTATAGAGCCGATTTTTGTGCGTGCTAACGATCCGTTGACTTCTTTATATGGTGCATTTGGAAAATTCACTGACCAAAACGGCCTTTCCCTGTCTGACATTGAGCGCGTCATGATAACCGGCGTCGGGTCGACCTATACTTCAAAACCAATTTATTCTCTACCATGCACTCATGTACCCGAGTTTACCTGCATTGGTCTTGGCGGCATTTATCTTTCATCACTACCGCGCGCTATAGTCGCCAGCATGGGAACCGGAACTGCCATAATTTATGCCGAAGCAGGAGCAAAACCAAAGTATCTCGGTGGTACCGGTGTGGGAGGTGGCACTTTACTTGGTCTTTCAAAGAAAATACTTGGAATTGACACAATTGAGGACCTTGAAGCACTCGCCCGCGACGGAGACCTTAAAAATGTCGACTTGCTTGTCGGCAATATGACGGCAAAGCAGATTGACGGTATGTCGGAATCACTCACGGCTGCGAATTTCGGCAACATCGGCGGATTTGCAACTAACAGTGACTTTGCACTCGGGCTTTTCAACATGGTATATGAAACAGTAGCGATGATGACAATATTCGCATCGCGCAGTTACGGAACGCGTGACATTGTGCTTACAGGCAATTTAACGACGCCGTCTCCGGCATCTGTAATTTTCTCTAAGCTTGCAGGATATTTTGACGTTAATTTTATAATTCCACCTCGTGCACAATTTGCTACTGTTATAGGTGCCGCACTTTCATATGCCCATATTTAATTATTACATCGACACAGTGGGGTCATAATTTTTTGATATATTAAAATACAACCTGTAATATATTAATAATCGTGGCATAATGTGTGCCATGACGAATATGTCTTATACTTCTGTTCATAATCATATAAAAAGATCTAAAGGGGTTTTCGATGAATTATTACTTAAAGAGCAAAGATGAGGTTTTTACTCAACTCGAAACAGGAGCTGGTGGTCTTTCCTCATCAGAGGCTGAATCGCGACTTATATTAAACGGGAAAAACAAGCTTGTTGAGGGCAAAAAGACAAGCCTTCTCAAGCGGTTTGCGAAACAGCTTGCCGATCCGATGATAATCGTGCTCCTTGCGGCTGCTATATTGTCAGCAATTACAGCAATTTATGAACATGAGTCTCCGACTGATGTCATAATAATTCTTGTTGTTGTCCTGATAAACTCTATTCTTGGCGTCGTACAGGAAACTAAAGCCGAAGAAGCAATAGAAGCGTTAAAATCAATGACCGCTTCGACGACAAAGGTACTTCGCGACGGAAAGCTACTGATTATGAAAAGCGAAGACCTCGTACCCGGCGACATCATTCACCTTGAGGCCGGAGACGCCGTACCTGCCGATGCGCGTATCATTGAGTGCGCGTCAATGAAAGTCGAAGAAGCCGCACTGACCGGAGAGTCGGTTCCGGTTGAAAAAACGTCAGATACATTAACCGCAAAGAATGGTGACATCGCTCTTGGTGACCGTCGCAACATGGTATATATGGGCAGTACGGTCGTATACGGCCGTGGTGTCGCTGTCGTCACAGCTACCGGTATGTCAACCGAGATGGGCAAGATAGCAGATGCCTTAACAAAAGCCGAAGATGAAGCAACACCGCTTCAGATGAAGCTTGCCGGGCTTTCAAAGCTGCTCACATGGGGCGTTCTCATAATCAGCGTCATTATATTTGCTATCGGTATGTTGCGGGCAGGCACAATAAATGTCGATTCAATACTCGATACCTTTATGCTTGCCGTTAGCCTTGCTGTCGCCGCGATTCCTGAAGGACTCGTTGCCGTTGTAACGATTGTCTTATCGATTGGCGTAACGAAAATGGCAAGGCGAAACGCCATTATACGGCGTCTTACTGCCGTTGAAACGCTTGGCAGCGCTCAGATTATTTGCTCGGATAAAACCGGAACGCTAACGCAGAATAAAATGACTGTCGTCGACACATACGGCGATGAACAGGAAATGCTCGCGGCAGCTATGGCGCTCTGCACCGATGCCGAATACGACGACGAAACATGTATATCCACCGGCGAGCCGACACAATGCGCGCTTGTCAACTATGCCGCAAAGATTGGATTGAATAAAAACGTATTAAAGAAAGAATTCCCGCGTGTTGGAGAGATTCCTTTCGATTCAATGCGCAAAATGATGTCAACTTTCCATCCAATCGATGGAGGTAGATACGTACAGTACACAACCGGTGCACCGGATGTTATCTTTTCCCGCTGCACACATGTCTTGACTGAATCCGGTGTCGTTCCGATGACGGATAAATTACTCAACAACATACGCCTTGCGAACAAATCGATGGCTGACCGCGCTCTGCGCGTTATCGCCGCCGCATACCGTGAGTATGATTCACTACCGGAAAAATACGATTCCGATGTGCTTGAGGACAATATGATATTCCTCGGACTCTACGGTATGATTGACCCGATAAGGCCGGAAGTAAAAGCCGCCGTTGATTTGTGCCATGACGCAGGTATTCGTGTCATCATGATAACGGGCGACCATATCGACACAGCCGTTGCTATCGCACGTGAGCTTGGAATACTTACAGATCCTTCGCAAGCAATTCTCGGGCAGGCGCTTGATTCCTTCACTGACGAGGAGCTTGATGCCACGATTGATAAATACAGCGTCTACGCCCGCGTTCAGCCTGAGCATAAGGTTCGCATTGTTGAATCATGGCGCAGGCGCGGCATGATAACAGCGATGACAGGCGACGGTGTAAACGACGCACCAAGCATTAAATCCGCTGACATTGGCGTTGGCATGGGAATAACGGGCACCGACGTTACGAAAAACGTTGCTGACATGATTCTCGCTGACGACAACTTTGCAACGATCGTCGCTGCAGTTGAAGAAGGGCGCAAAATATATTCTAACATCAGAAAAGCAATTCAGTTCCTGCTCTCATCGAACCTGAGCGAGGTTATCAGCATATTTATGGCTACAATGCTTGGCTTTACGCTGCTCAAGCCAGTCCATATTCTATGGATCAACCTGATAACGGACAGCTTACCGGCACTTTCATTTGGCATGGAACCGGGTGAACCTGACGCAATGAAAAAGCCACCGCGTGATCCTAAAGCAGGAATCTTCTCCGGTGGCGTAGGCTTTGACACTATTTATCAGGGTGTGCTCATTGCTTTCCTCACGTTAATAGCATATTTGGTCGGACACCGCATCGAAGCAGGTGCATGGGAGCTGACGAACAGCGCTGACGGAACAACGATGGCGTTCCTTACAATGTCTATGGCGGAGATATTCCATTCCTTCAATATGCGCTCGCGCCGTGAATCAGTCTTTACACTGAAAAAGCAAAATGTCTGGTTGTGGGTTGCATGCGCACTTGCTTTTGTTCTGACTGCTGTCGTTATATACGTTCCTTTCATGTCAAATGCTTTTGGTTTCACCTCTATATCGTTTACCGAGTATGTAATTGCAATAGGTTTAGCCATTACCGTTATACCGATTGTCGAGCTCGTCAAGTTCTTCCAGCGCCGCCGTGGTTCTGTTGACTGATTTATTATTTAACTATCTATATCATATCATTGCACAGATAAAACCGCCTATCAAACAGGCGGTTTTATTATTTCTGTTTATTCTCTCTGCTTTATTCCTTTTATAATACTATCATCACACGTTCTATCTTCAATATTCGATTGTTATACCGCAAGTTATACTTAGAATACACATTATAAATGTGGCTATGTAAACATAAAGCCTTCGGTAGAATTTCTCTTACCGAAGGCTCATTTTTTAATAATGACGGTATACCAACTGACGGCTCATCAATTTTTGTGTAAGCACTTTTATTTATATGTCAACGATAAATATTTACCGCGTAATATAAATATGTTGCTGCTTATTAGTCGACAAGCTTTATAAGCGCCATTTCGGCGGCGTCGCCGCGGCGAGGGCCAAGCTTGTATATCTGTGTATAACCACCCTGTCTGTTTTCATACTTCGGGGCAATTTCATTGAACAGCTTAGACACAACGTCTTCTTTTGTTATATATGCAAGAGCGGCACGGCGGCTTGCAAGTGTGTTTTCCTTGCCGAGAGTTATCATCTTCTCAGCGAGAGCACGTACTTCCTTTGCACGCGCCAGCGTCGTCTCGATGGAACCTTTCTCAAGCAGATACGTTACCATGCCACGCAGCATAGCTTTTCTGTGGTCGGTCGGTCTGCCGAGCTTTCTTGTCCCGGGCATATCAAGTTACCTCCTGTCGAATTAATCCTCTTCCCGTTTTAGATCGAGGCCAAGTGAATGCAATTTCTGGATGACTTCTTCAAGCGATTTCTTTCCTAAGTTCCGAACCTTGATCATTTCTTCTTCGGTCTTATTTATTAAATCTTCGACTGTGTCTATCCCTGCGCGCTTCAAGCAGTTGAAGCTGCGAACGGACAGGTCAAGCTCCTCAATGGTCATCTCAAGAACTTTTTCTTTTTTGGTTTCCTCGCGTTCAACCATGATTTCGGCCTTCTTCGCTTCATCAGAAAGATTGACGAAGAGGTTGAGATGCTCGTTGAGTATCTTGGCTCCGAGTGAAACCGCTTCCTTTGCTGAAATCGTTCCGTTTGTCTTAACTTCAAGCGTTAGTTTGTCATAGTCAGTAATGTTACCGACACGTGTATTTTCGACTGTATAGCTTACGTTGTATACAGGCGTATATATAGAGTCGGTATATATTATTCCAATCGGTGCTGATGTCCCTGACGGATAATTGGACGAGTATATCTGCTTATTCTTTTCCTGAGATACATAACCACGTCCGTAATCAAACGTCAGTTCCATGTAAAAGCGTGTGTTTTCGCAAAGTGTTGCGATATGATGATCAAGATTTAGTATCTCAATGTCAACATCCTGCTTAATATCGCCTGCAGTAACTTCACACGGCCCCGTAACATCAATAATTGCTGTTTTCGGAGTCGCACCGTGCAGTTTTGCAATAATGCCCTTTACATTGAGAACTATTTCGGTAACATCTTCTTTAACACCATTTATAGTGGAAATCTCATGCTGCACGCCGTCGATTTTGATCGACGTGACGGCATAGCCGGGCAGACTGGAAAGAAGCACTCTGCGGAGAGAGTTTCCGAGCGTGATTCCATAGCCGCGCTCAAGCGGCTCCACGACGAATTTGCCGGTTTTACCGTCATCACTAATGCTTTCGGTAATAATGTTCGGCTTTTCTATCTCTATCATTCAATAACCCTCCATAATACTCAATTTTATGCAAATCGCTTTCCAGAGCCGGCGCGCCTATCTGCGCGTCGCGTGATTTCCATTAAATTGATAATTACCGATAATATTTTTAAGCCAATATACTCCACGGAAAGCGTCCGATATGGTATATGGCTGGCATATACGGTAATATCGGAGCATGTTATTACTTGGAGTAAAGCTCGACAATAAGCTGCTCGTTGAAGTCAAAGTCAATATCATCGCGTGTAGGCATTGCAATGACACGTGCGACAATATTATTACGGTCAACTTCAAGCCACTTTGGAACAAGAGCTGTCTGACAACGTTCAATTAGCTCCTTGATCTTAACAGAATCGCGTTTACCTTCTTTAAGCGAAATGACATCGCCTGGCTTCACAAGAATGGAGGGGATATCAACCTTCTTACCATTGAGTCTAAAGTGACCGTGAAGCACGAGCTGACGGGCCTCTTTACGGCTCGATGCCATGCCCATTCTGTAAACGACGTTATCAAGTCTTGTTTCGAGCATGGTCAGAAGATTTTCACCTGTTATTCCAGGCTTCTTCTCAGCTTTAATATAATACTGTTTAAACTGCTTTTCCTGAAGGCCATAATAGCGTTTTGCTGTCTGTTTTTCACGCAGCTGAATGCCGTATTCCTTAACCTTTATGCGCGATGCCCCGTGCTGTCCTGGAGCGTTAGGACGTCTGCTGACGGCACACTTTTCGCTCAGGCAGCGGTCGCCTTTAAGATAAAGCTTTTTGCCTTCTCTGCGGCATAGACGGCACGAAGGTCCTGTATATCTTGCCATATCTGTTGCTAATCCTTTCTATGGTTTTCCAATCAGACGCGTCTACGTTTCGGGGGTCTGCACCCGTTATGCGGAATCGGAGTCACGTCTCTGATGAGTGTAATTTGAAGTCCAGCTGCCGCAAGAGCACGAATTGCAGCTTCACGTCCTGAACCGGGTCCACGTACATATACTTCAACAGACTTGAGTCCCTGATCCATTGCAAGCTTTGCTGCATGCTCTGCTGCTGTCTGTGCTGCATATGGAGTTGATTTTCTCGAGCCCTTGAAGCCAAGTTCGCCCGAAGACGCCCATGCAATAGTATTGCCCTTTACATCTGTCATCGTGACGATAGTATTATTGAAGGTGGAGTTGATATGTGCTACGCCGACTTCAATATTTTTACGCTCGCGGCGTTTCTTAATAGCTTTCTTTGCTGTTGCTGCCATTGTTTATCGTTACTCCTTTACTTCTTCTTGTTAGCGATCGTCTTCGCCGGACCTTTTCTTGTCCTCGCATTTGTCTTTGTGCGCTGACCGCGTACCGGCAGACCTTTTCTGTGACGGATGCCGCGGTAGCAGTTAATCTCAACGAGGCGCTTGATGTTCATTGCGACTTCCCTGCGAAGATCGCCTTCAACACGATAGTTCTTTTCGATCTCGTCACGAAGTTTAGCAATTTCTTCTTCTGTCAAATCCTTCGCGCGCGTATCGGGATTTACACCCGTCTTTGCGCATATATCACGTGCGCTCTTTAAGCCCAAGCCATAAATATAAGTCAGGGCAATCTCAATGCGCTTGTTATTCGGTATGTCGACACCTGCTATACGAGCCATTTAGTTTTACCTCTCTTATTCAGCCTTTATCCTTGTCTCTGCTTATGCTTGGGGTTCTCGCAGATGACCATGACTCGGCCTTTTCTTTTGATGATTTTGCATTTATCGCAAATCTTTTTAACGGAAGGTCTTACTTTCATTTCTGTACCGTCCCCTTGTCTGTTTTATTTCAGGCGGCGGGTTATGCGTCCCTTCGTCAGGTCATAGACCGAAACTTCGACGGTCACCTTGTCGCCCGGTAGTATTCTAATGTAGTTCATGCGCAATTTTCCAGATATAACTGCTGTAACGATATGTCCGTTCGGGAGTTGTACGCGAAAGGTTGCGTTTGGCAGCGCTTCCGTCACTGTTCCCTCGAACTTTATTACATCATCCTTCGGCATTCATGCCCTCCTTGATTAGACATTAAACTCTTCAAAAATAAATTCGCTACATCCTATTGCGTATCAACAAAATTGGTACTGTCAGAGTCAGTGGAAATGCTGCGTATATATCTCCACAGCTTCTTGTTTGTAATCGAGCCACAACGGATGGCGTCTACAATCTCAGGAGTTGCCATTCCTTCCGTCAGAAGATGTTTACGCTTCTTTTTCTTTGGCGATTCGACTTTACGCAGCCTTCCGTCGGCAATATATACATAACCTTCGTCTGCAGCAGCACCGATTATAACGAATCTGCGCTTTGCGTCCCGACCGCGGAGTGAAATAACTACTTCACCTACACACTCGGCCGAAACATTAATGATTGTACTGTTGTTCGTTTCAACTCTTGCGTTATTTTTACTTTTGGGAGTCGACTTTTTAGTCATACCTGTGTTAGCAATATTATACCTTCTTCGGTGATAGCCACGGTATGCTCGTAGTGCGCCGAAAGGCCGCCGTCGGCTGTTTTAACTGTCCAACCATCAGGCATTTCCCTGACAGCTCCTGTGCCGGTGTTCACCATCGGTTCAATTGCTATGGTCATACCCGCACACAAGCGAAGTCCGTGTCCCGCACGCCCGAAATTGGGCACCTCGGGATCTTCGTGAAGCTCTTCACCAACACCGTGTCCGACATATCTTCGGACAACGGAATATCCGTGTTCAGCGCAATACGACTCGACCGCGTGTCCTATGTCGCCAATACGCGCACCTTCTTTTTTTATTGCTTCGAGGGCGCGGTAGAATGACGCTTCTGTCACCTCAATTAGTCGTTTCGCTTCATTTGACACAGCTCCGACCGGGAAAGTCCTCGCATTGTCGCCATGATAGCCGCGGAATTTTGCGCCGACATCAATCTTCACGATATCACCCTCCTCAAGGACACGCCCTTCGGAGGGGATTCCGTGAATGACCTCGTCGTTAATACTTATGCACGCGGATGCTGGAAAACCTGCGTAACCAAGGAAGGACGGCACGGCTCCACAACGCTCGATGTGGTTTCTGATGATATCATCGAGCTTTTTTGTTGTGACACCCGGACGTACATTTTCACCGGCGAGAAGTAAAGCCTCGCCAGCTATCCGTCCCGCACGTTTCATTAATTTAAGCTGTTCCGCGTTTTTTAAATGAATCATAATAATTTTTAACCCTTTAAGTAATTTTCAATCACATTAAGGGTGAGTGCTGTTGTATCTTCAAGCTTTTCCTGACCGATTACTGTCCGCAAGATGCCCTTTTCCTCGTAGTATTTGATAAGAGGCTCAGTTTGTTCGTGATAAACTTTGAGTCTGCTTTCAACTACCGAGGGTTCATCATCCTTGCGGCAGGCAAGCGGGCCACCGCAACGCGGGCATGTCTTATTATCCTCAGTCGGGTTATACTCGATATGGTAAGTCGCGCCGCATGTACAACAAACGCGTCTTCCACTCATCCTTCGAATTATAACATCATCATCAACAGCAAGATTAATTACAAGCGATATTTCCGCACCGGACTCATCGAGTGCAATAGCCTGAGCCGTGGTACGCGGGAATCCATCGAGAATGTATCCGTTTTTACAATCATCCTCGGCAAGGCGTTCTTTCATGATTCCAATGATTATATCATCGGGAACGAGTTCGCCTGCTTCCACGTACTTAGCTGCTGTTTTACCAAGTTCGGTCTGGTTTTTTATTGCAGATCGAAGAATGGCACCGGTTGATATTGCTGGTATTGAATACTTTTCAGATATTATTTCCGTTTGCGTCCCTTTTCCGGCTCCGGGAGGGCCGAGAAAGATCAGCTTAATTTGTTTATTGTTATTGTAGTGCATTTACTTCTCCGTTAAATATTACTGCAAAAAGCCGCGATAACCGCGAATCGACATCTGCGCAGCAAGATCCCTTGCGGTCTCAAGTGCAACGCCAACAACGATAAGAAGCGATGTACCACCAAAAGCAATACCGGAAATAGCGTGGTCAGTAATTATATTAGCTATAATCGGTGCTATTGCAACGACTGACAGGAAAAGAGAACCGATAAGTGTTATCTTGTTCAGAACTCTTGTAATATATTCCGCTGTCGGACGTCCCGGACGGATACCAGGAATGGAACCACCGTTATTCTTTAAGTTGTTCGCAACTTCAATCGGGTTGAAGGATATTGTGATGTAGAAATATCCGAACGCGATGATTAAAACGAACAGTATGAACGGATAGAACCAAGAGTTGCTTGATAAGAAATTAACGGTTTTATCCCAGAACGATCCATCCTTTGGCGTGATGATCATAGCCAGAGTAGCCGGAATCGCTAAAATGGAGTTCGCAAAGATAACAGGCATAACGCCAGACATATTCAACTTTATCGGAAGGTTTGAATTCTGTCCGCCATACATTTTACGGCCTATAACACGCTTTGCGTAAACAATAGGGAGACGACGCTCACTTTCTGTAATGAATACAATAAAGTATATCATCGCTATCCCGATTATTATAGCGATAATAGGCGTCAGATAGCCCATAAGCGTATGTTTGCCGAAATAATTGCGGATAGTCGTCACAGCATCAAAGCTACCGGAAACGATATTCGCAAAAAGTATTATTGAAATACCATTGCCGATACCCTTTTCATTGATTCTTTCACCGAGCCACATAACAATAGCCGAACCTGCGCAGTAGCAGGTGACTATGATAATGGCCGGGAAGAATCCTTCTACGGTTAAAAGACCGTATTTGCTGAGCATCATGTAATAACCGTAGCTTGTGATAAGCGCGAGAGCAACAGTAACATAACGTGTAATCTGCGTTATCTTTTTCTGTCCCTCAGGCCCTTCTTTTTGCAAGCGCTCAAGTGCAGGAATAGCAACTGTGAGCAGCTGCATTACGATTGATGATGTGATGTATGGCGAAATACCGAGCGCAAACAGCGTCGCCATAGAGAAGGCGCTGCCTGAGAGCAGGTTCAGGTATTCAAACATGCTCCCGGCGTTTGACTCCAGTATGCCGGAGAAGTTGTATGCGTCGATATACGGAACAGGAATTGCTACGCCAATTCTATATATAAGAAGAATGAAGAATGTGTATAAAATTTTCTTTCTGAGATCGGGTGTTTTAAACGCGTTTATTATGGGCTGAAACCAGCTAAAAAACGTCGTAAACATCTCAGATTACCTCGACTGTTCCGCCTGCGGCTTCAATCTTTTCCTTAGCCGTGGCCGAAAATACCGTTGCTCGTACATTAAGCTTCCGGTTAAGTTCGCCGTTACCGAGAACCTTTAGTCCGTCATAAGGCTTGCGAATAATTTTCTTTTCAAGCAGAGTTTCGATTGTTACTGTATCGCCATCGTTGAAAATATCAAGATCAGATACATTAACTATCGCATACTGCTTGCTGAACATATTATTAAAACCTCTTTTAGGCAGCTTCCTGTAAAGCGGGAGCTGTCCACCCTCAAATCCGGGCCTTACACCGCCACCAGAGCGAGCATTCTGACCTTTATGACCTCTGCCGGCTGTTTTACCGTTACCGGAGCCGATGCCTCTGCCCTTACGCCACGCTTTTTTTGCGGAGCCGGGAGCGGGTGAAAGTTCATGGAGCTTCATGGTTTTCCTCCTTAACAAGTAGTGCTGCGCCGCACACGACGCTTACGCCTCTTTCTTTTCCACCTTTACAAGATGGGAGAGGACTTTAACCTTGCCGGCCGTAACCGCGTCGTCTTCAACAACGGCGCTGTCGCCTATCTTGCGCAGCCCAAGTGAATATGCTGTTGCTTTCTGCTTAGGCTTACAGGCTATCAGACTCTTTACAAGAGTTACTTTAAGCATTGCTGTATCCTTACTCATTGCCAGCGCCTCCTTTAACCCTTGATAGCATCGACTGGAATTCCGCGGCTCTTAGCCACTTCTTCCGCCGTGCGCAGGGCTTTCAGACCCTCGAACGTAGCTTTTACAACGTTCACGGGGTTACGGCTGCGCAGGCACTTTGCTCTTATGTTGCGTATTCCGGCAAGTTCAAGAATTGCACGGACGGTTTTTCCTGCGATAATTCCCGTACCGGGTGCGGCAGGCTTTAGAAGCACCTTACCTGCACCATATTCCCCTATGACTTCATGAGGAATTGTCGTATCCTTTAAAGATACTGTGATCATATTCTTCTTTGCATCCTCAATGGCCTTGCGTACGGCTTCCTGTACTTCAGTTGCCTTACCAAGTCCGTAACCTACATGACCGTTGCCATCGCCGACAACCATAATTGCTGCGAATCTTGTAACACGGCCGCCCTTAACAGTTTTGCTTACACGGTTGAGGGATATTTGCTTATCTTGAAGATCAAGCGTTGCGGCATTGATTCTTTCTTTCACTGCCATTGTGTAGTATTCCTCCTGATTTTTAACCTGAAAAGCTCAGATTATACGGCTTTTCAAGGTTGTGTACAAACCGAAGTCAGAACTGCAGGCCGCCCTCGCGGGCACCCTCAGCCAGCTCCGATACACGCCCGTGATAAAGGTAGCCGCCGCGATCAAATACAACCGCTTTGATTCCCTTGTCAAGCGCTCTTTTTGCTATTATACCGCCGATTTTTCTTGCGGCTTCCTTGTTCGAGCCACTTCCCTCGAACGTTTTTTCAAGTGTTGATGCTGAAACAAGTGTTACTCCGTTTACATCGTCAATTATCTGGGCAGAGATATGCTTGTTGGAGCGGTACACGCAGAGGCGCGGGCACTCCGGCGTGCCGCTTATTTTCGCCCTTACGCGAGCGTGCCTTTTTAGGCGGGCCTTATTTTTATCCTTAATTGTGACCATTACGCTCAGCTCCTTTCTTACTTACCAGCCTTACCGGCTTTGCGGCGTATCTTTTCGCCCTCATATCTTATTCCTTTACCGTGATACGGTTCAGGCGGACGCTTTGAACGGATCTCCGCTGCTACCTGTCCGACTCTCTGTTTGTCGATACCACGAACAGTTATATTTGTTGCCGTCGGAGTTTCAAATGTAATGTTCTCCTCAGGAACGATTGTGATAGAGTGCGAATATCCAACGTTAAGAACTAAATTCTTTCCGTTCATCGAAGCTCTGTAACCGCTTCCTACGATTTCGAGCTTTTTCTCATAGCCTTGTGTAACACCGATTATCATGTTATTGATAAGCGTTCTTGAAAGGCCATGAAGTGATTTATCAAGGTTTTCATCTGTGGAGCGAGAAACCTTAATTGTAGAGCCGTCTTTTTCAACCTTGATTCTTGGATGAATCGTCATTGAAAGCGTGCCCTTAGGTCCTTTTACCGTTATAGCGTTGTTCTTTGCGATATCTACTGTAACGCCGGACGGTATTGTAATTTCTTTTCTTCCTATTCTTGACATACTATCCTCGCCTCCTTACCAGATGAACGCAAGGACTTCGCCGCCGATATGCTCTGCACGAGCCTGACGGTCGGTCATAATGCCCTTGGATGTTGATACGATAGCGATGCCAAGGCCGTTCATTACACGCGGCATGTTTTCGTAGCTCGAATATATACGAAGACCGGGCTTCGATACACGGCGCAAGCCACGGATTACGCGCTGCTTGCCATGCTCATATTTAAGTGAAATGCGAATTATCCCCTGTTTGCCGTCCTCTATGATCTGATAGCTCTTGATATAGCCTTCTGTCATAAGAATTTCGGCTATGGATTTCTTTAAATTAGACGCCGGAATATCAACCGTATCGTGACGAGCATCATTGGCGTTCCTGATACGGGTTAGCATATCGGCTATAACGTCTGAAATCTGCATTTATTTGCTTCCTCCTGTGCAAGTCTCTTTATCTTGCTGCCGCTTATCTTCGCGGCTGTCCCACCCGGGGTTAAAGAATGTTTTCTTTCCTTTCGGGCAGCGGATATTTTTGTTCTTACGAACCCGCCCTTACCAGGACGCTTTCTTAATTCCGGGAATTTGGCCCTTATATGCGAGTTCGCGGAAGCAGATACGGCAAATACCGTATTTGCGCAGATAAGCGTGGGGACGGCCACAGATCTTGCAGCGATTATATTTTCTTGTTGAAAAGCGCTGCTCTCTTTTCTGTTTATAAATCAATGAGGTTTTAGCCATTATCTGTTATCCCCCGATTATTGTTTCTCAAACGGAGCGCCCAAGAGTCTGAGAAGCTCGCGCGCTTCTTCGTCTGTTTTTGCTGTCGTAACGAATACAATACTCATTCCGCGTATTTTATCAACTTTATCGAACTCGATTTCCGGGAATATAAGCTGTTCCTTAAGACCAAGCGAATAGTTTCCGCGGCCATCAAATGAATTTGCGCTTATACCTTTGAAGTCGCGTACTCGCGGCAGCGCAAACATAAACAGCTTATCTACAAATTCGTACATTCTGTCGCCGCGTAATGTAACCTTCGCACCTATTTTCATTCCTGCACGAACTTTGAAGTTCGCAACAGACTTTTTAGCGAGCGTTGGTACCGCACGCTGGCCTGTAATCATCGTAAGCTCTGATATTACGTTTTCAAGAGCCTTTGGATTGTCCTTCGCATCGCCGCAGCCGACGTTAACGACTACTTTAACGAGCTTAGGAATCTGCATTGGGCTTTTATACTCGAAGCGCTTCATTAAAGCTGGAGCAGCTTCGTTTTTATATATTTCCTTAAGTCTTACTACTGCCATTACACTGCCTCCGATCAAAGCTTAGAGCCGCATTTTGCACAAACACGGTACTTTACGGACTTGCCATCCTTGCCTTCTTCGATCTTGTGCTTTATTCTGACACCGCGTTCACATTTCGGGCAGTATAATTGCACTTTAGACGCATAAATAGCGCCTTCAACTTCAACAATACCGCCTGTATCGCCCTGCTTCTTCGGCTTCAGGTGCTTATGAACAATGTGAACACCTGAAACAATGACTTTGCCTTCCTTCGGAGAGACTGCTGTCACTTTACCGCGCTTGCCTTTATCATTTCCGGAGATAACGACGACGGTGTCATCCTTTTTTATATCTAAACTATGTTTCATTATTGCACCTCCGTCATAGCACTTCCGGAGCAAGCGACAGAATCTTTAAAAATTCCTTGTCGCGAAGCTCACGGGCAACCGGTCCAAATATACGTGTGCCCTTTGGGTTTTTATCTTCATTAATTATTACGGCTGCATTTTCATCAAAGCGTATCGTTGTGCCATCACGGCGTTTCAAACCATGAACTGTTCTAACGATAACAGCTTTTACAACGTCGCCTTTCTTGACGTCGCCACCCGGTGTAGCCTTCTTAACGCTACAGACAACGACATCACCTATATTGGCATAACGTCTACCAGTACCGCCAAGAACTCGAATGCAAAGCAGCTCTTTGGCACCGGTGTTATCGGCAACCTTTAAATATGACTCTTGTTGAATCAATTTATAGCACCTTCCCTGTCCTTATTTCGCTTTTTCAATGATTTCGACAACCCGCCATCTCTTTGTCTTAGAAAGGGGTCTTGTCTCCATCACAACTACGCGATCACCGATGCCGCATTCGTTATTTTCGTCGTGTACATGGAGCTTTTTCGTGCGCTTCACTATCTTACCGTACAAGGGAGAGCGTACGTTGTCCTTGATCGCGACGACGACCGTCTTATCCATCTTGTTTGATACAACGACGCCGGTGCGCGTTTTACGCATTCCGCGTGTTTTATTTTCTGTATTGGCCATTTTGTCGCGTCCTCCTTATGCGTTTTTCTCGTGAAGCACGGTCATTACACGCGCGATATCGCGCTTGACATCCACGATTCTATGTGTATTTTCAAGCTGGTTAATCGCGTGTTGGAAACGGAGGTTGAATAGCTCGCTTTTAAGCTCCGCGAGCTTGTTTTCAAGCTCCTCGGAGGTCATTGCTCTGAGTTCGCTTGCTTTCATCGATTATACCTCCCCTTCACTTTCGAGCTGCTGCCGCGTCATAAACTTACATTTTATCGGAAGCTTATACGAGGCCAGACGCATTGCCTCCCGTGCTATGTCTTCCGTAACGTCGCCCATCTCGAATAATACTCTGCCCGGTTTAACGACAGCTACCCAGTACTCTGGGGAACCTTTACCGGAACCCATTCGTGTTTCAGCTGGTTTTACTGTAATCGGTTTATCCGGGAATATCTTTATCCAAACCTTACCGCCGCGGCGTGTATAACGTGTCATAGCAATACGTGCGGCTTCGATCTGGTTACTTGTTATCCAGGCTGGCTCAAGTGCAACAAGACCATACTCACCGTTTGTAATCTTGTTGCCGCGCTGAGCTCTACCCTTCATACGTCCGCGCTGTACGCGTCTGTACTTTACTCTTTTCGGCATCAACATGATTTATTTTCTGCCTCCCTCTTTCGCACCTTTGTTCCCGGCATTACCTGCGCCCTTGTTTCCACCGCGTGAGCCACGTCTACCTCCCTCACGGCGATCGCCTTCATGCTTCTGGCGATGGGATGCTGCAGGTGTTTCAGATACAGTGCGCTGGATTTCGGGAAGAACTTCGCCTTTGTATATCCAGACCTTAACACCTATCTTACCGTATGTTGTATGAGCTTCCCAAAAACCATAGTCAATGTCTGCGCGCAGTGTCTGAAGCGGGATAGTGCCCTCGTGATAATGCTCGGTGCGAGCAATCTCGGCACCGCCGAGACGGCCGCTGCAGGATACTTTAATTCCTTTAGCGCCGCATTTCATCGCTCTTGCTATTGCCTGCTTCATTGCACGGCGGAATGAAATTCTGCGTTCAAGCTGGCTTGCAATATTCTCAGCGACGAGCTGAGCATTTAAATCGATTGGTTTTACCTCGATTACGTTAACTGAAGCAGGCATGCCAGCTATCTTTTCAATATCAGTTTTTAATTTGTCTATTTCTGCACCGCCGCGGCCAATCACCATGCCGGGCTTTGCGCAGTGAATGAATACTTTGATTCTTCCGTTAGCGCGCTCAATTTCAATCTTAGGAATGCCAGCAAGCTTAAGCTTTTCTTTCAAGTATTTCCTAAGGTTGTAGTCGGAAACGAGAATGTCGCCGAATTTCTCGTCGGAGGCGTACCATCTCGAGTCCCAATCTCTAATAATACCCACGCGCATGCCGTGAGGATTTACTTTTTGACCCATACTTTAGTTGTTTGCCTCCTTCTTATTCTCTTTCCTTAACTTTCACTGTGATGTGACAGGTGCGCTTCAGAATTACGTCAGCGCTGCCCTTTGCACGCGGCATAAGGCGCTTCATTGTCGGGCCGGGGCAAACGTAGCATTCAGAAATATAAAGTTTTCCACCGTCCATCTCGTGGTTGTTTTCGGCATTAGCGCGTGCGCTTTTAAGCAACTTAATAAGGTCAGGGCAAATAGCTTTCCTCGTGTTCTTGAGGATGCCCATCGCTACATCTATGTCTTTACCACGTATAAGTTTTAAAACATTTACAACCTTTCGTGGTGACACGCGTATATATTTGAGGTGTGCTACAGCTTCCATTTATCTATTTTTGACCTCCGTATGTTCTATTTGTATTAATTGTTCTGCGCTTAAGAGCCTGTGTTGGAGGTCTTAGAGCCTGAATGCCCTCTGAAGGTGCGTGTTGGCGCAAACTCACCGAGCTTGTGGCTTACCATCTCCTCCGTGATATACACCGGAACATGCTTTCTGCCGTCGTGAACGGCTATTGTGTGGCCGACAAACTCGGGATATATTGTCGAGTCACGGCTCCACGTCTTGAGGACCTTCTTCTCGCCTTTTTCGTTCATGGCGCATATCCTTGCATACAGCTTAGGTTCGACATAAGGCGCTTTCTTTAAGCTTCTGCTCATTTATCGTTTGTCCTCCTTATTTGCCGTTTCTGCGCTTCAGAATGAATTTATTCGTGCGCGCGTTCTGCTTTCTTGTCTTATAACCGAGAGCAGGCTTGCCCCACGGTGTAAGCGGACCGGGATGTCCGATCGGAGCTTTACCTTCACCACCACCATGCGGGTGATCGACCGGGTTCATGACTGAACCGCGAACTGTCGGGCGTATTCCCATATGACGCTTTCTACCGGCTTTGCCTATCTTAACGTTCTGATGATCGATATTGCCTACCTGACCGATCGTAGCGCGGCAATCAAGGCGTATATATCTCATCTCACCGGAGGGGAGACGTATTGCTGCATAGCCGTTCTCTTTCGAGAGAAGCTGGGCCTGGGAGCCTGCAGCGCGTACAAGCTGTGCTCCCTTACCGGGGTAAATTTCGATGTTGTGGATATACGTACCGTCCGGTATGTTTACCATCGGGAGTGTATTGCCCGGTTTGATATCAATATTTGCGCCGGAATAGAGAACGTCTCCATCCTTAACGCCAACAGGAGCTATGATATAGCTCTTCGTACCGTCTTCATACTTAAGAAGGGCGATATATGCACTGCGGTTAGGATCATATTCGATACCGATAACCGTTGCAGGACCTTCCTTCTGACGCTTGAAGTCTATTATGCGGTATTTAACCTTATTACCGCCGCCCTTATGACGTACTGTTATCTTACCGGCGTTGTTGCGTCCGGCTTTCTTCTTCTTTATGACAACAAGCGTCTTTTCAGGTGTAAATTTCGTGATCTCCTCAAATGACGCAACTGTCATATTGCGTCTACCGGGAGTTATCGGCCTATATTTTATCGTTGCCACTTTTCAATTCCTCCCGTCATCAATATAGCCCTTCAAAGAACTCTATCGGCTTTGAGTCCTTCTTGAGCGTTACAATTGCTTTCTTCCACGCAGAGGTGTAGCTATAATGCTGACCGTATCTCTTCGGCTTTCTCTTCATTGAGACTGTGTTGACACTTTCAACCTCAACACCGAAAAGTTTTTCAACGGCAGTCGCGATCTCCGGCTTTGTAGCTTTTCTCGCAACTTTAAATGTGTATTTCTTATCGCTCATCCTCGCCATGCTTGCTTCTGTAATAACAGGAGCAAGGATAATATCTTCTGCGTACTTCATTATGCGTAAACCTCCTCAATTTTTTCGACCGCGCCGCGCGTCACAATGAAGGAGTCGCAATTGATGATGTCAAAAGCGTTGAGAGTGTTGTATGAAGCTGTTTTAACATTCGGGATGTTTGCGAATGACTTAAGTGTCATCTTATCAGCTTCATCAAGAACGACAAGAGCTTTCTTCTTTGCGCCGACAGCAGCAAGCATGTTGGCCATCGTCTTTGTCTTGTAATCCTCGGACACAATCTTGTCAACAACAATCATGTCGCCGTCAGCAACTTTTGAGGAAAGTGCACTGTACAACGCAATACGCTTTACCTTTTTATTAATGGTGACACGGTAGCTACGAGGCTTCGGCGCGAACACTATGCCACCGTGAGTAAACTGGGGAGCACGGCGAGAACCTTGTCTTGCACGTCCTGTACCCTTCTGTCTCCAGGGCTTTCTGCCGCCACCCGAAACTTCCGAGCGAGTCAGCGCGGACTGCGTACCCTGCCTTTGGTTGAGCAGATACGCTCTAACGTATGAATGGAGGACCGCGCCGTTTACCTCGGCAGTGAATATTTTATCGGACAGGGCGATTTCACCGACTTCACGGCCCGCCATGTCTACGACTTTTAAGTTTGGCATTTCTTATTCCTCCTCTTCCTCAGGCTTTAACGCTGTCGCGAATAAAAACGATTCCGCCCTTCGCACCGGGAACAGCTCCCTTGACGGCTATAAGGTTCTTCTCCGCGTCAACCTTTATAACGGTAAGGTTTTGAACGGTTACTCGTTCATTTCCGTACTGGCCTGCCATCTTTTTGTTTTTAAATACTCTCGACGGTGTCGAGTTGGCACCCATAGAACCGACTTCGCGGTGTACAGGGCCTGTACCGTGTGACATTCTGATTATGTGATGTCCCCATCTCTTAACAGCGCCAGTAAATCCACGGCCTTTTGTTATGCCTGTAACATCAACTTTTTCACCAGGCGCAAATGTATCGACCGAAACCACGTCGCCGACAGAATACTTGTCAGCGTCATCAAGTCTGAATTCTTTCAGATGGCGCTTGACTGTAACTCCGGCCTTCTTAAAGTGACCGGCCTTGGGTTTTGAGACTTTGCTTTCCTTCATATCAAGGAAGCCGAGCTGCACGGCACTATAACCGTCGTTTTCGGCAGTCTTCTTCTGAACTACAGGGCACGGTCCAGCTTCAATGACTGTTACCGGAATCATGTTGCCGGCTTCGTCGAAAATCTGGGTCATACCAAGCTTTTTACCGATAATGCCTTTTTTCATTTTACCTGTATTTCCTCCGTCAGGTTATTGGTTGGCGCGTTAGTTTCGCAGGGCGCCACCCCGCACGCGTCAACATGACCTTTTCCAGCAAACGCTTACAATTTAATATAAGTATTTGCTGATATTGGCTTATTTACAGCTTCTTCACCGAAATGTCGCGATCAGAGCTTGAACTGAACATCAACACCAGCGGGAAGCTCGACCTTCATAAGCGCATCAACCGTTTTCTGAGACGGTTTTTTGATTTCGATCAGGCGCTTGTGGGTTCTCTGCTCAAACTGCTCACGGGAGTCCTTATACTTATGGACAGCGCGCAGTATCGTTACGATTTCCTTTTCTGTGGGGAGCGGTATCGGTCCGGAAACCTCTGCGCCATTTCGCTTAGCCGCTTCAACTATCTTTGCAGCAGCTGCATCCACAAGCGTGTGATCGTAACCTTTCACGCGAATTCTGATCTTGTCGCTTGCCGACATGTTTCATCCTCCTTGTTATTTCGTTTCACGGAGGGCGATGCTGTACACGGCGCCGTGTGTATGTTTGCCACTCCAAAAAACGAATCCGCAGCTTACAGTCTATGGTGACCATAAGCACATCGGATGCATCAAATACTAATTAAAGTGTCAGCGCATCACACACGTTCTGTGTAAACTCTGGTCCGCCCGGCTCAAGGCCGGACATACTCCGCGGAAATTCCCCGCCGAAACGGTGGCAACCTTCCGCATCATCGCACACCAAGCTCATCTATTCTATCACGTGTTTCTTTGAATATCAAGTTTTTTTTATATTTTTATCGTACAATATCAAATTTTATATGTAGAAATTTATTGGTTTCAGACGGTGCATTTTTGTATATTATGTACAATCCCGTCATATCGTCACGTGTACCATACACGAAAGTGCACCCGGGAGGTGGTTCCCCTCCCGGGTGCACTGTATTCAAAACAACAGTATCTGATTTAATTGCTTATTTAAATCAGCCTGTATAAACCTGCTTCAGAACACCATCGACATAGCCGTATACGGCGTTCGGCTTAACGATGAGGGTTACATGATACCATTGATTCATCTCGTACTTATCGTCGATCTGTGTTCCGGTAGACTTAGATCCTTCGAAGATTGTTTCGTAAGCCGTCTTGCTATTGCCCCAACCACCGAGGTTCCACATGACGTAGTTCTTATCGTCTTTACCATTGAAGAATACAAGCCATGCTTCGGCACCGCTGTCACGGCGTACGTCAACTTCAATTGTGTAGTTCGTATAATTTTGATTGCCTATACTGTCAGCAACCATGACAACGCAGCCGGAATATGCTGCAGTATTGAGCTTCAGAACCTTGCCATGCTCTTCATCATCATCCTCAATTACCCAGTAGTCGGTCCAGGCATCTATAGTGCCCCAGCTACCACCGCTATACTGCTTCGGAACGAAATCTCTTGTAAGAGATTCAGGATCGCTGAAGTCGTTCTGATAAAGGATTTCGCCAGTCTCATTGCTCTTAACAACGAGGTTATCCCAAGACTGAGCTGTCAGCCATGAACCGAGACCGACGCCGCCCCAGTATGCATCTTCCGGATCATACTCTTTGTAGAGCGAGAATATCAGCGTGCTGGCTACATAAATATCGATATCTTCGCGCTTCATGTTAATGCCTACCGCGAACCACTCATCAAGCTTTGCCTTGTACGGCATGGAATCAACAAGAGACTTGTTGCCATTTTCAACACGATAGACATTTAGTTTGGTGTTGTTTTCTGCACCAATCTCAAGCGCAAAGTAATTCTTCGAATCAACGTAACCGAAGTAAATTACAGCACCGCCCTGGCCAATGTCACTGATCATGACTCTGACCGAATATTGCAGATAGTTCCACTTCGGATCGCCAAAGTAAACGAGCGATCCGACTGATGACGGATCTTCAAATGCCAAAACATAATCCGCCTCGGCACCTTCTGCCTCTTCAAGAGCTTTTACTGAAAAGTCATTTGTGTCCTTATCCCATGAATATCCGGAATAGACATCGTAGTTCATGCCTTCAAGCGGATTTTCACCGGAAAAGTCGTTCTCGTAAAGTACTAACTTGTTTTTAATTGACGAAATCTTGATTTTGTCGAAATAAACAGTAGCACCAAGCGATCCTACACCTGCAGCGCCCGGGAACTTAGCGTCCGGATCAGGTTCATATGTAGGTTCAGTTTCTTCTTCCGTATCCTTCTCGTCATCTGACGGTTGAGTATTGGAACCCGGAGCATCCGTGTCATCCGTCAAAGATTCGATCGGAGTTTTGTCACCATCACCACAGCCGTAAATAGCCAGTGGCATTACAAGCATCAGAATCGCAAGGAATAATGCTGTAATTTTTTTGTTCATTTTTACCTCCATGCAAATTAAAAAATTTCGTTATATAAGAATGGAGTCCATTATATAAGACTGTCCTCCAGTTCTTATTGTTCCATTTTGTGGACAAATATTGTTGTAAATGTAATTTTAATGCACACGATGATATTTACTTGTGCATTTTTATAGTAAATGTTTACAACAATACACAAAATGACAACTCGTTTTTGTATTATATATCATATCACACGCACTTTATAAAGTCAACAAGAATCAATTTGATTTATTAATACAATTTATATAAAATATGAATTAGATTTCTCAATAACCATTAATTTGTTTCAGTTTTATAAAAACAACACTAATATACATCTTTAATATGTAGCATTAGTATAAAACATTGCCGATATTATTGTAACAATTCCTTTATAATTACTTCATTTTCATCACCGTATGATATGCATGACACCTTTGCGTGAATTTATCTTACCTCTCACAAATGATAATGTTAGCGCATAAATAATCACTATCATTTATATTAGCAGAGTTTATGCCATTTTCACCCCTCTTAAAAATTATTCACTTAAATTTTAAATTATTTATAATTATTCATCCTTTTATACTTTTAGTTGAAATTCTATAAAATAATTTTCTTTGAAAGGCTTATATTGTCTGTTATTCCGAAATTGATAAAATGTGTTGATTTGAATATTTATTTGTGATATTCTTACTAAAAATTAAATTTAAAAAATGTTAGGAGGCTGCGAAAATCCATGAAGACAAAAAGCATTTTCACTGGTGTTGCAACTGCTTTAATTACACCAACAACGAAAGACGGTGTGGATTATAAAAAATGCGGCCTTCTAATTGACCGTCAAATTGAAGCCGGAATAAATGCACTTGTTATATTAGGTACGACAGGCGAAAGCTCCACTCTTTCTGATGCCGAACGCCGCGAAGTCATGCGTTTCGCCGTCGAACACACAGCAGGGCGCGTCCCTGTGATCTGCGGAACAGGCTGTAACAATATTCAAACGGCAATTAAGCAAACCGAGTATGCTTCAAGCATTGGCGCAGATGCCGTTCTCGTCGTCACCCCTTATTACAATAAAGCTACTCAACGCGGTCTTGTTGAAAGTTACTTTGCAATCGCTGACGCAAGCACAGTACCGGTCATTCTTTATAACGTACCGTCAAGAACCGGTGTTTCAATCGAACCGGAAACATACCTGAAGCTCGCGCAACACCCGCGCATTGTCGCTGTGAAGGAAGCATGTGGAAATATTTCACGTGTTGCTGATACTCTTGCCCTGGCCGGCGACATGCTTGATGTATATTCAGGGGAAGACGATCAAATCGTGCCGATACTTTCCCTTGGCGGCAAGGGTGTTATTTCTGTACTTTCAAATGTTGTTCCTGAAGTCGTTGTCGATATGTGCGACAGCTTTTTCGCCGGCAATATACAGCGGGCTTCTCAGCTTCAATTGAAGTACTTACCGCTCATAAGAGCTCTATTTTCAGAGGTAAATCCGATACCGGTAAAGGCAGCAATGTCAAAGCTTGGCTATTGCGAGAATTATCTGCGCTTACCGCTCACTCCTATGGAAGACGGGGCGCGTGAAAAACTTTTCGCCTGCATGCGTAAACTTGGCATAATTGCTTGATTTGTTATCATTTATTATAATGCGGCAGGTGAAAAATGAATATGAAGATTATTGTAAACGGCGCCGGCGGGCACATGGGACGTGAAGTTGTCCGCCTGATTCAAACAGGACATAGAGATGCTACTCTTGCGGCTGCTGTAGATCCGGTCGGCGGAGAAGGCTTTTACACGTCGCTTTTCGCTTATGAAGGAAACGCGGACTGCATAATAGACTTTTCACACCATACATCAGCCGGTGTTTTAACGGAGTATGCCACAAGACGTGGCATACCTCTCGTCATTGCAACGACAGGTCACACCGAAAGTGAAAAACGCTACATCAATCAGGCTGCGCGTTATATTCCCGTATTTTATTCCGGGAACACATCGCTCGGCATTGCTGTCTTGCGCGGCCTTGTACGCCAAGCGGTTGAAATGTTCCCCGGCGCAGATATTGAAATAATCGAGCGCCATCATAACAGAAAGATTGACGTACCATCGGCAACAGCGCTGATGCTTGCTGATTCGGTGAAATCCGTACGGCATAATGCCGTACCGCTTGTCGGTCGTCACAATGATGGCGTGCGCAGCAGAAATGAAATTGGTATTCACTCGCTTCGCATGGGCAATACTGTCGGTATTCATGAAGTTATAATATCAACAGCTTACGAAACGCTGACACTGCGCCACGAAGCGCACGACCGTGCGCTTTATGCGGAGGGCGCTCTCACTGCCGCCGAGTTCATTATCGGCAAAAAGCCCGGTCTTTATAATATGAGCGATATTTTCGGTTAAGATCGTGGAGGAGACGGCATTACCATATGGATGTACACACAAGCATGAACGCTAATCGTATAACAGAAATCCGCTTCACAAAGATGCACGGTATCGGGAACGATTATATATATATTGATTGTACAAACGGCGAGCCATCTGACCCGCCCGCTCTTGCGCGGGCGATGTCCCCTCGCCGTTTTTCTGTCGGCTCCGACGGGCTTATTCTCATTTGCCCGTCAGACGTCGCCGACGCTAAAATGCGCATGTTTAACGCCGACGGTAGCGAGGGCAAGATGTGCGGCAACGGCATACGCTGTGTCGGCAAGTTCATTTACGATAAAGGGATAAAACGAAAACGTTCGCTTGATATCGAAACAAAAAGCGGTATCAAGCATCTCGAACTATCAATCGGAAAAGACGGACTCGTAGATTCTGTACGAGTCGACATGGGCAAATACTCAATTCTGCCGGCAGATATACCGGTTTTAAGCGACAAACCGCTTATCTCATCGCCAATTGTTGTTGACGGGCGCGAATATCGTGTCACGGCTGTATCAATGGGCAACCCCCACGCTGTCATTTTTGTTGATGACACAGAAAATCTCCCCCTTTCGCAGATAGGACCGCTTTTTGAACATCACCATATTTTTCCGGAGCAGACGAACACTGAATTTGTCCGGTTAATTGACGAAAAAACGCTTCTTATGCGAGTATGGGAGCGCGGCAGTGGGGAAACTTTTGCCTGCGGAACCGGTGCATGTGCCGTCGTTGCAGCATCAATTGAAAACGGCATATGCCGAGCTGGTGATGAGATAACTGTAAAACTGCTCGGTGGTGACCTTAAAATAACATGCCTTGACGACCACACCGTTTTTATGACCGGTCCTGCGACAACAGTATATGAAGGAGTTTATTACTATGAGCATTAAGCTTAATGATAATTATAATAATGTAAAGAAAAGTTACCTTTTTTCAGAAATCGGGCGGCGCGTGCGTACTTACCGCGAAGCTCATCCGGATTCAAACGTCATAAGTTTAGGGATTGGCGACGTTACGCTTCCGCTGACGCCGACAGTCATAGCTGCGCTTCATTCCGCAACAGATGAAATGTCAAAAAAAGAGACATTCCGCGGATATGCACCGGAGTATGGTTATGATTTTGCGCGCAATGCCATAGTGTCTCATTACGCCGAATATGGCGTTACGCTGTCGCCTGATGAAATATTCGTAAGCGACGGGGCAAAGAGCGATCTCGGCAACATTGTCGAAATTTTCGGTGATAATGAAGTCTTGATCCCCGACCCTGTTTACCCTGTAAACTATGATTCGAACGTAATGAGCGGCCGCCGCATCTCTTTTATAAACGCAACGAAAGAGAATAATTTTCTGCCGATGCCTGATGAGCTCCCTCGCCGCAGCATGATTATTTATATGTGCTCTCCAAACAACCCGACAGGCGCTGTATATTCAAAAGAACAGCTTAAAAAATGGGTTTCATTCGCTCGTGAGACAGAATCGGTCATCATTTTCGACTCAGCATATGAAGCGTACATCAGCGGCAACTACCCGCACAGCATATATGAGGTTGACGGTGCAAAATCATGCGCCATTGAGATATGCAGTTTATCAAAAACAGCCGGCTTTACCGGCGTCCGCTTCGCATGGACTGTTATGCCGTCTGAACTGATAATAAACGGCGTACAACTTGCCCAGATGTGGGCGCGACGGCAGGCAACGAAATTCAACGGCGTATCATACATCATACAGCGTGCCGCTGCAGCGGCTCTTTCACCTGAAGGTATGGCTGAATGCCGCGAGCTTGTAAGCTATTATATGAAAAACGCATCAATCCTCTCCTCCGTTTTGAAGGAAAAAGGCATCTGGTACACAGGCGGCGTCTCATCACCCTATCTGTGGCTCAAGTGTCCCGACGGTTATGATTCGTGGAGCTTTTTTGACTACCTTTTGAACAATGCAGAAGTTGTCGGTACCCCCGGTTCCGGTTTTGGCGCACAGGGGGAAGGATATTTCCGTCTTACCTCATTTGGCAGCCGTGAAGCAACGGAAGAAGCTGCTTCCCGGCTGAGGAGAGTGCTTTAATATAGTATAATAAGGAAGAAAAAATAAAATGATATGCAATAATATCTCAGTTAACGAAAAAGGACATCTCACCTTTGCAGGGCAAGACACTACCCTTCTTGCTGAGCGTTACGGAACGCCACTTTATCTGCTTGATGAAGACAGAGTTCGCGAAAACTGCCGTACTTACGTCCGTTCACTGAGCGAAAACTTCTCTGACTCCCTCCCGCTTTACGCAAGCAAAGCACTTTGCTTTAAGAAAATATATAATATAGTAGCCGACGAGGGCATGGGCATTGATATCGTTTCATCAGGGGAACTTTATACTGCTGTAAAGGCAGGTTTCCCTATGGAGCGCGCTTATTTCCACGGCAATAATAAAACTCCGTATGACGTTGCATTTGCAATGGAGCATGGCGTCGGATATTTTGTCTGTGATAACCCATCAGAGCTTAAACTAATCGATAACGAAGCAGCAAGGCGAGGAATCCGCCAGAAAATTCTTCTCCGCTTAACACCGGGAATAGATCCGCACACGCATAAAGCGATAACAACAGGCAATATTGACTCAAAATTCGGCGAAGCAATTGAAACAGGACAAGCTGAAGATTTCGTTGCCGCAGCACTTTTGTGTAAAAATATCGATGTACGCGGATATCACTGCCACATCGGCTCACAGATATTTAATGACGGGCCATTTTCGGCGGCGGCTATAAAAATGCTGAGGTTTTCCGCTATAATAAAAAGAAAGTATGGCTTTGAAGCGCCGGAGCTTAACCTCGGCGGTGGATTTGGCGTGCGTTACATCGAACAGCACCCGAAAATCGACTGTGCGGCTGAAATTAAGAAGCTGGCTGTTACAATCAAAAATACATGTGCCACGCTCGGTCTGCGCGAACCAAAGATACTGATGGAGCCAGGTCGGAGCATTGTTGCCGACGCAGGCATGACGCTTTACACCATCGGCTGTGTAAAAGAAATACCGGGGTTTAAAAATTACGTATCAGTTGACGGTGGCATGGCGGACAACCCCCGGTACGCCCTTTACCAAGCTGAATATACTGCTTACATCGCCAACCGTGCGGCACAGAGAGGCAACTTTGTCTGCACGATTGCAGGCTGCTGCTGCGAAAGCGGCGATATAATCGGGGAGAATTTTGTTCTGCCGAAGCCCAGCCCCGGTGACATACTTGCCGTTTGTACCACGGGCGCATATAACTATTCGATGGCGTCAAATTATAACCGATTGCCACGCCCGCCGATTGTAATACTCCGTGGCGGTGAGTCTTATATCGGCGTCAAGCGTGAAACATTTGATGACCTAATCGCAAACGATGTATAAAACAATGCATAAAAAGACGCGGCGGTTCCGCGTCTTTTTTTTTACTTATTTGCTTTATAAATCAGCCAGCTTATGCTCACGGCTCACACTTCCGTCGCATACTCGGCGCCATGTGAAGGTGCCGTCCTCGTATATGATATAGCTGTTCTCAGAATCAGACTTTGGAATTGAGACAGAACCGGGGTTTATATAAAGTACCCCTTCTCTTTCGGTGCATTCCGGGACGTGTGTATGCCCAAAGAGAAGCACCGTTCCGGGTTGAGGCTCGGGCACAAGCGACGGGTCGTTTGCATGACCGTGCACCGCATACATGACACGCTTTCCATCATAGATGACAGCATAGCTGGCCATTATGGGAAAGTGCAACATAAGAGTGTCAACTTCCGCATCACAATTACCGCGAACAGCGATTATTTTTGACGCTTCTTCGTTGAGAAGACTGGCGACTTCTGCCGGTGCGTAGTCGCGCGGGAGCGCGTTACGCGGCCCGTGATAGAGTATATCGCCGAGAAGCAACATATGTGTTGCGCCTGACTCGCGAAAATGCTCAACTAAAAGCTTACAAAAGTACGCTGAACCATGCAGGTCAGAAGCTATAAACAGTTTCATGTCACACTCTCCCACCTTTTATTCTTACTTTATTGCTTCGCAGGCCGGCAGAACCTTCTCACGGAAGAAATTGCGCGCTTTATCGGCTGTTATTGTGTACTTCGTGCCGTTAAGCGACACAGAAACACCGGGCTTTGAGCAGTTTTTCATGCAGAAATCAGCGTGGAAATCGATCTTGTCGTGCAGGTTATACTCCTCGATCAAATGTGTAAATGACTGAACGACGTTATATGCGCCGGCGAGGTGACAAACGCTACCTATGCATACCGAAAGATCAACCATTTCCATTTTCTCAACCCTCATCCTTTCCATGTGAGCAGCAACCGTAATGAACGTGAAGCAGCTCGTGAACACGCCCCTTGAGTATGCCGCTGTAAAGCGACATCATGAGCGGGTTTTCCTCAGAACGTCTGATACCGGATACGCGGTCAGCAGCATAAAGGCCTTCCCCGCGCTCACGGCGGCCACGCATTGAAGCAAGCGGCTGTCCGGCTCCGTTTACACAACCGCCGGGGCAAGCCATAACCTCAACAAGGTCAAAGTGTTCGCCATTCTTAACGCGCTCGATGATCTTTTCTGCATTATGAAGACCGCTGACAATAGCAATGCGAAGTGTTTTATCGCCATACGGGAGTTCTAATTCTTTGATTCCATCCATACCGCGAACGCCGGAAGCGGCAGTCGCCGTGAGCGACGCGCGTGACTTGTCAGTTGTAACGCGGCGAAGAACAGCTTCGGTTACGCCACCCGTTACACCAAATATAACACCGGCGCCGGACATAGTGCCAAACGGCATATCAACGGCCTCGGGTTCAATCTCATCAAAGATGATACCGGATTCTTTTATCATTCTGACGAGCTCCTGCGTCGATATAACGGCGTCAACATCCGGTTTGCCATCACGCTTGAATTCAGGGCGTTCGGCTTCAAACTTCTTTGCTGTACACGGCATGACAGCCACGTGGAAAAGATCTTTTGACGAATGTTTGCTTTCCTCTTTTAGTATTGATGCAAACATCTGCATCGGGGAGCGGCAAGTCGAAACATTCGGCATAAGCTCGGGATACTTTCTTTCTACAAAGTTTATCCATGCCGGGCAGCATGAAGTAAAGAGCGGGAGCTTTTCACCGGATTCAAGCCTACCTATAAACTCTTCGGATTCTTCAAGAACCGTCAGGTCTGCAGCAGTCGATGTGTCATAAACCTCATCAAAACCGATTCTGTGCAGAGCGGCAACGATTTTACCCATCGCGTTGTCGCCTTCCTTCATGCCGAATTCACGGCCGAGAGCAACGCGGACAGCCGGTGCTATCTGCACGGAAACCTTTGTGTTGCCGGAACGCAGAGCAGCCCATACGCGGTCGGTATCGTTTCTTACAGTAATTGCTCCTGTCGGGCAAACAGCCGCACACTGACCGCAGCCAACGCAGGGAGATTCGGAAATCGGCTTATTAAACGCCGTGCTTATTCTCATCTTCGAGCCACGGTAAGCGTAATCTATTGCACCGACGTTTTGAATTTCGTTGCACATGCGTACGCAGTCACCGCAAAGTATGCACTTGCTGGGGTCGCGCACGATGCAGGGTGATGAAGTGTCACGCTTTTGCTCAGGGGCAGTGTTCGGGAAGCGGACACCCTCAATATTAAAGCGTATAGCAAGCTCCTGCAGTTTGCAGTTTCCGCTCTTTTCACATGTTGTGCAGTCACGGCAGTGGTTTGCAAGCAGAAGCTCAAGAATCATCTTGCGATATTTGCGAAGACGCTCGGAATTTGTCTTTATAGACATACCGGGACGGGGCGGCGTTGAGCAAGCAGCTTCAAGCACACCGCGTTCGTTTTCTACCATGCACATGCGGCATGCGCCGTATACGGAAAGTTCGGAATAATAGCAGAATGTCGGCATGCTGATACCGACTTTACGGATCAGCTCAAGTAGATTCTTTTCATTCCCGATTTCTACCGGGATGCCGTCAATAGTCATTGATGCTCGGCTCATCGTCAGCCCTCCTTAATAGCATGGAACGGACATGAATTGACACAAGCTTCGCATTTTATGCACTTGGACTGGTCAATCACAAATGGTTCCTTTATTTTACCTGATATTGCACCCACAGGGCATACACGCGAGCACTTTGAACAGCCGCGGCAAAGCTCTGGGTTGATTGTTATCTTAATTAAGCTCTTGCACCTACCTGTCGGGCAAACGCCATTAACGTGTGCAACATATTCGTCGCGGAAGTACTGAAGCGTACTGCGGACAGGGTTCGGCGCTGTTTTGCCAAGACCGCAAAGCGCCGTCGAGATAATCATATCCGCAAGCTCGGAGAGTGTATCAATGTCACTTTCCTCACCCTTACCTGCTACAATTCGCTCAAGTATTTCAAGCATACGCTTTGTACCTTCACGGCACGGCACGCACTTACCGCATGACTCGTTTTGAGTGAAGTTCATAAAGAAGCGGGCAACTTCAACCATGCACGTATGCTCGTCCATAACGACAAGTCCGCCGGAGCCGATAATAGCCCCAACATTTTTAAGCGAATCAAAGTCAAGCGGCAGGTCAAGATGTTCCTTTGTCAAGCATCCGCCTGACGGCCCGCCGATCTGAACAGCTTTAAATTCAGCGCCACCGCGGCAGCCGCCGCCGATGTCATATATAATTTCGCGGAGCGTCGTACCCATCGGAACTTCAATAAGTCCGGTGTTTTCAATATTTCCTGTCAGCGCGAATGCCTTTGTACCTGTATTGTTCGGACTGCCGTATGATGAGAACCATGCGGCACCGCGGTTGATTATCTGCGCGACGTTTGCATACGTTTCTACGTTGTTCGGTACTGTCGGCTTGCCAAAAAGCCCGCGCTCAACAGTCAGCGGCGGACGCACACGCGGGAATCCGCGCTCGCCCTCGATGGAGCTTATAAGTGCTGTTTCTTCGCCGCATACAAACGCACCTGCGCCACGGTTGATGTGGATTTCAAAATCAAAGCCTGAACCTAAGATGTTTTTACCAAGCAAACCAATTTCTTTTGCCTGATTTATAGCATTTTTGAGTCTGTTAACCGCCATCGGATACTCGGCGCGAACATAAATATAGCCTTCAGTTGCACCTGTCGCAACGCCGGCAATGAGCATACCCTCAATAACCCTATGCGGGTCGCCTTCCATAATGCTTCTGTCCATGAAAGCGCCGGGGTCGCCCTCGTCACCATTGCAAAGGATATATTTCTGATCAGCCTGCAGCTTGCGAACGGTTTCCCACTTGATACCAGCCGGGAAGCCGGCGCCGCCACGTCCGCGTAAACCGGACGCCTTGATTTCAGCGACGATTTCGTCACCGGTCATATCGAATAAAGCTTTTTCAAGAGCTGAATAACCACCGACAGCTATGTATTCGGTTATAGATTCAGCATCTATATGTCCGCAGTGTTCAAGAACAACTCGCGTCTGCTTTTTGTAAAACGGGATATCTTCCTGACGCGGATATATCTGACCGTTTTTACGGTACGCAAGACGCTCGACAAGTTCACCGCCTATAATTGTCTTGTCAATTATTTCTTCACAGTCCTCAATCTTTACTTTTGTATAAAGCCAGCCTTGAGGCTCTACCCTTACAAGCGGTCCCATTTCGCAGAAGCCGTGGCATCCGCATCTCTTAAGACCAACAGTCTCGTCATGTGCTTCAAGTTGAAGCTCGACTGAGTAAGGAAGCCCCTTTTCCTTCATGAGCTCGGAAAGTCTTTCATATATCTTGAGTGAGCCGCCGGCTACGCAACCTGTACCGGCACATACAAGCAATTTTCTTTTCTGTGCTTCGAGCGCGCTCATAGCAGCTTCGCGATATGAGTCAAGCTCGGCTCTCGTCTTAAGTATTTGCAAGTTCAAGTTCCTCCCTCAGAGTTTTAATCAGTTCTGACGCTTTATCCGGCGTCATCGCGGGATGGACGACATCATTTACCGTAATGACAGGTGCAAGCCCGCACGCGCCAAGGCATGATACAGTCTCAACTGTGAAATTGAGGTCATCTGTCGTCTTCTTAGAGGCCGAAAGGCCAAGCTCCGAGCGAAGTCTCTCAAGTATCGGGATTGAATTTCTCACGTGGCATGCTGTGCCGTCGCAAACCTTTATTACGTATTTTCCCTTTGGTTCAAGAGAAAAGTTTTCATAAAACGTTGCAACGCTATATGCCTTCGCTTCGCTCACACCGAGCTTTTCTGCGATACGCGGAAACACCTCCCTCGGTATATAGTGGTAGTGCTCCTGGATTTCCTGCAATATCGATATAATCGCACGCGGATTGTGTCCGTTTTGTTCGATTATTTTATCGACTACAGTGAAATCGAACTGTTTCGACATATAAATCCTCCATTAAAAATAATTGACCTTAATTTTTTTACCCATTTCCTCAAGACATCCGATTAGCTCCTCGACAAGCTTCATTTTTATGCTGAATCCGATCGGAAGATCCGGGTTTTGATGAGCAGGGTTTACAGCAGTTCCGATAAAGAAATTTATATCTGTTGCATCTTCAAAGAGCATACGCGCTACAAGCGAAGCTCCGTCTTTTTTATAGCTCCATTTTTCATATGAGCTGTTATCTAAAAGGTAATTTTTCGCATATTCAAGCACACGGCTGATTGTTATAATTCCCTCGGTTACAAGGTCCACCCCTTCGATTTCCGCTGTCGGCGGTATATCAGGATCGTGGTAGACGAGCTTTGTTTTTATAGGCTTACCGAGGTATTCCGCAGCAATACTCGATGTCGTACCTCCGCATATGATGTGCTTGCCTTCACGCGAGAAAAACAAAGACATCATGCGCTCGCAGTCGTCCGGGTTTCTGGGCGGCCCGATACAGATATTTATCTGCAAACGCTCGCGGATTCTCACAGCGCACACCGTAGCATCATCGCCTACGTTGCCGTTATAAAGACGCATCGTTTCCGCTGAAAGTATCGTTGCAAGTGTTTTTGCCGTAAAGTTGGCTTTGGTGTAAGGTGCCATAAACGCCGCTATGTCTTTGCGTCCCCAGCCGAAGTTGTACGACACACCGACACCGGCATGTTCGATTCCGTCGCTTATTAAAAGATAAACATCGTCTTTTTCAAGTGTCAGTTCGGAATAGCGTATCGACTTACCGTCGATTATCCTTGTTTCATACGGGAATTCGACCATTTTGCCGCCGCGAAGAAGTATTACACCGGGATTATCGTACTGTATGATACGTGTTTTCCCGTCAGATGAAATATGCATTATTGTAAAAGTCGAGTATGCAATACCCCGGACAGAGCAGACCGGCAGTGTAGCCGTAATTGTCGAAACAGCCTCAGACAGCGGAAGCCCCGACGCTATCATTGTTGATATAATTCTCGAGGTCAGTGTCGATAAAATGTTTGCTTTTACTCCGCTGCCAAGTCCATCGGCTAAAACAATCACGGTTGACGTGTCATCCGTGCTGCGTACAACCTCAACATTGTCTCCGCAAAGCTGCTCTCCGGTGTGACATAAGGATACGAAACCGACATCAGCAAATAGCTGTGCTATTTTTTTGTCTTTATTTACTTGTGTCTTGATCGTATCCGTCCTTATGTTCATTAATAATCGTCTCCTTGAGCTTTGATAACGCTATTTTTGTCTCCGCTGCCGTTTCGCCAAGAAGAGATGCAATTTCGTGGACTATCCGAAGCTGACGCTCGACGACTTCGTCAGCAACCTCAACAGTTTTTCTGCCAAGCTCCTCTTTTTTACGGCGCTCTTCCTCGGCATCGGTGACATCGCGCAAAATACCTATCAGTATACGCGATTTCTTGTCATGAACAACTGTAACCTCGAGATATTTTTCGTATTCGGGATAATAATTGAGCTTATCACGAACAACGGCAGCCCCTGACAGTGTATCGGTAAATGGAAGCGGATCGAAAATGCGCACAATCAGCTCGCCTAAAACATCACTTTTCTGACGAACGCCAAGCATACGCATGGCAGCAGGATTGATATCCTGTATTTCCATGTCTTCATTTACGACAATGATGCCGTTCGGGTTGTTTCTTACAATCGTATCAGAAAACCTCTCCGCCTTTTCCATCAGATAAGGCAGGCACATGCTGATGTCAGCCTTACCTTCAAGGACAGCGATAGCCTTTTCACGGCACGTCGGATAACCGCATGAACCGCAGTTGAGTTCATCTTCCGGCTTTGTCTTACCGGTAAGTCGCAGAACGTCGAGAATTTCCGCTTCTGTCGGGGTATATTTTTCTCTTGATATGTTTGTATGTACGGTCAGGAGCCTTGCATTTGATATGTCGTCTGTCGGAAAATCATCTTTTCCGGCATAATTGACGATATCGCGGTAGTGACGAACAGGTGCGTTTTTATATTTCTCCATTATAGGACCGCCAATACAGCTTCCTGAGCACGCCGACATTTCAATGAAGCACTTGCCAAGCCCACCGGCTTCAATATCGTGAATCGCCGCTATGCAGTTATCAATACCTGACACCGAAATCCGTGTATATTCACATTCAGCCGGAAAATCCATAGTCTTTATAATGCCACCGTCCGTCGGGAAAATACGCGCACGGCTGTCAGGGCGTCTGTCGGTTTTCTTTTCCAGTGTAATTCCGGACGCCGCCATCATTGACGACAGTTCTTCAAATGTCAAAACGGCGTCAGTGAGACTGTCCTCAGCTTCAGCTTTTTTAGAAAGGCACGGCCCGATGAAAACGACCTTACATCCCGGCATCCGGTGTTTTATATCAATGGCGTGCGCCGCCATCGGGCTGACGACCGGTGCAAGGTATGGAATAACAGCGGGGTGATATTTACGTATCAATAAATTAACGGAGGGGCAGCAGCTTGAAATGAGTATTTCATACTCACCCCTTGAAAGCAGTTCCTCATATTGTCGCTTGACGAGTGTTGCGCCGACAGCCGTTTCCTCTGCATAGCTGAACCCGAGAGCAAATAATGCATGTGACAATGCATCAAAACCGACGCCCTCAAAATAGGCAGCAAAGGATGGCGCCACGCTTGCCACTACCGGTGCATCACCGGCTAAAAGCACGCGTACATATTCTGTTGCATCGGCTATCTCTTTCGCATTTTGCGGGCAAACGACAAAACAATGACCGCACAGTATGCATTCATCTTTAATGACATGAGCTTGCCCCGCAGAGAAACGTATAGCTTTAACCGGACAGTTGCGTATACATTTATAACAGTTTTTGCAGTTGGATTTTTTAAATCTCAAATATTCCTGCACTGACGCCATCCTCCTGCCATCAGGCTCTTGTCTTTTTATTCTGCATATCGATCCGATATACAACAGTCGTCATATATAATGTTGACATGCTGTATTTTTATTTTTCCGTCTTGTTATTCTGCCGTTTTAATATCCCTATGTTACAGTTTTTTGTGCTTTATCGGTTGCTTTAAAAAACCCAAACAAAGCACTATTATATCACTCATACTCGACGACGTCTACCCATCTGCGAAGAAGAGTTTCCTCTCCTTTTTTTCCCTTAACAGATTGCGATGCAGCGACAATCGGTATCCATTTGTTGACGTATCTCCGATCTGTGCCGCTCATCTTGCAGAAAAGCTCAATATATTTCTCTGCAAGCTCCACCTTACCCTCAAGATTGAAAAGCAAGAACGTGCGCGCAACGTCGGCTGAGGCGTTTCCTTGCGTTGCATGAGCCCAGTCGATAATATACGGGGTGCCTTCGTCTGTGATGATTATATTTGTTGGATTGAAGTCGCCATGGCAAAGCTTGTTATGCTTCGGCATACCATCAAGGCGTGTATGAAGCTCGTATTTTATTGTGTCACTGAACGAGGTCAGATCTATTTTCCTGTGCATCTTTTCGGTCAGACGCCCGAGCATCGGGCAGGTTTTTGAATGAACCTCCATCTGAAGCGACACAAAAAGCTTTAAGTATTCGTCCTCGCGCTCAGGATGAAGTTGCATGAGTTCCGCAAGAGTTTTGCCGGGGATGTAGTCGAGAACAATCGCCCATCTCTCGCCGTCCTTACGCACTTCACGTACTTTTGCAATGTTTAAGCCTGTTTCCTCAACACGCGCCTGATTCAGCGCTTCGTTGAGCACCATCGCCTTAGAGTAATCCTCATTAAACGACTTGACTGTACAGTCTCCCTCTCGGTAGATAATTTTTGCCTCTTGTTTTGATATGATTTCTTTCCCTTCGAAGCTCATGGTCACGCCTCACTTTCCGTAATATGCATTTAAGTACATTTGCTTTATTTCCGAGATAAGCGGGTAACGCGGGTTTGCGCCTGTGCACTGGTCATCAAATGCCTGCTCAGACATTTCATCAAGCCGTGCGAGGAAGTCCTCTTCATCCGGTACATAGTCGCGAATCGTCGGCTTAATACCAACGCGCTCTTTAAGTTCGTCAATCTTCTTAATGAGAGCCTCAAGTTTTTCCTCGTCTGTTTTTGCATTGCCGCCGACACCGAGGTAATCAGCTATCTCTGCATAACGGGCAAGAGCATGCGGGTGGTCGTACTGCGGGAATGTACCCATCTTTGTCGGCGCTTCAGCCGCATTGAAACGAATGACTTCGTCTATCATGAGCGCGTTTGCAATACCATGCGGCAGGTGGTGGAAAGCGCCGAGCTTGTGAGCCATAGAATGGCATACACCGAGGAAAGCATTTGCAAATGCCATACCGGCGATTGTTGCAGCATTCGCCATTTTCTCGCGAGCGACATTATCCGGCACTCCTGTGCATGCGCTGTCATATGCGCGTGGCAGATAATCAAATATCATACGCAAAGCGCGAAGCGCAAGACCGTCTGTATAGTCGGTTGCCATAATAGACGCATACGCTTCAAGCGCGTGTACCATTGCGTCAATGCCTGACGCCGCTGTCAGCCCGCGCGGCGCTGTCATCATAAGATCGGCGTCGACTATCGCCATTTTCGGCAGAAGTTCATAGTCAGCAAGTGGGTATTTTATGCCCGTCGTCTGGTCTGTAATAACGGCAAACGGCGTCACTTCACTGCCTGTTCCTGCAGATGTAGGAATGGCGATGAAATAAGCTTTCTCACCCATCTTCGGGAATGTATAGACGCGTTTGCGAATGTCCATGAAGCGAAGGGCCATGTCGTGGAAGTCAACATCCGGATGCTCATAAAGCACCCACATGATTTTACCTGCGTCCATAGCGGAACCACCGCCGACAGCTATTATTACATCAGGCTCAAACGCTGTCATTTCAGCGGCACCGGCCTCGGCACATGCAAGCGTCGGGTCAGGCTCGACATTTGAAAATGTCTTAAATGTTATACCAAGCTCTGTCAGCTTTTTCTCAATCGGCTTTGTCGCACCGCTCTTATAAAGGAACGTGTCGGTAACAATGAAAGCGCGCTTTTTATTTAAAACTGTGCCAAGCTCATTGAGCGCCACGTCAAGGCAGCCCTTTTTGAAATAAACTTTTTCGGGTGCACGGAACCAGAGCATGTTTTCTCTCCTTTCGGCAACCGTTTTTATGTTAAGTAAGTGACGTACACCGACGTTTTCTGATACGCTGTTCCCGCCCCAGCTTCCGCATCCGAGCGTGAGCGACGGTGCAAGACGGAAGTTGTATAAATCACCGATACCGCCCTGTGAGGATGGTGTGTTTACAAGTATGCGGCAGGTTTTCATGCGTGCCTCAAAGCGTGCAAGCTTATCGGCTGCTTTATTTACATCAAGATAAATAGACGCTGTGTGTCCGTAGCCGCCGTCGGTTATCAGGCGCTCTGCTTTTGAGAATGCGTCGTCGATGTCGGTGGCACGGTACATAGCAAGAACAGGCGACAGCTTTTCGTGCGCAAATTCCTCCGAAAGCTCGACGCTCTCGACTTCGCCTATGAGTATTTTTGTCGTCTCCGGAACTTCAACGCCGGCAAGTGATGCAATTGTGTGAGCTGTCTGCCCGACGATTTTCGCATTGAGCGCGCCGTTTATGATAATCGTCTTTCTTACCTTTTCCGTTTCTTCAGGTGATAAGAAATAGCAGCCCCTGTAAGCAAACTCTTTCTTAACCTTATCGTATATGGAATCAAGCACGATAACAGACTGCTCGGACGCGCATATCATGCCGTTGTCGAACGTTTTTGAGTGAATTATAGAGTTGACAGCAAGGATTATATCAGCGCTGTCGTCAATTATCGCCGGTGTGTTGCCGGGTCCAACGCCAACTGCCGGTTTTCCGCTTGAATACGCCGCCTTAACAAGACCCGGGCCGCCTGTGGCAAGTATTAAGTCGGACTCCTTCATGAGCAAATTTGTCAGATCAAGGCTTGGAACATCAATCCACGCAATTATATCTTCCGGTGCCCCTGCGGCAACTGCTGCTTCAAGTACTATTTTTGCAGCGGCGACAGTAGATTCCTTTGCGCGGGGGTGCGGGCTGATGATAATGCCGTTGCGTGTTTTCAGCGCAAGTAAAGTCTTGAATATTGTTGTCGACGTCGGGTTTGTTGTCGGTATAACAGCGGCAATCAACCCAACCGGCTCGGCTATTTTTTTGTAGCCGGCAGCTTTGTCTTCCTCTATTACACCGCACGTTTTAACATTTTTATAAGTGTTATATATATATTCAGACGCGTAATGATTCTTAATTACTTTATCTTCGACGACACCCATCCCCGTTTCAGCAACTGCCTGCTTCGCGAGCGGAAGGCGCGCGCTATTCGCGGCAAGCGCCGCGGCGCGGAATATTTCATCAACCTTTTCCTGCGTGAAGTTCGCGTAAATTTGCTGTGCCGCACGTACGCGTGATATCGCCGATTCAAGCGTTTCCACATTGTTAACAATTTCATATGTTCTTACCGTTTTCATAAAAACGAACCAACCCTTCTAAAGAAGCTTAAAATGATTTTACATATGATTATTTAATTAATGTTTTACTTGTCATCATCAACAGATGCAACATTTGATTCTCTTTCCAATACCTCACGGAGAGCCCGTGACAGTACGGCGAGTGACGCCGCCATATTTTCGTTTTGAATCAATATCCCCTCGGGAACATTCAGATGTACGGGAGAAAAATTCCATATAGCACGGACACCACCTTCAATTAAGAGATTGCATACCGATTGTGCTGCCGCTGCCGGAACAGTTATTATCCCGATGTGAATATTCATCCTCTTACATAACTTAACAATTTCATCCGAATGAAACACCGGTATATTTTTTATTTTTGTCCCAACGACAGACTCGGCAACATCAAATGCAGCAACAATATTTAACCCATAATCACGAAAACCCTCGTAGGATAACAGCGCATGGCCAAGAGACCCCGCACCTACAAGGACAGCATCCGTTGAATTGTTATAACCCAAAACAGATTCGATATCACTTATTAGAGTTTTAACGTCAAAGCCTTGTCTTGGCCTGCCGCTTGACGAGCATACGGCTGCAAAATCTTTTCTGACCTGAATTTCTCCATATTTAAAATGCGCAGCTACTGTCGGTGCCGAAACTACTGTACACCCTTCGGCTTCAAGCTTTCTCAAATAGTCGAGATAATATGGCAGTCTCTGTATCGTCTGCACAGACAGCGTTGTCGCATCGCTTCTCCTTTGCATCGCACTCGCTCCTTTTTAAATAGATATCCTGTTATCGATATTATATTATCTATATTGTATTTATGTCAACATACAAAATGTAAAATCATATTGACGAAATATCCTTTAATTGTTGTACAAATCACTAACAAAAAGTGATGATAAGAGTTTCATTCAAAACAATGCTCCCTGCGTGAAATATTTCTCGCAGGGAGTGTTTTGTTTATATAAAAATTAGTTAAACAGTAAACAAAATTTAAACTAAACTCAGGCACAGTGTAACATACCCAATTTTCGCGAAAAACACAGCATTTTTTCGCCATTTTGAATGGTAACCATAAACATGAGAGATAATATTTTAAACTAAAATATTATAGGTACGAAGTTTATGGTTTCACTTTGGGAAAAAACATCAGCCATCCCGGGCTTTGATCGACTTGAGGGAGATATAAACACCGATGTTTTAATCATCGGCGGTGGGCTTGCCGGCATTTTATGCGCATATAAGCTAAAGCAGGCAGGGGTTGACTATGTTCTGGTGGAAGCAAACAGGGTTTGCAGCGGCATAACAAAGAACACAACGGCAAAGATCACGTCACAACATGGTTTTATTTACGAAAAACTTATCCGCCAGTTCGGTGAGGATACGGCAAGGCTTTATCTGCGGGCAAATGAGGAAGCTGTTGACAGCTACCGCAAGCTATGCGAGAACATTGACTGTCATTTTGAAGAAAAAGACAATATCATCTACTCGAGAAAAAGTATCAGCAAAGTCAAAAAAGAAATCGACGCGCTCCATACTCTCGGCTACCCTGCCGAAATTATAGATAACTTGCCGCTCCCATTCCCTACATTCGGCGGGGTGAAATTTAAAAATCAGGCACAGTTTAATCCGCTTGAGTTTGTCACCGCTATTGTGCAGGGGCTTCGCATTTACGAACACACGACAGTTCGCGAGCTTATCGGCACAAAAGCCATAACAGACAACGGCAACATCAAAGCAAATAGAATAATTGTCGCAACACACTTCCCTTTCATAAACAAACACGGCGCGTATTTTTTAAAGATGTTCCAGCACCGCTCTTATGTCATCGCACTTGAGGACGCACCACAACTTGATGGCATGTATGTCGATGAAGCGGCAAACGGTCTTTCTTTTCGCAATTACGAAAACCTGCTCTTAATAGGTGGCGGCGACCATCGGACGGGTAAAAAAGGCGGAGGTTGGGGTGAGCTTCGTAGCTTTGCTAAAAAGTACTTCCCCGGCGCGAGAGAAAAATACCACTGGGCGACGCAAGACTGCATAACGCTTGACGGCGTGCCGTATATCGGGCGGTATTCGTCCGGCACGGAAAACTTATACGTTTCCACCGGCTTTAACAAGTGGGGCATGACATCCTCAATGGTTGCCGCGACGCTTCTCACCGATATGCTGTGCGGCAGGAGTAGTCCATACGAAGACGTTTTCAACCCGTCTCGTACAATTCTGCGGCCACAGCTTGCTAAAAACGCCGTTGAAGCTGTTGTCAACCTGCTGACTCCCACAGCCCCGCGCTGCCCCCACCTCGGATGCGCGCTCAAATGGAATCCTACGGAGCGCACATGGGATTGCCCATGCCACGGCTCACGCTTCGCTGCTAATGGAAAGCTCATCGACAATCCTGCAACGGGAAATTTGAATATAAGAAAAGGTTAAAGCAAGTAAAAAACGCAAGCGACGTGTCAGCGCTTGCGTTTTTTTAACAAACAATTGCTATTCATTTTACAAGGGCCTGATAGCTCGCAGCTCAATGTATCCTCTCTCGCCACGAGGTTCAAGCTGGATGCGGGGGTTCGCATCATCCCATGCATAGCCGATGACGGACGGGTCATATTGATTCATTGCTCTCTGCAAAGCCTCAATTGCCATGCAGTAATCCTCCTCCGCAAACGGCTCACCCTGAAACATCAGGTATTTAGCTGCGGGCAGTGTGATGACATCAAAACCTTCAGGAATGACACCGTGATAATCAAGCTCCACTTCCACCCCCTGAACATACTCCGATGTGCCTTCCTTGCGGTATTTTTCAGGCAGCCACATGCACACCGGCTCCCCGCAGAGAGATTTCATGCTTGTCAGTATACCCCAGACATCGCAGCCAACCTCCTGACAATAGCTCCAGTAATCGTCAGCTTTAATTCCTCGTTTGATGATGGCTTTGCGCTCCGGTTTCTCAATTACCTGTATAAAAATGTTTACCGGCTTCTCCATAGTTCTGCTCTCCTTCCACATAGTTCTGAATTTTACGCCGTAAGGTGTGAAAAACGACAGCGGCACAGGGGATTTTGCATACTCATGCGGGTTGCATCCGAATTCATCTAAAAAAGCACGCTGAAAGCCGTCAACACTGTCATAACCGCTCTCAAGAGCAATGTCCGATACTTTGCATTTTTCGTCCCGTAAGCGTAGTGCGGAGCGGGAAAGACGAAGTTTTCTGATGTAATCCATCGGTGTTAAACCTGTAAGCTCCTTAAATATCCGCGCAGAGTAAAAAGGAGAATACATTGCAGTGTTCGCAAGATCACAAAGCGTTATTTTCTCATAAAGGTGCGATTCAATGTAATCCTGCATGCGCTGAACGGCTAATATCTTTTCTGTCACTCTCCTCATCACCTCCCGGCAGAACTATTATATTAGAATGGAAATGCTCAATTCTCGACTTCCCTTGCACTTTTACAAAACGCAATACTTATTTATAACAACAAAGGCATCTTATTTCGATTGAAATAAGATGCCTTTTCAAACGGAGAGGGAGGGATTCGAACCCTCGGTCGGGTATTAGCCGACACACGATTTCCAGTCGTGCGCCTTAGACCAGCTCAGCCACCTCTCCGCGTGTGGTTTCGCTGCTCGTAAAACCGCTTTGTTATTCTATCACACAGTCGAGCTTAAAGTCAATACCGGATGATAAAATTATACTCGCGTATATTTTAACTAAATACCACTAAAATCAACCGTTTTTCCGTACGTAATATTCAATACATTTGAAGCGCGTAAGCATCTCTTCGCCTTCATCCGACAGTGTCTTCGTCAGCACACCGTCTTCACGGTAAACGCCGGATGTGTTTATTATATCGATTTTACGCGAAAGCTCGCTTGTCACCTTCATATACTCGTTGCCACCCCATCCGCATAAGTCAAAAAGGCGATTCATTAAAAACATCGGGCTTATGCTGCCCCCATCGCCTTTTATCTCAGAACCAAGGGCGCTTTTAGCCGCGTCGTTTGCCCATATTACATACGGCGTCGAGTAATAATTATAAAAGCCTTCGTCTGTATCAAGATTGAGATTTATTCCGGCTTCCTTATAAACGGCATAATCATTGCCCATCCACGGGTTGTGATCACCGAATAATATGATAATTGTAGGATCATCCGACGCACGGAAGTACTCGAAAAATTCACGAAGCGCAGCGTCTGTCTTTGCTATGCCACCGAGATAATTATTGAGCATTATGTATGAGGATTCGGAGAAGCCTGTATTCGCTGCGTACTCCGTTGTGTAATAAAGCTTCTTATCGTTATACGGCCCGTGGTTCTGGTAAGTGACCGAAAAATTAAAGTATGGCTTACCTGTTTCTTTGTTTTCTTCAAACAGCTCAATTATATCGGCAAGGAAAGGCTTGTCCGACATAATATTGCCGTTTGCCGTTGTATACCGGTCCTCAAAGAAGTAATAATAGTCAAAACCGAGGTATTCGTTCACATTACGGCGGTTGTAAAACCACTCATAACTCGGATGGCACCCTTCAACCGTATAGCCCTGCTCCTTAAAATAATAAACATATGACGGAGTTTTGCTGCGGATTGTGTACGCATCAGAATATCCCGTTAAAAACGTACGCTCCGCGTTGATTGTCCCCGCGCCAAATGTGTTTGTCACAAGAGTTCCGCTGTACCCTTCTGACTGTATCTGGTGAAAATACTTGTACGGGTCGTTTGTAAATTCAATATTGCCGATAGCGCTAAGGTCATTATAAGCTTCAAGCATTATCGCAATTATATTGACCTTTTCATCATCCGGTATGTCATCGTATGTATACTTAGCAAGCTCCGCTGCCGCTTCATCCTTATTATATCCTTCCGGCGCCGTATCACGGGCATTTTTAATGCTTCGTATAAACGAATAAATAAATCCGCGTGACATGTACTGGTCTGTATCCGACCACTTGTGTAAAAATGAAGCGTTATGCTCTGTTATATTTTCAGTTTTATTATAGAAACCGTTTTGATAATATAGCTTCGGGACAAAACAAACAAAGAGTACAGCTAATATAACAGGTATTGTCACCCGCAGCCATATGGGGAACCTCACAGGTCTCGGTAGGAAAAATACTGCTACCGCGATAGCAATCACAGCAATAATTGTGACGACTATCTGCCATGTCAGGACGACTTTGTAGGACTTTTCCATCTCCGCCGCCTCTGTAATTAACGATACATCGATCGCCATAAACGGGTCGGCGCGGAAAAGCATCTTATAATAATTGACCCATGTCGGTAAAAGTGTAAGCACACCGCTTACGAGAAATGTTATCCACGCGCGCCTTACAGTAAAATACACTATAAGTGATATAGCAAATACGGGCAGCCAGTTCAAAAATACTATATTGGGGTTTTTGAAGTACGATGAAAACAGATTGCTTTTGTTAGCACCATATGTAAGGGCACTGAAATATAGAGATAATACCGAGAGAGCACATGAAAATAATAAAACAGCGATAATATTAATCGCTTCGTAAATTGCAGGTTTTATACTCTTCGCACTGCTTTTAGCATCAGGTTTTATTGCTGCAGTGCGGGGTTTTGTCATGCTTAGAGAACGCATAATTTTTTATCTTTCACTTATATTTTTTAATACACGTCAAACTATAAGAATAATTATAACATATAATATAAAATTATTATGATAATTTCGTTAATTTGTCGTATTGTGACTTAAAATGCACATTTTTTGTTTAATATAGTTCTGTTGTTATTATAAAAACATCATCCTGTAATAAAGACAGCAGTTTTAAGACTGCTGTCTTCCGTATAAAATGTTCATACGACGCCAATATGCGGGGTCAAGCAGCGAAAGCTGCTCATCTGTCAGTCTGAATGCCCAGTTTTTCTCTGCAACCCCCGGCGTGTTCATGCGTGTGTCGGCGCCATAACACAAAAGATCCTGCACAGGGAAAATAGCAAGCGCCGCCGACGATGCCATTACAGAAAGCAATGCGCGCCTGCACGCAAGGTTCCAGTCATAATCCGGGCAGCCGCAGTAATCGAATAGGTCGCGCCGACGCTCGGGCGGCATCTCCCAGATGTAGCCGAGAAGTGTGTTGTTGTCATGCGTACCTGTGTAAGCAACGCAGTTTACAGGGTAGTTATGCGGGCGGTGCGGCGAATCATCACCCGTCAAAAATCCAAACTGCAATACACGCATGCCGGGAAAACCCGAATACTCAAGCAGCTTTTCAACCTTTGGCGTTATATCGCCAAGATCCTCTGCAATAATGAGTTTTTCTCCGGCTATGTCACGTACCATATCGATAAAAGGCTTACCCGGCCCGGGCAGCCACTTCCCCTCCCGTGCGCTCTTTGCTTCCCTCGGGACTACATAATACGACTCAAACGCGCGGAAATGGTCAAGACGCACCCCATCAAATATTTCAAGCATGAAAGTGAGCCTGTCACGCCAGAATCTATATCCATCGGCGGCCGCCACATTCCAGTCATAGATAGGATTGCCCCATAGCTGCCCGTCTGCTGAGAAGTAATCAGGCGGAACACCGGCCAAAAGCCGCGGATATCCGTCAGAATCAAGAAGAAACTGCCCCCTGTCGCCCCAGACATCAGCGCTATCAAGCGAAACATAAATCGGCACATCGCCTATCACACGTACACCGCGCTCATTTGCGTATGCTTTAAGCTCACGCCACTCTTCGAAAAATTCATACTGAGCAAATCTCCAAGCAAATTCTTCCTCTGAATCCGGACAAGTGTTGCTCCAAAGCTGCCACGGCACGCCATCGTTTGATTTTTTCAGTGCCATGAATCTGCAGAAACGTTCGATGTAGGGTCTTACCTCGACAAAGTCATTGATTTTGCGGCGTTCTTCCGCATCAACACGGGACGCTGCAAGGCGCAGTATGTCCATCCGTTGTGTTCTGAGCCTGTCAAACTCGCATAGATAGGGTGTCTTTTGCTTTGATGCGTCAAGCTCATCTTGCGTCAGAAGCCCTCGAGCATAAAGACGCTCAAGGTCTATGAAATTAGGGTTTCCGGAAAAAGTTGAATAAGAGCAGTATGGCGAATTATACTCGTCTGGCACGCAAAACGGGAGCGTTTGCCAATAAGAAAATCTGGCAGACGAAAGAAAATCCACCCATGCGCGCGCGCCATCCCCAAAGTCACCGCAACCATACTTTCCCGGCAGCGACGACACATGCATTAAAACCCCCGACGCTCTTTTCAACATAATAGACCTCCGAAAAACCAGAACTAAACAAAATAATAGACAACGATACTTTAATACGATAATATTAACAAAACTTTAGCACATGAGCAATAATAATAGCACAAGAATCTTAGCACATCTCTCAAATTATAAGAATTATTTTCAATTTTAATGCTCTTTTTATTGCATAACCTATTGCAATAGTTAAACTACCGTGATATAATATTCACGCTTGCGGCCTTCCGCTTGCTGTTTTATCTTTATAACGGTTAATAAATACGTTATATATATTGGAGGTGTATTCCTTTGGCAAAATGCTGTATTTGCGGCAAGGGTGTAACGTTCGGTCACAATGTTTCACACTCCGAGCGTAAAACCTCGAGAACCTGGAAGCCGAACATCAGGAAGGTTCGCGCCGTCATTAACGGATCCCATAAGACCGTCGCCGTTTGCGCACGCTGCCTTCGCTCCGGCAAGGTAACACGCGCTGTTTAAATAATAACGCCACTGAAGGGCGGACTATTGTCCGCCTTTTTTGCGTTGTTACAGCTTTTTTAATTAATATGTACCTTTTAAATTTAAATTTCAGGTAATGCTATGTCAAGCACACCGCTGCTTCTGCTGCCCGCCACAACACCTAACAGAATTATATCATCAGCTCGCAGCACCGGTTTTGACGTTATTATAATGCCGCCGGCACCGGGAATGGCAGCACCTGTTGCCTCACACCCCGATATGCTGCTTTTCGCAGGCTTCGGCTCACTTTTTGTCCGCACCGCGCATATGGCGGATGAAAACTTTGCCCGGGCTATACATGAAATTTTATTGCGCCGCCCTAACTATAAATTAGTTGAGACAGATGACACCCCGTCGGACAAATACCCCGCTGACGTTTGCTTTAACTGCTTTGTTTTAGGCAACTCACTCATTTGCCGTGCCGATGCTGTGTCAGATGCAATTAAAAGTGCGGCATCAGAAGCAGGTACATCACTTGAAAGCATGGCGCAAGGTTATGCTAAGTGCTCTTGTGCCGTTATAAATGCGCCTTCCGGCGACGCCATAATATCATCCGACCTTTCAGTTATCGCTCTTACGGAAAGATTGAAGATTCCGTCACTTAAAATAACACCGGGGAACATCTCCCTCCCCGGTTATGATTCTGGCTTTATAGGTGGCGCGTCTTTTTACTCTAATGGTGTGCTTTATTTCCTCGGCGATTATCATCGTCACCCTGACGGTGACGCCATTGATGCTTTTTGCCGCTCACTTGGCATACGTGCCGAGTCACTGTCGGACGATATACTTTTTGACGCCGGCTGTCTTTGCATTTAATAATAGTTTCCGGAATAAATATTTTCACCCCGTGATGCATATGCATCACGGGGTGATTTTTACTATAACAGTATTTTACTCAGTTACAACGCCTTTTTTGAGCATTATGTTTGCATAAAGCGCACTCTCACCTGTTGCGACGATAGCATAAGCGTCTTTCGCTTCTTCGTAGAACTTAAAGCGGTCGATATGGGTTATAAGATCGCCGCCTCTTTTATCAAAAGATGCTATAATGCGCTCATATTCGTCCCAAATCGGTGTTTTGACATTGTCGCCGGCCATTACTTCCATCAATGTAACCGGTTTTTGCACATATGTGTCAAGCGGAAACAGCGTAAGAATGGCTCTTAAAAGTTCCGGTACGCCATGTCCGTCGGCGCGTATCACAATCGAATTCTTGCCAACTGATTCTGCCGGGAAATTCCCGTCAGCTAACACGATTGTGTCGCCATGCCCCATCTCAGCGAGCACCTTGAGAAGCTCAGGACTTATGATTTTCGGTATTCCTTTAAGCATTGTTTTAATATCATTCCCTTCTTTTGTCGACTTTTAACACATTATCTTTATCGTAACTTTATAAGTTAATTATAGATTTACTTTTTATTATCTCTCACCAGCATTCTATTAATCCACATGGTGGAGATTACGTGCATTAGCATAGTTTTTTACATAAAATAAGCCACACCAAAGGCCGAGCGCACTCCGTACGCCCGGCCTGCTTATACGGTGGTTATAATATCAGAAATCAATTACTCGATAGAAAGCTTCCTTCGGCATGCCATCATCGGTGAAAAGAAGTGCTTTGTCAGGACGCCCGCGTACAGGGAATCCGTTGAGCCATGATGTACCATCCGTAACGCCCCAGAGTGTCACCGAGTCGATATGGTCTTTATACTTGCGGAAGATAGCAAATATATCGCCATAATATTTAGCATGCTCTTCAGCGCGCTCAGGTGTATCCCAGACGGTGCCGGGGGCTTCATTCCACTCATGCATCGATACGTCAAGCTCTGTAATATGTATACGCAAACCCTCAGCCGCGTATTTTTCAATAGCTTCACATATCATATCAAGCGACGGTGAGCCCGGACGCCAGTGCGACTGCATACCGACGGTGTCGACGAGTATGCCCTCATCGTTAATTCTTCTTATCATTTCAATGATGCGGTCACGCTTGCCGGGGTTGCTCTCGTTGTAATCGTTGTAAACAAGCTTTGTTCCTGCCGGAAGAATACGCTTTGCCATCTTAAAGGCTTCTTTTAAGTAAGATTCGCCGAAAAGCCCATACCACGGTGAACGTTCGCGGTATATATTGCCGCCGTCAGCGTCGTTCGCCGCTTCGTTTACGACGTCCCATGCGTAAACTATATCAGCATATCGTCCGCCGACCGTCTCCATGTGTTTAGCAAGCTCTTCATATGCTGATTCTTTATCCTCGAATATCCACCGCGGTGTCTGCCCGTGCCAGACAAACGTATGCCCACGCATAGGAATTCCGTTTTCACGCGCAAAATTAGCCACCGTGTCTGCGGCATCAAACGTGAACACGCCGCGCTCCGGCTGTACGGAAATGAATTTCATCTCATTTTCGCACGTCAGGCTATTGAAGTGCTTTTTTATCAGATCCCCATACTTTGCTATCGAACGCGGGTTGACAGCAGCACCAATTTTAAAATAATCCTTATATTTCTCTGCAAGCGAAACTATCTCCGACATTATTTATCCCCTTTACACATTATATAATCAAATTATCAAACAAGCGTATGCGTTTAAATTGACATAACGCGCTCGTAGTCAAAACCGACATCGCCCTTCATCGGTGCCGGCGACACCTCAAAGTAAACGACGCCATTTTCGTTTATTGTAAGCGACAGTGAAAGCTTGCCTTCGCTTGCTGTTATGCGCTCTGATGTTACGAGCGGATTTGCAGCTTCACGCAAAAGCTCACACTGTGCCATAGAAAGGCTTATCGGCTCGCCCATGTCATGCCACACGCGCAGCGGATTGCAACATTCCTCGTCAACCGTCTTTTTCATGACGAAATAGTCGCCGTCAGCCCCCGGGAACGTAAACGAAAGCTCAAGTTTTTCTCGTGCATCCGGTTTTGAGATGTTCCATGCGACACCGCGGTATATACCATCATCGCCAAGCGTCACAACGCTGTCGGCTGAACGGTGTACACAGCGTCCGGTGAGCTTTTTGAAAAATGCAAACGTCCAGAAAGTCGGTTTCGGTATGCAGTTGTTCGCAACAAGACCGAAGCCGCCGTGGAACGGTGCAAACGGTACGCCGTTTTCCTCAAAAACATCGCCAAACGTCCAGTAGGAATACGAATAATTGTCGTCTCCGAGTCGCGAGAGGAGATATGCTATATACGCCGCATTGCGGTTTGTGTCATGGAGCGGTGATTGTGGCGTGTAGGATGTGTTGAACTCTGTTATATGTATTTCCATGCCACGGTACCGTTCGAAGCTGTCAATTATTTCGCGCGTGCTGTGCAGGCCTGCGAAACCTTCCTCCGGTTCCTGAAGCTCGAAATAATGATAGTGCCCGGACATGGTCGGACGATGAATCGTGTAGTGGTGACGCGTGAAGAAATCAAGCGGAACGTCATTTTTATCACAGAATTCAAGGAAACAACGGGTCCAGCGAAGGTCGTCAACACCGCAAATTGCAGGACCACCAACGCGGAAGCGCGGGCTTACTTCCTTAATAGCGCGTGCCGTCACGTTGTAAAGCTTGAAATATTCCTCCATGTCGGCACCTTTCCAGAAGCCCGGAAGGTTCGGTTCATTCCAAACTTCAATCGGCCATGATGTGACTTCATCTTCGCCGTAACGCTCTATTAGATGTGATAACATCGCACGGATGAGATCCGCCCAGCGGTCATAATCCTTTGGCGGGGTGACATTGCCGCGCCAGTAGAATATTGTCTGCTCTCCTGATGCAAGCCTTGACGGCATGAAACCAAGCTCTAAAAACGGCCTGATTCCAAGCTCAAGGTACATATCCATCACGAGGTCAAGGTACGTGTAATTGTACTCGATTGTGACATTGCCTTCTCTGTCGCGCCTTTCCTGATAAATAGCCATGTCATCGCACAAAAGGCCGTGACCGCGTATGTACTTGAAGCCGATTTTTTCCTGCACAAGCTTCAGCTGTTTATAATATTCATGGCGCAGAGCAAGCCCGATGCGTCCGGTTCCGACGCAAAAGTCAACGTTGTTAAAGAATGGAACCTCTGCCCCTGTAATAACGTACGACGCTTTCATGATGTATCACATCTCCTTCCCTATTATGCTATGCCGCGTATGTATGCATATAACGAATCATAACACACAGCAATATAGCACTTATCGGTTTTTTCTTATCAGATTAATTTATGTTTTTACCGTATAATCACATTTTGCATGTTTTAATATGCGTAAATATTAATACTCAAGTTCAGCAATTGATTCGGCGAGTTTTTCAAGGCTCTTAGTTGTTGCCCTCCTTATGCTTTCCATTGAAGAAGCAAACGAATCGCTACCTTTAGATAAAATGTTTTGATATACGCCGCGAAGGCTCGATGCCCACTCTAAATCTCCGGCCCAGTCATATACCTTAGAATCGAGAATGTAATCAAGCATTTCCTGTGATTCTTCGTCGCGTATGTATTTTGACTGAAGGAGCTGATCATAAAGAGCCGGCGTCACATGGTCTGCGGATGCTGCAGACAAGCACTCAAGCACAGTACCGATTTTATTCGCCTGTTCATTGTTGAACATACTCGGTATGCCGTAAACTGTTGTCCACCCGTTGCTCACATATGCCTTATATGAATCCATCGAAGGATCGCCCTTCGGCATTGGTAAAATACCAAAGTTATCCTCCATATTGCGGAAGTTAGCGAGTGTTCCGAGCATGTCGAGGTAGAAGAATTCTTTGCTGTTATTGAAGGCAGTTGCATTACTATAGCTTATGTTCACAAGTGTTGAATCAGAGAAGTAATTGTAAAGCTCATCAATGACGCTTGTGTTCTGATCGTTTGCCCAAACGACCTCCGGCACGCCGTTCTCATCTGTTTCACTCATTTTAAGCCCATATGAGTAAATGAAGTGAATGATGCAGTCCGCGTTTTCGCCAATACCAACAATGTCAACATTCTCCTGGAATAAGCCGTCGCCATTTAGGTCACTGCACCCCAGAGCGGCCATGGTAAACATCTTGTCGACGGTCCATGTTCCCTCTTTGACGTCCTTATACGGGAAGTCAAAGCCTGCGTCTTTACAAATATTATGGTTGAATATTACTATCTCTACGGCATAATCGTCGTAATAGTTAATGTCGCCGGACAAAGTATAGAGTTTGTTGCCGTACATAGTAAAGGCATCAATGATATGCTTATCCCACCACTTATTCTCAAGATTCATTGTATCGATGTTGTAGTAATTGAGAAGCAAGCCATTTGTCGCATTTGAAACTAAGGCATCAAGCCTGTTCAGAACAACGTTGAAAGCATCTGTATCTCCTGCGTTTACAGCCTGCTGTACCATTGCGGTAATATCGCCGGTGTTACCAGCCCATACAGGCTCAATTGTTATTCCGAGTTTTTCAGAGACCTCAAGGTTGCGCATATAAATTGAGTTTGAAAGCGGTTCACTTCCAAGCTCTTCATAGAAGACTTCATTTTCAGTTGCGCCGGAAAAATAGTAAAAGTGACTGCCCGGGTTAGGGGTGAGAATCCTGAATGTCATACCTTCAAGGTTGACATTCCCCTGCTGCTCAAGAGCAATATCAAGATTCGACTTGCCTGCATTAGGATCTGTCGTCGTTGACTCCTTAGTGTCTGAGCCGCCACCTTTAGTGCTGTCACTGCAAGCAAACAGTGAGGTAAACAGTGCCAAAGCAATAACCACACAAATGATTCTTTTCAACATAGCATTCTCCCCTTTGCTACAAATTTTTGTTTTTTATAATGAATTTGTTGCAAATTTGCTCAACGTAAGATAAAATTTAATTGAAAAGCGGGGTGATTATATGTTAATTGAAGCGGGCACCATTGGAGTTATAAGAAACACTACTCATACAGACGATTCAAATATTTACGTCGACTATACAAATGCAGGCCCTGATAGTTCATTTAATAATAATATTCACTGCCACATTTTTTATGAAATCGAGTTTATCATATCAGGGAGCGGAATATACGAAATAAACAATGTTCAGCATGATATAAAGCCGGGCGCTCTCTTTATGGTTACTCCGGCGGATTTTCACACATACTCGCTTTCTTCCACCGATTCACCGCTTGTGTTTTATAATATTCAGTTTTACCCGCACATCATCTCCGATGATATATCTTCCTGCCTTTATTCGCAGACAACACCGATCGCTCTTTACCTTCAGGGTACAAACTTTGACCTGACACGCGAACGGTTTGATTATATGCTCACGACATTCCGGGAAAAGGATTTCATGTATGAAAAAATTCTGCGGAACGAAATAGAAAACCTTTGCATTAATGTACTGCGCGATGTCAACAAGAGGAACAGAGACAGCGGCATTGACAACCCTGTAATACGGAACGCTATTATTTTTGTTAAAAACAATTACCGCGATGAGATAACTTTAAAAAAGGCCGCCGATCATGTTGGCTTATCCGAAGCGTATTTCAGCCACGTCTTTTCAAGCACAATGAAAATGGGGTTTGCGTCATATGTAAGGCAGACAAGGCTTATAGCCGCCGCCAACCTTATTAAATCGACATCCCTGCCGATAAAAGAAATATGCTTTGATACAGGCTTTACAAACACCAATTATTTCACAAACACATTCAGCAGCTTTTTTGGTGTGTCTCCCCGTGAGTACAGGGCAAAATATGGTAAAAAGCACAGATAGAAATTATAATTTAATAATTTGAACATAATTACTACATCATTTGTATTATAACACTATGCAAAACCACCATTCAAACACAAGGATGTTTCTTATTTTTATATAAATACACATATTTTTTGTTTGATGCAGTAAATATCAAACAATACAAAAATATTGCCGATTATAACAAAAAAACGCCGCATGGCGTTTTTTTTGTTGCAACCGATATGACAAAAATATAAGTACCGAATGTTTCGCGTCAGACAAGCTCAGCCGGTGTGATTTGCGCGACTTTCAATAAATCCGCTGTCCGCAACCTAACCTGATGACCGACACGGCCGCCGGAGCATAAAATGCGCTCATAACTAAGAGCCGATGTGTCGATGAACGTGCGGAAACGCTTTTTCATGCCGATAGGCGAGCATCCACCGTGAACATAACCTGTCAGCGGCAAAAGTTCCTTCTGCGGTATCATTGAGATAGATTTCTCGCCGGCTGCCCGCGCAGCTTTTTTTAGATCAAGCTCTGATGTGCTCGGTATCATAAACACATAATGCTCTCCCGAGCGCCCGACGGTGACAAGCGTTTTAAAAACTTCACCCGGCGAGCGCCCGAGCGACATGGCGATTTCAGCAGCGTTTGTCTGTGTATTATCGTATGTGAAGCATTCGTACTCAATACCAAGCTGGTCGAGCTGACGCATGACATTTGTTTTCTCTTCCTTTTTACTCATGTAGCACCTTATTAATAATAAATATCTCTATAGTTCGACTTACAGACAAAAACGCCGAAAGGCGTTTTTTGCTTATACGAGGGTGAGGGGGGCAAATCACCATATCATTCCTTTATCCCTGCCGCTGTGCTCATATATTCATCAAGCTTACGTTTCAGTTCCTTCATGTCGTTTAGCATATCTTCCTTTTTCCTCGGGTCGCGCAGAAGAGCGGACGGATGATAAAAGGCGCTCATCTCAAACTGCCCTTTTGTAAACCATACCCCATGCTCCTGTGTTATGCGAAAATCAGGTTTTATAAGCCTCATGGCAGAAATGCGCCCAAGGCAAACTATGAAATGCGGACGCACAAGCCGGACCTGTTCTCTGAGGTAATCAATGCACATATCTTGCTCACTCGGAAGCGGGTCACGGTTGTGCGGCGGCCGGCACTTTAAAATATTGGCTATGTAAACGTCACTGCGATTAATTCCGACTGCTGTCAGATACGAGTCAAGGAGCTTCCCCGCCCGCCCGACAAACGGAATCCCCTCCAAATCTTCCTGCTCACCCGGCGCCTCGCCTACAAACATCAATACTGCGTTTTTATTTCCGGTTCCGAAAACGCAATTTGTCCTCGTCTTTGAAAGCTCACATTTATTACATGACGCGCACGCCGAGTATAGTTCATCCCATCTGTCTTTATCATTCATAGGTTAACCCCACATTACAAGAATCCGCATTTTTTTATATACATAATAACATAAAACCCGAGCAGTTGACGAATTTTATTTATAAAAAAGTTCTCAAGGATAATATTGACAACACTATACCCGCGTGATATAATCATACTGTCTCAAATGATACACTTTTCGCTGGGGTGATGCCCACATGAAGTTTAAATCCGACAGTGAACTTGCCTCTGTGGCGGCAAAAGTCGGCGATATATTTCTTTTTAACGGAGCCGATGATGCAAAAACTGCGCTGCTGTGTGACGGCTGTGAAATAAAAAAATATGCTCCGGGTGAGCACATTCCGGAAACAGACGCGGCTAAACTCGGCGTCGTTATAAAAGGTTCGCTCATCGTAACCCCGCTTTCAAACGAAATCCGGGAAGATGCGTCACACGCTATTTTACGCATTATACCTGAGGGGGGTATTTTCGGCGCCGCGTCCATTTTCAGCGGCGGCGATACTTCCCCGCTTACACACCTGACTGCCCGTCAGTCGTCAAAGGTAGTGTTGTTTTCGCGCGGGCTTGTTGAGGACATAGTGCGAAAAAATCCCGACGCTGCCGTGCGTTACATTGAGTTTTTATCAGGGCGCGTGAAATATCTCAATCGTAAAATTGATGTTTTCACGGCAGGTTCCGCAAAAAGCCGCCTTGCTTTTTATATAAGTGAAGTGGCTGGCGGCGGTGACGGCGCTGAAATCAAGGTCACGCTCGCGTCACTTGCTGCGGCGCTTGACATAGGCCGTGCGTCACTTTACAGGGCACTTGATGCTCTTGTGGCTGATGGCGCTATTGAGCGTTTCGGCCGCACGATTCGCGTAAAAGATGCATCCGCTCTTCTTCGCAGCGCAAAGTAACCGGCCGTTTATTAAAAATAAGCGATTAATTTATAATAAATTAGATAAAATAAAGAGGTATTCATCAATGAAAACAGTAAAAGCTTTATCCGCAATAATTGCTGTGCTAATTTTATCGCTTACGCTTTTCGCCTGCTCAGGAGATAAAGGTGAGCTGCCTGCTGTTATGGCGCTTAAAGGCCCGACCGGTATGGGCATGGCAAAGCTAATTGACGAAGGCAAATATGAAGTGACGCTTGTTGCGTCTCCTGACGAGGTCAGCTCTGCGATAATTTCCGGAAGTGTTGACATCGCTGCAGTTCCAATCAACCTTGCGTCAGTTCTTTATAATAAAACTAACGGCGGCGTTAAATTGTTTGCCATAAACACTCTTGGCGTACTTTATATTCTTGAAAACGGCAATTCAATAAACAGTGTTGCCGACCTTAATGGCAAAACAATTGCCGCAACAGGTCAGGGCTCAACTCCCGAATACATACTCCGCTACATTCTCACAAAGAACGGAATAAATCCGGACAGTGACGTGACACTTGAGTGGTATACGGACGGCTCTGAGCTTGCAACAAATCTCGCTGCCGGTTATGTTGATATTGCTCTCCTTCCCGAACCGAACGTAACGGCAGCGTTAACAAAATCAACGACAGGAAACCTCCGTGTTGCTCTTGATATGACAGCAGAGTGGGATAAAGTTTCCGACACAAAGCTTATACAGGGCGTAATGGTCGTCAGAAGCGAATACTACGAAGCAAATAAAAAGGCGCTTGAGGAATTTATGTCCGACTATTCCGCGTCAGTTGATTGGGTTCTTTCATCCGAGGAAGCTCCTGCTCTTATTGCATCTCTCGGTATTGTCCCGAGCGAGGGTATTGCTAAAAACGCACTGCCTCGTTGCAACATTACTTACATAGACGGTGATATGAAAGGCGCAACCGAGGATTTTTACCGCGTTCTTTTTGACGCAAAACCGGAATCAATCGGCGGTAAAATGCCCGGCGATGACTTTTACCTCAACATAAAGGCAAAATGAAAAACAGCACGTCATTTTTAAACAAGATAAAAACAAACAGGGCGACGGCACGTATCGCTGCCGCCCTTTTCTCGCTGATATTTTGGGTTGGTGTATGGATTATTGCGGCTGCTTTAGCTGGTAATTCACTTATATTTCCGTCTCCGCTTGATGTTATATCGCGTCTTTATGAGCTTGTGGCAACATCTGATTTCTGGCTTGCCGTTGCAGTTACGCTTTTCCGCATAACGGCGGGACTTGCAGCCGGCGTTATCCTTGCAATACCGCTTGCCGTATTGACACACCGCTTCAGCGTAGCAAACACGCTCACTTCCCCCTTACTCACTATCATCCGTGCGACACCTGTCACATCATTCATACTGCTTGCTTTTTTCTGGTTTGATAAAAGCACAATCCCTGTTTTTACGTCCTTTTTAATGGTTTTCCCGATTATGTGGGCCGGTATCGCCACAGGGCTTGAATCTGTTCCGCAAGAGCTTATCGAAATGACGCAGGTATTTCGTTTTCCGCTCTGGCGCCGGATAACAAAGCTTTATATCCCCGCTGTCTCGTCTGATTTCCGCTCGTCGCTTATAACATCAATAGGGCTGTCATGGAAAGCCGGTGTTGCCGCCGAAATTATAGCTATTCCGCGTTTATCAATCGGACGCAATATGTATGAAGCAAAAGTATACCTTGAAACGCCTGATCTTTTCGCGTGGACGGCCGTTGTCGTCATTTTGAGCCTTATTTTTGAGCGTTTATTAACACGTTTGCTAAAAGGCAACAATACTAATCGGGGGGTGAAAGAAAAATGAGCAAAAAAAAGAATCACTTATCTGAAAACAATGCGCTGACTCCCTCCGATATTGCAATAAATGATCTTTATATTGGCTTTAACGGTAAAGTCATATACAATGGCGCGTCTTTTGTATTCCCTGCCGGCACTTTAAGTGCATTGACAGGCCCCTCCGGCAGCGGGAAAACGACTCTTTTACGCGCGATAGCAGGACTTTTGCCCTACAAAGGTATAATCGAAACCGGCAGAAGGCCCGTATCATTCGCCTTTCAGACGCCGCGCCTTCTTCCGTGGCTGACAGTTCGTGATAATGTCACCGCCCCCCTCATTGACAAAAGCAGCGCCGACGCCGTGAAAATTGCCGATGAGTGGCTCACAAGACTTGGCCTTTCGGATTCGCTTGACAAATATCCGGATGAACTTTCAGGTGGAATGGCGCTGCGCGTATCGCTTGCACGCGCTTTTGCTGCCGCCACGCCCGGCTGCATACTGCTGCTTGATGAGCCGACGAAAGAAATCGATAAAAAAGCAAGGCAGGCTGTCACTGAAATAATACTTGGCTTCCGAGGGAAATGCACAATAATTGCAGCAACATATGACGATGAGCTCATCGCCAATGCTGATCAAACGGTTGACACAGTCCTAAACCTCAACTCAGCGGTTAAAACATAAGCTATTTCTCGAAAGTGTTTTATATAATATAAAACTGTCCGTTGAGACGGTTGTCCTTTTGTCCTATAAAAACTCCGGGTGATTTTTTGTAAAAAATAGATTGCATATATTTCGAATGTAGATAATTATAAGCAATCACCGGGATATCCCTGTTAAAAATATGCTTTTTATATTATTTATAGTTACAGCATATTTGATTCTTTTCTGTTTAGGAGGAAAAGAAATGAGCATTATGAATTTAGTAGGAAGATGTGGACTATATTGCGGAGCCTGTGTTATTTACAGGGCGGAAAGAGATAATCAGGAGTGGAGAGCCAGAATTGCAAATAGTTATAATTGCGGAACAGAGCAAGTCAGATGCAACGGATGCGGTGCTCTGACTTCGGAATGTTGGGGGAATGGATGTAAGATTGTGTTATGTACAAGAGAAAAGGGAATAAATTACTGTATGAATGTCAGGAATACATAAATGATACTTGCGATAAATTTAAGAATTTAGCCGACGACTATCTTGAGACAGGGGTGAATTTAAGAGAAAACCTTTTGAAAATAAAGGAAGGAAAAGTTGAAGAGTGGCTTCAAGAAAGCCAAAAGAAATACACATGCAAAGCATGTGAAAAGCCGCTTGCCGTATGGACTTCAAAATGTCATCATTGCGATGCGGAAATAAATTAGTTTTATGCCTTCTTCCATTAAAGCTTTGTTGGAGCAGGTTTAAAGGTACCAAAGTTAAGGGAGCTGCCCTTACTTCGATAACCTGATAATAAGACTACAAAAGCCGATTGCTACGCCCAGGTACCCCTCCCCCAGCATAACATAGTATTAATGTAACATGCGTCATCCATTGCCGCCACTGCCATTAATTTTACGTACCATTTGCCGACCTTGTGCATTATAATGATAATATAAGAAACGTATTAAAAAACGGAGACATGCGGCTATGGACATGATTCGCATCAGCGAAAACAAACTTAAGGTTATGCTTACGTGGGAAGACATGAAAGCGTATGACATCGATTGTGACTCAATCGATTACGAGGACATACGTACACGTCGCGCCCTCCGCTCAATACTCGACGAGGCTAACCGCAAGATTGGATTCGACGCAGTTCGTGACCGGGTTTTTATTCAGGTTTACCCGTCACGCTGCGGTGGATGCGAGCTATTCGTGACAAGGCTCGCGCTGTTCGGAGAGGATGACGGTATGAATTCAACACAGAAATATAAAGCCACGACACGGCGCGGCAGTACCGTCGCTATTTATGAATTTAGTTCCCTCTCCCTGCTTTTGTCCGCTTGCGGACATCTGCGGTGCGGGGGCGACAGCGCAGTCTTCTGTGATGAAGATAAGCGAGGTAGTTATTTCCTTCTGTTGTTTGGCGCAGATGAAGACATGAGTCGCGCCGAGGCTGTGTGCGGAGAGTACGGCGGTATACGTCGGCAACCATCAGCGTATGCATACATAAAAGAGCACTGCATATGTATATGTGCTGCTGACGCAATAGAAACTCTCGGCGCACTTTGCTGACAAGTACGGAGGCACATATCACAAACAAAATCAAAGAAAGCTGCGACACTAAAAAATGCCGCAGCTTTTTCTTTTACTATTCTTTTTATTATTTCTCAGGTTATTATTGCTTCGGAATTTGTGCGAAGAATTTTGCAAGTTCCTCATCTGTCGGGATGTAATCCGTCATTTCTCCATTGTGGTACTTTTCATATGCTACTAAATCAAAGTACCCTGTTCCTGTAAGTCCGAAGACTATTGTCTTTTCTTCGCCTGTTTCCTTGCATTTCAGAGCTTCGTCGATTGCGACCTTTATAGCATGGCTGCTTTCCGGCGCCGGAAGTATTCCTTCGCTTCTTGCAAACATCTCAGCAGCTTTAAATACGGATGTCTGCTCAACAGCAACAGCTTCCATATAACCATCATGATAAAGCTGGGAGAGTATCGGGCTCATTCCATGATAACGGAGACCGCCTGCATGGTTAGGTGCGGGGATAAAGTTGCTGCCGAGTGTGTACATCTTAGCAAGTGGTGTCACCTTTCCTGTATCGCAGAAATCGTAGACATATTTACCGCGCGTGAAGCTCGGGCAGGAAGCCGGTTCTACTGCTATAATGCGGTAGTCTGCTTCGCCACGGAGCTTTTCGCCCATGAAGGGAGCGATAAGTCCGCCGAGGTTTGAGCCGCCGCCGGCGCAACCGATGATAATATCCGGTTTAATACCATACTTATCAAGCGCAACTTTAGTCTCAAGCCCAACAACTGACTGATGGAGCAATACCTGATTGAGAACGCTGCCTAATACATAGCGGTATCCCTCTGATTTAACAGCAACTTCAACAGCTTCTGAGATTGCACATCCAAGGCTTCCGGTTGTATTAGGATACTCTGCTAATATCTTGCGCCCGATTTCAGTTTCCATCGAGGGGGATGGTGTCACCGATGCGCCATAAGTACGCATGACCTCGCGGCGGAATGGCTTTTGCTCGTATGACACTTTAACCATGAAGACTTTGCAGTCAAGCTTAAAGTATGCACATGCCATTGAGAGTGCGGTACCCCACTGCCCCGCTCCGGTTTCTGTCGTAATGCCGCGCAGGCCTTGCTTTTTGGCGTAATAAGCCTGTGCTATTGCGGAATTGAGCTTATGGCTGCCGCTTGTGTTGTTGCCCTCGAACTTATAGTATATTTTCGCCGGAGTTCCAAGCGCATCTTCAAGGAAATATGCTCTTACAAGCGGCGAGGGACGGTACATCTTATAATACTTATAAATTTCATCCGGAATCGGGATAAAAGGCGTCGTGTTATCAAGCTCTTGTTCAACAAGCTCATCGCAGAATACCTGCGACAGCTCCTGTGCCGTCATCGGCTGTCTTGTTCCGGGATTGATAAGCGGCGCCGGCTTAACTTTCATGTCCGAGCGGATGTTGTACCAGGCTTTCGGCAGCTCGTCTTCATTAAGGTATATTTTGTACGGGATGTTTTTTTCGCTCATTTCACTTTCTCCTTTCGCATTATGCGTATTTATTTTAAATTTTTGCTGAAGGTAATAAAAAAAGCTCTTGTCTCTGCAAATGCAGGGACAAGAGCAATTACTATACTCCTGTGGTGCCACCCGGCTTGGCACATATATACGTGCCCACTCTTAGCGTACAACGTGATACGCCGGCTTTTTGATAACGGTCAGCCACGACCGTCTCCCCTACTAAAGAGCAGCCAGACAAAGCTGCAACTCTTTCGGTTTGCCCTCACAAGTCCATTCATCCCAGACATCGGTACCACCATTCCACCGCCGGCAGCTCTCTATAACCTCCGTAGCTTGGGATTACTACTCTTGCTCTACGGTTTGGCAATATTAAATCACAACTTGGCTATATTGTCAACACATTTTTTTAACAAAAGTTTCGTTATTATAACAGCTATCTTTAGTCTTATTTTACAGTTTATGCCCTATTTTATCGAATGGTTAAAGTTTTTCTATACTTCTTTACCGCACGGGGCATAACCAATTATATAAAACGCGCGGCAAAGATATACTCAGTGCTGCGCGTTTTAATATTATTATCAGGTCTTTCGCAACTGTTTTAACTTATGTTTATATCAAATATCGTCAATCAGCCGTACGCTTGCTTTCAATCATATCGCGTATTTTTGCGGCGGCTTCTTTCCCTGCTCCCATCGCAAGAATAACGGTAGCGGCACCTGTGACGGCGTCACCGCCTGCGAAAACGGCACTGTGCGTCGTTGTAACACCGTCGGATGTGATTATGCGGCCGCGATTGTCAGACGCAAGCCCTGGCGTCGTTTCCTTAATAAGCGGGTTTGGCGTCGTTCCAATCGCTATGACAACGGCATCCGCTTCAATCTCAAATTCAGACCCCGGAATCTCAATGGGGCTGCGGCGTCCGGAAGCATCAGGCTCGCCAAGCTCCATTCTGCGGCAGACAACACTTGTCACATTGCCGTTTTCATCAGCCTTTATCTCGACGGGGTTCGTTAAGAATTTGAACTCAACGCCTTCCTCTTTTGCGTGTTTCACCTCTTCGGCACGCGCCGGTAGCTCTTTTTCACTTCGTCTGTATACTATATAAACATCTTCAGAGCCAAGCCTTACAGCGCAGCGCGCAGCGTCCATTGCAACATTGCCGCCACCGACGACAACAGTACGCTTGGCAGGGCGGAATGGCGTATCCATATCAGGTCTGTATGCACGCATCAGGTTTATGCGCGTTAAAAATTCGTTTGCACTGTAAACACCATTCGAGTTTTCGCCCGGAATTCCAAGAAACGACGGTAACCCTGCTCCTGTGCCAATGAAAACAGCCGCATACCCTTCGGCAAGAAGCTCGTCGACAGTCTTTATGCGTCCGATTACCATGTCGGTAAATATACGCGCACCACCAAGGCATAAAGCTTCAATTTCACGCATGACAACGCTTTTCGGAAGACGGAACTCAGGAATTCCGTAGACAAGCACGCCGCCCGGCGTGTGAAAAGCCTCGAAAATATCGACGTTATATCCGTATGAAAGCAAATCGCCCGCGCAAGTAAGCCCGGCAGGGCCGCTGCCTACAACAGCAATACGCGGCGCATCAGGCGACGGCTTTTTCGCAGGACAAGACGCGCCGCCGTTTTCGCTTGTATACCAGTCGGCTGCAAAGCGTTCAAGGCGCCCGATTGCAACAGGCTCGCCCTTGATGCCGCGGACGCACTTACCCTCGCACTGGTTCTCCTGCGGACAAACGCGCCCGCATATACCGGGGAGTGAATTCGTCTCCCTGATTATATCGTAAGCCGCTCTGTGGTTACCGGCGGCTATTTCTGCAATGAATTTCGGTATATTAACATTAACAGGGCAACCGGAGACACACGGCTTATTGCGGCAGTTAAGGCACCGTGTTGCCTCGGTCATAGCTTCGGCTTCGGTATATCCGAGGGCAACCTCATTAAATGTATGACGTCTTTCCTCTGCCGAGGCTTCCGCCATTGGCGTTTTATTGGGACTCATATTCGCCATCTTCAGTTATCCTCCCCCGGCTTCATTTTAAGTAAATTGCAGTTCCATTCACGAAGCTTTACCGCTTCCTCGGCGCGATAAGCAGAGTTGCGCCGTATAAGCTCGTCAAAATCAACCTCGTGGCCATCAAAATCAGGACCGTCTACGCAGGCAAATTTAACCTTGCCGCCGACAGTCACGCGGCAACTGCCGCACATGCCCGTTCCGTCTATCATGATCGGGTTCAAGCTGACAATCGTCTTAATACCGTATTTTTTCGTTGTCAGCGAAACATATTTCATCATTATCGCCGGACCCACGGCCAAGACAAGGTCATATCCTGCGCCTTCGTTTATCCTGCGCTCAAGCGCTGCTGTTACAAGACCTTTCTCACCGTATGATCCGTCGTCTGTCATAAGTATAAGGTCTTCACAGGAAGATTTCATTTCATCTTCAAGTATGACAAGTTCCTTTGTGCGGAAACCGGCAATAAGCTCTACGCGCACACCTTTCTTATGTAGGTATACGGCTTGCGGCAACGCTATCGCGCAACCGAGTCCGCCGCCAATGACAGCGACATTTTTATATCCCTCAAGCGGTGTCGGCTTCCCGAGCGGGCCGACAAAATTGAGAAGATAATCGCCCTCTGATAACGCCGCTAAGCGCTCTGTCGTCGCTCCGACGCGCTGAAAAACAACCGAAACCTCACCGGTTTCCGTATTCGTCGATGAAATAGTAAGCGGGATGCGTTCACCGACCTCATCAATGCGCAATATAATAAACTGACCGGGCTTGGCCTTCTCCGCTATGAGAGGTGCTTCGACGCTCATGAACTCTGTCGTGTTATTTAATGCATATTTTTTCGTAATCCTGTACATTTTATCATTACTCCGCCCGGATTATCATCTATTATAGTTATAATTTTATCATAGCTTATCACGTGTTATATATATTTTCAAGAAGAAATTTAATATTTCGGCGATATGTATATAATTTCCTTATTTTTTTCGTCTTGCATTGACTTATAACCTATGTTATAATAGCCGTGGGCCGTCTTATAAGGCCATACCAGCCGGGGAACTAGCGGTGCCCTGTACCTGAGATCCGCTATAGCAGGGGTGGATTCCTTTTACGAGGGCTGTCATTGTGCGGCCTGCGGCACGTCGTATCGTGTTGACGGATGGGTCCCGCGCAATCGGAGGCTGTGAACCATGTCAGGTGGGGAACCAAGCAGCATTAAGCAGTTCGACCGGTGTGCCGCGGGTTTGCCTGTCCTGAGCGATAGACGCGCTTTCCGCGCATAGTGGCATGCTCGACTTTAAGGTGTATGGTCTTATAAGGCGGCTCAAAATGTTTCTGAAAGGGAGGGTATTTTGTGCATCTGGCTCTTTATCGCAAATACCGCTCGCGTACGTTTGACGACGTGTGCGGACAGGAGCACATAACCTCCGTTTTAAAATATGAGGCCGGACATGACCTGATTTCCCACGCTTACCTTTTCTGCGGGCCTCGCGGCGTCGGAAAAACATCGTGCGCTAAAATTCTTGCAAAGGCCGTTAACTGCGAACACCCAATCGACGGCAACCCATGTTGTGAATGTTCCGCGTGCCTTTCAATTGATTCAGGCGCATCCGTTGACGTACTTGAGCTTGACGCGGCAAGCAACAACCGCGTTGACGATATGCGGGAGATCATAGAGGGCGTCGTATATACGCCCACACGCTTAAAATACCGCGTCTACATCGTTGACGAAGCGCACATGTTGTCAATATCGGCTTTCAATGCATTTTTAAAAACCCTTGAAGAGCCGCCGCGCCACGTCATTTTTATACTTGCTACAACCGAACTCCAGAAACTGCCGGAAACAATAATTTCGCGGTGCCAGCGATTTGACTTCCGCCGCCTGACGGTTCCCGTAATTGCCGACAGGCTTGAATATATAGCTAAAAACGAAAATATAAAATATACACGCGAAGGGCTTGAGGATATTGCCCAGCTTGCCGAGGGCGGTATGCGCGACGCTATTGGTCTTTTTGAGCTGTGCGCCAGCCGCCGCCTTGAAGTCAACTCTGAGCTTGTACATGAAGCGCTCGGCATTGCAAGTTATGATGAAGCAGCATCTGTCGCCCGCGCTATTGCCGGCGCCGACTATGACGCCATATTCGGCACGGTCGGCAACATCGTAGCATCAGGACGCGACATAGCTGTGTTCTGGGATGAGCTTTCATCGTTTTTCCGCGATATGCTCATTTATAAAACAGCGAAAAATCCTGCCGCGTACCTTGAGCTATCATCTCACTCGCTTGATATCTTAGCGGAAACCGCAAAGCTTTTCACTCTGTCAGGGCTGCTTTACCGCTGCAATACATTAGACGACGCTGCAGCACGCATATCGCGTTTTTCGGCGTCAGCCCGCCTTACGGCAGAGCTTGCTCTTGTCCGCATGTGCGACCCCTCTCTAAGCCCCGACATCAGCGCACTGACTGAGCGCGTCGCAGCTCTCGAAGAAAAACTTGCGCATTTTTCGCCATCGTTATCATCTTCATATCAACATACAGTTTCTGCAAAACCGGTATTCAAAGAGCCATCAGCGGGTTCTGAAACAATAAAAAATAATACCGATAATAATTCAGGCACTGCCGATACATCATCAATAAAACAAGATACAAAAGAAAAATCAAGCCCAAAAAAAACGGGCTCAACCGCGCAAGCACCCTCTCACGGTAATGCTGTAAAAGAAACCACGCGCACCGGTATGCACGCAGACGCACCGCGTCCGCTTCCCTATTGGGGTGAGCTTTGCGCTGCACTTTCGAATAAAATCCCCGCATTCAAGGGTTTTGCGCCTGTCCTGCGCGGATATTACGCTCCTGACGGCGGTTTTATCATATCAGGCGGCACTTCTTTTGCGACAGAATTTGCAAAACGCTCCGCCGAGCAGATTCGCTCTCAGCTTTCCATATTTGAAGGCCACGATGTCGGCGCTGGAAAAATAAAATTTACAGTTGGCGCTACCGACACAAAAGACAGTAAAAAAAGTGAAAAAAACAGCCACCATCCGATTGATGAGCTTGACGATGGTGAGTTTTAAATACTTTTGAATCAATAATTACACCGAGGTGACTACGCGATGAAAGCAAGATTGCCCCAGGGCATGGGCGGTGGCCCGCAAAACATAAATCAGATGATCCGCCAGGCGCAGAAAATGCAGGAGCAGATGCAGGCGCTTCAAGAGGAACTCAATGCGCGCGAATATGAAGTCTCTGCCGGCGGCGGAATGGTAAAAATAAAGATAAACGGCGAGCGCCGCATACTTTCCGTATCGATAGACCCTGATATCGTTGATCCCGACGATGTTGAAACACTTGAAGATATCATTACAGCTGGTGTCAATGAAGCTATAAAGCTTGTTGACGATACGAACACGGCTGAAATGAATCGCCTGACGGGTGGTCTTGGCCTTCCCGGGGGACTCTTTTAAGCGGGGCTTTTAAATAATGTCCGAATATATTGAACCTATTGAAATACTGGCAGAAAAATTCCGCCGTCTGCCCGGCGTTGGACGAAAATCTGCACTGAGAATGGCTTTTTCAATCCTTGACATGACCGATGAGGAAGTCAATGCTTTCGCTGACGCCATTCTTGCGGCAAAAAGAGACGTGCACCAATGCTCTGTATGCGGAAATTTAACTGACGGTGATATTTGCTCCATATGCCGGGACGAATCGCGCGACCATTCGGTTATATGCGTCGTTGAGGATGCGCGCGACGTCGCCGCTCTTGAGCGGGTGCGCGAATATACAGGGCTGTATCATGTTCTTGGCGGCGCAATATCTCCCGTGCGTGGTAAAGGGCCGGAGGATTTGACCGTCAATGAGCTGATTAACCGTATAAAAAATGGCGGCGTTCAGGAGGTCATCATAGCAACTAACCCAACGGTTGAAGGTGAGACGACAGCAATGTATATCGCACGCATTTTACGCCCGCTTGGTGTAAAAACAAGCCGCCTTGCCTACGGAGTTCCTGTCGGTGGCGATCTTGAGTATGCCGACGAGGTGACGCTTAACCGCGCACTTGAGGGTCGCCGTGAGATTACATGATTAAATTTGTACAAAATCACATTAACCGTTGACTGATACCCAACATTTGTGGTATGATTACACATAAGAACAATACTAACTGCATCTTGAGGTAGTAATTATGCTTAAAAAAATAATTGCAATTACTCTTGTTTTAATACTCGCACTTGGTGCTCTTGCCGGATGCGGTAAAGATAAAAACAGCGGAGGTATTCCACTCGGATCTGATACTGATGATACCGAGGATCAAAATGAACAGACGTTGACGGCTCCTAATGGTGAATCTATAACTCTTCCCAAAAATATTACATCAGTCATAACCGTTTCTCCCGCCGCGAAGAATATTTTTGATGAGCTTGGCTTATCTTCAAAGGTAAAAGCTTCATACGACGTTGATAAAGATAGTACTAATGATATCATAAATGCCAAACCCGATGTTGTTATTTATGACAATGGTGCTGCTATCGACACCGATGCTATTAAAAACGCAGACATAATCGCCATTGAGCTTCCCGTCTGCAACAGCATGGCAGATGTGAAAAAGCACATAACATTCATTGGCAACATGATGGGTATTGCAACACAGGATAAAGTGAAATCCATCACAGATGACCTCAATGTCATGCAGCTTTCGACATCAAACATTAAGAAATTAAAAGTTTACTTCGAGCTGGGCTATGATTCCGAAACAGGTAAATACATGACGATAGCCCCCTACTCATATATTTATGAGCTTCTCTCGTCTGCCGGTGGTGACAGCATATTCGGCGTCGACAGTGGCTACGAAGGCTTCATCTCTGTAACTGCCGATGAAATTATCGCGGCCAATCCCGCTGTTATATTCACCCTCGGTTCAGCTGAGGATATAACATCTCGTGAGGGATGGGATTCGATAGACGCCATTAAAAACGGTTATGTTTATGAAATCGAGGACATTGCTCCATCCTTTATTGCTGTAGACGCAGCACAGGCAATGCACGAAGTCCTCTCGCCCATTCTCTTTGGCGATAAAACTGAAAAATAATAATTATTTAAATACATCACAATAAAAACCGCTCACATGAGCGGTTTTTATTGTGCTCTTTTATTGTTTTTCTGCACATGAGTTATCGGCGCCGAGTGTTCTGTCCCTTTCTATTAAATAAGCAAGTGCCTTAACACCGACATCAATTGCCCGGCTTGTGTCATGGCAGTCCTCCTCATCCGTAAAACCTGCTGCTTTTCGCTCCTGATTCCATATAGCTAACAAAACAGTTCCTGCACGCACACCGAGCGCGGCAGCAACAGTGAAAAGTGCCGCCGATTCCATCTCGCTTGCAAGCACGCCGAGACGCCGCCAGGCATCCCACTTGCTCATCAATTCATATGCCACCGGCATTCTTTCAGGCTCGTGCTGCCCGTAAAACGAATCCTTGCAGTGTACAACACCTGCATGCCACGGATATTTCAGTTCATCCGCCGCGTGTGTAAGCGCCGTGACAACAGTAAAATCAGCGGTTGCAGGATATTCAATCGGTGCGTATTCTCTGCTTGTCCCCTCGTGACGTATGGCCGAAACCGGTATTATCAGATCGCCTGACTTCACCTTCATGTTTATGCCGCCGCAGGTTCCCACGCGGATGAAAGTATGCGCGCCAAGCCGCGAGAGCTCTTCCATCGCAATAGCTGCACTCGGACCTCCGATTCCTGTTGATGTAACCGAAACACGCTCGCCCAGCAGTGTCCCTGTATAAGTTGTAAATTCCCTGTTTGACGCGACAAGCTCCGCGTTTTCAAATCTTTCAGCTATCGCTTCGCATCTTCCCGGATCCCCCGGTAAAATTATGTATTTACCGACGTCCCCTGCCCCGCAGGCGATGTGATATTGCTTATTTTCAGTGCTCATATTTTCCCTAAAACAGCTATCGTTGTATATCCTTTCATTCACAATAATTTAATTTATTATAACATCGTAAACACTGCAGAGCAACCGCATAAACCGCAGGGAAATTTGGAAAAGTAAAATTGCGTATGTAAAAAATACGACGTTTATCTCTGCGGGGTGTGTAGCGGTGTTCAAATGCGGGAAGAAGCGCGATTACAAAAAGCAGAAAAAAATCAGAACAAAATCCCGTGCGTTACCGATGATTTGTGCTATTATCTTCTCTGCTGTCGTATTCAATGACGCAGGAGCGGGGGCACAAAATAAAATAAGCGAAACGGCAGTTGAAGCAATTGCGTATGCGTCAGATTATTATTCCGCTGCCGATTATTCGACATCTGCGCCAATCGTCACCACCGAAAACACAATTACCGTTAAATATAAAATGTTCGGTAATTTTAAAACAGGCGGGTATGCTTATCTCTCATCATTTTCTTATTCGGATGAGTTTTTCGCTTTTGATTCATCTGTATTTTCACCAGCTATTGCACGTGCATCAATCGCGCTCGCCGCAGCATCATACCGCAATGACCCGCCCGGTTCTTACATCAGACGTGCTATCATTGATATGGGATACAATATCGTCGTGAGCAGAGGCTACGATATCAAAGATGATGAAGACGGCGGCATGGCAGCAGATGTACAAGATACGGTTGCATATACTATTGGCCGTCGTTTAGCAAATATCTCCGGTAAATATCGTTTTATTTACTGCATAGTACTGCGCGGTACGGAAGGCGCCGGTGAATGGTTATCAAACATTGACACCGGCGTATCATCTGACGCTGACCACGAAGGTTTCAGGCGAACAGCCGACGCTCTTCTCGCTGAAATATCAAAGCGTATCACAACAAAGGCTGAAAATAACATCATATGGATCACAGGACACAGCCGCGGCGGCGCTGTCGCCAACCTTCTTGGTGCGACGATAACAGAATCACAAATCTTCGCATCACGAGATAATATATATGTCTACACATTCGGCTCGCCTAATACGACGACTAAAGCAGGTGTTTACGATAATATATATAATATTATCAATCCAGATGATATAATCACCGTGCTTCCCCCTGAAAGGTGGGGTTTTCACCGCTTTGGCGATTCAATAGAACTCTCCCGCGATGCTGCTGTTTATTCAAAGATGAAACGCAACTTTTACGAGCTGACGGAAGGTACCGAATATACCTCCCTTGGCGGCACAGAAGAATTCAAACAGATTGTTGCCCGCTGGTGTCCGAAACCTGATGATTATTATGACAAAGGTGTCATCGGCTATTCACCGTATGACATCATATCAATCGTCCTCACAGATATTCAGAATGCCTTAACTAAATTCTCCGCGGCACAGCTTATTCAGTTTTCGCTTTATCACAACAGCGGTATTAAATTTGTATATTACTGCTACGAAAATTACATGGCAATAGCGTGTGGCCACTGTTATGAATCATATATCGCATGGATAAACGCAACATGGCCGGATGAAGGAACAATATCAGAAGTATCAGAGTCGCGTGGCAGCATAGCCGCATGAGATATGCTAAAAAGCACGCAAAAGGCTTATAAAAACGCCCGCAGTATTCTTCTGCGGGCGTTGTTTTCTTTTACTGACAGTTAAAAGCGCGTGTTTAAACCTTAGCTATAAATTAATAATCCGTGTAGGCGTCAGAGTTATCTTCATTTTTGTTATCATCACTCTCACCAACGCCATCAGTGCCAACTATAGCTTTACCGCAAGCCGGACATACAAGAGCTGAGATATCCTCGTCTTCGTCAACGTATATGGTTTCTTTGCAGTGTGGACACTCTACCTCGTATAAGTCACCCTCACCGCAGCACTCATCACAGCAATCGTCGCAGTACATATCATCATCGTCATCGTCGTATTCATCATCGTCGTATTCGTCATCATCATAATACTCGTCATCATAGATGATTTCCTCGACGTCGCCAAGCGCTTCATCAAGCTCCTCAACGTAATCGCCAAGCTCGTTTGTTTCGTTATCAAGCTCATCAAGCTTGTTTGAAATATCTCCTAATACATTAATTATCTCACTAATCACTTTTGTATAAGGATTCTGTGGATCAATCTCAAGACCGGCCATGAGTCCCTTGATATAAGCGCATTTTTCCTTAACGGTCACCTCGGATATCCTCTCTTTCTCTTTCTCTTTCTCTATCTCACTCTCGCGTCATTCTATATTATTTGTTATGCGCGCTCAATATATTCGCCTGTTCTCGTATCGATTCTTAGCTTGTCACCGGTGTTTATGAAAAGCGGTACGTTGATCTGTGCACCTGTTTCAAGCGTTGCCGGTTTCTTTGCGCTCTGTGCTGTGTCGCCACGAAAACCAGGTTCGGTATTTGTTACCTCAAGTACAACGAACATCGGCGGTTCGACTGCAAACACGTTGCCCTTGTAGGAAACGAGCTTGCAGATGTCATTTTCCTTTACGAACTTGAATGCATCAGGCAGCAAAGATTTGCTTATCGGTATCTGATCGTAGGTATCCATATCCATGAAATAATATAAATCACCGTCATTGTACAGATACTGCATTTCCTTGCGTTCAATGCGTGCTTCCTGGAACTTATCTGTCGGGCTGAACGTACGCTCAACAACGCTTCCTGTCATAACATTGCGAAGCTTTGTGCGCACAAAAGCAGCACCCTTACCAGGTTTGACGTGTTGGAATTCAATGACCTGATAAACAGAACCTTCGTCGTCTTCAAATGTTAATCCGTTTCTAAAATCGCCTGCTGTTACCATATTATTTGTATCTGCGTCACGGCGGCACGCCGCGATGCCGAAAACTCCTTTCGGTGCATATATGTATTATAATTGACCTTTGTTATTTTAATACATCTTTTTAAATATTGCAATAGTAGGAGCAATTTTCAGCCTAAAATAGCTGTTTTTAGTCCATATTTTATAAATTATACCGGTATTTCGATTAGCTCCTTCGGGCAATTGGTTAAATTTCTTGCACCTCCCGGTATAATCTCCATCATATCCTCAATGCGGCAACCGTATTTACCCTCTATATAAATACCCGGCTCGACTGTTACTATCTGTCCTACCTCTAATACAGCGTCACCTGCGCGTGCGTGAAGCCCCGGCGCTTCATGTATCATAAGGCCGACGCCGTGACCGAGACTGTGTCCGAAGCAGCCTTTATAACCTGCTTCATCGATAATGTCGCGGGCGACCTTGTCGGCATCAGCATTCTTGTAACCTTCCGCTATAACTGCTTCCGCCGCAAGCTGCGCTTTGAGAACAGTATTGTAAATCCGGCGCATCTCATCATCAGCACGGCCGACAACGACTGTGCGCGTCATATCTGAATGATAACCGTTGACGACAGCACCGAAGTCAAACGTTAAAAATCCGCGCTCTATCGGTATGTTGCGCGGCACGCCATGAGGCAAAGCTGACGCTGTACCCGATACGCATATTGTCTTGAAGCTGATATCTTCCGCGCCAAGACGCTTCATTCTGTATTCAAGCTCCGCCGCAAGCTCCGTTTCCGTGCGACCGGCACGGATTTCCGGCAAAAGCTCAGCAAAAGCCTGCTCTGCTATTCTCTGTGCCGCGATGATGTTTTCAACCTCTTCTGCATCTTTATAAAGGCGCAGGTCTTCAATTAGCGAGCCGGCGCACACAAGCTCAATGCCCGGCAGGCGCTTTTTGAGAGACTGATATCCTGCATATGAAAGGACATTGTCCTCAAATGCTAAGCTTTTGACATCGTTTTCCCGACAAAGATTCTCAAGATAATCGCCTTTTGCTCTGTCAGGTACAATTACATTATACCCGCCGGTAATGCTTTTTTTAGCGGCTTCGATATAACGGAAGTCTGTCAGTACATATGATTCATTTTTTGTTATAAGCACACTGCCATCCGAAAAATCAAATCCCGTCAGGTAACGCGCGTTTATCTCTGATGTGACATAAAGCGCATCCGCCCCCAGCTCAGAGAGCTTTTTTTTCGCTTTTTCAAGCCTTTTCTGCATAAAATGTTCTTTATCCTCCTGTGTTTTATCCGTTAATGCCACTTGTATTTTTGTATTTCCGTAAAAGCGGGCGCTCACACGCGCGTTTAATACGGAATAAAAGTGATTTCTTATCTTTAATCGGCGTTACGACTATTGCCCGTATTCCGAGACGCTTTGCCGCCATAACATCGGTAAAGAGCTGATCGCCGAGCACAGCAGTCCTCTCGGGTGAAATGCCCATTGCGGCAATAGCGCGGCGCAGCGCATACCGCGAGGGCTTGCGGCTGTTGTGAAAAGCCGGCGCGTTTAGCTTTGAGTTGAAAAGCGAAACACGCTGCCTGTTGTTATTTGAGACAAACGCCACCTGAATTCCGTTTTGCTTGAGCTTTTCATACCAGCAAAGTACCTCTTCTGTCGGCTCCGCATCATCGTATGTTACAAGCGTATTGTCTATATCGCATATAAGCGCATCAATCTGAGCTGATTTTAAAAAATCAGGTGTCACGTCTCTGTATGAATTAAATATGAAATCAGGTTTTACATATCTGTCGAGCATTTCTATTATGTTCCTCATAATGTGCAAACAGGTGAAAAACGCCGCTATATTATGTTGATGTTGTCAGGTCCGAAACTTATAGGTAAAAGCTCATTTAGTTTATAAACCGAGTAGTGCTCAGGCTCACCGAGCACAACTTCAAACTCCTCCGGTACGGTAAACTCTCTCATAAACTGCAGGCAAATGCCGCACGGCGGGAACTGAGCCGCACTTCCCTTTCCTGCGCCAGTACCGTAAACGGCAATAGCAACAAATTCTCGTTCACCCGCAGTAACAGCCGCCGAAAACGCGACGCGCTCGGCGCATATCCCCGCAGGATACGATGCGTTTTCGATGTTTACCCCTGTATAAACGGTACCGTTTGCGGCCAGAAGCGCGGCACCGACAGAAACACCCGAATAGGGGCTGTACGCGCGCCTGGCAGCATCACTTGCCGCCACTATAAGCTTATTATAATCGATCTTCATATTTCCTTATCGTGCATTGTGCATGCTGTTTCCAGCGCAATCTCAACCATCCTCGAAAAGCCCCTCTCGCGCTCCTCAGACGGCGTTTCCTCACCGGTCATAATATCGTTTGACACCGTACAAATGGCAAGCGCGCGTTTTTTTGCACGTGCCGCCGTAATATAAAGCCCTGCCGCTTCCATTTCAACGGCAAGCACGCCCATATCAGCCCACTTTTTCATAGCTTCTATGCCGCCTACACCGTAATACATATCGGATGACAAAACCGGACCAATATGCACTTTTATAGGTGCTTCTCCGCACGCAGTAAAAACTGCTTCCTTTGCTGCTGATAAAAGCTCATACGATGCTGTCGGCGCATACGTACCCGGCAATCCCAGATTTGATATGACGGCAGAGTCAGTCGATGCAGATATTGCAAGAACAATGTCGCGTATGCTGACGGCGGGGTTTATGCTCCCCGCTGTTCCGACCCTTATTATATTTGAAACGCCATAGAAGTTGAAAAGTTCGTGGCTGTAAATCATGATTGACGGGATGCCCATACCGCTTGCCATAACGCTTATGGGGACGCCTTTGTATTTGCCCGTATAACCAGCAACGCCACGTACATCGTTGACAAGTTTTGCATCCGTGAGAAACTCCGATGCTATCCACCTTGAACGGAGCGGGTCGCCCGGCATGAGAACAGTATCTGCAAAGTCCCCGGGCATGGCTGAGTTATGGGGCGTCGGGCAGTGCATGATATTGTCGTCTTTCATTTTAATCATGTCATCCCCCTAAAAGTGAAAGTCAGTATAAAGAGGGCTTGTCTTTATCCTCTATAAAACCATCGTCTTTATTTTCTGCTGCAAGGCGCAAAAGTGCGCTTGAGCCGATTCTTGATGCACCAAGCTTTATAAAATCAGCCGCATCCTCAAATGTTCTTATGCCGCCGGCTGCTTTTATTTTAACATGCGGCGCACAGTTACGGGCTAAAAGTATAACGTCCTCGCGTGTTGCACCACCACCCGAAAATCCGGTTGATGTTTTTATAAAATCGGCGCCTGAAAGAGATACAATCTCACACATGCGAAGTTTTTCTTCGTTTGTCAGAAGGCAGCATTCAATTATAACTTTAAGGACACGCCCGCGGCATGCGTCCTTTACACGCTTTATCTCCTCAAGCACATCACCAAAGCGTCCGTCTTTAACAAGTCCTATATTAATAACCATATCTATTTCATCTGCGCCGGCGTCGACTGCGTGACGTGCTTCATAAACTTTTGCTCCCGGCTCGGAATAACCGAGCGGGAAACCGGCAACAGTGCAAATAGGTATGCGTCCGGCTGCATATCGGGCAGCTTCAGCTACACGGCTCGGCGGAAGGCAAACAGACGCAGCACCGAAGCGTATTGCGTCATAACACGCCTTCTCAACATCTGCTTTACTGACTGCCGGTGACAGTATTGTATGATCGGTTTTTGAGATTATATCTTTTATATCCATATAGCGGCGTTATTCTTTACGCATCCTTTTATTGTATCTATTTAAATTTATTATACCACCGATTGATAAAAAAACAAACAATGAATATGACAAGAGCGTTAAAACTGCTTTTTTATTGTAATTTAAACTCATAATCTGTCATCTTTTATTTATCTAATTTAGACTTTTTGAAGAATCATAATAAAAGCCATAAATGAAAATGTTCCCGGTAAAATGCCGGGAACATTGCATTTATATGTATTATTCCTCATCAAATATTCCGTCGACGCCATCGCATTTCTCAACGGGGTCAATTGAGCCGTCTTCGTTGAATTTAAACTCTGCAACGCATACCGAACGATGGAACGGACCGCCACCCGGAAGCTCTCCTGTATGATAAAAGAGATAAGTATGACCCTTGAAATCAACAATACCGGGGTGATTTGTAAAGGTTCCGCCCTTTTCGTCCATCAGTATTCCACCATAAACCCAGGGCCCGGTCGGCGACTTTGAAGTTGAGTAAGCAAGATGCTCCTGTCTCATATTAGGACGGAATGCAGCGTAAAACATGTAGTAAATGCCATTTCTCTTATATAGCCACGGCCCCTCGGTATATGTAGTGCCCGTTCTGTGTCCACCTTTACCAAACGACTCAGGCGTCATCGGAATCTTCACTACTCCGACTTCTTTGTTATAAGAAATCATATCCTCGTTAAGAAGCACGTATCTCAGCTCAGGATTGCCGAAATACAGATACGCCTGCCCGTCATCATCAATAAATACAGTCGGATCGATATCGTTCCAGTCGCCTTCATCAACAAGCGGATGTCCAATATCCTTAAAAGGACCTGTCGGACTGTCTGATACACCAACGGCAATAGCCATTCCGTCGTTTATCTTATGAACAGGACAATACAAGTAGTATTTGCCGTTGCGCTTTATAGCCTGCGGCGCCCACGCTCTGTCGTCAGCCCAGCTTATGTCGTCAAGCGAAAAAACCTTGCCATGATGTGTCCAGTTGACCATATCCTTCGTTGAAAAACAATGCCAGTCATACATGGTATAGAAATTGTTTTTCAACTCGTCCTCATCATGTGTAGTATAGAGATACAGCGTATCTCCATCCACCATTGGCGCCGGGTCTGCGGTGTACATTGATGTGATAATGGGATTTTTAGACCTCTTCTTTTTTTCTTGTTCCATGTTTTATCCCCCTTGTATTTTATGGCCATGGCCATTATATAACTTTTCCATGCGTTTTCGTGGGTTTTTACGCTGCTAATTGTACCTTCACAGCAAAAACATATCAATTTTCTGCTGTAATATGCGATGAGTTCTTTCAAGCAACCGCGAATCCATCATTTATTATACCACAATACAAAAGGAAAGCATATACATTTTCGCCGTGTATTTTCTTTGCCTGTATACATCGGTTTTATCATTGGTTGCAGGCGCATTTTAATAAAATGTCGGCTTGATGATTCATTTATTGTATCAATTATCATCAGCCAAAATAAAATCCGTGGTTCATTTACAAATTAGAAGTTGCCAGTCTCAGTTGATAAAACTGCTGCACCCATGCAGGATACTGCGTATATTCGCTGCGTTCTTTTATCTTCTCCAATGTTCTTTTCCCGATACGCTTGTCCAGTATCGCCAGAATCTTAATTATATAATTATCCGACTCCAGTGCATCTTTAACTGACATATTGCGAAATTGAAGCGCGGCGTCTAAAAAATCCATATCGCTGTATGTGCAATTGCTATCCCATTTAGGTTTCAATAGTTTTTCCAGCTCATCGTATGGTTTCCTGACACCGGATTTATAAAGTTCTGACATGTCATATTGCTGATAATACATATCAATCCAAGAAAAAATCACAAGCTCCTTACCATCCAGACGGATTGCCGCCCGGCCATAAGAGTTGTGAACAGAATGGTATCTTGTGAGAAAGAATGTTATCCGGTTTTTAAGCTCATCACAGAGGCCCTCGCTTAGCTGTTTTTTTAGCCCGCTCCATGACTTGTATCTTTCCATTTCATAACCTCGTCATCGCATGTGTGTAAAAGTCATTTTATACTGAATCAAATCTTAGCTGATAAAACTGCCGAAGCCACTCCGGCTGGTTCTCTGTCGTATTTTTTATATTCGCAAGTGTTCTTTTGCCGACCCGCCTGTCTAAAATGGCAAACATCCTGACAATCGGGTTTTCGGAATTCAAGCTTTTCTCGATGCTATGATTCCGGTATTCTTTAAGTGCGTCGCAAAACTCGTTATCCGTATATTCAGTCCGTGATTTCATGGGAACAGCATCCAAGAGCGACCAGAATTCCTCCCAATATTCCATAATACCATAAGGATCAGGATTTTTCTTATATCCGTTTTTGATGAAATATGTATTGACTGTTTCCCATGAAAATTGCTTTACAAGTTTATCATCAATGTAAACTTCAAAAATATGACACCCGTCCATTCCGGGATAGGCAGTACAGTTATAACGCACACGTCCGCGCAGACATTCGGCAAGCATATCTTTTTCAAGATAATTACGCATACCGCTCCATGAGCCTAATATTTTACCCATTCAGCCACCTCCTATTAAACATTTAACCACAATATCAATCATTTTGTAACATGTTTAGATGATTTTTCTGTGATTAAAGCAGTTTCCATGTCAAACAACTACCTTATTATGAAAATTTGTACCTGTATTTATTTACTTAAAAAACTAATACTAATTTGCCTCATAGGTTTTTATTATGTCTCTTTATTATTATATCTTTCAAATCTTCAATTGTAATGTTTGCTTTGTGTAACATTGAATAGCAGTTCGGACATATTGGTCTTAAATCATTAAAAGGGTCAACGACATATTCTTTATTTATCTCATTTAACGGTCTAATATGATGCACTTCAATATACCCAGTTCCTATATCGCCATAAAACTCCTCAAAATCAAATCCACACACGCAGCATTTACAGCCGTATTTTTTTTATACACAACTGCCTTGCTTTTTGATTACGTTCATATGCATTCACAGTAATTTGTTTTTAGCGCCTTCAATCAAATTTTTTAATTTTTCCTCAGGTATTTCCTCGGCAATTTGAGTACTTTCCTCAATTTCTTCTTGAAATTTGTTTATATTAAGCAATATTTCAAGAGCTTCTCTTAATTCCGGACGTAGCTGCCAAAAGTATTGTCCTTTAACATCAGCATCTTCACCCCAAAACGGAATATGCCAATAGCGTATAGTTCCATCTTCCCTCGTTGGTAATCTAAAATTCGGTAGCTTGTTTATTATTCTTTTTCCAAGCCTGCCAATTTGAAGATTTAAACTGAATGGTTTGAAACACCAAGAATTGGAGCAAGTACCGAAGCTTTTTCACGGCAATCCTTACAATTGTAAAGTGCTTTCATAAGAGCAATATCATCATCTTTAAATACACTACTGTCTTGTAATAATTCAAGCCATTGCCAAATTGAGATTTCAACATTTTCTCTATAATATGTTTTCATTGTCTATACCCTTATAAACATCCATTTTAAAAGTTCCATCATAAAATAATGTGAAACTCTTTATTTTAATCATGTCAACACCGGGATATTTTTTAACCAAACGCCGGTGAACAAACGCCGTTTTAATAACCAGTCAAGCATTTGTCAGATTGTCTTTTACCGAAATATTAGCCGGTGGTACAATCCTGAACCCGCTTTTTTGTCTGTCTTTAAGTCTATAGCTTTCACCCCTTATGTTTATGATGTGCGAATGATGCAATAAGATGTGTCTTGCCATCTTTAGGAAGTCCTAAAAAGATGACATTTCTCCATCTTTTCTTTTATCTTTAGTTTGAATGGATCAAGTTTTGATGGCTTTTTCATGCCTTTAAGTCCATGTTCTGCTTTTGGCCGCTTTGTGTACTTTTTTGCCGTGTTTTTAATATGCCAAGTTCTTTACTTATTGCATATGCACTCTTTCCATTTTGTGATTTTTCGTATATCTTATTAATCAGCCCACTCCTTATCATACGGTCATCTCCAATAAAAGCTTCTTTCACTTTTATGATAGGACCGTTGGTTTTTTGTGGGTCAATTCTTTTCCGGCGCTATCGGTCAACTACACTCCGGCGGTGACACTTTCGCCATCGTATGTTTCCGCAGTGGTAATTACCACCATCATCGCCATCCTTGTTATTATTTTTCCTTAATATTGTTGCTATATATTATAAGTTTTTTTCTAAATCTAATCAACATAAATATAAACACCACTAAAGAAAATATTTTCTTGAATGATAACAAAGCATGCTAATGTATATGTATTATTTGGCTTATAACTTTTCAATGTAAATATTTCTTTTTTACATTAGACTACATGTAATATAGAATATATTTATTTGCATTATGATGTTAAAAGTCTTGCTTCTACACAATCAATACAAAATCGGATAATTAACCGTTTGCTAATTACTTTTTGGGACATCATCATATTTGTCCCTTTATTTTTTTGTGCAAAAACAAAGCGTAAATTGTAAAAAATTAATAGTATTCTCTTCTTGCGTAAACATTACCTTTTATTTTTTCATATACTCATTATTAGGTATAAACGGGCATTACATGAGATGGGAGAACTATATGAAAATATATATTGACAACTGTTACAGCCCTGCAAATAAGGAAGCCGCGGAAATTCTTTTTGAAACGGGGACAATAGTTTCGAATATTCTAAAAAACTACGGTTTCGATGTTATGCTTTCCGCCCCCGAACGCGACACAATATCCGCCGGCGGGCATCAGGCGGTTTTACATATTAATGAAGCGAATGACTGGGGGGCGGATCTTTTTGTTGCCCTCAATCTCACCGCTTCGCGGGATAAATTCGCCACCGGCGCCAGTGCTGTAGTTTACAATCCGACGCAGGAAATCGAAGCCGTTGCCAAAGAGGTTTTAAATAACCTTTCAAGCCAAACCCACCTGCAAAACCGCGAAATAGCTCAAAGGAGTGACGCTTTTCCTTTAAAAAGAGCTAAAATGCCGGCAGCAATACTTGATTTGGGATTTGTTACAAATAAGAAAGACTTTGGCCTTATATCGGGGAACAAAGAACTTATTGCCGACCTTATAGCAAAAGGCATAATTGAGGCCACAAAAGAAAAGCGGAGAAGCTCCGCTTTAGCTGATGATCAAAAATTCGCGGCAAACACAAAGCCGGCCTTCTATCAACTATATCCCGCAGAGAAAAAAGACGTCTGCAGGCTTATGGTAAGTGTGTTCACGACAACACCGCCGCAAAAACCTATTGAAAACGCCCATGTTGCTGTATACTACGGCAGAGACGGAAAGCATATTCTCATATACCAGGGGACAACAGGCTGCACAGGAAACACCTTACCCATAGAACTACCCTTATTTAACGACAAAATTACAAAGGATCCCGAAATGTTTTGTATCTGCGTCCGTCATCACGACTATATGCCTAAAAATAAGTGGATATATATTCGCAACGAACGAAACATACGGGAGATTATTACCCTTGATGAAAAGAGAATAAGAAATAAATAATCAGTTGAATTCCGAAAGCCGGTTTACACCCACATAAATTCCTGAAATTTTATACCATGTGGCAAGGTCTACAACCCCTGTAACCGGTAAATAGAATATCTGCTGAAATGTACGGACGGCGTTTTCTGTTTGAGTATCAAATATGCCGTCAACCCTTAGCTTTGGTATCATGGGGTAATGATCGGAGATTGAGTTGAGCTGCTCTTGAATTGTCCGCACGCTCGGACCCGTTGAACCTATTGTCAAAGGCTCACCGGGATATGAAATCGGAACACCCTGAACCTTTTCCGCCTGCGACAGGTATACGTTCTGACCATAATAATTACGGAGTATGGACAGCGCATCAAGCCCCTGATCGCCAAGATATTTCGACCCCCACTGTTCCATCCCCCTTCCCTGACATCTTACTCTTGTACCATCGCAAAACTGAGTCAGCAAAGGCTGACGTGCTCCGGGACGGGTTATAAATGTGTTGAAAATTTCATCCACTATATTTGAAATGTTGTAGTATATATTCCGCCCGTAGTCAAAAAACTGGTCGAAGGCTGTTGTGTTGGTAATAGTAAAGTTATACCCTTTCCCTCTGTACCATTCGGTATAAACCCGGTTTAGGGCAAAGGAAATTATGGCGAGTACATTCGCCTTTATCGTTTCCTCCGGCCATGTGGAGTAAATTTCACAGCATGCTACGTTCGCTATGTAATCCTTAAAAGGCACCCATACATTTTGCGCCGTGGTGTCATCGGGAGCCCCGAGATGCACTATCATAAACTCCGGTATGACCGGCTCGGGGAGAACTACAAGACCGTTGCCGTCTGGCAGAGGTTTAACCTCGTCTTCGGGAATCTTGGGCGGAAAATCGCCCCAAAGGGTATTGGGCTGAATGTTGATGGTGATTTGCGCAGGGGACGGCTGAGTGGGCTGAGGGGGTGTCAGATTCATTCGTACATTCTGAATTGCCGTTTGCTGCGGGAAAAGCTGGACTCCGTCAATAACCGTATGTACATAACCCGGTGCGTCAACTGAGACTGTGTATTCCGCATATGGTTTGAGGGATGTGGGTTCTTGTGAAAATTCAATTGGCGGAGTTCCAAGTTCAACCGTAATCGTCTGACCCGCTGAATCGGTGGTTAATACTTCAATTGTCCGTCCTCCCCGGGAAATGGTTACCGTAGCTTCGCTTATCGGTGCTATATTTCGCACCGATGTGACGTTTACATTCAAAAAACCTCTATCAATTAATTCTTGATTGTCATTCATATTCACCTACTCCTTTCTTATAAAATATTATGTGTATAGCTTTTTTTATATTACAAAATCCCCATGAGGTAGTTTATGGACATACAGGAACAGCTTATAAGAGAATTTCGCATCGTTGAACCTACGGGGAATATTGAAATAATAATTAAATACCACGGTGACCTTGCCGCGATTGCTTCAAGACTGGAGGCTGTTGCAGAGGAGTTAAACGAAAACTATGCAATTTTAACCCTCCCCGCTTACCGAGTGCCCACCATTTTTGATATACCGCAGGTGGAGTATTATGAATTGCCTAAAACCGTCACCTTTCAAATCCAACGGGGAACCGACCTTACGGGAATCAGGCGGGTTCAAAGCGCGGAGGAGTTTAATTTAAAAGGCAATGGGGTTTTAGTAGGTATTATCGACTCAGGCATTGATTACACCCATCCGGATTTTCGACACGCCGACGGCACCACGCGCATTTTATATATATGGGATCAGTCAGCACCAATTGGAACACCGCCGCCAGGTTTTAGAAGCGGGCATTTATACACAGCCGAAGACTTAAACACTGCTCTTTTAAGCAATGACCCTTTATCCATAGTCCCAGAGCAGGATACTGTAGGACACGGAACGGCGGTGGCGGGGGTTGCTGCGGGAAACGGCAGGTCCTCACAAGGTGTTTATACAGGAGCGGCGCCCGAGGCACAAATAATTGCGGTAAAACTTACGCCTTACCCTCAGCCCGGTTTTTCAAGATCCACCGACATTATGCGAGGGGTTAAATTCTGCCTTGACATAGCAGAAGGTCTTGAAATGCCAATTGCAATAAATATAAGCTACGGCACAAACGAAGGCGCCCACAACGGCTCATCTCTTTTTGAAACATATCTTGACTCCGCCGCCCAGAGGTGGAAGAACGTAATATGCGTTGCCGCCGGCAACGAGCGAAGCGCAGGACATCACTACAGGGGAACCGTTAGTCAGGGGCAAACGCTTGAAATACAATTTGCCATTGGTGAAAACATAAGAAACATCTTCCTTTCCTGCTGGAAGAATTTTGCCGATAATTTTCAGGTGGAGATTATTTCCCCATCCGGCAGCTCATCAGGAATTATTTCCCCTCTAAACCGTATAACTCGTGTTGTGCTTGACGGTGTCCGGATAACAATGCTTTACGGGCAGCCCAATCATTACAACATAAATCAGGAAATATACATAGGTCTTGAAGCCATTACCGGTGCAATTCGTCAGGACATATGGAAACTGGTTTTAAGGGGTATGCAAGTTGTTGATGGAAATTTTGACGTCTGGCTTCCCATGACGGATATGGTAACCGAACGGACTTCTTTTCTTGAACCAAGTCCCATAACCACCGTAACAATTCCCTCAACGGCATATTCTGTCATATGCGTTGGAGGTTATGATGCATTGCGAAACTCCGTTGCCTTTTTTTCAGGTCTTGGGTTTACATATATGACATACGGGCAAAAACCTGACATTGTTGCCCCCGCGGTAAATATAGTCACCACAGCTGCCGGCGGAGGTTACGACTCCTTTACCGGAACAAGCCTTGCCGCCCCCTTTGTTACGGGCGCAGCAGCTTTGATGATGGAATGGGGGCATGTTAAACGCAATGACCCATTTCTTTTCGGACAAAGAGTAAAAGCCTTTCTTTGCAGAAATGCATCAAGAAATTTCCCTGTTAGCTTTCCCAACGAAGCCTGGGGTTACGGGGTGCTTAATCTTATAGCGACAATGAACGATTTACGGGAACTAATACAAACTTAATAGAGGTGTTTTGATGGATATTCAAGAATTTATAAACTCCGAGGAGAATCAGGCACTGTTAAAACGGCTTATAAACGATCCCGCTGCGCTTGATTTTATTGTGCGGAGGAATGCCTTTACCGAAAATCTGATACAAACTTATGAAATTGCCGTAGCAATTGTCGTAAATGGAAGGTATCTTATCTGCTATACCACACCGGATGTTTTTGACGATTTTGCCAAAGTTTTGGGGGCTGGTGCCATATCCTCTATTTCAATTGTATTAGGTACCCTTGACCGTCCTGCGCTTGAGGCCTCAGGTATAACTCAAATTCACCGGCAGCCTTTTCTTGATTTACGTGGGCAGGGGGTTATCGTCGGTATTGTCGATACGGGGATTGATTATACCCTTGATGTTTTCCGCTACGAAGACGGCACCAGTAAAATTATAAGCATATTCGATCAGGCTGCGGTGGGTGATCCACCTCCCGGTTATTATATAGGTGTGGAATACACAAGAGAGCAGATAAACGCTGCCCTTGCAAGCGATAATCCTTTTGAAATAGTTCCGGTTAACGATCCTACCGGGCATGGCACATTTCTTGCGTCGATTGCCGCGGGACGGGAAGATAACGATTTTGTGGGCGCCGCTCCCGATGCCGAGTTGATTGTGGTAAAACTCCGTAAAGCAAGGCCATATTACCTTGATCTGTTTTCGGTTCCCCCGGAACAGGAAAATGCTTTCGCATCCAACGCCGTTATTTTAGGTATCGATTACATAATAAACCGCGCGCAGGCCTTAGGCAGGCCTGTGGCGATCTGCCTTGGTCTCGGTTCTAATTTCGGCACTCATACCCCCTATTCAATATTTGAAGAATATCTTGCTGACGTAGCCAACCTTGCCGGGGTATGCCTTTGTATTGCTGCCGGCAACGAAAGCCAGGCAAGACACCATACCATGGGACGGATTACTTCAGCAGGAGAAACCTATGATATTGACATAAAAGCCGGGGAAAATGCGGGGGATATTTTCATTTCAATTTGGACGGGGGTTTCGGACAGAGTTTCGGTGTCCATACGTTCACCGACCGGGGAGCTGATACCCCGCGTTCCACCCAGGTCGGGACTATTAAACGAAACACAGCTCCTTCTTGAACGGTCGACAGTAAGAGTAACATATTTCTTCCCTATTGAGGGGCTGGGCGGACAGCTGACCGCAGTAAAAATTATCGACGCCACAGCAGGAATATGGACTATAACCATTCACGGAGATATTATTCTCGACGGGAATTTTCACTCTTGGCTGCCCATGACAGGATTCGTCAGCCCCACGGTAGAGTTTCTTGCCGCCAATCCTAATTACACAATTACAGTACCGGCAGGCTTGCACGGGGGAATTGTCTGCGGCGCTTACAACTACCGTACCGATTCCCTTTATGCCTTTTCTTCATGGGGTCCTACGCGGGCGGGTGAGCTTGCTCCCGACCTTGTGGCTCCCGGTGTTGACATAGTAGGGTATTTCCCCGGTGGGAAAGGTATAATGTCCGGAACGAGCGTTGCGGCGGCTATAACAACCGGAGCCGCGGCTCTGATGCTGCAATGGGGCATTGTCAAGGGAAATGACCCCGCCATGTCCTCATATCAGATACGGGCATACCTTATCCGGGGCTGCGACCGGGATGAAAACCAGACATATCCGAACACCCGCTGGGGCTATGGCTCTCTGAATCTGTTCAGAGCGTTCGAGCTTATGAGGGAGCTATAATATATTTCAGGCTCTGCTTTGAAAAGTTGATTATCTGTTATATTAAAACACGACTGTTGTGTAAAATATTATTCATACAAGTGCAAAATATTTTTTCGGAAAATTTAAAAATCCTATTGACAAATGAAATCACTTATGTTAGCATATGCACATAGCAAAGGCGCTATTGTCAGTCGACAATGGCGCCTTTACGTGCTTTATACGGTAATTCTAAAAAGTTCCGTTTCCGTTTTTGTAAGCGAAGTTGCATAAATGCTGCTTTGCTTATCCGCCCTATGCCCATTTTATGGTTATGGGCAAGGTGTAATCTTTAATACTGCTTAATTTCGCACACAAAGGCGTGTGTTTTATTGGTCATCCAATAAAACTCACGCCTTTTATTTATAATTTAGGAGGGTTTTTATGGACATCACAATGATTGTTGACACTTCTTGGGTCGTACTCGCAGCTATACTGGTGTTCTTTATGAACCTCGGTTTTGCAGCGGTTGAAACGGGTATGGCCAGATCAAAAAACGCTGTTAACATACTGTCAAAAAACTTCATAGTTTTTGCAGTTTCTTCCCTTGGCTTTATGCTGCTCGGCTGGGGACTCATGTTTGGCGGTGATAACCCGCTCGTCGGCACGCAGAATCTGTTGTTTATTTTGAAAAATTCAAACCTTGACTTTTACAAAGATACATTGACATCGAGTGTTCCCTTCTGGGGTAAGTTCTTCTTCCAGCTTGTTTTCTGCGGTACTGCGGCAACCATTGTATCGGGGGCTGTCGCGGAACGCATTAAGTATTTATCCTTCATCGTATTCTCGTTTGTTCTTACTCTTGTGATTTATCCGATTGTCGGTCACTGGATATGGGGCGGCGGCTGGCTTAGCAGCTTAGGTTTCCTTGATTTCGCCGGTGATACTGTTGTTCACTCGGTTGGCGGTTGGGCAGCTTTATCCGGCGCGATGATACTCGGTCCGCGTCTCGGGAAATATGATAAAAACGGAAAACCGAAGGCAATCCCCGGTCACAACATGTCACTTGCCGTTATTGGTCTTTTTATTCTGTGGCTCGGTTGGTTCGGCTTCAACCCCGGCTCTACAATGAGCTTCCAGAATCCGGCTGACGTTGTTCACATCTTAATGACAACAAACACAGCCGCTATTGCAGCCGTACTTACATCGACAATCACATCATGGCTTTTCATCGGCAAGCCTGACCTTGGCATGACAATCAACGGTTGTCTTGCGGGTCTTGTCGGCATCACAGGAAGCTGCGCTTTTGTAAGCGTTGCAAGTTCGCTTATCATAGGCGCTATCGCAGGTGTTATCGTTGTTTTCTCTGTAATTTTATTCGACAGAGCAAAAATTGACGACCCTGTTGGCGCGACCTCCGTACACTTAGTCTGCGGTGTTTTCGGAACGATATGCGTAGGACTTTTCGCTGAGGAAGGCGTCACCAGCCTGTCAACAGTCAATGGTCTTTTCTTCGGTGGCGGTGCGTCGCTGCTCGGAGTAGAAGTCCTCGGTGCTGTTGCTGTCGGCGCATTTGTATTCATCTCATCCTCTCTTGTATGGTATCTCCTTAAAGTAACAATGGGTATCCGTGTCAGCGCTGCTGAGGAAATTCAGGGCCTTGATATCGGTGAGCACGGAAACGTTGCATATCCAGACTTTGCTATCGTTGCTCCTATCATGGATTCAAACGGCAATGGTGGCGCGGCAGCGGCAGTTATTGCTGAAGCACCAAAGCCTGCTGCAGGCAAGGTATCTCCTGATGAAGCAATCCCTGTTGTCAACAAGTCACGCCCAGGAGCAAAGATGACAAAAATCACCGTCATTACGAATCAGGAAAAATTCACAAAACTTCAAAACGACCTTGATAATATCGGAATCACCGGTCTGACTGTCACAAATGTGCTTGGTTACGGTATCCAGAAGGGTTACACGGAGTACTACCGCGGCTTGCCAGTAAAGACAAGGCTGCTTCCTAAGGTTCAGGTTGACATTGTCGTCTGCAAGATACCCGTAGAAACTGCTATCGACACAATTAAAAAGGCGCTTTACACGGGCAACGTGGGCGACGGTAAAATCTTCGTTTATGATGTTGAAAACGTCATAAGAATCAGAACCGGCGAAGAAGGCTATGACGCGCTCCAGGATGAGGAATAGGACTCTTCCCTATCCGGTCTTGACGCTGAATTGCCAACTCAATTGAATAAACTTTTGAAATACCCACATTTTTTAGAGGAAACATTATAAATAAAGCAGGGAGCATATTGGCTGAAACCGGTATGCTCCCTGCTGGGGTTATAACTATTTATAGAACGGTAATAATGAGAAGTTAGCGCATTGAATATGTATTTTTAGAATTTTATACCTTTACAGATTCTTTTTGACATATTCATCATCGTAAATAGTATTATGCCAAGCAACTGCGCCAGTCAATTCTGCCACAAAAAGCCTGTCATTATAATCCATCTTTCTTAAAAGAGCGTCCTTTATCTGTGAACACGTATCATTTGTTTTTATTAACCAAGTTGACTCTGTAATATGTGCCCAATAAGGATAGCTCTTTATTGCCTCATACAAAGAGTTATAATTTCTCCCGGGTTTTCTCAAGTCATATGTAATAATTTTTGAAGTCACAATTTTCCTTCCTTTATATTATTTTAACGCTAACTTCTCATTACCATGAATCCACCCTTAATATTTAATTAACATGATTGAAGCTTCTTTTACAAATGCATATTACAAATTTAAATACATCTAACATTGTTTTTATAAACTTGTCTTTGAAATCATTAGTTCCATATTCCCCCATCATCCCCATAATAACACAAAACTCCTTGTAATACAAGGTATTTTTACATATATGCGCCAATCAAGTAAAAACCACTGCTTCGAAAATACAAAATCCGCTGCGGATGCCATCCTTTGCGGGATGAAAACTGCAGCGGTTTTCTATTTTACTTTTACTATATTTTAAGCCTTTTCTCCTGTGTTTTGTTTTAGATATGCAAATCCTTTTTTGAGAAAACAGCAATTGCCACCGCGAAGAGTACTATAGCTCCCACGAAAAGGGCAACTATTCCCCAGATTGCCCCTGTTTCCCCTGCAATAATTCCGTCTGAATCAAACAAGGTGAAAAAGGTTGCGTATTTTGCGCCCTCAAGCTTTTCTCCGGCGTTTGCCATCATCTGAATTATAAATTCAAGCGCAGGAATGCCGGCACCCACCCCGACGGCATACTTGCTGTCGTCGAAAATGCAGGAGCATAAAAAGCATATGCCGCCAACAAATAGCTGCAGACAAAACACCCCTACATTGAGCAAAATAAACTTTCCTGTATCAAGCTCGCTCGGAAAAGATATTTCGCAATCGACAATTCCCAATAATGTGGCGTATAAAACCAACATGAACAACCCTGTAACCATAACTTTCATCTGAGTGAAGGCAACCGTTTCGCGCCTGACGGGAGCCGACAGGAGATAAGTCATAGAACCGCGGTCGACATGACGGGATATTAGCTTATGCGCACTTAAAATGCAAAAAACCATAGGGAATACAAGCATGATAAACCCATACAGATAAGCTTCCATAAAGCTGACAAGCTCAGCCGACGCCGGAGTCATACCAACAATAGCCATAAGTTCCGGCATGGCTTTGGCAAACTCATCGAGTACGCTTCCCAGCGCCGGGTCAAACATTGAGATGATAACGGTAAAATACATCGTAATCACGGCGGCAAATATTAAAATCATCTTCCAGCTTCCCTTTATGCCGCGTTTATATAAAGTCCAGTTTATCATGACTTGTCCTCCCCGTAGTAATGCATAAATATATCTTCAAGGCTCTGATTCGGTGTGATGATGTTTTTCACGGGATAACGGTTCATGACAGATATAAGCTCTTTTAAGTTGTTCTGCACAATCACAGTAACCTGATTATGTGAAATCTCATGTACTTGAAGCCCCTCACCTGCAAAAGAGGCGGCGGCATTTTCATCTTCCAGCGTTATTATATATTTTTTCACCTGTGCCGCCTTTAATGTCTCCACATCATCCAAAGCGACAAGCCTGCCGTTTTTAATAATAGCCACACGGCTGCAGGTGCGCTCGACCTCCTCGAACATATGAGAAGACATAAGGATTGTCTTCCCCCGTGCTTTCTCCTCAAGTATCAGTTCAACGAACCTGTTTTGCATCAAGGGGTCAAGGCCGCTTGTCGGTTCGTCAAGGATTAAAACATCCGGGTCATGCATGAAAGCTGCCACAATGCCGACCTTTTGCCTCATTCCTTTGCTCATTTTTTTAAGCTTTACCCGCGGGTCAAGCTCAAACCGTTCGAGCAGCTCTTTTATACGCCCGTCGGATTTCATCCTACGATACTTTGCCATGAAGGATAAAAATTCCGCCCCGGTCATATCATCAAAAAACACCATTTCCCCCGGGATATACCCCAAATTCTTCTGTATTTCGGCACGATCTCTCCAGCAATCCTTCCCTCCGATGGTGCAATACCCTTTTTCCGGCTTCAAAAATCCCATCAGATGACGAATCGTTGTTGTTTTTCCCGCACCATTCGGCCCAAGAAAGCCAAACACCTCGCCTTGATTAATCGAAAACGACAAATCAAAAATCCCGCGTCCTTTGCCATAGTCACGAGTCAGGCCTTGAATCTCGCATACACCCATATATACCTCCGCATGCTTTTATCGACATGGATATAACATACACAGTACAGCTTTGCAGATATGTTTGTTACCTCTATCCATGTGAATTTTCGGGCTTTCTTTTCATATTATAACATCTCAATTGTTAACCAAAAACATTTACTCAAAAAATATATAAACATTTGATTGCTTTTTTTAGCTTGAATATTCCACCGTGATAAATATTTCTCCTCGGAGCTGTTATCATCAACCTTTTAAATTAAACCTATAGCAACCACCACGCTAAAGCAAAACAAAAAGGCTTGCGCCTGCTTTTTTACAGACGACAAGCCCTGTTGTTTTTTTTAATTTATCTTATATAGCTCTTTTTTAGGTCAATTCAGACCCCGGAAATGCACTTTTGTTTGTCGTATAAATTTAATGAGCGTTGCGAGTGCCGTTTTCTTTATGTGATTGAAGAAAAGACAGCTTTTTTTATGTGTTACCGTGCATTCATTTCAGCTATTACAGTATCGTATTCATCCCACACAGGGAAATTTTCATAGATTTTTGACCAACGCCATTTGCCATCAGACTCTTTTTCGATAATGTAATAATGCACTGTTTTCTCATCAGACGGAACAAGCTTACTGCTGCCGTCATCATTATCAACATATTTATATACAGTTCTTGTTTCCTTAAGCACTATCATACCATCATCAATCAACAATGAATACACGGGGTCCCATTCGTGAGTTGAAATGCCTCTTCCACTCCACAGTCTGAAGCAATAGCCACCTGCATTTATTGTCGATTCCATTATATCGGAATACACATCATGAGAAAAATGTAACCTTGCATAAGCTTCATAATCATCATACGTTTCAATGTCACCATATCTGGCCATTATATATATTCCATCATAATATTTATCATTATTATCTTCTTTAATATACCATACCTCGGGGTAAGCTACATCTTTATAATAAGTAGGCTCATAGGAAATACACCACTTAAAATTAACTGCGCATGCATACTGGAAATATATAATTTTTAAAAGCTCATTATACCCTTTACCGGTCTTCAGATACTCGTTAACAAGTGCCGTTATTTCATCACTTTGATCCGGAGCTGTGAATTTTCGTCCTATCTCATCGTTGTTTTTAACAAGTTTTGATTCATCGATATTGGGGTCATAATCTTTTGGCATATCGCCATCATATATATCAATGAACTTTACACCATGTTCGACAGCGTAATCATATACAAATGTCTTGCTGGAACCTACAATATAATCTACACTCTCCGGGTTTACCTTTACATTATCATCTATCCCCGTAACCGGAACACCGTTTATATAATATAAGGTTTTATTAAAAATGTTGAAGCTTTGTCATTAAAACCGATAACAACAGCGTGATCGGCATACACAGCATAAGTTACATTTTCTTCTGTTATAGTCTGATATTCACTTTCATTCTGTGTTTCAGCAGTGTCAGCTTCTGTTATATCATCTATATCTGATGTAGTGTTCGTTTCTATATCTGATCCGGTTACAGTGTCTGACGATGTATCGTCGTTTCCATTTTTATAAGTGGTACAGCCCGTGGATACTATTAATAAGGAAAACACTAATATAAATGCGATTGTTCTTTTACCTGTTACATGAATATTGATATGCATCTCGCACCTCCTGGTTTTGATAGTATCAGGAATATTTTTTGCCGCGTCTTTGTGTGATACTGTTATTATACAACAAAAACACTGTAATCGGTGGTATAATATGTTAGACGTTGGTGTGCAAAAAAAGTTTCGGTTTCACTTGTTATTTAAGTATCGTAATTTACCATTGCAGGCTATATGATATTACTCATGGTATTAAACAAAACTCAAATCTTCTGCAAATATTTTTCAAGCGTGCAGATGTTCCGGCTTATAAAGCAGGGATGATAATCCTAAGAATAATTCATGAGTAAACAAATTTCCCGTCAGGATTTGTTTCTTGGCGGAAATTTTTATAGCTTGGAATATATAAATGTGCTATAATTTCAGAAAAAGATGCTCTTTTTATAGAGAAGCAAGCTATTAATATCAGTAAACAAGACACGTGATAATAATAAGTATTTATATAAGCGTAAATATTAAATAAATTCCTTTGTTTACACAGTGTTTCACCTAAACTTTAGAATAATTTTCAATATCGCCATTTAAATACCGTGAATTTTTATAGCTATAAGGAAAAAAATAATTCCGTAACAATATTTACGGAGTTATTTTGAGATGAATATATATTTTTACAAGAATCGTCCTTATTCATCAAATGCTGCTGCTTTTGTTCGCACCGTAGCAACTATTCTGGCGGTGTCTTTTGCAGCGACTGCCATCTCATTTTCATTATGCACAACCGTTGCGGCAACTAAAGCTGCGCTTTCCACCTCTGCGAAGGCAGCAATTTTAATTGAAGCGTCAACCGGCAACAGCATATACGAGTATAACGCCGATGTGCGTCTGCCGATGGCAAGCACTACAAAAATTATGACAGCTCTCATCGCCATTGAATCATGTAAAATGGATGAAATGGTTACTGTCGCATCAGGCGCCGTCGGCATTGAAGGTTCGTCGGTTTATTTACAGGCCGGTGAGAACCTGTCAATGGAGGATCTTTTATATGCCCTGATGCTTGAGAGCGCAAATGACGCTGCCGCGGCAATAGCAATAGAAGTCGCGGGCAGTATTGAAGCATTCGCGGACATGATGAACGAACGGGCAGCGCAGCTTGGACTTACAAACACGCATTTTACAAACCCGCATGGCCTTGACAATGAAAATCACTACACAACGGCTCGCGATCTTGCTCATTTAACGGCATATGCGATGCAAAATGAAGAGTTTGTAAAAATCGTATCTACGTATAAGCATACAATACCGCTCCCCGGTAAAAACGGTGTCAGGCTGCTGCTCAATCACAACCGTTTGCTTCGCGTGTCAAACGAGATAATAGGCGTTAAAACGGGCTTCACGAAGAAAAGCGGACGCTGTCTTGTCACAGCCGCGCGCCGTGATGGTGTGACAGTCATAGCTGTAACACTTTCCGACCCGAATGACTGGCGCGACCATCTCGCTATGCTGAGGTATGGGCTTGATTCATACGAATGCCGTAAATTAGCGGACGTAGGTGAACTTTCGTTTGTCGCACCTGTTGTCGGCGGCGATCGCGGCTTTGTTGTCATTGAAAATGATGAGCCGATAACTATCTGCATGCCCGTCGACGCTCCACGCCCGCGCCGCGTCGTATATATGAGCCGGTTTTATTATGCACCTATATCTGCCGGCGATGTTTTAGGCTCCGTCGAGTATTACGACGGCGAAGACCTAATCTTAAAAGTTCCGCTCATCGCGAAAACTGATGTTGGCACCGGAAAGCAAAAGAGCTGGTTCGAGCGGTTTTTAGGTAGCATTTTCGGCGACGATGATAAATAAACACCCGCGATATGCGGGTTACATAAAATACGCAAAAAAAGCGGGAGGTATATTGATTAATGAGTGAAAAAAAGAAATTTATGAGTGAGGATTTTCTTCTTGATAGCGATGCCGCAAAGTGGCTTTATCATACCGCTTCGGAAAACCTGCCTATCATCGATTATCACTGCCACGTGCCACCGAAAGATATAGCCGAAGATAAAAAATACTCAAATATAACGGAGCTTTGGCTTGGCGGTGACCATTATAAATGGCGCGCTATCAGAAGTGCCGGAGTTGACGAAAAGTACATAACAGGCGATGCTTCCGATTATGAAAAATTCCGCGCATATGCGCGCGTCATGCCCCGGCTTATCGGAAACCCGCTTTATCACTGGACACACCTTGAGCTTCGCCGCTACTTTGACTGCGACCTTCTTCTGTCCGAAAAAACATGTGATGAAATATGGCATCTGACCGCCGATGCTTTGGCGAAGGACGATTTTTCTGTCAAAAACATTATCCGGCGCTCAAATGTCGAGGTCATCTGCACAACAGATGACCCGGCTGATTCGCTTGAATATCACAGCACAATTGCAGCGGATGAGAGCTTCAAAACGAAGGTATATCCCGCATTTCGCCCTGATAAGGGCATAAACATTGAGGCTAAAGGTTACCGCTCATATATTTCACGCCTGTCTGAGGTATCCGGTGTAAAAATAAAAGATTTAGATTCGCTTTTTGAAGCATACATGCGCCGTCTTGACTTTTTTGAACAGCATGGCTGCAGCGTCGCTGACCACGGTCTTGACATTTACCCGTTCTATGTCAAGCCAAATGCTTTTCTGGCTGAAAACGCGTTTCAAGAGGCACTTGCAAATGACGGTTATGTCATCGCGCCCGAAAAGATTGCTGCGTTCAAAGGTGAGATGCTGCGCTTCTTTGGTCATGAATATCGCCGGCGCGGCTGGGTGATGCAGATACATTTCGGAGTATTGCGCAATGCAAACTCAGTTATGTTCAAAAAACTCGGGCCAGATACAGGATTTGATACGATTGGCACCTCGGTTAAAATTGACGACCTTGCGAAGCTTTTTGATATGCTTTCTTCATCCGATTCCCTGCCCCGCACAATCCTGTACCCGATAAATCCGTCCGACAATGCGGCAGTTGCCGCCCTTATCGGTAGTTTTCAAACATCATCGAACGGCATGCCGCAGATGATGCAAGGAAGCGCATGGTGGTTTAACGATACGCTCCACGGAATGAAAGAGCAAATGACAACGCTTGCTTCCCTTTCAGTTTTCGGCTCATTCCTCGGTATGCTGACGGACTCACGCAGCTTCACCTCCTACCCCCGCCACGAATATTTCCGCCGTATTTTATGCTCGCTTGTCGGTGGATGGCTCGAGAGCGGGCTTTACGGCGACGATGATACGGCCGCGGAAATTGTTCGCGATATATCATACTTTAATGCTAAGCGTTATTTTGGATTTTAGTATGTGCAAAATATCGCAATACACAAAAATTTGACTATATATTTGTTTTAATGGCTATTGTAATGACACCGGTGGTATGTTACATTTATCGTAGGGTAATTTTGTAATTACATAAATACATAATGAGGAGTTAATAAAATGAGCGAAATATTTGCCTCAATCCCGAAAATTAAGTATGAGGGGAAAAATTCGCGCAATCCGTTTGCTTTCCGCTTTTATAACCCCGACGAAATAATCGACGGCAAACCGATGCGTGAGCATCTCAAGTTCGCTATGTCATATTGGCATACTCTTTGTGCCGAAGGCACCGATATGTTCGGTCGCGCGACCTCAGACAAGAGCTTCGGTGGAAAAGATCCGCTCGATATTTATAAAAAGAAAGCTGACGCCGGCTTTGAGCTGATGGACAAGCTCTCGATTGATTATTTCTGCTTCCATGACCGCGATATTGCCCCCGAGGGAGCAACTCTTAGCGAAACTAACGCTTATCTTGACGAAATGGCCGACTACATTGCCTCTCTTATGAAAAAGACAGGCAAAAAGCTTCTCTGGGGAACGGCAAACTGCTTCAATCATCCGCGCTATATGCACGGAGCAGGCACATCTCCCTATGCCGATGTATTCGCATATGCTGCTGCTCAGATTAAAAAGGCCATAGAAGTTACGGTAAAGCTCGGCGGCAGCGGATACGTTTACTGGGGTGGCCGTGAGGGCTATGAAACGCTCCTCAACACCGACATGGGGCTTGAGCTTGACAACATGGCTCGCCTTTTACGCATGACAAGTGAATACGGTCGCAAGATCGGCTTTAAGGGTGACTTTTATATTGAACCGAAGCCGAAGGAACCGACAAAACATCAGTATGACTTTGATGCCGCAACTGTCATTGGCTTCTTGACAAAGTATAAGCTTGATGAATTTAAGCTCAACATAGAAGCTAACCATGCAACACTTGCCGGACATACCTTTGCTCATGAGCTTGCAGTAGCCCGCATTAACGGACGCTTCGGCTCAATCGACGCAAACCGTGGCGATATGCTCCTCGGCTGGGATACCGACCAGTTCCCGACTGACGTTTACGACACAACACTTGCAATGATAGAAGTGCTGAGAGCCGGTGGTTTCACAAACGGCGGTCTCAACTTCGACGCAAAGACAAGACGTGGTTCGTTTACGCCCGAAGATATTTTCCACGCATATATTTCAGGTATGGACGCTTTCGCTCTCGGATTCCGTGTTGCTCTTGCGCTGCGTGAAGACGGAACGATTGACAAATTCATAGCCGATCGTTATTCAAGCTGGAAATCCGGCATTGGCGTTGACATCATTTCCGGCAAAGCTACGATTGAAGATCTCGAAGCATATGTACTTTCAAAAGGCGAAGTTCTGGACAGCGTCGGCAGCGGCAGACAGGAATACCTTGAGAACGTACTTAACTCCGTACTTTTTAATCTGTAAGATACATTCATTTCGATGCCGATTCTGTGATGCCACGGAACCGGCATCATCTTCAGGAGGAACATATCTATGGCATACCTTCTCGGCATTGACATAGGAACATCCGGAACTAAAACTGCCCTCTTTGATGAAGCGGGCAAAAAACTTGCGTCATATACGGGCGAATATCCCATGTACCAGCCGCAAAACGGCTGGGCAGAACAGGATCCGTCCGACTGGTGGGAAGCCACCGTTGCCGGTATTCGCGCCGTCACGGCAGGTATAGACGTCTCTCAAATAGCGGGGATTGGGCTTTCGGGGCAGATGCATGGTCTTGTTATGCTTGACGCCGCCGGCAAAGTTTTGCGCCGCAGCATCATATGGTGCGACCAGCGTACAGCCGCTCAGTGCGATGAAATAACGGAGCGTGTTGGCGCCGACAGGCTTATGGAGATAACAAAATCGCCTGCCCTCACCGGTTTCACAGCGTCAAAAATCCTATGGGTGCGCGAAAACGAGCCGGAAATCTACGAAAAATGCAAGACTATTCTTTTACCGAAAGACTACATACGCTTCATGCTGACAGGAGAGATTGCAACGGAAGTTTCAGATGCATCAGGCATGCAGCTTCTCGACATAGCAAAGAGAGAGTGGTCAGATGAAGTGCTTGAAAAGCTTGAAATTGACCGTTCCCTTCTCGGCCGCGTATACGAATCTCCGGATATCACAGGCCGCGTGACGCGTTCTGCTGCCGAGCTGACAGGTCTTATGGCCGGCACGCCTGTTGTCGGCGGCGGCGGTGACAATGCGGCGTCCGCTGTCGGCTGTGGTGTTGTCCGCGGCGGCAAAGCTTTCACAACGATAGGCACAAGCGGCGTTGTTTTCGCTCACAGCCCGACCGTAACCGGTGACCCTGCAGGCAGAATACACAGTTTTTGCGCTGCAGTCCCCGGCGAATGGCATGTTATGGGCGTCGTACAATCAGCAGGACTTTCCCTGCACTGGTTCCGCGACAATTTCTGCGCGGCAGAGCAGGCTGAAGCAAAAGAACGCGGGATTGGCGCCTACCGTGTAATGGATGAATACGCGGCAAAGGTTCCTGTTGGTTCAAACCGCTTAATTTACCTGCCCTATCTGATGGGTGAGCGCACGCCACACCTTGATCCGTTCGCACGCGGAGTATTCTTCGGGCTTTCTGCTGTTCACACACGCCATGATATGCTGCGCGCTGTTATGGAAGGTGTCACTTTTGCCCTGCGTGACAGCTTGACAATATTCAACGAAGCAAATGTTACTGTCGACAGCATGATGGCGTGCGGCGGTGGAGCTTCAAGCCCGTTATGGCGGCAGATGCTTGCCGACGTGTTCAACTGCACCGTACTGACTGCCGAGTCTAACGAGGGTGGTGCGCTTGGAGCGGCTCTCCTCGCAGCAGCCGGAACTGGCATTTATGGCAGCGTCGGTGAAGCATGCGACGCCGTAATCCGCATAAAGGAGCAGTGCGACCCGATTCCCGAAAATGCGAAAAAATACGAGGAACTTTACGGCATTTACAAAAACCTTTATTCAAAAATAAAGGCAGACTGCGCAGCGCTTGCCGCAATTTCCCTATAAAAATAAATGTGCGGAGATACGTTTTTTTACGTATCTCCGCGGCTTTTTTTCAAAAATATTATAATTATCTATACATTTTTACAAAGTTTTTACGTAGTAATATCATTAAATTTCATATGAGCGATATATCATATATGACAATGATAATATTTTTTTTATCGGAGGACGTTATAATTTGCACATTAACTGACAAATAATTGTATCGTTAAAATCAATCAAAAAAACCGATAAGTGAAAAGGAATCATTTCATATGTATTTATACATATCGCTCCTTGATTTTATCTCCTACATGGGCGAGTACCCGTCGCTCATCGTCACAACGATTCTCACACTTGCCGTGATACTTGTAAACGGGTGGACCGACGCACCAAACGCAATTGCAACGTGTGTTTCGACACGTGCTATGCGCACAGGCCCCGCTATTTTCATGGCGGCTGTGTTAAACTTCGCCGGTGTTTTTGTAATGACGCTCCTGAACCAGAAGGTCGCTGAAACAATATATAAAATGGTCGATTTTCGAGGCGATGCAAAGGAAGCTCTTACGGCTCTTTGCGCCGCTCTCATTGCAATTGTCACATGGGCGACTGCCGCATGGCGCTTCGGCATACCAACAAGCGAAAGCCACGCTCTCATAGCCGGGCTTTCCGGTGCTGCCATTGCCCTTCAGGGAGGTTTTGGCGGAATTAACGGCGAGCAGTGGGTACTTGTATTATACGGTCTTGTGCTTTCAACTTTTCTCGGCTTCGCATCAGGTTTTTTCATGGTGCGCCTGACCGAATTTATATGCCGCCGCATGAACCGTTACAAAACCGAACGGTTTTTCGGACGTGCGCAGATAGTGGCGGCAGGCGGCATGGCTTTCATGCACGGCGCGCAGGACGGGCAGAAGTTTATCAGTGTTTTCCTGCTCGGTATGTTCCTTGCGCGCGGGCAAAGTGAAGCGGATATTGTTCAGATACCGATTTGGCTGATGGTTACATGTGCGCTTGTGATGGGGCTTGGCACATCAATCGGCGGCTACAGAATCATCAAATCCGTCGGTCTCGATATGGTGAAGCTTGAAAAATACCAGGGCTTTTCATCTGACCTTGCGGGCGCCAGTTGTCTCTTATTATCGTCTGTAACCGGAATACCGGTATCTACGACGCATACAAAAACGACTGCTATCATGGGCGTCGGAGCTTCGCGTAACATTAAAAATGTAAACTGGTCAATTGTTAAAGAGATGGTACTTACTTGGGTGCTGACCTTCCCCGGATGTGGGCTTGTCGGTTTTCTTATGGCTAAATTATTCATGTTGATATTCTAATAACCTATTACCGGAGGAGGAAGTATATATGTCAAGAAGAAACTCATATAATTACTTTAATTTTTTCCGTGAGATGATTGAATACGGTCTTGACAGCGCAAAGATGCTCGAGAAAATTGTTAATGAGTATGATTATAATAAAATCTCAATATATAAAAGTGAAATAAAAAAGCTCGAGAACGCTGCCGACATGAAAAAGCACGAGATGATGGGGCACCTGATGAAGGAATTCCTCCCTCCAATTGACCGCGAAGACATATCTGATATATCGCATTTGCTTGATGAAATATGTGACGCTGTTGAAGAAGTTGTGCTTCTTTTATACATGTACGACATAAAAGCCTGCCGTGACGATGTTTCTGATTTTGTCATCATAATCAGAAAAGAATGTGAAAAGCTGAAAGATCTTTTCTCTGATTTTGAAAATCACAAGCGCCTTCGCGACAAGCTGCTTAACATTATCAAAGAAGTCAACACGATCGAGGAAGACGGCGACAGGCTTTACTTTGATGTCATGAAAAAGCTTTTCGTTGATAATGCAGACGCAAAGGATATCGTCGCGTGGCGTGATATATATAACTGCCTTGAAACATGCTGTGACTGCTGCGAAAAAGTTGCCGACGCTGTTGAAAACGTCATAATGAAATACTCATGACCTTTTAACAAAACATAATAATATACCCGAGCATTCGCTCGGGCTGTTTTATTTATTATGGTATTTCTTTAACCTCGGTCATAAGGTTCGATTTTGATTTATATAAACATCTTTTGCTTTTCGCACGTATTAAATAATCATGTTAATATGTTTAGTTCTCTTATTCTTCGTCTTTTGAAGCGAATGGTAGTCCACATGACGGGCAAATATATTCATGCTTTGTGATTGCTCTTCCGTTAGCATAGAATACTGTAGCTGCGAAAATAATCACCGCAATAGCAATCACACACCAATATACATCATAAGGTTTCCTGGCGAAGTACACCTCGTATGAAGTGAGCATCACACACAGCAAGAATACTTCTGCAAAAGCGATTAATATTTCATTGTGTGTCCCTGATAATTTTAGCTGAAAAAACATCTGCCGCGAAACAGGCATAAGATTCTTCTACTAAATTTTATAATTTCTTTATTGTACAATGTTTAACACATCTTGTGTAAGTTTTTCGACTTTTATAGTCACCTTTAATCATCGTCATCGTCGTCGCTTATATCATTGTCATAATAATCGCCGTCAAAGCTATCGTAGCTGTCATAGCTGTCATACTCGTCATCTTCTTCAAACATACTATAAAGGGCGAACTGAGCTAAATAACTTGTGTCATCGCTCTTTTTTTCATCTGACTCACTGCGGCTGCTGCTTTTGTCCTCGGGCTCGATTTCGTTATTATCATCGGCATCGCTACCCTCTTCATTGTCACTGTCAGCTGCACTATCAGATGCAAAAAGCGCGTCAACTAACTCCTTTGCACGCTCAAGCGCTGCATACGGTACATAAAACGAATAGTATTCATTTGCATATCCGATTATGCCAGCAGGTACGCTATAACGAAACGCTTCTTTTTTAAGATACGGGATTTTTTCACGCCCAAGCACATCTTCAACCATGCCGGCCCAAACCGACCCCTTCGTCGTAAGGAATACAGGATCATTGCCTTTTGGTGATACGAGCCGTTTTTTGTGACAGGAGGGGCATTTCTTTGTCTCACTTGTCAGTATCATGCAAACGGGACAGTAATTCATGTACTCACAGCCGCCTTTCTTCTTTTATATGTATGTGAAAGATAATTCACCTTTCAAACTATGCTTTTATTTTATGCCTGTACGGTACGGCTAATGTGCTTTTTGGCAAAATTAATATTAAAACTTAGAATCCTTTAACTGTGGCAGCTTGAGAAGTCGTGCTGCGTTATCGTATAAGATGCACCGGCGCTCATCCTCTGTCATAGAAACAGCGAAAAAGCGTTTTAATTCATCATCAGCAGAGACTACCGGGTAATCTGTGCCAAACATAATCCTTTCATACCCCAGCTCGTCGATAAGATAACGCGCAAACTCCGGCGTCATCGCCCAAAGAGCGCTTGATGTGTCAAACCATACATTTTCACGCCTCTTGAGATACCGTACCGCTTCATCCCATGACCTATATCCGCCGAAATGTGCGGCGATAACGGTTAATTTTGGGAAGTTGTCAAGTATTTTTACCAGTTTTCGCGGCTCACTGAACCTGTACTGCGGCCTGTCATCGCCCATATGGAGATAAAGCGGCAGCCCTTTTGCCTCAAGCAGCGCGTAAAGCGGATACCATCTCTCATCGTCTATGTCAGCGCCTTGTATATCAGGGTGCAGCTTGACGCCGCATAAGCCAAGCGATACGGCATAATCAAGCTCTGATGCAAATTCCTCCATATCCTGATGCATGGCGGCAAAACCACGTACTTCAAACCCAGCTCTTTTCCCCACCGCCATGTCATGCGCTATTCCTTCGTTGACATTACGTACCTGATGAGCATTTGTCGCAACGCCAAGTAAAAGAAAACCGGAAATCCCATTGTCACGGCAGTTTGACATGAGGTCAGATATAGTGCCGGTACGGTCGACATGAAAATTATAAAAACGTCCTAAGTTTTCGGTTGCCTTAGTTGCTATCTTTTCGGGATACGTATGAGTGTGAATATCGAAAATTTTATACATTGTAACATCCGGTATTATTGTATTACTTGTACTTATATAGCTATAGCGCGTGCAAAATACACGCGCTTTTTATTTGTTATCTGTCCTTTTCCGGGAAGCAGTGTGCCGGAAGCTGTGTGCCGCCTATAACATGGAAGTGGAGGTGCGGTACTGACTGACAGGCATCAGGACCAACGTTTGTAATGACGCGGTAGCCGTTTGTTGCGCCGCCAAGCTTCGCTATTTCAGGTATATGCTCAAATATGGCTGCTATAGTACTGCTGTTTTCAGGGGTGATGGCATCTGCCGACGGAATATGTTCTTTCGGTACGACAAGGACATGGCATGGCGCTTCCGGATTTATATCGCGGAAAGCAATTATTTTATCATCCTCATAAACCTTGTTCGACGGTAATTCACCGGCTATGATTTTGCAAAAAATGCAGCTCATAACGATACTCCTTTTCTTAATTTATTATAGCTATGTATTATAAGCCGGAGTAATATCAGAATAGAGTTGCAACATAAAAAGCGCAACTCTATTTATTTTTTGCAATATTTGCGTATCTATATATGTTTATTCTTCGATATCCCAGTTATGGAACACATTCTGAACATCGTCGTTGTCTTCAAGCATTTCAAGAAGGGTGTTCATGTTTTTGATATCTTCTTCAGATGTCAGTGTTACATAGTTTGCAGGGATTTTTTCCTTTTCAGCGGAAACTATCGGGAAACCTGCTGCCTCAAGCGCCTCACGGACTGCAGTCAGGTCATTCGGCTCGGTTGCAATCTCAAAGCAATCCTCGTCAGCGATAAAGTCAACAGCGCCGGCTTCAAGCGCTTTTTCCATAAGAGCGTCTTCATCAACAGGCTTTGGTTTTGAACCGCGTACCTTCGGATCAGGTTCAATCTCACGTGCAACGATAATCGTGCCGCGGTCGGTGAACATATAGCTTACGCAGCCGCTTGTGCCAAGATTCCCGCCGTATTTATCGAAGTAATGGCGCAACTCAGACGTTGTTCGGTTGCGGTTATCCGTCGTCGTTTCAACTATAACGGCAACACCGCCCGGACCGTAGCCTTCATAATATATTTCCTCGTACGTCGCGCCGTCTTCACCCGTGGCTTTTTTCAGCATGCGCTCAATGTTTTCGTTTGGAACATTGTTAGCCCTTGCTTTAGCTATAAGATCACGCAGCTTGCCATTCGACACAGGATCGGCTCCGCCCTCGCGTATTGCTATGGAGATTTCCTTGCCTATCTTGGTAAAGATTTTCGCACGTTGTGCGTCCGTCTTTTCCTTTTTGTGCATTATGTTTTTCCATTTACTATGTCCAGACATTTCTGATGTACCCCCTTATTGGCGGTGAGAGTCTTATATTTTTTCTGTTTTCTTAAGGCAAATTAACTCAAGAGCTGCACCAAGAGTATTTTTAACAGCACTTGTAAGGGCAAGCCTGAAGCGTACTGTTTCTGCGTCTTTAGCACTTAAAATCGGGCAGTTGTGATAAAACCGGTTGAAAGCTGCGCATAAATCAAGTATATAACGTGTAACTATTGACGGCTCATAATCACGAATGGCATAATCAACAGCTTCACTGAAACGTGAAAGTGTGAAAAGTGTCTCCCTTTCCTCCGGTGTCGTTATTCCACCGGAGATGGCGTCAGGCTCAATTCCGTCCGCTGTGGCTTTTTTCATTATGCTGCATGTACGCGCATATGTGTACATAGCATACGGCCCTGTGTTGCCCTCAAAATTAAGGGCGTCGTCCATATTGAAGTTTATATCGCGTATGCGGTTGCTTGTGAGGTAGTAAAATACGATTGCTCCCACCCCAACTGCTTCTGCCGTTGCTCTTTTTTCCTCGCCCTCAAGAGATGGATTCTTCTCCGATATTATGTCGTACACTTTCTCCGTTGCAATGCGGAAGAGGTCTTTTAGTAAAACGACGTTGCCTGTACGCGTTGCGAGCTTTTCGCCATTGATACTGACGGTGCCATACGGTACGTGTACGAGCCTGTCGGCCCAGTCATAACCCATAAGAGAAATAACGCGGAAAAGCTGAGCGAAATGTAAACTTTGAGCAGATGATGTTACATAAATGCAGCGGTCGAAATGATATGTGTCATAACGATAGACAGCAGCGGCTATATCACGTGTCGCATAAAGCGTTGAGCCATCGCTTTTCAGAATCAAACACGGCGGCATATCGTATTCGGAGAGATCGACGACAGACGCGCCATTATCAATCTTTAACAGGCCCGCCTTACGCAGCTTTTCGACTTGCGCGTCCATCTTATCGGTGTAAAAGCTCTCGCCTGCGTAGCTGTCAAACGTGATGCCGAGCTGCTTGTATGTGACCTCATACTCCTTCAGGCTGACGTCGATAAACCAGCGCCAAAGCTTCAGGTTTTCTTCATCGCCCATCTCAAGCTTGTGGAATTCCGCGCGTGCTTCATCTTCAAGGGATTTATCTACCTCAGCTTCCGCATGGAATTTTACATAAAGCGCAACAAGCTCATCAATTCCCCCGCGCTCTATTACCTCGCGGTCGCCCCAGCGCTTATATGCGACTATCATCTTGCCAAACTGCGTTCCCCAGTCGCCGAGGTGGTTTATTCCAATGCACTTATAGCCGCGGTATTCAAACAGCTTTTTCAGCGAGTGGCCTATTACCGTTGTCCCAAGATGGCCGACGTGAAACGGCTTTGCGACGTTTGGCGATGAATAGTCAAGAACTATCGTCTTTCCGGCGCCCTCTTCGGTAGCACCGCACAACTCACCGCGCTCTAATATATAGGGCAGGACGGTGCCTTTAAGATAATCATCGGAAACACGGAAGTTTAAGTAACCTCCGATCGGTTTTGCGCTTGAAAGGCAAGCCGGGAGCTTGTCAGCTGTCAAGTACCCGCCAAGCGATGCGGCAATTTTATCAGGGGGTGTGCGCAAAGTGCGGCTCAGGCGGAAGCATGGCAGCGCAAGGTCACCCATTGATGTATCCGGCGGATATTCGAGGTATGATGCTAAATCTTCGGGTGAAATTTCAACCCCCGGATAAAGATCGTTTATGGCATGGGCAATAGCTATGCCCGTATTTTCCTTGATTTTATTCATAGTCTTGTCCGTACTTATAATGGTTTATATTATTTAACCGGTTGGTCGATGCGTAACTGTATATCAGCGTGTTCGGCTTTATACCGTTCAATTAGTTTATGAATACGAGTAACAGGATTAAGCAATTCGCTGAGTGAGTTATCATGGTTAAGAGTATCAATTATAAGCGAAACGTATTTGCACATATTAACCTCCTCATACCAGCTACGGCGTTTAAGCTCCGGCGTGCGGTATATGAGGTTTGTCGTAAATATCTTTGTAAATACTCCCTCAGCGTAGGCTTTATCAAATTCCTCAAGTCCGTTGCAGAAAAGACCGAATGAACAGAATACAAATACTCGTGCGGCTCCCTTAGCCTTAAGCTGGCGACATACGTCAATCATAGATTCGCCCGTCGATATTATATCCTCGACGACGATTACATCTTTTCCGCGTACTTCACGTCCGAGATATTCATGAGCTTCAATCGGATTTCTTCCGTCCACAACCTTTGTATAGTCACGGCGTTTATAAAACATGCCGAGGTCAAGTCCTAAAACTGAGCTGTAATAAATACAGCGGGACATCGCACCTTCATCCGGAGAAACAATCATAAGGTCGTCGGGATGAAGCGAAATATCCGAATAGCAGCGTAAAAGTGCCTTTAACATCTGGTACGTCGGGTGAACATTTTCAAAGCCGGAAAGCGGTATGGCATTTTGCACGCGCGCATCATGCGCATCAAATGTTATAATATTCGCAACACCCATATGAACAAGCTCATGAAGCGCCTGTGCGCAGTCAAGTGATTCCCGTGCCGCGCGGCGATGCTGACGCCCTTCGTAAAGCATTGGCATAATGACAGTTATGCGTTTTGCCTTACCTCCGATAGCTCCTATTATACGCTTTAAATCCTGAAAATGGTCGTCAGGGCTCATCGGAACGGTCATGCCGTACATTTTAAATGTCACGCCGTAATTGAACATATCTGATATTATATAAACATCTCTACCACGCAGCGTTTCATAAATAAGTCCCTTACCTTCACCGGTTCCGAAACGCGGACATTCGGAGCGTACAATAAACGTACGGTCCTCACCGTCACGGCATCTCCATTCGCGAAGGTATGCATCCACCTGATTTGTGAAGTCCTCGCAGCCTTTCATTCCGATGATACTTAACTCACCGTTGAGCAAGTCGCCCATCGTAAACTACCCCCGTTTACATCTCAATAATTCTATCATTTATCATACGTAAGGCGGCACTATATACCGGCCAGACAAATTATTATACCACATAAATACTTGTTTTGAAACACTTTTTTAGCGTACATATATAACATATATGAAATTGTATAAATTCTGCGTTGCTATAACGGCTTCTATATGTTATTATTACAACAGTAAGCACAATAATTATAGATCGGTTAATTAAATTTTTCCTATGAAAAAGTTTATTACTTACTATGCTGTAAAATTATCACTGCTCGTCATCATTGCCGCCTGCTCGGCAATATTCGCAAAACTCATCTCCAGCATCTCCGCCGGCGGCAAGTCCGCGCTCATTGCGCAAACGGCCGCAACAGCCGTGTTTTTCTTTGCCTTTGTTTACTATATCGGAACTCAAATAAAAGCTCCGCCCGAAGTAAAAGACGGCACTGCCGGCGCTTCATATTATATACTGTTCACTCTCAAAGAAACATCAGTATATGCTATCTTCCTTCTGCCGGTGACGGTATATCTTTATATCTCCCCTAATGTAGAATCAGCTTTCGATAAAATATTATACTACATTTGCCTGCCGCACTCGTTTTTCATGAAGCTCGGCGCCGGTGCTATTGTAAATTTCGCCGCTATGGTAATAGTGTTTGCTGCTATCTCATTTACATCCCACAAAGCTGGTGTCAGACGCGCGCGACGGCTTGCTATATCGTCAGCAGCAGAAACTGAGTCAGAGGTCAGCGAAATAAACGACGTAAAATATGACGATATTTCCGAAAATGACGCTGATAATGATACAACAAAAACAACTGAATAACAATAAAACGTGAATATTAAATACAGTTTAATATCATTAAAACAATAAAACCGCCTGTGTTAAATCAAACCGGCGGTTTTTATTATGAATGTTATTGCAAACAAAGTAAAAAGGCACATGACTGTTGATACGAGCAGTATTTGCCCTGCAAGTTCGGCGTCGCTTTTCATGTTTTTCGCCATAATGTAGCTTGATATAGCTGTTGGCGCACCGAAAAGGATAAAAACAGCTATTATGCGCTCGCCGCGGAATCCCAAAGCCGCGGCTATTGTTATAGCAACAGCCGGAACAATAATTGTCTTGCATATTGATGAAACAACTGCCACACCGATTTTGCCGCGGAATCCTTCTTTTGTGATACCTGCGCCAAGACTAATGACAGCTAACGCATATACGGTGTCTGTAAGCCTTTCTGTTGTGCGCAGCACAAATGTCGGCAGCTCAATTCCCGCTTTTACGCGCAAAAGTGCGAATATCAAGCCTAAAAGTGACGATATTATGAGCGGATTTTTTGCCACTGAACGGACAATTGATAACGCTGCTGCCCCCGGGCTTTGCTTTTCACCCTTTGGAGCGAAAATTGAGAGCGTTATAACGGCAAGCGCGTTAAAAAGTATAATTGCAAACGGCATTATAATCAAAATTGACTTTGCTCCGCCCTCCCCCGCAAGGCTTTCAGCTACCGGGACACCGAGAATTGCATAATTTGAGCGAAAAATGCCCTGTATTATAGCGCCGCGCCGTGCGTTATCCTTGACAATAAGCGGGACGATGGCAAAAAGCAAAAGAGTCATCGCCACAATTCCTGTGCAGCAAAAAAGTACAAGGGTAAAATCGGAAAGTTCGCTGATATCGCACTCGGAAATCTCTGAGAAAAGCATTGCAGGGAGCGCAATTTTAAATATAAACCTGTCTATATCAGCGAAAAATACAGCCGAAAACATTCGTCCGCGCAGGTAATAACCAAGCACTGTGAAGATTAAAAGAGGCAAGACGGTATTTAAGCTGAATAAAAAATTATCAAGCAGACCATCTCACCTCCGATACTTCGTTTAATAAAGAATTATTTCTTAAATATCTACAAGTAGTTTTTACACTCTCTCAGATAGCACATCGCGCTCATAACGGCGTACTTCATCAAGCCATTCGCCACCCGCCGGCACGCCGCAAATCTCACAGTAGCGCTCCCATACGTCGACAAACGGAAGAGTTTTACATTCCTCCATCAGGGCAAGGCGCGATGTAAAGTCCCCTTCGAGTTCATATTTACGAAGAAGAGCCGACGGTTCGAGCGCTGCATAAAGTAGCGCTTTTTGCATGCTTCGCGTGCCTATAACCCATGCCACAACGCGGTTTATCGACGCGTCAAAGAAATCAAGCCCGATATGGACGCGTTTTTCAAAGCCGCCGCGCAGTATCTCCCTTGCTATTGCGCGAAGCTCGTCGTCAAATATAACGACATGGTCGCTGTCCCAGCGTACGGGGCGCGATACATGAAGCAGTATTTCGTCTAAAAACTGTAACACAGCGCTGATTTTGTCCGACACGTACTCCGTCGGATGATAATGCCCCGCGTCAAGCGTCAATATCTTGCCGCGTGAGATGGCATAGCACATATAAAAGTCGTTGCTTCCGACAGTAAAGCTCTCGGCACCGATGCCAAACACTTTCCCCTCAACGGCGTCTTTGTTGTACTCTTGCGATACATCTGTTGCAAAAATACGGTCAAGCGAATCTTTCAGACGCTCGCGCGCGCCGGCCATATCGGCGGGCGTGTCCTTTGAACCATCAGGCACCCATATGTTTGTGATAACGGTGTCTTTCAGCTTACGGCCTATGTATTCGCCTATCTTACGGCAGCGGATGCAATGTTCTACCCAGAAGTCGCGGATAGCAGCGTCAGGCGACGAAAGCGTAAGCCCGCTCTCACTCATCGGATGAGAAAAGCACGTCGGGTTGAAGTCAATGCCAAGCCCGCGGACGCGCGCCCAGTCAATCCATGAGTCGAAATGCTCCGGGGTAATTTCATTTCTCTCGACGCGTGCGCCGCCGTTGTCAAGATATATAGCATGAAGGTTTATCCTTTTAGCTCCCGGTATCAGCTTTGCGGCGACGTCAAAATCATCGCGCAGCTCATCAATCGTACGGGCGCGACCTGGATAATTGCCCGTTGTCATAATACCGCCGGACAGCGCACGGTCCGGGTCCTCAAAACCGCGCACGTCGTCTCCCTGCCAGCAATTAATTGAAACAGGAATTTCGGCTACTCTTTTGATTGCAGCTTCTGTGTCGACGCCGTATTGTGCGTATTTTTCTCTTGCCACCTCGTAGCTCATATGTCACATGCCCCCTATCTGCGTTTTATTATATCGAGAAAACGTGCGTATGCGTCATCCCATGCACCCGATGTACTTTTATCAGGCTCATAAATTTTCGTTTCAAACGAACGCGAGATTACCTCACGCGCCTCAGCTATATCCTTGAGTTCACCGGCAGCAATAAGCTGCACTGCTATGTTACCGGTAGCCGTTGCTTCAACAGGGCCGGCGACGACAGGTGTGCCTGTTGCGTCGGCTGCAAGGCGTGACAGCGGCTCCTCGCGCACACCGCCGCCGACAATATGTATGTGAGGGAAGTCTTGTCCTGTGAGCGATTTTACCTCTGTCAAAGTGTAGCGGTAGCGCAGGGCAAGCGAATCGAATATGCAGCGGACAATCTCGCCCGGGGTCTCGGGCGTACCCTGCCCCGTCTCGCGGCAAAACTCCGCAATTCTTTTCGGCATATCGCCCGGCGCCGTAAACCGGGCGTCGTTCGGGTCGATTATGAACTTCAGCGGTTTTGATGCCATAGCAAGCTCGGAGAGCTCGTCGTAGCTGTATTTTTTACCCTCTCGCTCCCACTGCCGCCTTGATTCCTGCTCAAGCCACAGCCCTGCTATGTTCTTTAAAAACCTGATTGTGCCGCCAGCACCACCTTCGTTTGTAAAACCTGCGTTTCTCGACGCGTCGCTTATAAGTGGCGATGTGAGTTCCGTGCCGAGCAGGCTCCATGTGCCGCTGCTGATGTATGCGAAGTTTTTATCTTTTGCCGGAACGGAGAGCACGGCGGACGCCGTGTCGTGCGACGCGCACCTGATGGCGCGGACACCACTTAAACCTACCGCAGCAGCCACTTTATCTTTAAGAGGAACAGCATCCGCACCCGGTTCCGTAATCGGTGTAAAAAGCGTATCTTTAATCCCAAGTTTGTGTAAAATATCTCGCGCTATCGTGCGGGTATTGGCGTCTAATACGGCGCCGGTTGAAGCAATCGTGTACTCACAACCGATACTGCCCGTGAGGAAATAGAAGAATAAATCCGGCATGAAGAGCATTTTGTCCGCCGCCGCCACTATATGCGGGTCACGCGTGACGTCGCAGTAAAGCTGATATATAGTGTTGAACTGCAAATTCTGTATGCCGGTCACGCCGTACAGCTCCTCCCACGGCACAATGCTAAACACCTCGCGCTGGATATTGTCACACCGGCTGTCGCGGTAGTGTACGGGATTAGAGAGCAAATGACCGTTTTTATCTATGTAGCCGTAGTCGACGCCCCATGTGTCAATGCCGATGCTCGATACTCCGCCAAGGGATGCGCATTTAGACAGCGCATTTAAAATCTCCATGTAAAGGGCTGGTGCGTCCCACGTCAGCCTTCCGGCAAGCTCGACGGAGTTGTTTGCGAAGCGATGCACCTCGGAAAGCGTTAGTTTATCGCCGTCGAAGGTGCCGATGATACCGCGTCCGCTCGACGCGCCAAAATCCATAGCTAAGGCTTTATATGCTGACACTTCGTACCTCCGCATATGTTAATATTTTACACAAACTTTAGGGTGACACAATCAAATATTTATGCTTTTACTTCTTGACGCTGTCTTATTGTTATGCCCTTGCAGCTTCAATCGCGCGCCGCAGAGCAGAAAGGGCAGCGTCAAACGCCTCTTCTGCGCTTCTGTACGCATTTTTAATTTTAGAACGCTCACCGTGTTCCAACGCATCAAGTCCGCGGAAAATACGCAAATGCGGCTCAAGCGTCAGTATTATCTCGCCGTCACGCTTGTCAAGCTCGGCAAGTGTTTCAGGAATGCGTCCAATACCCTCGCCCGCCACAACGACGGCACCGCTTTTCTCCGCGTCCTTTATGTGCATATATGTAATGTAATTTTTCAGCATCTCATATGCCGCAGGATACGGCTCACAACCGCTCTGGATGAAGTTTGCATGGTCGAAAACACATCCCATGCGCCCGCCAAAGTACTCTGCAAGGTCAAGGCAGCGCTCGGGTGTTTCACCATATATGCCCTTTTCGTTCTCATGGCAGTATAAAACGCCCGCCCCCTCGCATATTTCAATCATCTCATCAAGATATTCAAGCACGCGCGGGCGTGCAGCCGAAGGATTTTCTGATGTGCCATAGAAGCTGAATCCGCGTATACGACCACACTCCATGATATTTGCTGTCTCGCATATACGGCGCGTCAAGTCCATATGCGCCCTTATATCTCCGTTTATATCTATCTTGCCGAGAGGTGAGCCGACAGCCGACAGCTTTATTCCCGCATCGTCCAGCTTTTTCTTAACTTCTTTTGCTTCATCGGGCGTCAAATCCGCAACACTTTTGCCGTCAACGCCGCGCAGCTCAATGAGGTCAATGCCAAACTTAGTAAGCCCCTCAATCTGACGGTCGAGCGAGGGTGAATATTCATCAGCAAATGCGCTTATTCTGAAAACAGCCATCCGCTATGCCATCCTTTCATGTGTTTTTATTGTTTATTCTCGGAACTCCGGGTATCTCGCCATAAGATTTTCGTAGCTTATCCTCATGCTGTCGAACGGATCCATATACACATAGTCCTGCTCAATCATGTGCCACTTTACGCCGGCATTAATTGATGCGGATATTATCGCATCAAAGTTAATGTTGCCTGTCAGCACTTCCGTCATGACAACCTTATCGTTGCGAACAGTCATGTCCTTTAAGTGTGTCGCAAAGATTCTATCACCATGACGGTTGATATAGTCGGCGGGGTCAATACCGGCAGCCTGAGCCCAGTATGTGTCGAAAGTGAACATCACCGTTTCCGGATCCGTTATCTCCATCAGCATATCAAGCGCTGTTTTTCCATCAAAGCGCTCAAACTCAAAGCTGTGGTTGTGGTAGAGGAACTTCTTCTTGGCTGCGGCTATTTTAGCAACGGCTGGCGCTATATCAAGTGCAAAAGCGGCAAAACCGCCCTGCGTGTGCGGATACATATTGCCAATGCCACCGATTCCGATGGCATCGCAGCCAAAAGCGTCATGCTCGGCGATAACTTCGTCTGTTTCCTCGATAATGCGTTTTAGCGGTACATGCGTTAACACGCACTTAACGCCGTATGTTTCGACAGCTTCGGCTATGACGTCCGGTGTGACGGTCGGACCGACACCCGACACCTGCATATAACGGTAGCCTATCTCAGCTAAGCGCCTGACCGTTTCGAGGAACATTTCCTTATCCTTTGTTTTTTCGCGCACCGTATAAAGCTGCGCTCCGAGATGTATTTTCCCCATTGTATAATTCCTCCGATGCGATTATATATTTCAACATTTACTTCAGCTCAACGATAGTAACGCCCGTATCTCCCTCGCCATAAGCGCCAAGTCTAAACGACGATATGCGTGGATCTGACCTCATGAAGTTGTGCAGAGCGTTTCGCAATGCTCCGGTTCCCTTTCCGTGGATAATGCGTACAGTCCTGACGCCGGCAACTATAGCTTCATCGAGATATGAGTCAACGACAAACCATCCGTCCTCTGCTGTGTAACCTCGTATATCAAGCTCCGGCTTGAAATTTATCGTACCACGCTTGTATTCCGCCGTTGTTGCTGTTTTGCTTTTACCGCTTTGTTTTTCTTTATCTTTTGATGCGGTGCTACTTGGTGCGAGCCTTAGCTTTGACACTTTTGTCCGCGTCGTGATGCCCCCGCTTTTCACTGTAACATTGCCTGATTTATCGGGTGGGTCAATCACAACACCCCTGACGCTTGTGCCAATAATTATAACTTCATCGCCCTTGCGAAGCTCCCGCTGCGGCACATCCCCTTGGTTATTTTCATCCTCGTACGGGTCAGGTTCATCGAGAAGTGATTCGTCTGCCCTAAGCCGCTCGCGTATTGCCTGTTTGGCTTCAGCCAACGCTCGGCCAAGATTTTCACTGTCGCGTTCTTTTTTGACCTTTTCAAGCTGCGCCATTATATAATCACTTGTCGCACGCGCGCCGACTATTAGCTCCCGCGCGCGTTTCATGGCGCGTTCTTCTTCCTTTTTAGAATTGGCAAGCTGCTCACGCAGCTTTTCCTCGGCGTTTTCCTTGAAGCGTTCGTATTCTTCGCGCAAACGGCGCGCTTCATCACGCTCGCGCTCCATTTCAACACGCGCTGCGTCAAGCTTTGCAATAACTTCCTCGAAATCACGCCCCGTACCGCCCATAAGCTCTCTTGCCCGCTCGACAATGCGGTCGGGAAGCCCAAGACGCGTCGATATAGCAAACGCGTTTGATTTTCCCGGTGCACCGATGATAAGTCTGTATGTCGGGCGTAGGGACTCAACATCAAATTCGCATGCCGCATTGCAAACGCCGGGCGTGTTGAGCGCATATGCTTTAATTTCCGCGTAGTGTGTCGTGACGGCTGTCAGCGAGCGGCGGCTGCGAAGCTCCTCGATTATTGCTATGGCAAGCGCAGCACCCTCAACAGGGTCTGTTCCGGCGCAAAGCTCATCAAGAAGCACAAGCGAACGCTCGCCGGCACCCGATATTATATCAACGATGTTCGACATGCTCGACGAAAACGTCGAAAGCGACATTTCGATGCTTTGCTCATCGCCTATATCGGCTAAAATTTCATCAAAAACGCATATGGTCGAGTCAGGATGAGCAGGTATCTGAAGCCCCGCCTGCGCCATCAGCGCGAAAAGACCGATAGTTTTAAGCGCAACCGTCTTACCGCCGGTGTTCGGACCTGTGATTATGAGCGTATCAAATTCCCCACCGAGGGATACGCTTATCGGAACACATGTGTCCTTGTCAAGCAGCGGATGTCGCGCATTAACAAGCGAAATCTCGCGTTTTTCGGTGATTTTAGGCTGCGACGCCCTCATTCTGTATGAAAGCTCGGCGCACGTAAATGCAAAAGCAAGCTCTGTTATTATGTGGTAATCACTGCGCAGCGTATTTGCCGCACCGGCAACATCAGCGGATAGCTCGGCAAGTATCCGCTCAATTTCGTGAGCTTCTTTACTTTCGAGCAGTCGCAGTTCGTTGTTTGCTTCAACAACTGCCATCGGCTCGATGAAAACAGTCGCACCGGAAGCAGATGTGTCATGTATAAGGCCGTTTATTTCGTTTTTATGTTCAATTTTCACCGGAACAACATATCGTCCGGCACGCTGCGTCACGATGTTTTCCTGAAGTATCTTTGAATACTCGCCTGATGTGTATTTCTGCAGAATTTCGCGTATGCGTGCGTTTGCGATGCGGATTTTGCGGCGTATATCGGCAAGCTCCGGGCTTGCCTCGTCCGCTATCATATCTTCTGACAATACGGCGCGAGATATTTTTTCTTCAAGATACCTGTTAGGTGTAAGAAGGTTAAAAAGTTCGTCAAGCGACGTTTCAAATGTATTCTCCGAGACATACCCGGCAAGTCTGCGCGCCGTCCGCAAGACATTTGCGCATGAGAGAAGCTCGGCATTTGTCAGCACAGCTCCCTTTTCGGCGCGCTCAACAGAGTCGCTTATGTCAATGACGCCCCCGAACGACGGCATTCCTTTTATATCCATAAGCCGCCTTGCGTCGGCTGTCCGGCGCTGGCGGCGCAGCACAACGGTAAAATCGTTCGTTGGCATAAGCGAAAGCGCCGCCGCCCGCGCGCCTTCAGTAGGTGCGCAGTCGGCGAGCATATCAATTATCTTGTCAAACTCAAGCGTTCTTATCGCTCGCTCAATATTATGCATTTTATATAAATTCAGTCCTTCCGTAGTCAGTCATGCACAGATAAGCTTTTATAAAACTCAAGTGTACGAAAACTGCAGCCGAGCTGATGTAAAAGATATCGCTCAGCAATATCACCAAAGCTTATCAGCGCATCATCAGTAAGTGTAAACGACAAAAATTTCGCAATATCAGAGCCGATTGCATAACGCATAGCATTGAGAATTTCCGGCGTCACAATAGATACGGGGCGCTGATAGCCACCCCGGGGTTGATATGAACTCCCGTCGCCATCCGCGTCTTTTTCGGCGGACGGACGCCTTTCCATGCAATCCGGGCATACAAGGTTTCCTTCAAATATATCAAGGTAAAATAGCTGCGCTTCCTTCACGCCGCAAACAGAGCAGCATGAAAGATCCGGGCACATCCCCAAAACGGCAGCACAGCGCAGCTCAAATGCCGCTTTAATAAGAGCTATTTGCTTTTTCCCTGCTGACGCCGCATACAGCGTGTTGAGCACAAGGCGAAGCAGATCAACATCCCCGTTTTCCTCAACGGAGACGTGATCTGCAACTTCACACACATACGAAGCAAAGGCAAGGCGCTCTATGTTGCCGCGCAGGCCGAAAAAACTCTCAATAAGCTCCGAATCGGATATATAGGGATATATACTTTTGCTCTTTACAAGGGTGTATGACGCATAGCAAAACTGCTGAGTCGACGCCATATGTCGGCTGCGCAGCGATCGCACACCTCGTCCGCTGACCGTCATTTTCCCGCGCTCGGCGGTGAGAAGTGTCAATAGCTTATCGTTGTCGCCAACAGGCGTCTCACGCAGCACAAGTCCTTTTACGGTCAGCCTTTCCATCGCGTCAGTTAAGATCCTTTATGTTATAACCGAATTCTCTTAAATTAAAATTGTTGTCGCGCCAGCCGCTTTTTACCTTAACCCAAAGGTTGAGATAAACTTTAACGCCGAAGAATCGCTCAAGATCCTCACGAGCATACGTGCCTATTCGCTTCAACATTTCGCCGTTTTTTCCGATGATTATGGCTTTATGTGACTTTTTTTCGCAGTAAATCTCAGCGCGGATTGAGATGAGCGTTTCTTCATCTTTAAATTCTTCTATAACGACAGCAACACCGTGCGGTATCTCATCTGATAGAAGACGCAATATCTTTTCGCGTATGACTTCGGCTGCATATTGACGCTCCGTCTGATCCGTCACCTCATCACCCGGGAAATACCACGGGCTTTCATAAAGGAATTTTGATGCTTCGTCAAGCACATCGGAAATTCCGGTGCCTTTAATGGCAGACGTCGGAACGAAAGCATCAAAATCATGCACGGCAGCGTAAGCCTTGATTGATTCGGCAAGAGCAACCGGTGTTATCTTATCAATCTTATTTAAAACAAGTATTGAGGGGAGTTTTGCTGATTTTATTCGCTCAATTATAGATAGTTCAATCTCGCCGGGGGCTCGTCCCGCTTCAGCGATGAGTATAACGGCATCGCAGCCACCGATTGAGCTGACAGCACTTTTCAGCATATAGCTGCCAAGCATCGTCTTTGGGTTGTGTATGCCCGGCGTGTCGAGAAAAACGAACTGATCATCACCGCGCGTCAAAATACCCGTTATTCTGTTTCGAGTCGTCTGCGGCTTTGATGAAACAATAGCAATTTTCTCACCAAGCATCGCGTTGAGAAGCGTAGATTTGCCCACATTAGGGCGTCCGACTATTGATATAAATGCTGTTTTCGTCATTATATTTTCAGTTCCGTTTCAGTTTTGATTTATCCGGCGGCTTTTTTTGATACTATCGTATATTATCTGCCGCCTTAACTTTCGCTTTCGTTTTCTTTTTCAGTTTTATTATCGTTTTTATTATCGTTTTGTTCATCAGAGCTTTCATTAACCTCAAGCGAGAGAATTTTCATAATATCTCTTTGCTTTTGGCGCATGGTAAGCTCTTCTTCGCCACCATTTTCATGGTCGTAACCAAGCAGATGAAGCACAGAATGAACACATAAAAAAGCAAGCTCACGCTCAAATGAGTGTCCGAACAAACGAGCCTGATAATCAGCGCGTTCTGCTGAGATGATAATATCGCCAAGCGGCACAAAGCCGCGTCCCGGCGGATACGGCTCACCTGGCGCGTACTGCGGAAACGATAAAACGTCCGTCGGGGCGTCTTTTTTTCTGTATTCTCTGTTAAGCTCCTGTATGCCCTCGTTATCGGTCAACACCACCGATATCTCCGCGCGTCGAGGGAATGCTTCGTAATCAAGCGCAGCGAGAATTGCACGCCTGATAAGGCGCAGATGGCGCCATCTGACGTTGATTATATCCTGATCATCTTCAATGAGAACGCGAAGATCCGTCTTTTTCATTGTTCTTTATGCCTGTCCGTTTTTATCGCAAAGCGGATTCTTCCGCTTTTGCGGATGATATCAGCCATAAAAGCTGATGCAGAAGGGGTGACCTACGGGATCTATGAAAATTGTGTAGTCATCCGAATACTGAACGGGACAAATTGTCGCCCCGCAAGCGACGGCATGTTTTCTCACCGCCTCTTTATCGGACGGAGATGCTGCAAAATCAAGATGTACCATCTGCTGTTGTTTGCCCGGCTCATTTGGCCATACAGGCGGTACATAATCGCTTACTTCCTGAAATAACAGATAAAAATCGCCGGCGGGCGGTATAACTGCAAGCCATTCGGCGTCAAAGCGACGTTTTTCCCATCCAAGGAGTGCCGCATAGAAGTCAGCGAGTGCTTCCTGATCGGGGCAATCAAGCGTAACTGATGCAAATTTAATATTCGGCGTTGACATATACTTCCCTCGCTCCATGTTGTCAATTTTTATTAATGCCTTGGCATGCGTACGTGATACATCTTTTTTCCTTGATCTGTATCTTTATCCCTGTTTTCATTCCTGCCGGACTGTCGGCCGAGCTGTTCACGCTCATACCTGTCGTAAGCAAGGATAATTTTTTGCACAAGTTTATGACGCACGACGTCGCGTTCCGAAAATTGATGTATAGCAATATCATCAATGCCGGAAAGAATGCGGATAGCGGACGCAAGTCCGCTTTTTTTGCCCGCGGGCAGGTCTGTCTGCGTTAAGTCACCTGTCACTATCGCTTTTGAGTTAAACCCAAGCCGCGTGAGGAACATTTTCATCTGTTCCGGCGTCGTGTTCTGCGCTTCGTCGAGTATTATAAAGGAATCGTCAAGCGTGCGCCCGCGCATATAAGCGAGCGGAGCTATCTCAATTGTCTGCCGTTCGACGTTTTTTTCATAACTTTCACGACCAAGCATCTCATAAAGCGCATCATGAAGCGGCCGCAGATACGGGTCGATTTTGTTGTACAAATCGCCCGGTAAAAAACCGAGTTTTTCGCCTGCTTCAACCGCCGGGCGCGTCAGTATTATGCGCTGCACTTCTTTTTCGCGCAGAGCTTTTACCGCCATCGCAACGGCAAGGAATGTCTTGCCGGTACCTGCTGGCCCGACGCCAAACACAACTGTATTTTTTCTGATTAATTCTACGTATCTTTTCTGTCCGAGTGTTTTCGGTTTTATCGGACGACCTCTTGTTGTAACGCAAACGCAATCGTCAAGCGATTCAAGCTCACCCGCACGCCCGTCGCGTATCATGCCGATAACATAATCGACCGTCTGCTCGGCAAGCGTTTCATTATACTCTGTCATGTTGCGCAGATATTCAACTGCGTCAGCGGCAAGTTTTGTCTCCTCCTCGCCGCCTGATATTACAATCGTATCGCCGGGCTCATCAAGCGATTGCCGGTTATACAGTTTCACACCGAATGCAGACTCAAGTTTTTTGAGGTTAGTATCAAAGTTTCCGAAAATCAAGCTTGTTATTTCACTTGATTTTGTTTTAATGCTTCGTTCTGTCATTTTACTTCCGTTTTGAAGTTTTATTTAAAATAAATGATTAATAATAGTATTGTAATGCCGTCGCCAATGTATATCAGCTTACATCAAACTCGACGGTGCGTGCAATATTAGCTATACAGCGTATTTTTGAGCGGATTTCATATGCATCGCCTTTTTCATTCATTCCACCATTTGTTTCGTATGACAAAATAATAGCGTCGGCACAAGCCTCAACAAATTTCCGTCTGTATTCGGCATAAGCCTCAGCTGCAGCCTCTTCTTCGGTCAGCGATTCCGTAACCTTTTCCGTACGGATGTATTTTTCAGTAATAATATTGATCGGAATTGTAACTTCCCTAAAAAATGAGAGCTGCTTATTCATCGTTATTTTATCATAAAACATATCATCAATTCCACCCTTTCCAACAAAAAATATTTCCCGCCCGAATACACTGATACCATAACGTGTAACGGTGTCATTTGTTCTCGCGGTAACTTCCCGTTTAAGTGGAATTGATACAATTATCTCACGATTTATCTCAGCATAAACTTCGCCCTTTGCTCTTACAATTTGCGTTTCCGCTTTTTCATATTCAATAACGCCTGAAATGAGAAGCTGCCCCTCTTTAACCTCATCACCTATTTTAACAGCCGCGCGCCCATTAAATACGGAAACCTGCGTTATTATCCCGTCTGTGGCAGCGACAACATTAGCAGGCTTGTCACTTTCCTCTGTGCCACCCGGTTTATACTCGCGCACTTCGACATATGCAACGCTTCCTTTCATATTGACTGAAATCCATGCTATATTCGGTGAATCTCGTAATACTCTGTTATGGAGCTTATCAAAATCAACCCCTTTTATATATGTACCAAGCTTAAACCCCTGAACCTCCAGTTGCTCTAAGACTTCGGCATCTGTAAGCGTTTCATTCCCCGAAACTTTGATCTCCCAGACAAACCAGTCGGAAATAAAAACTGCTGCAAAAAAGATGAAAGCACCGACAATCAGCCCAGCTCTTTTCCCATACCTGCGCCAAAGCTGGGGTAACCCTCGCTCGCATAAAACTTTATATTCTGCGCCAAGTTCCCCGCATGCAAGGGCAAAAGCATCGATATCACGCCGTTTTATTACAAATACGCGCGCGCCACGGCGTCGCTTTTTTATAATGGAGGGAATATGCGCGCCGCTTGCCGCCCGTGTAATTAAAAGTGCATTTTCCGCGTCGGCATAAATTTTAAAATACCCAATTAAATATAAATATAAAAAATTCATGCGGGCTCCGTGCCCCCTCCTATGACGACTGAGTGAATCTCCCCACGCAGTGTTATTTCGCAGTCCGTATAATAAACGATATCAAGATCGACGCCTTCAATTGTAACAGGGCCATTTTTTGCTTTTACTGTAACACGATTGCCTGTATAATCTGTAATACCTTCGCAGCCGCGTATGCAAAGCTGGCAACCCTCTGATATTCCGATGAAAAAACCTCCCGTTATATCGTCCAGCGGCACTTCAAGCGCATCGCTTAAATACTTGGAAAGCGTGAATTTTTTCCTTCGTTTACCCATCGGAGAATACCGCCCTAATCTTTTTTCATATATTTTTATATAAATAAGCGAGCCATTCTTTCCGGTCTTCGTAATTTATTTTATGACGGAGATAATGCTTTCATGCCGAAATACGTAATTCCAGCTGCTGTTTACCTTTCAGCGTGCGTTTTATGTTCAGCCGCTTTCCTTTTGGTTCCCGATGTTGTTACAGCATCAGTCCGCTCATCACTTTCGCTTTGCGCGACAAGTGTCATCCCCGCCGTATTCCCGTTTTGCGTTTTGTCATCGCTTTTCGTATCATTTGGCGGAGCCGATGTCATCGACCGCTGTCTCGGACGCATTTTTTTCACCTTGTTCGGCATTAAGCGGGGTGCGTCTGCCCTCATATCAGGGCTTCTTTTCGGCTTCCCAGTAGGAGCAAAAACAGCTGCCGAACTTTGTGAGCGTGGAGATATAAGTGCCACCGAATGTTCGCGCCTTATTTGCTTTTGCTGCGTCGCATCCCCGCCTTTCCCTGTTTTCACCGTGGGGAAAACTTTCTTTGGAAGCACCTCCGCCGGCGCTTTCATTTGGGTAGCACAAGCAATTATCTCAATTTTTATTGGCATGGCGCTTCGTGTTTATGCTCCGCTGCCGCCGGTATGCGAAAGCGAAAGCAATAACACACGCCCGCCGAAGCGTGTATCAGTATCGCGCGCCGTCACATCAGCTATAACAAGCGCATCCGGCATCATGCTTGCCGTTTGCGGCGCAATTACCTTTTTTGCGTTGCTCGGCGCCGTTGCATCCGAATGTATGACATCGGCAGGTTTCCCGGCATGGGTTGAGCTACTATTAAAATCTTTCTTTGAATTTTCCTCCGGGACACGTGCGGCTGCGTCAATTTACGCATCCGGCGGTGTGTCCGCTGCAACAGCGCTCTTTTTCGCTGGATTTTCAGTTGGTTTTTCGGGGCTTTCTGTCATTTTTCAAACCGCTGCCGTCATTAGCACGGTACAAGTTCCCGTCACGCCGCATATAATATCAAAGCTGATATGCGGTGTATTAACCGGCGTAGTAACCGCCGCCGCATCCGGACTTTTCGTCCTGACAGCCGCCGCATCAAATGCCAGTTTTGGCACACATCGGCTTGCTGTAACCGGCGCTATTATGACATCTATATTTGCCTTCATATTTATACTTAAAAAATTACATAAAAAAGCAGATAAATTATAATAAAATTGCATATTGCAATATTGTAATAAAAAAAATATAATAATGTATATTATCGTTGAGGGGATGGGATTTTTGATGAAGCGCGCACGCGGCGATGATTATATGTGTATAAACTGCGAGAACGCGCTTAACACAGGTGACGGAAAAACGTGCCTTTGCTCCCGGCGTGGTGTCGTGCGGGTGGATGGTTTTTGTCGTCATTTTACATACGATCCCCTAAAGCGAAAAGCAAAACCCATCCCGGATCTTCCGGAACTCGAATACGATTTATCCGATATTCTATAACACGTGGGAGGTGGAGACGTATGTGTTCGGACAGTAGTGGCGGCCGAAGTAGACGGTTTTACGATTTAAGGGCGCATACGTCTTATGAACCCTGCCGGGGCACATAAACCCTGCCGGGCTCTTCACTTTGCGTGCAAAAATAGTTTGTAAAACCGAATATTTCGACCGTGAACCCGACTTCACATAAGTGCAAAAAGGTAAGCGACAAACGCTAATTTCCAGGCACACAAAACTAAAAGAAGGAGGATGCACGGTTTTTTTCCGCGCAAAAATAAAAGATGCAGGAAATATCAACGAAGCTTAACGAAGCATTAGAGTTAATACATGAGAAAAAATTCAGCTCACTGAGGGCTCTTCTCAGCACTATGGAGCCTGCAGACCTTGCCGAGCTTTTAAGCTCACTGCCGTCGGAACAGCTCCCTTTGATGTTCCGGTTCCTGCCAAAGGAGCTTGCTGCTGATACATTCGTTGAAATGGATTCGGAGCTTCAGCAGCAACTGATATCTGCTTTCAGCGACAATGAGCTTACGTCACTTATAGAAGATATTTACCTTGACGACGCAGCCGACATCGTTGACGAAATGCCGGCTAATGTCGCTCAGCGTATTCTTGCACGGGCGTCTGCCGCGACTCGCGCTGAGATAAACGAAATATTAAAATACCCGAAAAACAGTGCCGGCAGCATAATGACGACAGAATACGTTCGTCTTCGTCCGACGATGACTGTCGCCGAAGCTTTTGATATTATACGCCGTACCGGCATAGATAAGGAAACAGTTTACACATGTTACGTCACTGATGATAAGCGTAAGCTTATCGGTGTTGTCTCCGCTCTCACGCTCCTTACGTCTGAAAAGACAGCACTTATTGGTGACATAATGAGCACCAGAGTTATTTCAGTTAAAACGACAGATGATAAGGAGTTTGTCGCACACCAGCTTGAAAAATACGACTTCCTTGCGCTTCCTGTTGTCGACTCCGAAGACCGGATAATCGGCATTGTAACAGTCGACGACGCTGTTGACGTCATCATTGATGAGTACAGCGAAGACCTTTCCATCATGTCGGCAGTTACACCGACAGACAAACCATACTTAAAGCAATCAGTGATGCGCATCTGGATTGACCGCATACCGTGGCTGCTGCTGCTCATGATATCAGCGACTTTCACCGGTATTATAATTACATCTTTTGAAAACGCACTTGCCGCGCAGGTAGCATTAACAGCTTTTATCCCAATGCTGATGGATACCGGTGGTAACTCAGGCAGCCAGGCGTCCGTATCCGTAATACGCGGAATATCACTGCGTGAGCTTGAGTTTTCAAATCTGTTTCAAGTTATGTGGAAAGAGTTTCGTGTTTCAATCCTTTGCGGTATAACTCTTAGTATCACCGCCTTTATCAAGATTCAGCTTGTAGACAACCTTATAATGAAAAATAATATTTCACTTGGTGTCTCGGCTACTGTTTGCTCAACACTTGTTCTTACCGTCGTATTTGCAAAGTTAATAGGCAGTGTTCTGCCTCTTTGTGCAAAAAAGCTTGGTTTTGACCCTGCCGTTATGGCAAGTCCGCTTGTAACAACAATTCTTGATGCCGTAGTTCTTCTTGTTTACTTCATGTTCGCTACAGTTTTCCTCAAAATATGAGGTAATAACTGCATATAACACCACAAAAAATGTCTAATATTATATACTTACGTCCTCATCATGTCCTTTGCCTTCGGTTTTACCGCGGTGAGGGCTACTCAAGCACGTTCAACGAGGGCATGGCAGCCATCGCCCGCTCCCTCAGTTGCGGCGAAGCGATTGTCCGTATAACATCCGGCGTCGATGATATATGTAAAAACTGCCCCCGGGCATGCGATGGCGTATGCTTAGATGAGGAAAAATCAGCGCGTTATGACAAGCTAACTGCCCGCATAGCTGATCTGAAACAAAACGACACCTTCACATGGGCAGACCTTCAGGCACGTCTTAACAAAACCGTATTTACAGGGGATCAGTTCAGCTCAATCTGCCGCGATTGTACATGGGCTTATATATGCCACAGCATACAAAAACCATAGGCAAACTCAAAATACTGCGTTTGTCTATAAAACATTTGATATAAAGACAAAAAGCCGAGCATGAAGCTCGACTTTTTCGTTTATTGTCTGTATCAGTCAATTTTTGTCGTCATTATGCAGCGCGCATGCGCTTTTTTGTGATTATATGCAAGCGCATATGTTTTGATAAAACAAAAAAGAGGGATAAGCGAAACAAATTTTAGCTTCGCTTTCCCTCTATAATTTTAAAAGTACTAATTTACATTAGTTCGCTTCGGCATAGACGCTGACAAACTTCTTTGCGCCCTTATGCTCGAATTTAACTCTGCCGTCGACAAGCGCGAAAAGCGTATCATCGCTGCCGCGTCCGACGTTTTCACCTGGATGTATCTTTGTTCCGCGCTGGCGAACAAGGATGTTGCCCGCAAGGACGAACTGACCATCTGCACGCTTTACGCCAAGGCGTTTAGATTCGCTGTCGCGTCCGTTCTTCGTTGAGCCAACGCCCTTTTTATGCGCGAAAAACTGTAAGCTGAGCTTGAACATCGTTATACCTCCTTTTTATTCGGGATCTTTTTCGATGGTGTCAACCTGAAGATGATCTGGGTAGTCCTCCATCATATCCATGAGCTGATAAAAATACGCACTAATCAGCCCGCCAACTGCGAAGCGTACGCGTTCGTCCTCCTCATATGCAGGAAGAGCACACTTCGCTAACACCTTTATGTCGGTTGTATTTTCGTCAATCACATAATCAACTTTACCGAAAAATGTGACTTCAATCGCGTTGACAATCAGCATTGTCATAGCGGAGAGCGCTGCACAAAGCACGTCGTCTCCTATTTCACCGAATCCGGTGTGGCCGGTTTCTTCAAACCCCCAGCGAACACCATCCGACATGAAAAATGTAATTTTTGTCACGTTAAACTAATCTTTTTCCTTTTCAGCTTATTGACTTAAACCGTAATCTTTTCGATTTTTACTTTTGTATACGGTTGTCTGTGGCCAAGTTTTCTCTTCTGATTCTTTTTTGGCTTGTAGCGGAAAACCGTAATCTTCTTCGATTTGCCGTTAGCTACGACGCTCGCGCTGACACTTGCACCGCTGACATAAGGAGTACCGACGGTGATTCCCGAATCAGTCCCTGATACCGCAAGAACACGGTCAAATGTAACATTCTCACCGGGCTGTGCGCCGAGGAGTTCGAGGTATACTATATCTCCCTCGCTTACCTTATACTGCTTTCCGCATGTTTCGATAATTGCAAACACGAAAAGCACCTCTCTTTCCATAAGACTCGCTGCCGGCGGGCGACGTTATTACGCATATCAAAATTTCCTTCTATGCGCATATATCCGTGCTTAAAAAAGCCCGCTCACAAGCGGCTTCTTATTATATCATTTATTAGCGTCGACTGTCAATACATATTTTCCTTGTTTTTCAGCATTTTTATTATAAACAGCTATATTTTTTAAGTGCTTTACAAAATACTGCTTGACAGTGCTGTTCTTTTATGATATGATGTGTAAAGCAATTTGCTTTACAGTCATCTATTACACAGCGGGCGTGAGGGCGACATGCAGACACACGAAAAAGACCTGTCAATTTCTGATCTGCTCGACCATTATGGCGCCATTCTCTCAGAGCGCAGGCGCTACGTTCTCGAGCTTTATTATAACGACGACCTTTCGCTCGCCGAAATTGCCGAAAACACCGGCATTTCAAGACAAGGTGTTCGCGACCTGATTAAAAAAGGCGAAGCTGAGCTTTATCGCTGTGAGGAAGCTTTAGGCAATGCGGCCGCGTACACAAAACTGAAGGATGAAGTCGAAGCGATATCAAAAGAGCTGTACTCGCTTGCTGAATCAATTGACCAAACGGGTCAATCTGAGAGCGGTTTAAATATTAGCCAAAAACTTAGTGAGCTTGCAGAGCGCGTTTTAGCGCTTGCAGGTGATTGATTAGTTGTCAGGTCACGAAACGATTATAAGCAGGCAGTGACACAAACGAATCTTTAGCACGCAGAAAAAGTATTACGACATACGACATATGTAAAAATTAAGGTGAACGATGTTTTCAAATCTGTCCGAGAAGCTGGCAAACGCTTTAAAAAAGTTTAAAAGCAAGGGTAAGCTGACTGAAGCCGATGTCCGCGAGGGCATGCGTGAAGTCAAGCTTGCACTTCTCGAAGCCGACGTTAACTATCGCGTCGTCCGCGATTTTGTTGCGGCGGTAACTGAACGCGCCGTCGGTGCTGAAGTTCTTTCCTCGCTCGTTCCCTCTCAGCAAATTATTAAAATCGTAAACGAGGAACTCACCGCCATTATGGGCGGCAAAAACACAAAGCTTGAGATATCGTCGAAGCCACCGACAATTGTAATGGTATGCGGACTTCAGGGTGCCGGTAAAACAACGCACTGTGCTAAGCTTGCCTATATGTACAAAAAGCAGCAAGGCAAGCGTCCGCTTCTCGCTGCCTGTGATATTTACCGTCCGGCAGCGATAAAACAGCTTCAAGTATTAGGTGAGCAGATAGACGTTCCTGTCTTTACACTGGGCAGTGATGTTTCACCTGTAAAAATTGCAAAGGAAGCCGTCGACTACGCTATAAAAAACAACAACGACATGGTTTTCCTCGACACTGCCGGCCGTCTTCACATTGATGAAGAGCTGATGGCGGAGCTTCGCGAGATTAAAGAAAGCGTATCGCCTACTGAAATACTCCTTGTTGTCGATGCAATGACAGGTCAGGATGCAGTTAATGTTGCAAAGTCGTTTAATGAACTGCTTGACATCACCGGCGTCATACTGACAAAGCTTGATGGCGACACACGCGGCGGTGCTGCTCTTTCTGTCCGGCACGTGACGGGCAAGCCCATTAAATTCATCGGAACCGGTGAAAAAATCGACAATATCGAGCCGTTCCACCCAGACAGAATGGCACAGCGCATTCTCGGAATGGGCGATGTTTTAACGCTAATCGAGAAAGCGCAGCAGCAGTACGACGAAAAACAGGCTGAAGAGCTTGAACGCAAGTTCCGCGAGTCGTCGTTCACCCTGACCGATTATTTAGAACAGCTCGGGCAGATTAAAAACATGGGCAGCCTTGAATCCCTTCTCAGCATGATGCCCGGTATGAATGCCGCGCAGCTCAAGGGTGCAAAAATCGACGAACGGGCCTTAGCTAAGACAGAAGCTATAATCCTTTCAATGACGCCATATGAGCGCGAGCATCCCGAAATAATCGGCTCATCGCGCAAAAAGCGCATAGCAGCCGGAAGCGGTACATCTGTTGAAGAAATAAACCGTCTTCTCAAGCAATTTGAACAGATGAAAACAATGATGAAGCAGATGACCGGACGTCAGGCAGAGAAATTCTTGCGGCTTACAAAGGCTAAGAACAAAAATAAGAATAAAGGTAAGAAAAATAAAAGGTAAATCCCCCCTTTAGTATATAACTTAATGGGGTATTATAAATTTTAATTTATTATTTATATTAGTTTCCGGAGGAAAAGAAAGAATGGCAGTTAGAATTAGACTTAAACGCATGGGCGCTAAAAAGCAACCTTCATACCGCATCGTCGTAGCAGACTCCCGCAGCCCGCGCGACGGACGTTTCATCGAGGAGATAGGTTATTACAATCCCCGCACAGAACCTTCTACAATTAAAGTAGACGCAGAAAAAGCGAAAAAGTGGATTGCTAACGGCGCTCAGCCAACCGAGACAGTCAGAGCTCTTCTTAAAAAGAGTGGCGTTATAGAATAAAAACGCACAAAACGCATATTTCGATTCGGTTTATAAACGACATGTGCGATAATTATCACGAAAGGACAGATCGGTCTCGGTATGCCGGGGGCGATCGGCACAAAGAACAATGATCGACCTCAAACAGGTTTTAACCGACATCGTAAAATCAATAGTTGATCATCCCGATGAAGTTATCGTAACGGATAATACAAACGGTGATACCGTCAATCTTACACTAACGGTTGCTCCATCCGACATGGGTATGGTCATAGGCCGCAATGGCAGAATCGCTAAGGCGATACGCGTCATTATGAAAGCGGCCGCAGGTTTTGACGGTAAAAAAGTTAATGTTGAAATAAAGTAGATGTAGTTTTAAAGTTACATCCCACACACTATTCTGAATAGTATTAAAGCGTGTCCTGTTGACACGCTTTTTTATTTTTATTTCATTGTCTTCATCAGCGACGGCGCATAGCACGTACGTGTTCCGGGTCAGGTGTGACATATGCAGTCCAGTTAGTCTTGTATGTTACAAAGCCGGGGCGGCTTCCTGGCGGCTTTCTTATGTTTTTTACAAGCGTGTAATCGACGGCGACTGATTCCCCACCGCTTAAACTGGAGTTATAAGCCGCTATCATAGCGGCATCAGTAAAATCAACCTCCGGCGGTTCTTCTCTGCCGCCTCTCACCAGTATTACGTGGCTGCCTGCTGCATTTTTTACATGAAACCAGTAGTCATCGCGCGACGCTGTTTTCAATGTAAGAAGGTCATTTTGCATGTTATTCTTACCGCAAAGGACAACATAGCCGTTTGTCGTCTCATAACGTGCGAAGGCGTCTGATTCACGGTTTGCTTTTTTATGCTTTAAATCCCTTGTGCTTTGTGCGCTTTTTATATAACCACCCGCTTCAAGCTCGCGCCTGAGCTCTGCAATGTCAGCATCGCTTTCCGCGCGTGAGATTGCATCGATGACTGATTCGATATAGTGTAGCTCCGCCTTTGCTTTTTCTGTTTGCTCTGCAATCATGACGCGCGCTGTTTTGCACTTAGTGTAGAGCTTATAATAACGCTGCGCGTTTTGCGACGGTGACAGTCTTGCGTCAAGCGGAACTTTTATAACCGGGCAATCGTCGGAGCTGTAATCGACAAGCTCTGCTTCCGTCATACCGCGTTCAAGCGTATGAATTGCTGCTGTAATCGCGTCTGCCCACCTTTTATACTTTTCACCTTCTGCGCTGCGGCTTGCATCTTCAGCAAGAGCTTCAAGCTTGCGCTCGACCCGGCGGTAAGCGTTATTCATTATTTTATGAAGTTCACGACCGCGCTGTGCCGCGTCGTCTACACGCGCTCTCTCCGAGTAAAAATATTCAACAGCTAATGAAGGTGATGAAAACTCTTTAACTTCGTATTCAGCGCCGTATTGCCCGATGTTACGGAATGAAAATTCAAGCGGCCTTTTATGGCTGTCGCATATGACGCACGGTGTAGGTTCTTTTATGCCACGTATTATGTCTATTACATCCGAAAACTGATGCCACAACACATCTGCTTTACATTCGCTGAGTAAAGCATCAACATTGCCACCGGATGCTATATATGCAAGCTCGCGTGCGAGAAGCGGGCTTATGCCTGTATAATTCTTTATAAGAAAGTCACGCGCCAACATATCAAGCGACTGGCGTGCTGACTCATAAAACTCCTCGCGCGTGACAGTTAATATATCTTTTTTATTCTGACGAGGTGGCGCTTCATACTTCATACCGGGCAGTATCTGACGCAGGCGGCTTGTCGAAATATCGACAATTTTAACGGCTCCTATTATTTTACCGCCCCACGAATAGCTTTTATCGGTTATGTCAGTAAGAATAATATTGCTGTACTTGTTCATTATCTCGACAATAAGCGCCCGCTCGCATGTATAACCCAATTCGTCGCGGCTTGTAAATGACAGCTTTGCTGCCCGTTCAGAACCTAACTGCTTAATACCATTAAAAACAGCACCACCGATATGCTTTCTCAGCATCATGCAGAAGTTCGGCGGTGTTTCAGGGTTCTCTTTCTGCTCAGTTATAAAGCACATACGAGGATATGATGAACCTGCATTTATTAATAGGCGCTTTGTTCCGTGCTGTCCGCGCAATATAATTATTATTTCTTCGCGTCCGGTCTGATATATCTTATCAACTCTTGAAGTTGCCGTTTCGTTTATCTCGCGGCAAACAGCCGCAAGCATTCCGGAATCGTACGGCATATGATTTTCACTCCATGCTTTTTTATTGTGCTTTAACGATTTATTCTATTATCAACTTATCTATAAGTATTATTTCACTAAATTAATTCTAGCATATGATACTTACATAATCAAATTTATCGTACACAAACAAAAAAAGCCCGTCACATGACGGGTCTTGATATCCTTGAAACAACCGAAAAGAGAAGAGGAAGGAGAAGATAACAGAACGGATTCGAAATGAACTAAAGCAGTTCAAGCCCTCGGTCAATTAGTATCGGTAAGCTGCACAACATTACTGAGCTTCCACCTCCGAC